>Ga0179593_1420147_pt1 | contig 16745 bp, 20 predicted proteins | sample CZODoug2_1_08_16_FD_185931 | JGI IMG/M metagenome (GOLD analysis project Ga0179593, IMG submission 185931) | Vadose zone soil fungal communities from Angelo Coast Range Reserve, California, USA - CZODoug2_1_08_16fungal (PacBio error correction) | ecosystem: Environmental > Terrestrial > Soil >...
CCTACCGAGAAAAGCGACCACGATCGCTAAAACATAAATGGCGACGAAGGCCGACGCTAAAGGGCGAGTACTAAAAAGTTAACATTAATGAGGAAACTCAAAGGAAAGGCTAACTGCAGTGCCACGGGAGGGAAGGGGGTCGGAACACGTGAGGGGAAAAAAAAACTAGAAGATGATGCTTTACGAAACCGCAATGGGAGGACGGCGTGAAAAACATAAAGGGAAAGAAAACACCGAAAACAGCATCCCAAGAGGAGACGAGAAGAAGTCGGAGGAAAGCGCGACTTGGAAAGGTCATGAAGTGCTTGAGACTAAACAAGTGCAAAGGGACATAGCTCAAAAAGAGGAATGTAGGCCTCACGCAAAAGAGAAGGGGCCCGACATTCTCAAAAAGGTGGGGACTTAAAAAACGGAAAAAGTCCGAGAGGCAGTAAGTCAGGGGGGAATCCGGCTTTCCCGGGACATAGGCACTCGAGAAAGAGCACGAAACTTGAGGGTAAAGGGAAAAGACGATGTGGCCCCACAAAAAAGAGGACACCACGTCAAGGGGGGCGGTCAAAAACCTGTTGATTCTCACGGCCGGGAAATAGAGCAATTCACAGATCAGGGGGTTGGCGCATCGCCGGGACACTGAGAAGAAGGTCAAAGAAGTCGTTACAGTGGTATTGAAGGGAACAACGCCACATAAGGGGGGGGAGAAAAGAAGGCGTTATCACAGAGGAAGCACCATTGCGGAAAGAAACTTGAGTTATCAGGGGGACGACGGTGCAAGGAAAAGGAGAAACCCTCATATATAAAAGAGCCAGACTGGCACTTCCAACTGCTGTAAAGTGGGGGGCATGATGGAGACGTTGATAGGATTCCGTTAAAGAAACTGCTAGAAATAGCGGCAAGTTCAGGGGGGAAATGGAAAAAAACTCGGATCCTGAAAAGAGAGTAAACACACCTCAAACGTCGACATTCAAGAGAGGAAGACGGCAGATTTAGAGGGGGGGTGAGACTGCGGGAAAAATTGGCAAAGAGAAGGAGAGAGAGGGAGGGATAACATTAAACCCTGAGGTAGGGCGGGGGGGGTCGTGCGGAAGATTTCCAATAGTGGTTGAAGCAACCAAAAGAAGGCAATCGAGTGTGTAGACAATAGACCGAGCGTTGGGAACTAAGCCCAGGCTTGACCAGTGCGGAACGGCGGGGTAAAAAGGGTCTTACCATCAAAAAGCATCCAGAAAACTGTGGGGAAAACTCCTCAAGGCAGGGCCGGGTGAAAGGGAATGGTAAGCCCTACCAAAGGTTGTCCGGGGAATATCCAAAAAAAAGGGAGTCGGCGCCTGTACGAATGCCTTGGGAAAAAACGGAAAATAGCATCGGATCCCCACGGTAGTGCCCCGACGGTGAAGGTCTGATGGAACCGGCTGGGGAGAAATAAGGAAGATAGCATCAGCTTGCCGTGGGGGGACGAAGGAATTGGTAAACAGATACAAACCGAGCCCAAGAGAAAGAGCCAAGCGAACAAAACCGGTACTGTCGCGTAAGGGGATTACAGAGGGGACCCGCGTAGGGATACGTGAGACCCGGCAGAGGGGGGCTCCCGGAAAAACATGGGGGGGAAAATGGGTCCGTCAATCAAAAATCTGTGAGGGACATTTTGGGAAGTCGGGTCCAAATTCAGAAGACGGGGGAAGAAGAGATGGACGGTAGGTATATGAGACCGGGGAGAGGGGGACCTTTGAAAAGGAGGGGTTTCCAAATCCTCTGCAAGATGAAATTGGGGAGGGAGCGTATCCTTAGAAGCCTATGATACAAACACAACAAGAAAGAGATAAAAGGAGCCGCTTCATGGAAGGAACATAAACAATTCCGGGAGCAAAACGTGGGCCGGCCGCCACGGGGAAAGCGTTCAAAAACGGTGGGGAACGAAGCGGCCTAAAAAAGGCACTATCTCGTGGCGCACAGAGGAGGGACATCTGGGTTCAAGAAGAAAGGAAACGGACCCCACACTTGGGGGTAATACAGGGACACAAGAAAGGTTGGAAGACGAACAAAAATTCACGGGAGAAGGCGCAACGGTCCCGAAAGAGAGAAGCCGCTACGCGAGGTTTTAGTCAAATAGATTATCTGGGGTCTCGTGGACGGAAGAGTTACCGGAGCATCACAACATCACAAAAGAGGGCCCGCCATTCCTACGTCAATGAGAGATAATGCGGGGATAAGAAAGAGACTGGGCAGAGGAAAATATGTCACGATCGAAAAAGTCGTCCAAAACAGGTTCGGTGGGGAGACGAAGGCGCCTCGCAGTTGTGAACTGCATGGAAGGAGACGGGGCTCAGGTGTCTGGGACGTTGAGGGCATGCGCCGGCCAAAAGAGGAATAAAAGAAGACCGGGGGAATTTGAACTGGTCACAAAGCCTCCGGCATGATGCGTACAAGGAAAGAGAGGGAGGAGGGTCTGAGTCTCCAATTAAAGCAGCGACAAGACCTTAAATCCAAAACCGTCGAGGAGTAACCGAAGAAGGGGGGGGGATAGTGAAGAGAACAAGAATAGGAGGACCAGGGGTGACTTGTTCACCATGACCAACCCCTACTGAAGGGATATGAAAAAACCTAAAATAAAAAGGAATGGAGTAATATCTAGCCGGATAAAATAAAAAGTCGACAAAAAAAATCAGAACGCTTGAAATCTTCCCTCTTGATCAGAGGGATCGGGTAGAGAAGGGGGACAAAGCTGCGGAATGATGTCAGGGGAAAAAAGCAGAACATCATGTCAGTTTCTCGGCAAGGAGGACGAACTAAAGAAAGTAAAGGATGAAGACGCCGCTTCTCGTTCAGTGGAAAGGAAAATTTGGGAAGAGAGCGAAGGGAAACATTCCCGGGAGAGAGAAAGAGGGGGAAGTGAAAAACACGTCCACCCACACTTAAAAAAAAAGATACGAAAGACAAGAGGAAGCCAATGGTGCTAGGGGGGCCACGGCCGGGGGGGTAAAAACTATGAGTGGGAGCCACAGAAAGTAACACCCTTTCCCGCACAACGCACCCGTACCCAGGGAGACAAGGATCCAAAATACATATAGGGCGCAAAAAGGCGTGCAGGAGAAGAGTGACACGGCCGACGAAGATGTCCCCAAAAGGTGGGAACGGAGAAATAAATAGTGGAGCAACGCTGTCCGCGAGGCCAGGCATGTCATCAGGAAGAGTTATCAGGGTTCAATGGAAAAAGGACTTTTGAAGGGAAACTGAGCTATGGGACTTTATATAACTTGGCAAGAAGAGAAGAAAATGGAAAGCTGCAATCAATAAGTCCAAAACGCTGGGGAACGGAGAAAAACAGTTAACCCCGGAAGGTAAAAGCGGAAACACATCGAACAACCCTTAGACAAATTAGGTTCCGACAAAAAGGGTCACGCGTGGGGGAATAAATGGGGGGGCAATGGAAAGCTGGAAAAGCGAAAACCTTCAAAGGGAAAGAGTGAGACGCCTAGGAAAATAGACCATGAGAAAGTCAGAGGGCTGCCTAAAGAAGGAAGAGAGGAATAAAGAAACTGTCTTCGATTTCGCTGGTCCTAGGAAGGATTTTATTGGGAAAAAGGGAAGACAACACAGACAAAGGGGTCTCGTAACCAGAGGTTTGTATAAAAGTTCAAGAAAAGAAAGGCCCTGGGATGCGTGTCATCCGAAACGAGTGATGCCACGTAGAACAGTTGAGGGCAATCGAAGGAAAAACGGTCAGGGAGGGGGCAAAAGGAAGGGACAGAACCATCGTAAGGGTACGAAAGACATGAAGTCATTACGTGCCTCATCAGGAAGATGGCGGAAAAATTGCCAGGGACGAGAACGGAAGAAGGTGGAAGCAGGGAGGAAACCTCCCGCTTGCGGGCATCAAGAACAACAAGAGGTAGTGGAGGAAACGAAGACCTCACAGACGGAAGTAGCCCGCGGCTCAAAAAAGGGTAAAAAAACGGCTAGCAACAAGGGGCCAGAGTGACTACCGGAATGAGAAGCAGAGAAGGTCGGGCGACAAGTAAGAGGTCGGGTAACCAGGAGAACTCACGACCGGTCTGCCAAAGAATTAAGTGCAAAGGGTCAGGGAATTGGTGACAATAATCAACAAGCGTGGGGGGGGAGGAAGAGAAAACAACACAAGTATGCTGATGAAGGAGAGGCAGTTCTCAAGCGGGGGTCACGGGGTACGCAAATTTTGTTGGGTGGGACGGCGTGCGAGCAGCGCACATAATTGAAAATCAGGTTACAAGTGCGAATAATTACAGCAAGGACCAAAGTCTTCCTCAAAATCTTCAGGGTCTCGTCGAACAAAGGCTAGTGGATTATTAACGGGAAAGCACGAAAATCGGGGTGGGGTTACATCACGCAAATAGCAAACGACGGGTTTGCAGGTCCTGGTCCGAAGGGGGATAGGGTCGAGGTGCCGGGGAGGGCGACGGACTGGAAAAAGCAGGGGGGGGAGGGGGATCGAAAAAATGCAAAAGTCGGGGTGGAGTTAAGGGATTGAAAAGAGTTAAGGAAAAGCGACAGCAATAACGTTCAACTTCTTGCAACGACCATTGTGTCAAAAAAGAGGGTAGTCCCTGGAACAAGAGAGTTCTTGCCAAATCAGGGAGCGGGCTGCTGGCCCGAACCGGAGAAGAAATACGTAAGGAATCTCCCTGCCCTAACCGGAGCCGATATTTAGCGACCTGGAAGAAAAGAGGGAACGCATATGGTCCGAAGAAGTTGAGTTGCCGACCGTGTGAGAGCAAAGAGGAAATACGAAGGTGACAACTCTGGAATAACTTCTTCGGCAGAATGGGATTGTAGGGGGAAAGAGTTCGTCCAGGGACTTGGACGACCGGGTTGTCATGACCCTAGGGCGGAGGAACGCAGGGGGGGTGGAAAAGAGAAAAGCAGCGTAGAAGTGAACCACGAACGGGGACTGGAAGCCAAAGATTAGATCTGGATTACGACGGGAAGGGGAGGAAGAACCTAGAAAGTTATAGAGCAGGGTAGTTGACACTGACCGGGGTCCGAGAAACGGAAACCTCAGAAAAAAAAGCAAAGATGGGAGTCTAACCCATAAACTCGAGCCGCAGGAGGCGGCGATTTTCTGCGGGGGGGGGTTGGCGACCGGAAGAGGGAGAGAGGAATGTCGCTATGAGAAAGGGGTTATGTGTATAGGGAGGGCCGGGAAAGGACTTCACAAAGGATGGGGGAGGGGGTACAAGTCGGAGCCAATCAAAAATGGCCGCAGGGACCATCAAGCGAAGGCGTGGGGGGTTTGGGGGGGGGGGGTACTAACCCTCCCGGAGGGACACCTGGGGAGGCAGCTTCCGAGAAATGATCCTAAAACGCAAAACCGAGCTCAGTGATGTGGACTAGATCAGAGGCGGTGCCGTTGAGAAAGGGAAAAAAGTCAGACGAAGGGAAAGTCCGGAGAAGGGGGGAAGACGGACATCAGCCAGAAAAGGAGTTCGAGCCGTCGAATGCCTTGTGAAAAACAGAGTCAGCAAAAGAGAAGACACTACAGGTAGAAATGGAGGTCGACGGAAAATCAGAAGGAAGCTGGGTACAGGAAGAGGAATCAGGATGCAACTTGCTCGGGGAGAAGGCGAAGAAGAATGGGCCATATCAAAGGGAGGCCAGGGAGACCTTGGGGGTTGCAGGATAAAGGATAAAGAAACAATGGAAACGATAAGGACAACGATTAAAAATAATCAAAAAAACCAAGAGAAAGACCACAAAGGCAATGGCTCTTAAGAACAATGGCGGAATGAGCGAGGTACCAGTCTAAAAGGGGAATGTTTGAAGGTGGCAATGGGGGTGAGAGGCAAGGACAACGGATCTGGTGGTCACTGTCAGTGAAATCAATCGCGACCGGGAGGTTGGTAACTGGAGCCCCCGCTAAGGAACAAGCATCTTTGACGAACAAAAGGGATAAGGCAGGAAAAGGGTTAGGGAAGCTTAAACACGTGCCGATGGAAAGCTTAGGTCCGGGAAAGGCCGCTGAGATAAAGCTGGGATTTTTTGCCGAGAAAACCGTATACGCCGTAGAGAGCTAAACCAACAGATGAGGAGGGAAGTAAGAAGGGCTAAGGCTAAAAGCATCCCAGACCAGTCAGTGCAAAAGGGCCGCAACAAAAGGGGGAAAGAGGAAAAGTGGCAAATAGCACAGAAGTAACAAAAGTGCCCTAGCTAGGCAGAAGAGGCGGAAAAAGGGCTTTCAAATAAGTACACCATGAAGACCGCCGACAGGAGGGCCCGGAACAAAGTTGAACCCTAGTAACGGGGGACTAAACAGGTGAGAAACCAACGGTGAAATTAAGCTCGTAACCGGAAACGCGAAGATGAAAAGCCCATAACGCACAAACGGCCGGAGGGTTGTACTCTGAGAGAGATTTGTGGGCTTACATGGTGGAATGTGAGGGGAAAAGAGGAAGAGGAAAGAAGAAACAAAAAACAGGCCAAAACAGGTTAGGGAACTCTAAATATAGCGGAAAAGACAGGATAGGGAAAGAGGGGGGATCTTACAGAAAGAAAGACCCGTCCCAAGCGAACAGAAAAAATGGAATTTAGAGCATGCAGAGGGAAGGATGGGGGAACAGTCATTGATCCTAGCCGGAAGCTTTGTTAACCAAGGCGGATCCAGAAGATGCCAACAAGGAAGTTCAGGGAGAGCCGCATTTGCCCTTCAACCAGCAGACGGAAGGGAGTCAACAGAACGAGTCGGACGCTGTGGTAGGGGGAGAAAATTCTCGTACGTCTGCAAGCAAGGTCAGACTTGGGGAGTCCACCAGGAAAGAGGAGATAGGGACGAAAAGAAGAGGGAACAGGTGTTTTGCTGCGCCGCACTGATAGACAACAAGAAAGAGGGAGAGACGGGGGAAAAAAAAAAGAAACCTAACCGGAAAGAACAAGGATCACGGGAGAAAAGAAGAGTAGTCAGACGATCGCATCTAAACAAGGTCGCCCCACAATAGACAACTCGCTTACTCGATCTGCACATACGAATAAAAGAGTTAGCTGGGGTGGAGGGGGGCAAGCTATAGGAAAACCTAGGACATGTGAAAAGTCAAGAGGGAAAGAGAAATGCGGAGAATGGAGGAAATACATCAATCACGTTATAGGACCTACTGCCCTAATAGGGGAGATATTCAATAAGCAAGCGAAAGCGGGGGGAATATAACGAATGGCCATAGAAAAGCAAGGGTCAGCGGGAACAAAATATACAGCGCACAAAAAAGAAAACTCAACAAAGACCAGCAAACCCATGGTGGCAGAGTTTGGGTCTAAGAAAGTTTAATCGTAAGTGACTTGATGGGGAAACTAACAAAAGGGTCAAACAAACAAAATGCCCGGAAGACTAGAAAGTGAGGAAAAGGCGATGAAAAGAGAAAACAAAACCGAGGGCAGTATAGGGGCCAGGGCCAGGGATAAAAAACCAGGTGCTGGAAGAAAACAGGGCACGCAGCTCCCAGTAGAATCAGCACAACATTGATACCAATAGGGAAAGGGAGTGACTTGCACTGGGGACGACTCGGTAAGGGAAAAGATAAAGGGAAATCCCGTGATAGAGAAGAACTGAGCCGTGAGGAGAAAAGTCCGAAGAACCACACGCCGGGATTTGAAGGGAAATCTCCACCTTAACCCGGCTCGTCAAAATAGACCACGAATTGCACAAACATCAACTCTGAGCGCGGTGCAAACCATTATCCGTCTGGCGGCGTCATTTCATGCGCCGGCATGTAAAGCCAACAAGAGAGTGGAAGTGGGAGCGCAGAAAGAATTCACTAGTCAAAGAAGGGAGCACTCTCCTAATAGGCGCGTAATCAGACGGGGGGTGGCAAAGGGGGGTCTGCTGAAAAGGATTGTTACCAGTTAGTGAGGTGAGAACACGAAGAACTCAACAAAGTAGTGTGAGGAAGTGTGAAAAAAGAGGTTTGGGTAGGAAGGTTCAATTCATCTCTCGAGGGGGCGAGCATGGAACACAACATGAATGGGAAAACAGAACAATGGTAAAGCAGGGTTGCAGCCTGGAGGGATGGCCAGAACTGACTTTGAGAAAACCTCTTAATTGGACAAAAGAAGGGGAACACGGAAGAGACTCAAAGATTTTCTCAGCTGACAATGAAGGAAGGGTCTAGCAGGGGAAACCAGGTGTTGAAGGAAGCGTCGGAAATCCCGGCTTGCAATAGAGCGGAACACAGATAGGTAGGGAAAATAAGAAAAGAGCGCAGCCGGGAAGGTCCGCCCATAAAGCACAAGGAGGAAGGCTTGCAAGGAGACGTTAAGGGACAGATAGAACCTTAAACAGAAGCCGAAGGGGGGGAAAATGCGAGTGAGATTAGGTCACCAGGAAGGTGAGGAAACTACCGTACGATAAAAACTGACCAACCGTATTGAAGGTTCAGTCAAGCGTGGAGTACAATGCAGCACTCCCCACAAAAAGGAGAAGTTGAGTGAAAGGTTCAAGACAAAATCTGAAAGGAGGCAAGGGGGTGGTGGATTGTCGTGGGGCCGCAACCATAAGGGCCATGACTGACCGAGAAAGCTGACCTCGAGATCCACATTCCGGAGAGGCGCCGGAAGGAGGGAAGTAGGACGAAGGCCTCTGGATTAGGGGTAGCGAAAATCATAAAAAGGTTTGCTGGAAGGGCCGAAAGTCCAAGGAGCCAGCACTGTGACCGGTGGGTACCGGAAGATAGCTCCATTGAAAGAACGTCCGCAAAGTTGAAGGAGGGGAGGTTTGACGTAACTTGCACCGGTTTAGAGGCGAGCAAGGAAGTGAGAAGTTCTCTGGAAGAAGAGGCAACATTCGTTCAAGCGAAGCAGTGGCACGTAAACTTCGGTCAAGTACAAAGTGGGAAGAAAGAAGAAGGCCGCCTGAAGCGGTCTGGCCAACGTGAGAAAACGTCGGTAACGAAACAGGAGCAGGGCCAGAAGGACATTGCACAGGATAATTCCCAAGGTCGCCAGAGGAAGACTAGGAATGCTCACGTCAGAAGGGGGAGGCCTCTAACTTGATTTGAACGAACGTTGGATGGGATCAAGCGTTAAGACGTCTTATGAAGACAAAACTGGAAGCAAGTCGGACAAAAGTCGAAATGGGCAAAAGTGGGTGAGAGAGGTAACGGGGGGGTGTCGCTGTGACGGTCCGTTTGAACGACACGTTATAGAACATGGCCATTTTGAGGGTAAAGATCAACGACCAATCTCGGTCACTGCACTAGGCACAGGAAGGAAAAGGTCCGTGCCTAGGGGCTTGGTCTGCAGCTTACTTTTCCGTGCCGAAACAACTCGGAAAAGAAGAGAGGAAAGTCTTGTAAGACCAATGTCCGGGTTACGAGAGCGGGCGGACCAGAGAGCAAAACCGGGGCGAAAGCTTCTACAAGAAAAAAAAAAAAAAAAAACAAAAATCCGCGACCGGACAGCCACACAGGTCTATGTCGATCTGGTTGGGGGAGAGCTTCGGGCATCAGTTCGCTAGGGCGTCGATCTGAGGATAAAAAAAAAAAAAAACATAAAGTGCTTATCGTTAGAACGGGCGGAAAGTATCGGAATTAAGGTTGGGGGGGGGGGTTCGAGCAGGCAAGCACCCAGCTGGTACCGCGGTTCGTCCAGAAACGACAGGGAGGGGAGGTAGTGAACAATCCCATGATAGGACCCGAAAGGAAGGAGACGGACAGGGGAAATAACAGAGAGACAAAAGCCCCGACGCTTACAGGGGGAACTACAAGTCGGTCCTGGGGGGAAAGAAGTCAAAGTCGACAAGGGGAGGGCGGAATTGGTGTTCACAGTGACTCAGCCAAGAAAACGGCGGCACGCCGGGCGATGAAATGGGACCAAAAAGACGCCAAAAGAGAACTCGAAGAAATGGGGGAAAAGGGACTCGAAGGGGGTAACAGCAACGCCGGGAGAGGATGGCAGAAAGATCGGGGGAGGCAAAGAAGCTTTAGGGAGAAGTCTAAAATCAAACGGTTGCCAGGAAAAAAGGTCGAAGGATAAGTTGGGGGGGGTAACTTGATGAAAAAATGGGGTAAAAAGATGAAACGGTCACCGGGAAACAATCTCCATGCGAAGGGGGAGAACCCCAAAAGTCAAATGGGCGGAGGAAATCGGTATGCACAAAGCGAGGGCCGAGCCAGTCATGGAAGTTCCCGGTGACGCAGGACGGAACGGGATATGGTTGTACGGGGTGGGACGTTACCTCAACTCGGGTCAATAGGAAATGTTACTGAGGCCAATAAGGGGCAGCACGATTTTGGGGGACACGATAGGGGGGGGAAGGGGTAAGAAGATAAGCCTCGTGCACGGTGAAACTCTTTCCAAGGGCTGGTGTGGGAACTCTTGTCCTTGCGAGCTGAGGGATGGGGGAGCGAAACTGAGCTGGGCCGTAGAGAGAAGAAAACAAAGACACGAGGAGGAAGAAAAAAAGAGAGGAGTCAAGGAGAAGGGTGGGCTAAGCTAACCAGAAAACCATTAAGAAGGAGATGACGACTACGCAAAAGCGGAAACGGTCAAAGGAATCTATCAATCCGGAAAAATGGCCACAGATCGCGGCTGCACCGAGGCTAAAGCTTCTAAAAAAGAAGAACATTCCTCCTGGAAAGATGATTCCAGACACAAGGAACAAAAAGAGAAATGGGTCGCAACCGGCCCGGCCGCCGGCGGACCAGACCGCAGAGAAAAGTCTCAGGAATTACACCAGGCAAACTCAGGCAAGGGGGTTGAAGTTCATGAGTTTGGGGCGGAGTGGAAGGGAGACTGGTGCCCGATAAATAAACAAAAAAGGCATCATTGAAGAAAGTGCTTCTTGCAAACTGCTCGATAAGAACAGAGACGTGAAGAAAAAGATACTGTCACCTAGAAAGGACTCTTGCACGAGAGACATCGGCAGGGAGATGGCGCGCGGAGGGGTGGGGGAAAAAGTCAGTCGACGGAATCACACGCGTGGAGGAGGGGGGGATTCAACTACTGACCCCCCGTTCGCAAGCGTTCGAAAAGCCGGGGCAAGCAAAAGGGAACAACCGCAGGGGAAGGAAAAAGAGGAAACAGTGAGGAGGGGGGACTGGGTCAGTAGCCATGCTCTAAAAGGGGACGCCTGGGCTCCGACTGGCAAGGTAGGGACACCGGGAAGCTATGACGAAATCTCGGCAGCGGGTTTAGGGGAATAGGAATTCCAAAACCCAGAAAACTTGAATAGAAGGGAAACTCCAATGCACACAAGAGAAGCCAAAGGCATGTTGATATAGATACGAAAGATCGAAAGCATGAAAAATTCGGGGGACGAAAAGCTAACATGCGCTTTTCAGTGTCTGGAGGAAACTGTAGTGCTTCTCGACTCAGCTGGAGCGGGGTTGAGGGGAGAATGGCCTAGCGGAAAAATCTAAACGGAAAAGGGGAAGGATCATTTCGCAGGGAAGCGAAGGAAGTACGAGACAAAGAACGGGAAAGAATCAGGACAGAATTGACCTCGACATTTAAAAAGGGGCGGGAGTTGGGAGATCCATTTCAAAAAGGCGAAAGAAAAAGAAAAGTAGTCCCAAGACCCCTAGAAAGAGGACAAGCCTAATGAAAATGGTTCGAAAAGGTGAGAGAAGAAAATCCGGTGAGCCAATCGTAAAAACGGGGGTCGGGGAAATGAGAAAAACAAGGGAAGGGTCACATCCCGTGACAAGCGGAAAGAGGATACGTGATCCATGTGCATAGGGGGTCCATATAGGGAGAACAGACACGGCGGGAGGTACGAAGATTTGGCCAGGAAGCGGGATTAGAGCCCGTGGTTGCGGTTGCAAACCCAGAAAGATCAAATTTTGGAAAAAGGGCGGGCGCCATGAGGGGGGTGATAAAAGGGTCAAAACGGGTACGTTTCCACTGCAGGCGAGGAAGAAAGAAAGTCACGCCGGTGCAAATCCACTGAAGCAGTCAGTCAGCTTGATCTGCCCACCGGGAGTTTGGCCAAGAGGTACGGGCGAAAACGCCCTTAGGAAACTCAAGAAACGTCCTGCCACACCGGCGAGAATAGGAGCAAAGGAAGAACCTGGACAAGGCCAGTGCAGGCCGGCCACTTTACGGCAACTCATCTTGATAGGAAGGGGAGGGCAACTAGACAGGCATCCCGCGGAAGGAGGAAGTAATCGGAGCTGATCCAGAAGGGTGGCTCTAGAGCATTAAGCGGTAAACCGATTTGCAAGATGTTGACCCAAGCCACGGGTTAAAACAACATTTCTGTAACCCAAGTGTGGAAAGGACAAACGAGCAGGGGATTGGGGAGGATCTTAAGAGTGTAACGGGGGGGACGAAAGTCGTCGCATCCCGTTGCACGGGGAGCATGGGGCAGCGGGGAGTTAGGTAGTAGGGGAGACCTCTTAATGTCCGCAGGATAACTAAAGAGAGTCGGCAATCATCAGGAAAGTTAATATTGCAAGGGGGGTTATACGAAAAGAAGTGGGGAAGGAGGGGGTCGGAGAAACCGAGGACGAATGAGACAACAAACAACAAGGGTATGAGAGGCCAAGAGAGGGATACGGGATTTCACGCTTCAATCACACCGGCCGTAGGCTAGCAAGAGAGACAGGAAGTTCTGAATTCACTGGACGGGAAGGCAAGGGAGCGGCGGCAGGAAGGAAGGGGAGGGTCTGTTCCCAATTCGGCTGCAAACTCACCCGGCAAACGAAGTGCCAAAAAAAGGGGGATGCTGGGTTAAGGGGGTATACACGCGTGGGGTAGTAGGTCATTAAGCGCACCCATATCAAGGGAGGGAGGGGGTCAAGGGGGTCATCCAAAAGCGGGTAAGAAGGAATTTTGGTTACGGGGGCTCGGGTGATGGGAGGGAACGAAAAAAGAAGTAACTTGCAAAATCCAGGGGGAAATACCGATATCGCATCGTACATATATCAAAATGAAAGAGACGCATAGCGGAGGTTGACGGCGCTGAATTGACTGATTACGGGGGGGCGATCAACAGACCTGGGGCAGTTGCGGTAAATAAAAAAATCCATACAATCAACTGGGATACTTCATCTCGAGGCAGATTTTTGCCAAGAGGTCCGAATTTAGGGAGAAATGAAGGGTTGAACGGGGCCTTGCAGCGTGGGCGGGGGCTAAAAAAGTCATCCGGGTCGGGGGGGAGCGCCGAGGGAACGTTTCATTAGTCGGAGTGCCATGGCACTACTCGTCACATACCCCTGGGGACAACGAGATGGGAGGCCCTTAACGGAAGAGCCATCTGTGACACAACCCGTGCTTTGGGCACAATCGAAATGAAAGGCAGGGACAAACATAATGGGAAAATCAATCCTGCCCCGCCGTGTCGACGGAATAAGGAGTCGTGCTCTCGAAAAGAACGGGGAGCAGGACGGCGTGTAAAGAAACGTTGGGGGCGGCGGGAAAATCGTAAAGCCGAGTGGAAAACGCTTTAGAACGTCGAACAGTGGGCGAATGCACGGTGGAGACAAGAAGTTTTCGCTTACAGAAGTTCAAGGCCCCTCTTAATTCGACCCGGGTATAACCCGCACATCGAGGGAGGGGACATGCCTATTCTAAAGGGAGGAGAAAGCAATCCTGGGGGACACGAATTTAGAGAGGAGGAACTGACTGCCTGAGTGAGCAACCCTAGAAGAGAGGACATTTCCAGAATACAATGTTACTCCAGGTGACTATCAAGCGGGAACATAACGAGGAAAATCAAAATGGGGGGACTTGAAGCGAATGCCTGCACACAATGGGCTAGGGGGGTCGAGGCAGGACGGAGGGGGAAGCTCTGGTGGCGCTCGTCGGCAATCGAGGGAAAATCCCTTTACCTTGAAAAGAAGTGAGGGGACTTTAGGGAAGGGCTCAACTGCATTAGGGGGTGGGAAAGGAGGCGCAAAAGCAAAACACAAAAAAACTCACCGAGGGCCAATGAAGAGGGGAAGAAACCGCAGGGTTGGGGAAGTAAAAAAGCCAGCACCGTCTGCAGGTCTGGGGACCTGCTTGCGAGTCATGAGAATCCGAAAAGAAGGCGAAACACTAAGTGCCGGATAATACCAACACTCGGATGCTGTCCGGGTTAAGACTAAGCGCTGCCACAAAAAACGGGTTGGAAGTCTTCAGTCAAACAAGAGGCTTCGTATAAAGGGGGGTACTATGCTTGTTCACAACAGGAGAGGCCGGTGGAGTAGTGGAAAATGAAGGGGGAAAGAGATGGGTGGTCAGTCGGGGAAAGTCCGCGAAGAGCTGTGCGTCGCGGGGAAATGGACAATTGCTGGGGGGGCAGGGCCGCTAATCTAGTGTGCAGGGATCACAATGGAGTCATATCTGTCGGTGGGGTGGAGGGGACGATAATTTTAAAAAAAAAAAGGCCCTAAACGGCCCCAAGGCCAAGAGGACGCGGACCAAACAAAGGGGCCCCCGACTTCAGCAAAAAAAAAAAAAAAGTAGAATGGCCGTCGGCCTGCGTACCATGGCCAGGTGGGCTCTCGGGCATGCACCCGAAAATCGTTTTCAAACGGGGCCTTTCCCACACTTCCGGAAGTAGGCATATTGAAGGGATGCACCGCGGTGCCCTGCCTGCGTTGAAAAGAAAGGGCTAGAAGGTTTATGACTGGTGAACGGTGCCAGGTCAAAGAGTGGGCGTTTTGAATAGGAAGTCCTGCGGCCTGATAGGGGTAGGGGTCAGATGGAGAAAAATTCCGATGAGAGATCAAAAAACACGAGGAAAAATAGAGAGAAGGCTACACCAGAGCGCTAAAAAAAACAGAAAATGGAAGCAAGCGTCCAGAAGAGTGCACCACCGACAGTCGGGGGATGAACCGGGGTGGCTGACCCGGAAAAATCCCGTAAGGTAGGCACCTAGGGGGAACAGTCAGTTGTCAGGAAAACATGAAAAGGGCAGTACCTAGACTTTTCAGCCAAGAAAAAACCAGATCCCTGTGCACGGGAAATAGCCAAAAAGGACACCTGCCGCCGGGAATCAATAGGCGGCTTCTAGCAAAAGACCGCTCATAGAAGAAGGGGGGGGGGTGACGGAAGCTGTGAGGGGGTTGGTATGAATTGTTTACAGGGGTTAAACACCATGAAAGAAACCCAATTCACTGAGTCAAGGCATTTCTAGACATGTGATAGGGCGGACAGGGGAGAAACGCGAAAGAGTTCACAAACTCCCGGAAGGAGTCAAGGAGACGGAAACTCACCGGCGATTGGTCGCCGTGCTCGAGGGGGTTTTTGAAAAAGTCCTTAGGCCGCGCCGAAAAGAGAAGTTTAATGGCGGGGAAGGGGGGGACGCCGGAGATTTTCGGAGACCCAGTTTTTTGGAAGGGAGGAAAACGACCGGCCTCCGGAGAAAAGGTTCAAAACAATGACACGGAGTCGGAGGCGTGGTACGTAGGACCGAAAGGGAAGCGGCGCAACATGGGGCCATCAAAGGGCTGTGAATTAGGAACATGCAGAGGAGAGAAAGTGGACTAAGCCTCTCGGAAAGAGGGGGAGATTGCAGGCTCATCGAAAACGCACAACACCCTACTGCGTAAAGCCACCGACAACAAAGAACCAGTGTCAGTTAGCGAGCCGAAGGAGGAATAAGAAGCTAAAAGAGGACATACTCTCCCCCCGACGCCATTGCGGCCTAGCGTGTTAGCTAATGAACTCAAGAACTGTTGGGCGAGGATGGGTGTAAACTCTTCGGACCCTAGGAAAGGGAGTACAAAGAAAAGCAGAGAAGCATGAGTCATTGTGAGCAGGAAAGGAAGTCCTACGCCATAATGAAGGGCGATGTCACCTACAATGCACGGGCGGTCGATAGGCGGTACCGCGCTATTGGAGCGGGGGGGAAAAGACGGGCCGCTAAGAAGGTTCACGGGACCTGAGGTCCAAGCACCAAGGAGACTCTACAACCGACGACTTACTAAGTGCTCAAAGATGGTAAACCACAGAGAGGGAAAAGAGGGGCCTCATAAAAAAAAAAATTGAGGATCACAAAGGTCATCCGAAAATAGGGGGGCTTTAAAGGGAGGCTAAAACGCTCAGGCAAAAAACAGGAGGAAAAAGGGAAAGTACCGGAAGGAGGACGACCTACCGGGAGTTACATAAAGAACGGGGGGGGATCACCGCCAAATTTCCGAGGGAGGGCATTGAGCACTCTCTTTGAGCAGGGTTGAGTTGAAGTTGGTAAACGTGAATTCTGGAGAAAATGAATAAACGGTAAAGCCGATACAGAAACACTACGGGATCAGTCGGAAAATAACCAAAAAGCGGTGAAAGTACGGTATACAAAACCATATCCCGTACTCTAAACTTCTCGACCAGGACGGGCCACCCGGAGAGAGCATAGATCTCGAATTCCGACACCCGTGGTCCGAAAAAATGTGCGGGAAAGTCGTAAGGTAACAGCCCCTCGGAGCTGATCTTCCTCGATGCACAAGAAATAGTCTCGAAGAAAAGGGGGGGGAAGCGGTGAGGGGCTAAGATAGGTGGTCGGGAGTCGTCCATTGACATTGATGGAGTGAGCCAGCAGGACGTGAGAAAAAAGAAACAAGGGTTTCTTAACAGGGGGGTGGGGGGAAGGAAAACAAGGTGCGCCTCCCCTGCTCAGTAGGAGGGCGGGGCATCCCCAGGTGGAAGGCCACAAGGCACCGGTGGAACAAGAGGTGCTGCGGGGCAAAACAGCAGGAATGTTAAAGAAAATCGTAATTTCACAATCCGGAAAGGGGGCCTCAAGGTCAAGGGGCTTCAATAGGGTACGGTGGGGATGGCCAGAACCGAAGGCTTCATAAGATTGGAGACGG
>Ga0179593_1633024_pt1 | contig 16745 bp, 23 predicted proteins | sample CZODoug2_1_08_16_FD_185931 | JGI IMG/M metagenome (GOLD analysis project Ga0179593, IMG submission 185931) | Vadose zone soil fungal communities from Angelo Coast Range Reserve, California, USA - CZODoug2_1_08_16fungal (PacBio error correction) | ecosystem: Environmental > Terrestrial > Soil >...
CACCGATAACAAAAAGAGAAAAACAAGACGGACAGGGCGTTACACGGAAATCCGAAAGCAACAACCTCAAAAAGAAAAAAAGGGCCCAACAAGAAAGATCGAAAAAGGGTCCCGAAAGAAAAGAGGGCCAAGTGAAACAAGGGCGGGGTGAGCTATCGCGAGGAAAAATCCCGAAGATCATAGGAATACATATACGAAAAAGGAGCTCCTTTTGGGACGGGACGTGAAACGCACGCGTAAGGGGGCAAAGAGTAGGGGGCAGAGGTCCCGCGAGCAGCGCAAACCAACAAAAATAACGTGACCAACAGCGGGCGAAAGAAAAAGACTTTCGCCGAAAGGGCGGTGTCCTTAGGCGAAAGACAAGAAAAAAAGGTACCTTCAAAAACTACAGTGCGACAAGTGGCCATGGGAAGTTTTTGCGGGGCATAAATGTCATAGACCGTGGCGGGTATCAAGGGAGAAAAGGAAGGGAAAGAGGAGTAAGTACAGTGTGAGTAAGCAAGGTCCGGACGTCCGGCTTTGATACTCAATGGGGAGATTGGCCACAAGAAAGATGACGCAAGGAAAGAAAGGGGAAAGACAAGCAGAAACCACAACATCACGAGCGAATCCTCATCCTGACTGGCTTTGTTGGGCGAGGGGGCCACAACGAGGGTGACGCGCGACCCCGCGCAGAACCCATGAGAACCCGCCGTGGAAGGGGGGGGGGAGGATCAAAAAGGGGTAAAAAATCCTCCAAGAAGAGAAAAAAAAAAAAGGGCCCGAGAAAAAAAGGGGTGTCAGACATGCTGGCGGTGCCTGCAATCAGGGGGACAAGAGGGGCGGAAGCCTTGAAAGGGGGAAGTCCCTGAAAGGGCAGGAGAGGGGAAAAAGGGCATGAAAGGCTTTCGGGCGGATCGAGATCTTCCACAAAGGGGAACATGAACAGGAAAAAAAGTACATCAAATATGGGGGTACAACTGTAAAAAAAGTAGGGGGAAAATGATGAAAAAGGAAAAGCTTGCGCTTCCAACAGGATGAGGTTGGGCCTGGAAGGGACACCAAGAGGTAGCTGACAGCTGATAAGAGGGGTCCCATGGTCAGGTGCGTCTTCTTTAAAAAGGAGGACAGGACGAAAAAACAACACAGTCGGATCGAAAAAAAAAAGAACAGACCATGCTTCTTCAAAAATCACCTCTACAGCCGTCGGAAGAGAGAAAAAACTTTTGGGGGGGGGGCAGTCAGGCCAATTATCTGGTCGGGTTTGCCCTACGAAAGCGTTGTAAAAAATGGGACAGGGGCCTAAAACACCTAGCCTTGATTTTCGGCGAGGAGGGAAAGAGAGAAATCAGAGCACGAACCCAATGACTAGACTGGGGAAAGGTGGCTCCTCTCGAGTGAAAAAAAACCAAAACCCCAACTCTTTCTCTTTAGTCCCGCAGAAGATCCGGGGGGGGTTTTCCGCCTAAGAGGCCCGACTCTGTGTCCCGGCCGCGGGGAATGAAGAGTGGCTAATGGGCCGGTGAGAAGGCCCCTCCGGGGCCATTTTCGGAGGAAGGGGAAGTCAACTCGGCAAAAAGGTTGTGAAACCGACAGGCGGGGGGGGGGGCGGGAGAAAAGAACAAAGAAGCCCCGAAACACCAAAAAACTAACACCTCGCACGGAAAAGCAGAAGACTGGACGTGAAATTCTCCTGCCCCTAACGTGTAACAGAGGGAAAAATGTCCGGGGGGTAATCGAACCGATGAAAAGGGGCGGCACCCGGCGGCCGCGCAATAGTGTGACACAAAAACAATGGAACTCCTGTGGCACGGTTCGTTCGGCACAAAGCGAAGTAAATCCGAAGGGGCATTTCATCTGAAGGTGCCGGCCGAAAACACAAATCTCTAGGGGGATGGTTTGATGAAAAGAAGCAAAACCGGGGACCCATCCTGAGCGGTCGGGTAAAAATATAATGCATAAAAAAAAAAAAAACTCGAAGGAAATAGTCCAACCAAGAGCGAAGCGGCCTTAACCGCTCTGGGTGACGGTGCAGGGAGGAGAAAGGCGGTCAAATGATGAACAGACGCTTCAAAAGAGAAAGGCGTAGAGAAACCACGCTATCGTGGGGGGGAAGGAAACATTGTAAATAATTCAGGGTTCCAACGGAAAAAAGGACCTCACGAGGAAGAACACGCGAAAAGGCTGAAAGACGGCCAAAAGAGGCAATAAGGGCTGGAGGGTCGAACAACGCCCTGTAAAGACCGGGGGGGGAACAGTATGAATGAACCGGAATAACCGAGGAAAAAAGCTTTTCACGTGGAACGCCAAAAGGAAATCGTTGGATGATCTGGGGGGGAGAAAAAATCGGCCCAGGAAAGGCGCCTATATCACCGAAGGCTAGAAAAGAAAAAAAATGGATCAAAGGGGACAGAGGGGCAAGCGTGGGTGAAAAATAACGGAGGAAGCCACGCCTTCAAAAAACCAAAGTTCAAAGCCTTACCGCGGGCGGAATTCTTTAAAACCTCGAGTCAATAAACGCAAAGTAGAAGGGGACCAGGAAGATAACATGCACTGGTGCGACTTGCCCGAAAAGGGCTCAGGAGAAAATGTTTTCGGGGAAAACCCGGCCGACCCCCAACTGAGTCCAAGGTTGCGTGCATGGTCATCACAATTGTTGGGGGAAATGTGGAGAGGTAGTTCTTAATAAAAACCCAAAGGAAAGACGGATCCGGTCCACGGGGCTTCCTCTGAAGTGGAGACACGCTACACAAAATCAGATCGAAACAACCGGGCCCAACGGGAAGGAGGATCTAACAAGATAAGGAGATTCAGACAGAAACCGTGGACAGGAAAAAAGTATCGGAAACGGAGCAGCCGACGCGCCTCATGTGATATCGAAACTTTCCAGACAAAAAAAGGGTTTCGCACGGCGGAGCCATGAAAATCTTAAAGGGGGAGGGCTCCACACACTTAACAGGAACATTGTTTGACCGGGCAATGTACCGGAAAGGCAGCAAAAAGGGGGGAGGTGCCGATCCGATATTGAAAAGACGAATTAAAAAGCGGGCCACGGACAAGCGGTTGCGCGCGAAAAAAAATAGCGGATCCTCAAAAAGAGCATCAAAAAAAGCATGGAGCAGCACAAACCCTTGGAAAAACAGGACCGATATAGGCGAGGCGAAGGGGAGTGTCAAACAAAAGATAAAAAAAAGCTCGAAAAGGAGACCCGGCAATGGGTCCACAACAGCAAAAGGAATCAATAAAACGGGTTCATACGGGAAAAAAAAGATACGGAAACAACAGAGGGCAACGCGACAAAGGGGGACACCAGAAAAGAAAAATTGACAAGACGGAAAGTTCAAACTGGGAAAAAGGGGGACAGCTCGCCCGCGGGGAAAACTTCGATACAAGGGGGGTAAAATGACCTGTGTCACCTTGAAAAAGGGAACAGGGGGGGCTGGAAAACAAAAAAAGAGAAGAAAGGGATGAGCCTCCTGCTAGACCGAGGGAAAGGGGGGGGGAAAGACATATGCCTGTAAAAACGGAGGCCCGCCAAGGAAAGAAAGTTGTTGGGAAAGGATGCTAGTGTAAAAGGAAAAAGGACCCTAATATCATACCCACCACCCCATATCAGGACGGGGGAAAAACTTACGAAAATCAAAAAACCCCTAAGCGAGGGGTGTGGGGGCGGCAGGAGAGCAATAAAGGGAAAATACGGGAAAGAATGTCCTTCTTAAAACAAATATAAACGATAGGCAAACGCAACCCCCGCGCGCAAAGGGGGACGCAAGGAAGAGGTCCAGATCCCAGCCGGGAGAGGAAAAGGCTGTTGGTAAAAAAAAAGTGGAAGAGCATATAAAAGGCCAATCGGCATATGAACTTCCGACGAAAAGACGCCATCTAATCTGCGCCGGGGAAAAAACGGAAAAGGACCCGAATCAAAACATCGATCCGGGAAAAAAGCATCCCAATGGCTTTCGTTTGAGTCCTATAGGGGAGGAGAAAGCGGGTTGTCAAAAAGGGACACCAAGAGCAGAGCCTTGTCGTACGTCCAGAAAAAGCAGCAAATGGGATCGCCCCAAACAAGATTAAAAAAAAGGGAAAGGGGTCTCGCGCGGACGCTATTTAGGAGAAGAAAAGGGTAAGCTTAAGGAAAGAAAGACTCTGGGAGAGAAGAAAACGAAAGAAGGAAAAACAATCCCCTGTAAGGGAAAAGAAAATGTTTTCAAGCCGCCGGAAAAAAGAAGAAAGGTAAAAAGACGCCCAAGAAGAAAAAATCTCAAGCGGCAAGGAGGATTATTTCGATCCAACACCAAAGGTAGTTAGCTACTTGACAAATTTTGTTACCAATGGCTGGTTAATAAAAAAAAGCCGCCCAAACATCCACAAGCACACGGGCCGCGAAAAGGTCCTTCCAAAGGGAAATGAAGCCCCCATCCCCTGGAAGGTCCAGCATAAAGGAAAAAAAAGGGGGATAAAAAACACACAAACAGAAGCGGCTCTTCTCGGCGAGGAAAAAATGGAAAGACACACGAAAAAGGCGTGCCCACATCCAAGGCGCAGAAGTCCAGCATCGCCCATGTTACCGAGCGAGGGGGGGGGCTTTCCTGGGGGACCGCCGCCATGGAAGGGAAGGGCAAAAGAAGGGACCAAGATCCAGGGAAGAAAAGACGGCAGGAAGAAAAAAAAAATCGGAAAGAAGGGGGACTGAAGAGCCAAAGGAAAAGGAAACCGTAGATGAAGAAAAAACATCTTGCCACAGGGATAAAAAGTCATCCCCTCCATAAAGAAAAGGAGGGCTTTAGGCAAAGAAAGAAGTGCCGAAAGATTTAGGCAAATTACCGGAGAAATGCCAAAAACCCGTCCGGAGCGCTGAAACAGACATCTTCAAAAAAAAACGAGGCCAAGAAAAAAAAAAGGGGATAGAGAAGAGCGGCACACGCAAAAAAAAAAAGAGCTCCGCGCACGAAAAAAAAACTTCCGACGCGTCTGGCTTTCGCCCATTGGAAAGTCTTTGGGGGAAGGCAAAAAGCTGGGACGTGGGGGGAAGGAAGGTCGGTACCTCTAGGGAAAAGACTCCTTCGAGGGGGAACGGGTGGGGAGACAAGACTCAACAACAACACAAAGGGAAAAAGATAGAGAAAAAAAAAAAAGGAGGGAGATAACCGAAAACGAAGAAAAGGGACACCGGCGCTTTAAAAATCCGAGCAAAATCCCACAAATTCCCAATGCCTTTTTGGGCAAGGCCACCAAGGGAGGGGAAAAGGAGAAAAAATGGGCAGAGAAAGATAACATAGGGGGGGGGGGAGGTGCTGGATTGCGGAAGAAAAGGGGGACTTATTTGGCGGAGAATGCTGGAGAGCACAAGCTCCTTTCAAAGGGGTGGGAACCTCGCAAGAGTCTAAAAGGGAAGAGGTCCTGGGTGTCGCTCCGCGCGGGAGCAGACTCCGGTAGCATACGCCCAGCAGCAAGGGACCCCTAAATGGAACAGAAAAAAAAAAGATTCTTATGGAATGACTGGGAGGAAAACGCACGATGGAAAAAAAGATCCAGGGGGAAGGGAAAGGGCCACGGGAGCGGGGAAAAGCTAAAATCGTTCCGCCGCCGGCGCTGAAATCACCCTCGCAGGAGGAAGGGGGACTGTCGCGGTATTTGCCCCAAGCCGAGGGAGGAAGCCTTCCGCCCGAGGCAGACCGAAAATCAAAAAAAAAGCCGATCGAGGGCTAATACGGGACCGGGGGGCGCTTGCCGCGGGAAAAAACGCTTCCTTCGAGCCCATGCAAGCATGGTGGGGGGGAAGGTGGTCTGGTGCAAAATGTTGGGGACCAGCCCTCGCAAGCCTTTCCAGAGACCATAAGTGGGGCCTGACAAATAAAAAAAACAGTCCAATAAGGAGGCCGGGGAGGGGGACCTGGGACATCTGGGTTACAGATGGGAGGGGGACTTCCACATGGACATCGTCAAGAAAAAAAAGGCCGATGCCTTGGGTGCAAAAGGGGGAGATGGGCGGCGATCAGGAATATGAAAAACAATATGCAAGAAAGTGGAAAAAAAACACCTTCTAAAAAAAGGGACATTGAAAGTGTAGTATCTGAAAAGAAAAAGAAGTTTCCGCTTTCAGAGGGTAAGGAGGCGGACGTGGCGCTGGGATGGATGCAAAAAAAGGAGCCGGCAGAGGAAACGTTTCCATGTCAGGCGGGGTTGCTTTTCTTCGGAGGCAAAAAAAAAGAGGCGGAAAGAAAGTGAGAGACCCAACCTAACCAGCCAGCAGCAAATCTCTGTCACAACTACATGGAACGATAATCTGTCCGTGCGCGGAAATTGTGGAGGGACAGCTCTGCCACACCGACGAAAAGCAAAGGGGATAAACGACGAAACAAAAAACGGGTGTGGTCCGACGCGTCAAGTGCCTCCCCCAAAAAAAAGGAAAATTTCTGATAAACCGACGAGTGGGAAAAGCGGGGGAAACGGGTGGTCATAACAAGAAAGCGTTGAGGGGGAGGAAGGAACTAAGAGCCAAAAACGGCCCCATGGAAAAAAAGACCGTGACCGCCGAGGGGGGGGGGGGGGGGGTGGATCACGCATCTGAAAAACGTCAAAAAGAACGATTTCTTCATGGGGACAACGGGAATGGGCCGGGACGCTTTTTTTAAAATTCCGGACAGGGAAAAGCCCACCAAAAAAAGACCCGATCACGGAAAAACAGAAAAAACAGAGAAGGAAGAGGAGCTGGGGAAAAGAGTTGCGGGACAAAAGCCGTGGGGTTGAAGATTTTTGTTTTCGCGTGGGACATATGGTGAAAAGGGGAAGTTTTGAACAAATCAGGAAAAAAAAGAGTAGGAGTACCCACGGGGTACCCGTCGGCCAAGCCGGGACGGCAGGTTCTCTTTGAATCCGTCCATCCAGGGAGCGGGGGTTTTGAGACTTGTATAGGAAAAGAAGCCAAAAGGCGCAAAAATCGCAACAGTCCCAACCCCCCAGAAAGCCCTGAAAAGGCGAATCCTGAGGGGACTTGGGGTACAAAAGGTCGGGGAAAGGCGGGGGGGGGGGGAAGCGTGGGTTCCCTCAGAAGGGATATGATCTGGTCTCAAGAAAAAAAAGTGTACCAAAGGGGGAAAGGAAAATCATGTTCAACGTTAGCACCAAAGCGGCGATCAAAAAACGTCGAAGCCTGAAAGACAGAAAAGAGGTTGCTACTCTGGTAATTCGTGAGGGCTGGATGAGTGGGCGCACCAACCCTCCCCAATGCAAGCTCGTGGGTGTGGACTCTTCCCGGGGCCATCAAAAAAGGAAGCAGAAACAAAAGAGAGCGGACATGGGGGGAAAAAACAAGAGTTGCGAAGGATGGGGCGACCAAAGCAAAGAACCTAGGGAACCACAATGGCATCGGAGGAAGCCGAGGGAGAAAAAACGCACGTGCTAAGGGGGGGGGCTGCCTCATTGGTGATGGAAAAAAAAAAGTCTATGTGATCTTCTATAAAATAACAAAAGCCGAAGAAAAACCTCTGCCGGGAAAGCTCCTAGAGCGCGCCCCCTAGCGCCAGGGGAAATACCATGGAGACGAAAAAGGAAAACCCGGGTGACCATGAAAAGGGGCCGTGGGGGGGAAACAAAGAGTTTTCGAAAACAACAACGGAAAAAAGTGCTTCAACGCTGGAGCGTACCCCTATCGAAGCACGAAAAAGATCGCCTCCACCAGGATCGAATTAGGGGCGGTCAAAACTGCGGGGAGACAGGAGTTCGATAACGGTGGGAAAGGTTGAAAGAGCGCAAGTACCACCATGGAAGGACGCCTCTCATCTCTAAAAAAAAAAAAAAACAAAAACAGGAAGGAAAGGAAAAAGACGCCCGCATCAAGGAGAAGGAAAAAAGAAACTTGCCGCCGTAAAAAAGGAAGCAGAAAAAAAAGGACCTCGCCCGCAAGTGCGATCGACGCAGGGACCAAAAGGGTGAACACTGGGAAAAAAAAGAAAAACTCTGGCTCCACGGAACGGAACAGGACCTGTGGGGACGGGCATTTGGGTGAGATCCCTGGGGGGAAGGGGGAGAAAAATGGGCAGACGCATCGGGCTGAAAGAGGAGCCAGAGAGCAAGGAGGAAGCGCCGCACACAGATCACATAGACCGAAATCACCAAGAGGCACGAAAGCCATTGCGCAAAGGGGGAAAGAAAACAAGCAAGGAGGCGCCGATGCCATGGTGCTTTTCCACCCCGCAAAAAAAACATTTCGGCAACCGGATGTCAAAAAAACAAAAAAAAAAAAAAAAACGCTCGCGGTTGATGACTCCGGAGGAAACGTACCTATTGAAATGTCGCCACCATCAGCACCAAGGGAAATTGGAAAAGGGCAGGACTGGGCTCTCTGCAGTGCAATAAAAAACGAGGCGAACGGAAACAGGATATACAAGGGGGAAAACCAACTCAGCAGGGAAAAAAAAAAAAGCCGCCAATTGAAAAGGGAAGAAGATCTCCGAGACAGGCTAAAAAACGGGGGTGTGAAAACCGACAGATAACCAGATATTGTTGGGGGGGGGGAAATTGGACGGCGGGGCCGTGACCTTTAAGGAAAAAAATATAGAACACACGAAAACCAGAGAAGGAATGTAAAAAAGGTCAGCACCAAGCTTCTTCCAAGGCCGCGCAAGAATGCCCTAGGGTCGTAACGCCCTGTGGGAAAACATATAACAGAAACAACCCCCTAGAAAACCGGAATCTAAAAAATGTTCCCAGAAAAGATAAAGACGAGCAGGGGGTAAAACGTGGTGGTAAAAGGGCCTCGCCAAAAACAGCTCCCGGGAAAGGGAAAAAAAATTAAAGGGACCCAGCAAAAAGGACCAATAAGCAAGAAAAAACCGCTGGACGATGGGCAGTAAAAAAAAAGCGGAGCCAGCAAAGAGACGACAATCGGTGGGGGCTTGCGGGCCGGGGACTCCTCCGACGAAGCGAAAAAGTAGGAACAGGAAAAAGTCGGACACAAGAAGAGGGGTACCGAAGGAAAACAGGAGGGGACAGCCCATAAACGATCGCCCAAAGGGAACGTCCGGGCCTCGGAGGAGGGGGGGGCAGGGAGAATGTAGGAGCCCGATAAAAGGGAAAAGGTTGCGCTGTCGGGAGCGGGGTGACCTGAAGCGAAAGGAAGGACGACTACTAAAAATAAAGGTACATGGGGAAAAAAAGATGTGAAATAGAAGGCACGTCACCCAAACGCACTTCCCATCCGAAAGAGAAAGCCGCAAGCGAATCGAGTCTCAGAGAAATAAAGAAAAAAAGGACGAACGGAAAAAGAAAAAAGGGGGGGGACCAGGGTGAAACAGCCGGGAATCGCAAAGCTCTCCAAGACCGACACACCAGGCATGCCCGGGGATAGGAGACCACTGGCCAGGAAAAAGCCAAACGATATTAAGAAAACAAACAAAACGGATGCAGGGATGTCAAAGCAAATAACAAAGGGAGCGGGGTCACGGCCCGGCGGGCTCTGAAAACGAAATCTTGGCAAGTGGGGAAAAAAAACGAAACTCCACAAAAAAGGGATCCCGCAAGGGAGAGGGGAAAAGCCAGCGGCAGCAACCCGCGAGTTCAGACCGGATGGTCTCGCGGTTAAAGACGCCTGCCATGGGGAGGGACAATTCCAGCAGAAAGGCCCAAGAAAACTCCTACGGCTGAGAGGGAGTACGGTGTAAGAAGGGTTGTAAGGACAAATGGACTAAGGGCCCCGCACCCGGTGGAAGGCCGCAAACAAATCGTTACGGAATCCATGGAAGGAAAAAGAATCAGATTGGGGGAGGGGGAGGAACTTTTCGCCTGAACGTTCGACAAGGTGACCCGTCGCGCGAAAAACTTCCTGCGTCCCAAACGTACAAACAAAGGAACCAAAGACGGAAGAGGAGAGCAGAAGAGCAGGGGGAAAAAAAATGTGGTCTAAAAACTCCCCGGCGAAAAATCAGCGCCTCGAACCCGTTCTTCGCCCATTGGAAGGGGGCTTGGGGAAAAGTGAAAGCCTGGGCGGGGGGTGGGGGAAAAAAGGAAAAGGGGAATCTGTACCTAGCAGAAACCCTTCGAGTACGTGGGGGATGAGGAAAGTAATGCACCACAACAACAAAGGGGGGAAAGTCACCCCCAAGGGAAGAGAAAGACGAAATACATCCCCGAAGAGTTTCATCCCACCAACCAGAAAAATTTTTGCCCAAGGGGCAAAAAAAACCAGGAAACTTGGGGGAAGAAGCAGGGAAAAAGGAGGGTCTTAGGCAAGGGCAAAAAGGCGGCGACGCTGAATGCGGGGTGACGTTCAGGAAAGAGACAGGCGGGAAGAGAGGAGGGGCGTGGAAAGAAAAAAGCATGCTTCTCTCTCACTGCTCGTTTGGTGGTGGACCGAGAGGAAGAAAGAAGGAAGAAAGGTCCCCCGCGCTAAAAAAACCGGGGCCACGGGAAGGCATCGAAGGGGGCCAGAAAAAAAGTGGAACGAAAAAAGCCAGCCCAATGAGGAAAGAGGAGTAGACGGCATGTGAACGCTACGAATATGTTGGGGGCGTCCCCGGGTGGGAGGAAAGGGAAAGACCCGGAGAAAGCAAAAATCCGTCAGCTGATACTCGGAAGGGGCTCTTGGGGTGAATGTAATGACTTAAAGCCGTCAACATGGCGGAAGGATCACGCGACCTAAGAAAGGAAAGTCTCATACCACCTTGCGCTGAAGGAAGCTCTGCGCTCAGACCAATCAGGAAGGGAAAGGGGCCTTCGTGGGTAGGGCAAACTTGACAATTTTGAAAAAGAAGGGGCCGCGAAAAAAAGGAAAAAACCATCCTGGTGCAGAATGCTGAGAAATGCAATCGTTGCCCGTGCTGGGGAAAAAAAACGGTTGAAGGGGGGAAGGGAAGAGAACAGTCTCGAAAGGCATGTGCTTGAAGCTGGACGGCGGAAACGTCTCGGGGGGGTGTCAAAAAAAACAGGCTTGGAACATCCTGAAAAATTACAGCGAAAGTACCGATGACTCTGAAAAAAGAAGCGGAGGGAAGCCTTGCCTCAAAGGTTCCTGGAGGAAGGGACGTTCGACAAAAGAGTCATGGAACTATGGATGGAAAAAGTCCGGGGGGGGGGGGGTCGGTGAAAAAGATTCCGCCCTAAGGGGGGCAATCAGATGGGAAAAAAGTCGGTCGCACCAAAAATCCCCGGAGACCAAGACACGACACGAGGGACAGGGAACGAGCGAGACACCGGACAAAGGATGGCGAAGGACCGGCCAGGAGCAACAAAGTGTGGTCCACGAACCAAGATCGTGAAAATGCTGGTGGGAAAGGAGCTTGTCGGAGGAAAAAGGAAAACGGGAAGGGACCGAGAAAAAACTCCCCAATATGTCACTACGGACAAAAACTTTTAAAGAGGTGTTTGAAAACCGATCGTCACCGGGACGCCGATGTCACGGGGTGCGCTCTTGAAAGCCTCACCTTTTTGAAACAGGTCGGCTTTGGGGAGTTCCAGGATCAACATGCCGAAATCCCCTGAATCAAGGAGGAAACAGGGAAGAAAGGAATCTTAATCTTTGGAAAAATCGTTCATCGTGGGGGGGGGTGCCAGACCGAAGGTCTCTAGGGTGCAAAAAGGGGAGTGGGAAGAAACGGAAAGACTGTGGGGAGTTTGACGATGGGGGGGCCCCTGTCCGAACGGGTGCTCCCCGGGGGGGTGACGTCGGGGTGGTGGATTGAAGGGTTGACGAAAAGACTGGGTGCAGGTCGGGAAAAGAGGGAACGGCCTAAGCCCTCATCCCCAAACCGAGCGCAAGAAGGGGGGGGCCCTGACCATCTCCGAATCATTGGTGAGAATCGGCCGAGAAGGGGTGCTAAAAAATCCAAGAGGGGAGGAAGCCGTGCAAAGAACCGCATGAGGGTTCCTCGGTAAATAGTCTGTTAGAAAGAAAGTGAATCAAAGGGCGCACAAAATTAAGTCAGGAACAAAAGGAACGAAATGAAAAGGAGGTAACTTAAGCGGAAATTGGTTGTCGAACCCAAAAAAAGCTGCCTTGAAACCCCCAAAGGAGGTGTTTTCCGGTGTAGAAGGAACCGGGAAAAGAACAAATGCTAAAGCTGGGGGAACAGCCGTATATCGTTTTGGGGTTTTCTCTGGGGGGGACACTCCGCCTGCCGCCGCAACATGCCAACGAGCAAATATTAATCAATAGTCTACGCAACATTGAAAAGGAAATGGATCATTGGGCAAAAGAAAAAAGATGTGGGTGAATTGCGTCTATGGATCAAAAGATCAAAAGCCTGCTCCTGGAGCATTTAAAAACGCAAAGAAGCGCAAAGGTTTAGGAGGGAAACGTGAGACACATGCCAAAAAGAGTCCTGACGTGTTCTGCAAAGAAGGAGGGGGAAAAAATCACCACCAACACAGCGGTTGTGCGGGAAAACGTCGCAAGTGAAGGCACGCGAGGAAAAAAAAGAGTGGGAGTGGGAAGACGGCCCTTCCGGGGGGGAAAAGTGCAAAAGGGGGAGATGGAATCGCAGGGCCCATCGGGGAGAAAACAACAACAACGGAGAGGAGGGAAGTCCCCGCGGATACAAAAAGAGAGCGTGACCGGAAGGGAAAGCAGACCGACCAACTAGGGGGACGGGAAGCACAAAGGAAAAAAGAATAACAGATTAAAAAACAAAAGAGGGTCCGAAACCCTAAACTCTTCCAGACCCTTGGCCTGCCAGGACATGTGGGAAAAAGGTTCATCTCCCTGGTCTGAAAATCCAAGAAAAGCGGCGGAGCGTCGGGAAGATCATGTCCGGGGTTTGGGAGCACATCGACGGTCACTTGCCGAGAAAAAACAAGGATCCAGTTTATTAAAAGTCGCCTCGGCGAGAAGCCTAAATTGCACCAGGGGGGAGGGGGCTGCTTGTTCCGTGAAACAACCCCGGACAGGCAACGGGAGGGCTTTCCAACGAAAGAAGAAGCTGATGGGGGAAAAAAATACGGAAAAAAAAAAAAAAACCGCCGAAGAAAAAAAAAAGAAACCGGAAACCAAACAGTACCGGGGATTTCACTCACAAAGTCATCCGAGGGCCGAAGGTGGAACGAACTGGGGAAAAAAAAAAGCCGGGAGGGAACGTGGGGGGGGAGAATTGAGCGCCAAGCGACCTGAAAAGACCAATCAAAACCGCCATCATGCGAGGAGGGGAGGAAGGGAGGGGATAGGGAATAGGGAAAAAAGGAACGGCACCCAGAATCAAGGGAGGGGAAGGCACCATAACCGAAAGCGTAGCGTCGGGAGGGGAACTAGCCAGAACAAAAGAAAGTCCATGAAGAAAAGCACTGTTCAACAAAGAAAGAAAACCCAAAAAGGCCCTATTGTTCCAAGAGCGACGAAGCTTGGGACCCGTATCAGGGCCAACGAAAAAGGTCGGGAAAAGAAGTACGCCAAATTACGACAATAAAAAGAATAAAAAAAAGGCAGCCCTTTTAAGATTGGAGAAAAAAAAAAAATCTATCCGGCAGTCGATCCCATCCAGGGAGGGGGGACGACCGGTGCAAGGCCTCCTCCGCAGAAGAAAAAAAAAGATATTAAGGACCCAAAGAGGGGAGGAACACGAATCTGTAGGAAACCAGCATAAATGCACGAGAGGGCCAAAATTAGGAGAGTTACACCAAAGCGCTCGGGCCCAGTCGCGAATTTGAAGGTAGCAGCCAAAGGGGGGGGAAAAAAGCACTACGCTGATAGAAAACTACTACCGAAAAGAACCACCCGCAAAAAGGGGGACATCATTTTGAGAAAAAAGCCGGCCGTGAAGAGAAACAGCCTCCAGAACCGCAAAAAGAAGAATCAAGTCTTCACAAAAACAAAGGAATATCCTCCGGGAATGGAGGAAAGAGGTGAAGGATTAATCATGGGGGGGAAGAATCAGCCATCATAAGAACCCAATGAAAAAAAAAAGACTAGCTCCAAATGAAAGGAGAAAAGTGAGAAGGGAAACCCAGCACCAAAGGGGGGGAAAACAGGAATGTCCCAGAGAGCCCTGCCTCTTGTCCGCGGCGAGGAGAAAAAAAGGTTAAATTGAAATGGTCGGCAAGCAATCAGGGGTCAGAGAGCAGGGACTTGAAAAAAAAGAGACCCAGGGCGAGAAAGGGCTTTCGGTAGCGGGGAGGAAGAAGCAAAAAGTAAAGTCCCCCAGAGGCACCAGGCGGAAAAGACGGTTGCTGCGTACGCAATGCCTCTCCGGGAGCCCCGGAAAAAACAAAAGGAAAAGGAATCACACATCGTAAAGAATGCAGCCATTGCAGTCCTCCCCCAAGAAGTTGGGTGGCTGGCCATTTTAGGCCAGAAAGGCCGTTCCCGAAGTTAAAAGATAACAGGAAAAAAAAAAAAGCTCCTGCCACATACCTACCAGGAAGGAGGAACTTCCAGCTGCACCAAAAATAGAGAAAACAGTCAGTCTCGACGAAAAAAAAAAAAAAGCGGGCCGCCGCAAACCGGAACACCAGGAAGCGCCTCCGAGCCAAAGGGACAAAACAAAAGGTTTTCTGGGCGAGAGAGAAACAAATTGGCCGTGGTGGAGGGGAGGGGGAAAAGCGTCCGTGACAGAAGGAAGCAGGTAAGGACAAAGATATTGACGTTGGGGTATTCAGCAAAAAAACAACACAACGGGAGATATCAACCCAACGGCAGAGACCCGTCAGTTAAGAACCGTGATCCACGAAACCAAAACACCAAGAAAAAAAAACAAAAAAAAAAAAAAACACACAATGCTTTTTTTTGCCAAACACAAAAGAAGTCGCCAACAGTCGTGTCGAAGGTAAGGAGTGAAAAGGGGCCGGGACTGGAACACTGCAAAAAGGGAACGGAAAAAAGGGGCATCCTGCAAAGGGAGAAAACATGGAACCAGTTTAAACCAGGGAGTAGCTGGGGGGGAAGGAAGAAGAGGTTTCTGGCAGCAAAAGCGGGGGAAGGGAAAAGGAAGGGAAGAGACCGAAGAGGCAAACGGCCCGAAAAAATTCTGAATCATTGAAGGAAAGACAATGCGGGGAAAAGGTGGCGGCAGTGGGACCTCATCAGGGGGGAATGGCGCCCCGTGGCAAGGGGAAGAACAATCTTCCAACAGTCCTCGCCAAGGAGAGGGTGCCGGAAGGAGGGGGTGAGACACATGGCGGAGCACGAGCGAAAAACAAAACAAAAAAAAAAGGATCGCGCCAAGCCCACGGGGCCTAAGGGGGCTGAAGGAGAAAGAGCTTTTGCTGCTAAGGGAAGAAGGCTGGCAGTGGCTTCGGGTGTCTGAAACAACATTTCAAAAAAAAAGGTTGGCACACAGCAGTCCGCAAGGGCAGGGGGAGAGAAGGAACAAGCCGGAACCCACAATCCTTGTGACCATCACTGCAGAGGGGCAAGGTGCTGGTGGAAAAATCTGGTGACCGGGTTGAAAATGAACAGGGCCTTCAAACGGGCAATTGCGGACAGGGGAAGGAATATTCGGGAAAGTTTTCATTTTTGCCACAATGAAGCATCGGTCGAAAAAAAACCATTCAAACGGGAGGCTCTGAAGACGGAGAAAAAAAGATGGGGGGCCGCCCCTTTAGAATTCCACGGGAGGGGACTGTGAATTCAAGGGAGCAGCCCGGGCAAAGGGGAAAAACGGGAACATGGTCAAGGGTTCGGTCGTGAGGCCTGCGAGACATTCGGCGTCAAGAAACCTGGCACGAGAAAAAAAAAAAGGGGGGGACTCCTACACAATGGAAACCCGCCGTCGTCACAGAAAAAAGACCGTTAACGGGCAAAGAAGGGGGGCAGGAGTCATGATTAGGAAAAAGGGAGCCGTCGACAAGGGGGGGGGTTTCCGGGGGGTGGGGGCCTTGTGACGAAAAGGAGGGGGGTCTGAGTAGGAGGACGAGGCAGACACCGCAAAAAAGTTGATGTCTTAGAAGGAGGCCTCACAGGGGGGGAAGAAAAGAGGGCACTGTGAGATTTTTCGCTGGCATTCGGTGGTCGTTAAAGGACTAGAAGTGTTAGGGGTGTCGGAGTCCTATCCGGTGTCTGTTCCCCAACCGAGACAACAAAAAAATACCAGGCGCGGGGTCAGAGGGGAACCAGTGCGGGGAAAGCTTTAGAGGGGGTGCAAAAAAGAAGCCTATGTTCAAAGGATAAGGGGAAACACAGGGGAATTTCCGGAGACAAGAAAAACGGAATCTTCGGGCTTTCTGAGGGGGCCGTCCTCACACCGGAACTCGGGGGTGTGGCTTGAAAGGCAATGTTGAAGAAAAAAAAAAGATGTAACGAAAGAACGTTCGGGTAGGCCTACGGCCCGTCGCAGCCAAAGGCAACACCATACGAAAGGGGAATGCTGGGGGAAAACCCCTTTCCCGGCGAGTCTCTGGTCTGACGCTGGGACAAGGGCGATCTTTACGCAAAGAAGAATCTGGCAGAAAGAAATTGCTCCGTAACCCAGGGGAGAACCATGTTCCAGAAAAACCTGCACGCCTAGGACGAAAAAAAAAAACACGGAACCAAAAAAAAGAAAGAGGTAAATTTCCGGAACTTATGATCGTGGTTTGCAGCGCCTGGTAAATCTGTGGGGGGTCGCGGGGTAGATCTGGACCAGGGGAAAAAGCACCAACCAGAAGCTCCAAGAAAGTCTAAAGCAAAGAGGACGTGGGGCATGGGGCGAGTAGTTTGACGAATGGGACTGGGGGGCTACAAAACTCGGGCCTGCCGGGAAAGGAAAATAATCACGAAGAAAAAGAAGCCAATGGATACAAGGGGCTGCAGCAGGCCCTCGTGGGATGAATGAGGCTAAATGGAAGAAACCAGCCTTAATGGG
>Ga0179593_1810646_pt1 | contig 16745 bp, 19 predicted proteins | sample CZODoug2_1_08_16_FD_185931 | JGI IMG/M metagenome (GOLD analysis project Ga0179593, IMG submission 185931) | Vadose zone soil fungal communities from Angelo Coast Range Reserve, California, USA - CZODoug2_1_08_16fungal (PacBio error correction) | ecosystem: Environmental > Terrestrial > Soil >...
TTCCCTTTAATCCTACGCAGAAAAAAAAGGGGAGGGGTGGAAACGCCCGGCCACCTAACCTGATAAAGGGGTCTTTCCGGGGCATCCATAAGGAGAGGGGGAGATCCATAATCGGACGATCTGGAAGCGTGGGTAATATCCTCCAACAGTCGGTGTCTGATCATGGAAAAAGGAAGAGAGAGGGAAAAATACCGAACCTGTGATCAAGACAGAAATTGGGAAGAGGAAAAAACCTTGTTGATTCCAGAGGAGGGGGGGGAGGGGGGGGGGGTCGGTTTCGTTACGGTAAACACGCGTCGGTTCACCCCAGAACACCTGCCTACTCGCGCCACTACGGGAAAGGAAGAAGAAAAACCACATCGAAGCGTCATGGAGCAAAAAGATCCATCAGAGGTAGATGGGGGAAAAAGAAGACCCTTTCTCGAACAATCCCCGAAAGACCCCCCGACTCTCTGACCACTATCATGACATGGGGGAGAAAGGGCGATCCCTCGACTCAAAAAATGTACGTAATCGAAAAAGAGAAGCCACAACTCGGGCTGCTAACCGGCAAATCCTCGTCGAAGAAGGCCATCATGCTGGTGAAGGGGGAAGAAACGCGGCCGTTGTGAAAAGGGCCTGGCGACGAAGACGATTGGGAGAAAAAAAACGCTCGGGTCGATACGGATGTCCGGACGGTTGTATCTGCAACCGCGAAAAAAAAGGAACGACCAGGTTGACTACGGGGAGAGACCCTCGGCCGCGACAGAGGGGGGCTTCCCGCCCGCTATGACCTATGCTCAACTAGTAGGTTCACTATCACGGCAATTCGAAAAAAAAACTGCTCTTCACCTGTAGAGAGAGGACCTGCTACAACGCGCTTTCCGAAAAAGAGGAAGCGATGCTCCGCGGTTAACGTAATCTGGTGCTTTGTTTAGTTGATGAAGGAAAAGCGTGCGGAGCTACTCCATACATGAGCGTCTGGGAAGGGAGGAGGGATACCAAAAGAGGAAAGGGGTCTCGTATCCAGAACTCAATCCTTAAAAGAATTCCGATGTGTGGGAAAGGGGACTTAGACTCAGCAGAGACGGGGAAGGGAAGGGTTCAAGAAGGGCCGTTGGAAAACGTGCCTTCCAGGTTTCTTCGCGTCCCCGTTGAGGAGAGGGGCCGCTCCACCGCGGAGCCTCCAAAAGGAAAGATCATTTTTGAGTGCCAAGCGGATCCAATTCGACCCTCGCCGCTTCACGGCATGGCGTGGAGGAAAAAAAAAGGCCGCGATTCCCCGGTTTCTTCCGACCGAAGGAAAAGGAGAAAGGGGGACAGATCAATTCCGGAAAGGTCAATCTGACCTCGGTTTTCGGCGCAGCCAGCCACGAAAAGGGAGGAAGGGCGCGTCCGGAATTGCCGGGGAAAAAGGACCAGCACGCCTGATGAAGAGGGTCGACATCCGCCGCAACCGCGAACACCGGACCTTGAAAACAAAAAAAAAAATCGGTGAAAGAAAAAAAAAAGGGTGCCGGCATCAAGAGTGGAAAGAAGAGACTTCCCCAGCGCTGGAATACGCCGAAAAAGAAAAAAAAAGAGCCTCATACCATCCAGCAAACGGCCGCAGAAACGGTTACCCCCACGGTATGATCTTCCGGTCGCGAAGGGAGGCTAATCGCGCCATAGCAGGGGAAAGACAGTCCCATGGCAGGCGAAAAAGGGGGAGGAAGGTCTTCGCAATGGCGAAAGAAGCTTCCGAAGACTTCTCCTGACTCTATCTTTATCAGGCCGAAGCGGTGTGAAAGAAAAAGAACCTTTCCTGCATTACGAGAAGAAGAAGCGTATTTCCGGCATGACAGGACGGGGAAGGGAATTTTCCACGGCCCCGCGCAATCCGCAGCCTAGAAACCATCTTCAAGATTTAGCCGCTACAAACGAGGGAAAAAAAAAGAAAAAGCGGCTTCAACTGCGTCAACCGGAGAAAAAGAGGGGGGAAAAACTTTTGATAGCGGTTGTCCGGAGGAAGAAGGGGAAAGTTAAATCCTTGGCCTCGTTTCAACAACGGGCGGAGAGTACTTCGACCCCCTGGTCGGGGGAGGGGAGGAAAAGGGAAGAGCGTTGCGCCCGGCCGATCTCGGAAAAGGGGAAAAGGGTCTGATTGGCCTCCTGTTCTTCAGTGGGGGAGAGGAAAACCTTCCTCCATTGCCATGAGCGTCCGACTGGCTTTAAACCTGCGGGTCCATATAGCTTTCAATTAACGGCAAGGAAAGGGAGGGGACTGGAATCATCGCCATCACGGGAAAAGGGAAATGACCTGCGTTGCGGCAAGGCAACGAGAGGAAGAAGGGGGAGGGGGGATCGAGGCCTCATTCGAGACTGGGACGACGAAAACGCGACTGCCTTTCCAAGAGCTTTTCCACTTAATCCTAGCTCTCCCGAGAAAGAGATAGGCTTAAGTGACAACCTCGCGGGAAGATTCCGCTGGTTCGCTCGCAGTGAGAAAAGAAAAAAAGGGGAGGCCTGGTCAGACATCGGGGAAAACCTTGCCGAAAAAGCCGTTCATTCCGGAAGAAAAGGGGCGATATGATTCCAGGGAAAGAGAGGTACTTGAAAGCAATGACGAAGGTCAGGGAGAATAAGGAAAAGGCATGGCGGCAGGGGGAAGAGGGCCGAACACTGAGAAAAGCGCAAAATGACGAAAGATGAGGCCTTCAATACCTTGGCCGAAAGGGGAAAAAAAGTCGTGGCGCGTGCGCAGGGGCGCGCTCATGAAGAAAAAGGGAAGACAAAGGGGGGGGAAAAGAAATCTCCGCCGTTGTAAAAGAGGACAGTAGCTTGCTCGACTCCTCCACTTAAAAAAAGGGGGGGAGAAATCAAACGCTAGGGAGAAAAAAAAAGGAATGACTCCTTTTACGCCCGTTGCCGAGAAGAGGGGATCTTTCATCCATCGTTTTTGGTAGCGGCTAAATCTGAAGGGAATTTTTGCGAGTCGCGTGATGGCGAAAGACGTGACATGACGGCAACAGCAGCCGTAATGAAGAGAGGAACTCATGTCGAGAAAGTAAGACGGGGGTCTCTGTGGTGCTTCAATGCATACCGCTTCGGGCCTGGAGAAAAATTGCCCTGAACAGATGCGTTAGGGAGAACCGGGTGACGGTGAAACGATCAGCCTTGTTTAACAAAGGGACCTTGCTGCGTGAGGAGGGAAAGTCGCTTTCTCTCCCATCGCGCACTACCAGGATCCATCCCGTGTGGGGGGGGGAGGTTTTGATGGCGCCGGGGAGGGGGATTTTCTTCGCGGGTTGGGAAAGGGGGGGGGGGTCTTCGTAGGCCGCGAACAGGAAAGAGGGCTGAATGTGACGCTTGATGCCGCAAGACCCGAAGAAAGGAAAAAGGGGGGAAGGGTTCGCCGGTTGCAGGAAAGGGGAAATCAGTCTTGCTGGTCATAGGCAGGAAAGCAGGAGTCTCCTTCACGGTCCTGACGCGCCGGGGGGGGGATTGGTGAAAGGAGGGCCTGCGAAGAAACCAAAGGGAAATGTCCGGAAACTGAGGGACGTGTCCTTCACACCTTGACTTGTGGAGGGGAAAGATCCGCGGGCGATAGGGGGGGGGACTCCACTGTACAGAGGGAGAAAAAAGAGGGGGAGGAAAAATTGGCCTCAACCTGGATCAGACTTGCCTTGGGGGCTTCGGTCAACATCCCGGGGGGGGGGCGTCGTGCCACGAAAAAATGGCTCAATACAAAGGGGGGTCCGCTGGGGGAACAAAGGGGGGAAAGGCTCGAAAAAAACGTCCTTAACTGCTCCCCGGAAAAAAAGAAGGGATGGCTGCGTCTCCCGCCTCGGCGTAACCAAGAACCTCGTGCCAGGGGAGGGAAGGGGTGCTTTCGGTGATCGCGGCGGTGTCTAAAGCTTTCGAGGAAAAAAAAGATCCGAGCATGAATGGTCGGAGTCGAACAGCCTCTTGCCGTCAAGAAAAAAGGACCACCATATTACTGTTACAGGAGGAGATAGGAGGGGGGGGAGAAGGAAACGGGGCTTGTTTATCCCGGTAGGGATGGGGGAACGCAATACGGTGCCGAGCAAATGAATTTTTGGTTGCTGATCGAAGAGACGCCGTCGTTGAGACTATCAAGAGAATTTTTATGGAGCGGAAGGGGAGAAAGGGGGGCTCTCGCCCAGTCGGTAATTTTCGTCTGTCGGGGAAAAGCTTTGCGATAACCGGGAAAAGAAGAACGTCGCCTTGCAGGAAGAGCTTCGCGCCGCAATGGCTGCCGAGAACCCCAACGCAGCTCGTTGGCGGAACGCGTCACCATGGAAAAGGGAGATTCGTGACGAGAAAAAACCCTATTTTGGTACGCCTCGCGGGGAGGGGTCGGATACTTCCATTTCGGTGGTAGCGGAGACTTTCCGGGTCGAGCGCTCGAACAGGGAGGGGTCAGCGGTCGGGGGGGCGGCTTGGGACGAGAAAATGAAGGTCGTTGCCATCGAGGATGGAGGAGGAATTCGGCTAGGGGAGGGCGCTTCGCTGTGGTTGTTGTCGAGGGGCCGGGAGTGGAAAAGAAAGGGGAAAGTTGGTTAACATGACTCGCCGTGGTGACCAAGACCAACGCAATAAACCGCAACGCGAGGAAGCCAGGGGGAAGGTCCCCGTCCAATTTTCTGTCTTGAGAGGGAAAGAAAATTATTCCTCGACGGCCCGCTGGGGGAAGGAAAAAGGAGTCAGACACCAAGGGCGGATATTAATTACCGCCAAAGGAGGAAAAAAAAAAAAATTCTGGCTAGACGGCTGTAAAAAAGGGGAGGGGGCTTTCCTGACCGAACAAGCCGAGATAGGGAGGTGTCCGGGGGGTCCAAAATATTAAGGAAGGCTTGCAGGGGAAAAAGTCTCTCTCAACAACAACAACGAGGTCCCGGGATCCTACTCAAGCCTTCCGGTGGGAAAAGGAAAAACTAACCTATTCTCGGCTTGGTGAAGGTTCAGGCAGCCATCCTAAACTATTTGAGAAAGAATAGCGGACTGAGAGGAAAGACCGGCCACCCTGACGGGGGGGAACATCATCTTCCGTCCGGGCATATTAAAACTCACGAACCGGGATCAATACTGAATTGGGGAAAAAGAAGGGAAAAACCTTGGCTTCCTCGGAAGTTGTTTGCAGTGGTGGAGTTACGGTCACCAAACGGAAGTGTTCACCACTACAACCTCCGCGCGCGAAAGAAAAGGTACGCTCACCACCACAGCTAAGCAGGGAAGGAGGACTCCGCCTCATAGACGATGGCAAAGAAAAGTCTTTCTAACAAGCCGACGACCCCCCGCCTCGGGAGTACCAGCTATCATGACACTTTAGGGGAAACTCGACGCCGTAAAGAGGAAGGAAGTATCCGAACACTCCGCCGGCAATGCGAAGAAAAAGGCAAAAAAAAAAAAAAGACCCCCATCCGCGTCGAAGAAGGATCAAAGGAGGGTTACGCGTTCACCAACGACTCGGCCGTGGGGAAAGGGGAAAGGGCCTACGAAGACGATTTTTCCAGAAAAAAAGGCGCTCGGAGGAGAAGGAAGGGGGGGGAAGAATAACTCGTCCGGAAGGAACTCACGAGGGGACGACTGCGCGCAGAAAAAAAGAAAAAGGACGCGCATCCAGGCCAGAAAAAAATTCTCAACTACGGAGTTTCAACAAGAAAGTCTATCAGCACCAACAATCATATGGGCACCGTCGATTTGCGTTGACGCAATCAAGACGGAAAAAAAACCTCGTGACCTCCGATTCGCCCGAGGAGCGTGTTATTTGAGTCCGCAGAGAGAAAAAGAAAAATCATTCTCGCCTCTCTCGGAAAAAGAGAAGGGCGACCAAGAGGACCGTTTTCCGCTGATCAAAAATCCGATGCCATGCTCGATGTGGAAAAAAAAGAAAGACGCAATCAGGCTACTTCTAGGGAAAAGCCGTTCCTTTCTAGCAACGTCGGGAAGGTCCCCTTTTCGTTCCGGAAAAAGGGGGGGAGAACGGTCGTGGCCAAAATCTCTTCTGTGGGCCGGAAGACAAGAAAGAAGGAGGGGTTAGCCAAGTCTGAAGCCATCTGAAGATCCGTCTAACATTGGCGTTGATGAAAAAAGGTCGCCTCGATCCCTCGTGTGTAAAAGAAGGGTGAATACCGTTCCAGATCAGCCCGGAGAAAAAATCTCCTGTTCGGCGCAGAAAAGCAACCCGTTCAACCAATGGGCTGTCTTCCGTAATTGCCGGAGAAAGGGGGAAATGTCCAATTCCTATACCAGTTCCGCAGTCTCCCTTCGAATCAACCTGCTAACCATTGCACCGGAACGGTGAAAAAAGGAGGGAGGCATCAAGCGTACCTTCCGCCTCGAAAAAGAGCTCCTACCCGCTCCCCTGCCCAAAAGGAAGGGAAAAGGGAAAAAGAAAAACCCTAGGTTACCCCCACTGGATGGATCATTCCGGGTAGCGAGATCGAAAGCGAAGCGCGCCATGCGCATTGAAGAAAAGGTCCCCTGGCCTGCTCAACAAGGCTTATAAAGGAGGAAAAAACTAAATACATCTGTTCCGGCCAGAGAGGAGAGGGGAGAGGGGGGAGAAGGGGAAAAAGCATCTTTGGTTCCGACATTGAAGCACAGCGAACATTAGGCATTACCGTCCAAAACTGATCGACCTGACTGTTCAGCGGAGGGCCCTTATGAAGGGGAAAAAGGCCCACTCGCAATCCGCGCCTCTCAACCTCTAAGAAAAAAGACTATTATGTAAAGAGCGACACACGCAGGGGAAAAGAGGAAAGGGGAAATTAATCCTAACACTCGCGAGTCCTAGCGTTTGGGGAGCGTTGCCGGAGGTAAGTGTGATGCTTACGAAGGAGTTTACACGGGCGGCGAGGTACTCGAACAGGGGAGAGTGAGCTCGTCGGTGATCCAGGAACGAGAAAGGAGAAAGATGCATTCCCCGGATTCTGATACCTCCTCGTTAGGGGAATTTTGCCGCTCCGCCGCAGGGAAGGAAGGGAAGGGGGGCCCTGCTCGTCCTGACGCAGCGGGAAAGAGGCACTCTTTCGGCGTAGAGCTGGAAAAAAAGAAGGGGTACGGTGAATGATTCGAGGATGACGGCAGGGCCCTCCACGATAGGGCCTGAAAGCACTCCTGTGTCGTGAAGAGAAAAAAGCACTGCTGTCCCGCCGAGCTTTTACAAAAAAGAAAAAAACAAACAACGAGGAGGAGGAAAAAGGAAAGAAACGCTCTTCTGGACATGCATCGCGGGACTAAACAGTTTCCTCGACGGGAGCCTCTGATCACGACACCGGCGTGCAGGAAAAAAAGAGGGGCGAACGCCGTCAGAAGGGGAAATGTCGCAGTTGAGGCAAAAGAAAAAGAAACCTAAAGCGTCCTGTTACTTGAAAAGCTGAGGACGGTCCCGCCTGGCGTCAGGACTCGCAGGGCAATGCGGCAGGGGAGAGAAAAAATGACGAACGAGGAGGCCTATCAGATCCGTGGAAGAAAAAAAAAAAAAAAAGAATCGCCGGAAAAAAAGGGAAAATCATGATAATTGTCATCCCGACAAAAGGTGGGGGAACTCCTCGCCTCCCGGGGTCAAAAGGAAGTACGCATCACCCTAACTCCGGAAGCGAGCAGGAAAACGAGTTTGCCGTCTGAGGGGGAAAGGGGGCGCCCTTTTCCCCCCCCGGAGGTCGGCGTGGTCGATCTTTCATCCATCGTTTGGGGGAGAAGGGGGGAAAGGTTTGCTCTTGGGCCTTGACGGGAAAAAAAAAAGGCCTTGCCCTCCTCGGAAGGGGTGGAGGGGAGGGGGAGGAAATTTCGCTGTGCTTCAAATTTCCGGCAACGCGGAACCTCTTCGTCCTGTCAGATCGGGAAGCGAGCGGGGCCCGAACAGCTTTCTTTTCGCCCTGGGAAGAAAAAGGGGACGATCGCCTTGTTTAGCAGAAAGTGGCCTGGCTGCGTGCGGCGTCAGGGAAAAAAAGGGAAGGGGGGGAGCTCTCCATCGCGCACGACCTGAATGAGTCCGGGGGGGTTCACCTCGGTGGGGGATGGCGCCGTTTTGCTGATTGGGAAGGGGGGGGGGCACGGGGAGCGGGTCCGGGAAGCTTACGGTACTCTGGATGCCAAAAAAAAAAAAAAATTTCCCGTTGCCATTGTTCGCAGTTGGAGGAGGCATGTCGTAACCTTTCCTGAATCAGGAAGAGCACATCACCGGGGAATCGGGAAAACGCAATTGGTGACGGGCTGGGAGCGACCGAACCGGCCGATGGACCATATTGAACCTGTCCGGACACTTTACGGGTTTCATCAGGGGAAAAAAGGGGATCTCGTCGATAGGTTGGGTTGAAAACTGGTCATCGGCGGCGGCAGAACCTTGGGGCTCAGACTTGGCTCAACCTGAAGAAATCTGCACCGCCCCCGGGAAAGAAAAAAAAGGACCGTTTCGCAAGAAAAAAAAAACTCTGGGCCGCGCCGGGCGGGCAATCGAACCGGCACGGTCCTGAACGGCGAAAAAAACGTCGCTGGCTGCGTCTACAAAAAAATCTGATTGCATCGGAGTATCGCGGCAACGGTCCGATTGGCTAAGCTGTTTCTCGAGATTTTCCGAAGGGGGGTGCCGCGCAGGGAAAGAACCGCCGCTAGAAAAAACACCACCCCACCAGAGGAGAAACGGCGCGGGGGGCTCATCGAGTCACGAGGGGAAAGGGGCCGGTCTTGATGCCGTCAACAGGAGACGATGGCATATGTTGTGGGTTGCTGAAAAAGAGGGAAAAAGTCGTTTATAATTAGCTTTCATACTGGAAGAGTCCTTGATGGGACTCTTGCCGAGGGTCGATTGAAGGGGAAAAAACGTCGTCACCGAAAAGAAAGGGCAGTGCCGTACGCTTTGGGAAAAAGGAAGCCTATCGCACTCCCTTCGGACAATCAACTGGTCAAAATCGTCTTCGTCGCCGGAGCTATCACAACGGCCGAGGGCGTCACCAGCCCCTGGTGGGAAAAAAAGGGAAAAAAATTTCTGCCCGGTCGCAGCCCGAGGGGTCGGCGATTTCCTCGGAGGAGGAAGGGACGTTCCTTTCGGGGGGGTCTTCGAGGCGCTCGACAAGAAAGGGAAGTAGGTTCAGCGAGGCGGGGTGGGATTTCGTAGGTATTGGAAAAGGCGCAAGCCGAAGATATTTATGAGAATGGGGGCTCTCGCGCTTCGCAGGAGGGACTGTAATTCGGTCTTGGGCTTTGTCTTTTTTGTACATTAAAGGAAAAGGGGGGAAATACCCCTAACACCTCCAAAACCGCAGAAGGGCCAAGTTTTTCTAATCAATAAAAGGGGAACTGTCTTATCACTATGTTTCGTGAAGGAAAAAAGGTCCTCTTATTTTTCCGTAGAAATACATCCTGGTGTCGGGATATTCCCCTCCCTTCCTGCCGAGAGAGAAATACGCTGGAAGGGGGGAAAAAGTGGTCTGCCTTAACCTGTAACACTCCGAAAAAATCATTTCGTTTCCGGGGGGGGGGGGAAAAAGAAAGTATCCGGAAATCCTCTCTCAAAAGAAAGAGATAGATTTCCCGGATAAGGGATATGTGTGACACCCCTGACACCTAACCCTGATTCTCGCGTCTTCGGTTCCGGCAGCAGAAAGGGGGAGGGAGGGCCAATGAATAGCGGACTTATCGAAGGCCGGGTAATATCCGCCACCAGGAGGTGTCTGAGCAGGGAACCACAAGCGGCCGAGGAAAAAGAGAAAGACAGAAATTGGGACGTGGAAGGGAGGAGAAAAACCTTGGCTTCCTAGGGGGGGCTGGGTTTGCGTGTTCTGGTGAGTTACGGTCACAACGCGGTCATGTTCCCAAGACAAAAGGAAGACCGGCATTACTCATTAAAACTCCATGAGAAGGAGAAAAAAGGGAGACTCCATCATATCGTGGGTCAACTACGGGCGACCCGTTAGGAAAGCAAGCCGCCACCCCTCGCTGACCAATATCATGACACTAAAAAAAAAAAAGGGAGAGCGCCTCCGACGCCGGAAAAGATGATCGACACCGAATGGACTTATCCTAACACGCACTCCGAGAAAACTCGGGCTCGCCCCGGCCAGACCAGAAGAGGAAATCAAGGGTCTGGGGAACGAAGGGGGAAAAAAAAGGCCTTTGTGCATCGCGGAAAGCAAATGGGCTGACGAAGACGGTTGCCAAGCTGAGTAAAATCGGCACTAGCCGGACGGTAATTCCTGCCCGACGAAGACAAGGGGGAAGAAAAATCACTCGACCCTCGTCCGGCCAAGACAGGACCGCTTCCAAGCTATTACCGCTACTTCTCAACGACGGGAAGGGAGAACGGCCATTCGATCAGCAACAGGAAAAAAAAAAAAAACCGTCGAGGGCGTTGACTGCATCACGACCGGGGAAAAAAGGGGAAAAGTCAACTCGTTCCAGGATGCGCCGGCGTAACCGTCATCGGCGTGGTGATGGAGGCCGGGGGGGGAAGAACGCCATCAGGCGCGGCCAGAAAGAAAGAAGAGAACGCTTCTACCACGGAAAGGTGGCAGCGATCACCGAAATCCGATTCCAAGGGACGGAAGCCGAGGCGGAGACGCAGCAAGAAAGGGGCCTGTCAGTGCCGTGCAGTCGAGCCAGCGGCGAAGAAGGGAATGCGTGCTGCCCCGGTAATGGGGGAAGCCTCCACCAGAAGACGCCACGTCCAAGTCCGATATCAGTTTGGGCCAAGTCGGAACCAAGTCTGAGCCCGCGAAGGGGAAGGGGGTCAAACCCACCGATCGCCAAGGGGAGGGAAAAAACCGAACCGTGCAACCCGTCAGGTGGAAAAAAGAATTACATGTCCAATCTGTAACGAAAGTTCTGCTCAGAAAGCCACTCCGTCACCAGGGAAAAAAGAGTTCCGGACTCCAGCGCGGGAAAAACCTGATTCCGGCAAGGTCGAAAAGAGAAGGGAGGAAATTTCACCGGAAACGTGTTTGGGACGGCGTCTTGGGCAGAAAGGACCGCCTAGCCTTCAAAGAAAACCCGCTCCCCTTGCCCAACCTCAGAAAAAGAGCCATCAAACCCGAGTGACCCACACGGAGTGCAAGGTCTGCAGCTGGATACGAGCAGAAGGGGGAAAAGGCACTCATCCAGGCCCATGGCCTCGGAGGAGGGAAAACCGGTCGTCGCCAAGGGCGAAAAAAAAAAAAAAGGTCCGTCCCTCGCTCGTGAGTCGGCCGGCCGTGTGAGGACATTGACACAGACATTTTCCTGCGTCCGTCCGCAACTTTGATCGAAAAGGACGGCTGCTGTTGCCGTCATGTCAGCGCAAAAAAAAAAAGAGAAGGTACCGCTAAACCCGATATGAAATAGAAGGGACTTCAACTGGCGTCAACCGGATAATGACAGACACTCGGAATTCCCTAGCGTTTGAAGTTGCCGGAGTTAAGTGTGATGCGTAAGGAACGGCCCGGCGAGTACGGGAAAAAAGGGGGGAGGGGGGATTCAATTTCTTCATGGGAAAGAAAAAAAGTCCTATCTCTGCGGCCCAGAAGGCTGCAGCCAAGTCTGATAGGCCTCCTCGTTCGTCATTTTGAAAAAGAAAAAAAAAAAAAAAGGCCGCAGCCCTGTCGACGTTCCCTGACGAGGAAGGAGTTCAAGTAACGCACTCTTGTCGGCGTCGAGCCTGGAAGGAAAGCCATCAACTGCGACTGTCGAATGCGGTAGGAGGAGTTCGGCCCGCCACTAGTCTGCCTGAAAGCACAAAAAAAGAACATGTCTAGAAACTGCGAGCTGAAACGAGAAAAGAGGGAACTTAAGCCTATCTCGCTCAACAACAACAACGAGCTAATTGGACAACGCTCGCTGGACAGCAGAGTCGCTCGCAGGGGAGCGACATGAGCCTCGACAAAAAGAAAAGGGAAAAAATCGTAAAAGTTCCATTCCCTCGACGCATTCAGGAGGGGAGAGGAAAGTGACAGCCTCGACGCCGAGAGTGCCGTTTTTACTTAAATCTTATCTGGACAAGGGAGGGAAAAAAAGGACGCGATATGGCATGCGGCAAGGAAAGACCAATTACGAACGAGGAGGCCTATCAGAGAAAAAGAACGGTCGCTGCGCTCCGAGAGGGAATTTCGCAACGCTCGCTTCATGAAGAAATGTAGAAGACGTACCTCGCCGCCGTGTAAACGAGGAAGGAAGTACGCATGGAAAAAAAAAAGCTATCAAAAGCTAGGACGCCGCGGAAGTTGCTTCTGCTTCATTCGAAGGGTGTCGGCGTGGTCGAATCTTTCATCCGGGAGAGGAAAGTTTTGCTATGCGCGGATTGCGCGGAGAAAGGGGGAAACCTCATGTCCGTGCCCTCCGCGACAGGAACAATTTCGATCATTTGCCTGACGGTATGCATGATGTCGCTGTAAAAAGGATCACGATCGGGCCGGCGAAGCGAGAGAAAGGGTGCGGACGACCGTTTCGGGGGGGAAGGGGGGGGCAGGCCAGGCTGTCTGCTTGTCGGCGAAAATGCGCTGGCAGGATTCGCTTCGCTCTCGAAGGGGATCCCTCCGTGTGGTCACCAAGGATGTCGCCGTTTTGGCTGGATGGTCTGAGGGGGGAAGGGGGAATACGGGGTCGCGTAGGACCAGCTCCTGGGAGCGAGCGTAATGTAAACGCTTGAAGAGCCGAGCAACCGTTTTCCGGGGAGAAAAACGTCCTGTCGACCTTGCCGGAAAGGAAAGGAGGAAAAGGCCTTTTGCCATCAAACCTCTCGGGATGTCTCAAAAAACTTCCGGACGCGCCGTATCGGGGCGTCTGCGCCGAAACGGCCGAAAAAGTCCTTCCGTGAATATGACGGAGGGAAGAAGCGTTCGTACGAACGGGAGAAGCGAGATCGGTTGTTTGAATCCCGAAAAGCGCGGGCTCGACTTGGCTTCAAAAAAGAGTCGTACTTTCAGGTGGCGGGGAGAAAAAGGGGGGGGGAGCGGCCACGACCTTTTCGCAATACCGTGGCCGCCGAAAAAGAAAGGTTCCGGCGCCGAGGAAAGTCAGCCCTGAAAGAAGTGAGCCCTGTAGAGGGAGACGCCGCCTCGTCTTCCAAAGGGGCGTTCGTTGATCGCGGCAAAGCTTTCTCAGAAGAAAAAAGGGGGTCCCCCAGTGCGCGAAATGATGGCGTCGCCCCCCCCCAGAAGAAAAAAAAAAAGGTCCCTCACCCGCCCACCGAGGGAAAAAAAATAGAGTCACGAGGTGGAGCAGGAAGCGACGGGAGGGAAACCTGTCAACGCCCTCGGACGGTGGCCGAGCAGATGAATTGTGGGGGGCGGGAGTCAGGCTAGTTGAACGCCGTCGTTGGAAGAGAAGTCGCCGGAGCTTCCTTGCCGAGGGGGAAGGATTCGGGTCTCCTTCTGTCAAAAGGAGAAGTCTTCAGAAAGCTCTTTCGAAGGCCTGCTCAGGCCGATCGTCAGCGCAGTAGAAAAGGGCAAAATCGTCCTTCGGTCGAAGGATTCCACAAAAAGGAGTCGTTGGCGGAACCTTCAACCATCCCCTTGGTGGCGTCCCGGAAGGGAAGGACTGGCGCAGCCCGAGTGGGGCGTTCTCGGCGGCCCGTGTTCGGAAGGAAAAGTTCGGTTTGAGCTTTCATCGGGCCGAGAGGCTCTCGAACAGGCAGATACAGTGTCATGATCCTGGGAAAAGGGGGGGGACGCTTGCGTCGGGTTGTTCGAAGAAAAAACCGGGAGTGCTATGTATTGAGAGAAGGCAGGGCTATAGCTCTCTGCGCTTAAGGAAGGGAGGTAATGGGGGGGGGGCGCGCGTTAGTGCGGGTTTCGGGGGAACTACCCCTAACACCAAACCCTCAACAGGAGGGAAAATGTTGTGCGAAGAACATGACTTCCCCGGAAAAAAAGAAAAGTCTTGTCACCGTTTCAGTGGAAAACGGCCTCTTATGTTTCCCGGAGAAGGAAAAGAGAAAGCCACGCCGGGAAAAAGAGAAGACGCTGTCCAAATAGGTTTCGGAACAAGCCTAGAATCAGTTGGAAAGGGGTTTCCAACTAGTAAGGAATTGGCATTGAAGGATCCCGGAAATCATCTCGTCACAACAACACGAGGAAAGGGGGGGATTTCCCGGGATCCTACGCAAAAAAAAAGGAGGGGAAACCCCCTGACACCTAACGGGGAAAAAGAAAAGGGGTTCTTTCCTCTCAGCCATCCGAAAACAAGGGTGTTACAGCTCTTAACAGAAATAGCGGACTGATCGGAAAAGAAAAAACCATGCGGTGTCTGAGTCATGGGGAAACATCAGGACCTCACTAACCGGTGATCAAGACCGAAAGGGGGGAAAGCTTCGCACAACCTTGGCTGCCTAACGTTTACGTGTTTGAAAGGTTCGTGGTCGGTACGGTCACCACGGCGGTAAAAAAAACGCCACTACGGCATTACCGTCATTACGCGCAAAAAGAAGGAGAGATAGCCCGGCATTCTCCTAATAGGAACGTCGCGTACCCTTCTTGACGACAACCGACGCAAGCAACGCCACCCCGCGAGATCATGACACTTTAGAAAGACGACGCCGGCAAGAGGGAAAGAAATGGACGTAGACGGACTCGCCTCCGAGCGCGCCGACCAAACTGGAAAGACCATCCGCTCGAAGACGCATAAGAAGGTCCCGACACGACGCGGCATGTGATCGCGGATCCTGGGGCCGGCGACGAGACGATTTTGCCAAGCAGGGAGGTGCGCTCTGCAGGGGGGGACGCAACGCGTCCGCCTGCACAGAAAAAGGTGTCGACGTAGGGAAATCACATAGACCCTCGGCCGCGCCATCAGAACTATTACCTACTGCTCAACGACGTCGGTCAATATGAAGGGGAACCACAATCATCGGCGCGCCGTCGAGGACGTTGACTGCATAAAGACCGCGCTTAAAGTCTATGCGCCTCGGGAGAAAGCTGGTGGGCTTGGGGGGGGAAGGCCCGCGTGCGGTTCGCAGCGCGGAAAGAGCTAGAAATCTTCTACCAAAAAGGCGAATCACCGAACTCAATGCAAACGATGCAAACTGCCGATGTTGCGGAAGCAAAACACGACGTCTCAGGTTAAAGAAAAGGGGGAAGTCCGTTGCCGGTCGGAAAACGGACCCTTTTCGGTTCGGCGGGCCAATATTGCTAAAAGGTCCGTTGGCCGCCGCTGTGCCGCCGCCACCGGTTGAGGCCAATTCTGAAGCAAGTGGAAAAGAGCCGCTGACCAGTGGCGTGAAATTCAAAAACAACAGTCGCCGCGATCCCGGGGGGTGAAAACCCGTCAAGGTGAAGAAAAAAGGTCAATCTGGCCTCGGAGAAGGAAAAACTCCCTTCACCAATGCTAATACCGGGGAGCGTAGAAGTGCCGGGACAGCCAGCGCTTGATGCCAAGGCCGAAAGCAAGCCTGATTCCGGAGAAAAAAAACGGCTGAACCAGGCCCCGGAAAAAAAAAAAAAGTCTTGTCCGCATCAAGCTAACAAGCCTCGCCGACCCGGCGCGGCCTACCCGACCCAGGAAAATCCAGCAAAACGGCGCCAGAAGGGAAGGGGATCATTCATGTCGGCGCGCTGGAGAGAGAAGAAAAAAAAGGACTCCTCACGCAGCCAGGCACCAGTGCAGAAACAAGGCTGATCCGTTCACCGAACCGGTCGTCGCAAAAAAAAAAGGACCCGCTTCGCGGCCCTCTATCGGAAGAAAAACACAGCTACTTTTACCTGCATTACCGGGGGAAAAAAAAGGAAGAGTGCCCGGCCCTTAACCTGCTTGCTGTTGCCGTCAGGGTCACAAGCGCAATCCGCGCCACGCAACCTCTCGTCAAGATTTAGCCGCTAAAACGCCGTACAACGGGGGCGGCAACGGGGAAACAACTCGCGGATTCTACGAAGGAGGGGGGGTGATGCTTACGAAGCAAAGTATCCTGGGAACGTTAGGCGGCGAGTACGTCGAACCCCCCCCTGGAAGGGAAAAAGGGGATCGGCGGTGCTCACCGAAAAAAGAAAGGGCAGGCCAAGGCTCTGATAGCCGAAGAGGGGAAAGGCTCTCCGCCGGCGCTCTGCAAACTAAGGAAATTGCCCTGCGCGCAAGTGAACGCCAGGGGGAAACCTGCGGGTCCAGATAAGGAAGTCGAGGCCTGGAATCATCGAAGAAGGTCGTCTGAGGGAATGGACCGCGGGAAAAAAAGGAAATCACTCCGTTTCTTTATCGAGGCTAACAGTTATAAGGGAGGAGCGAACCCGCGACTGCGTCCCGCCGAGCGTTGTCCACTTAAAGGGAAAAAGAGAGAAAAGAGAGAGAATAGGCTTTGAAGGGGAGGGTTCGCCGCCTTTTACCCACAGAAGGAGCAGGGGCGTTCTTTCAGGCAGATCGTGGCCGGGCCGAAGAAGGGTCATTCCCTCGACGAATGAGGAAAGAGGTTTTTGGAGCCTCGACGCCGAAAAGCAGTGCACGTACTGGGGAGAAAAAAGGGCGTCATGACGCGCAGGGCAAAGCGGGCAGGGGCATAAATGCGCGAGCGGCATGACGAACGAAAGGAGGCCTATCATATCCTTGGAGGAAGCGGCCGGGCGCACCGCGGGAAGGAACCGACCAGGGGTGTTCTACTACATCGCCTCCCGTGTAAAAGGAAGGAGAAACGCATCACAACTTAACTCCGGCAGAAAAGATCCGCGAGTTGCCCTTCTAAAGGGGGGAGCCGTTTGCCCGCCACGCTTGTAAAGGTGTTCGATCTTTCATACATCGTTTGTAGCGCTAAATCTTGACGAGAGTGGGAGGCCGTGACTGACGCAACAGAAGAAAAAAATCCGCTGACA
>Ga0179593_1262872_pt1 | contig 16744 bp, 14 predicted proteins | sample CZODoug2_1_08_16_FD_185931 | JGI IMG/M metagenome (GOLD analysis project Ga0179593, IMG submission 185931) | Vadose zone soil fungal communities from Angelo Coast Range Reserve, California, USA - CZODoug2_1_08_16fungal (PacBio error correction) | ecosystem: Environmental > Terrestrial > Soil >...
AAGGAACCGAAGAGCGAGGGAATTCTGTTGGACCGGTAAGTGCGCTCGAGACTGGGGGTGTGGACATTTAAGTAGGAGACGACGAGAGCGAGGTCGGAAAAAGAGAGTCTTTTGCGAGGAAGAGGATCCTTTTCTCTAGCTGGAATATGGCGGACGGGGAGGAGGATCGCCTGGCGGACGTAGCAAATTCACTTGGTAGAGTACCGATTGTGGTCGACTAGAAAGGTTGGAAGACTCTCCAGATCTAACGGAAAAGGGTGTGTCTTCGCTGGAGAAAGCGGTTGACTTGTACTAAAGGGTTTTTGCTTATAGGTAGTCCAAAAGTAATTTGGGGTAGGGGGTTCTCATTCAAACGAGGAGGTGATATGGGAATGCGCAAAGGAGGGGCTCTTTTGGGAGTTAGCCGGGGAACTTGGAGACATCGTTATGGGCAACCGGAGCATGAGGGTGGAATTCAGTTTTTGGTAGTGAGTAAGGGTATGGGGAGAAGCAAAATGCTGACGAGAAGGCCATTCACAATAAGAGGGGTTTACGTCGGGAGTGTGGGGGACATTGGAGGAGATGATACCATCGCGGGGGCCAAGAAATCAGCGTGGTTTCGTAAATTGGAGTGGTCTCAAAAAAGGCGCTTGTGAAGAGATATGGTTGTGTCGCATCTCTTAGGAAATGATGTATCCTAAAGCGTCAAAAAAAGGGGTGGAAAGGGTAAAAAAAAAGAGGACCGGAGGAGAGTTCTTAATAACAGAAGGGAGTTCTGTTGGCGTCGTGAACCAGGGATCTCGGCTGAGTGAAAATGCATTTACGGGGTAAAAAACTGAAGAAAGAACAATATGTGGTAAGAGGACATCAAATGAGTCCGATCGAAAGATATTATTAACTCGACTAAAAAGCTTGCGCAGAGTGGAACTGTGGAGCGGACATGGTCACTCGAAAGGAGGTAGTAGGGGGAAGGCAAAAGCATCTATGAAAACCTAGCAACCGGTTCGTAAGAAGGCCCTGGGGTCGGGGAAGGTGGTGGAAGAGGAGCGTTGGAGGTGGAAGCAGCAATAAAAGAAACTGAAGAGAGCGGCTGACATCAGGCTCGAACTGAATCCTCCCCGACCAAAAAATAATCAAGACGAGACCGGTAAAGACTGGTGAAAGGAGGTGCGGGGGTGAGCGGAGAAAAGACGTAGCTTTTTGGTCTGCGAGTCTAGCGCTCGGGACGCCAGTCACCGTTCATCGATCTGTCAGGGGATAGAAGGACGCAGATTCAGAAGATTGATAATAAATAGCTCTGTGGGAAAATATATGAAGCTGGGCAAAACAGAGGCGCAAAAAAAAATAACACGGCTCAGGGGATGGGCGGCGAGGGGGGCCAGAAAATCAGCTATGCTACTCTTTGATAAAAAAGAAATATAGAATCAGAACCTACCGGGAGACGAGTGCATTTGTGTCGCGTTGCGCTTGCAGGGGGGGGATTCCTCGGAGGATTTTGAGCCTTAAAACGTGAGAAGCTGAAAACGTACCAATGCTGCAAATGAGCTGGAAAGGGGGTCACGGGGGGGGATTAGGCTCCGTGAGTCGGGGTGGAACACCGAAGAAATTGGTGGCAGGCAGGCATGGTAAAAAGTACGATACGGGGGGCTTTGACTGGAGGTGCGATCGGGCCCCTTTTATTGTGATCTTAACCGTTCACTCGGGGGGGAATAGGACAATTTAAGCACTTTTTGGGGCTGGTGGAAATAGCAGCATACCGTGCTGGGGGGACTGGGCAAAAAAAAATTGTGAAGCCCGCTCTTCAAACGCTTCGAAGGAAATGCGGTCAAAACATCGCCAACGCCAACTAGCAGAGAGGGGCTCCGGGCACCTCCACTCGAAGGGAAGTTGCTCCCACGAGCATTTGGTGATCATACCATCCACTGCAGGATGTCTTCCGCGGGGGGCGGCGGGCGCATTTCATCGGACAAACGGAAAGGACGGAAGGTGAAAGGGGGCTCAAGTGGGGTATCGCATCTTTGGACATTGCTGTCACTGATGTCCGTGAGCGAGGAGGGGAGTGCGTGGTGGGAGAAATTATCAAAGGCCTTTTGTCAAAACGATCGAACCGACTAACTACGAGGGGGATTGCCTGCTGGCCAAAGACGACCTAGGGCTTACCTTCGAGCATGCGCATCTCGAGAACAAAAAAAAACTTGGACGAGTATAAATGAGCTAGTGGGGGAAAAACGGAAAAATAGAAAGGGATACATGCAGTCACAGAAAAATCGAGTTCGTTTCTTTGGCGATGTCAGCGTAGGAAAAAAGAAAAAGACGAAGTGTCTCCCAATCGCACTCAACCGCCGAGAGACAACGACGTAGGGGAAAAAGTCATCCGGTTGCAAATAAAACATCTTTGGTCCCCCCATGCAAAAGGATGTAATCGAGGAAAATCCAGACTTGCGCACCGCCAGATGCAAAATACCGGCAGCCAAGAAGGAATGCTGTGTAGTGCACCAAGACCATGCGCGGTGGGAAGACCACGGGTCTAGTGCTACGGAGAGAACACTCGGCGTAGAGGGATGAGTTGCGTGTCGTGAACCAGTCTTCAAGCGGGGCAGGAGTGACTCAAAAAAGGGAGAAAAGGTCTGAACCGCCAAACACACAACATGGCTAGAAGGGAAAAACGAATACCAAAACCGATAACCAAAAACTTTCTGAGTTAGACGCAGCGATGCAAGGGGAAGAGACTCTACAAGTTCAAAAACGGTGCAACATCCTGAAGGGTCAAAGAACAAATTTGTAACCCGGCGGCAAAGATAGAAGCAAGGACTCCAAGTGGGGGAAGAAAAAAACGTCTTAGAGAAAAAACGAAGTCCACCTTGCCCTTCACCATACAAAGATCAATAAAATCAAAGGGCACGCAAACAGTAGAAACTGGCAAGTAATCAAAAAAAAAGCAGCTCGAGGAGACAGAACGCAAAATACATGATGCAATCGGATAATAGAATTCCGTACAATTTCCCAAAATTCGGGCAGGTCGAGCACCCGAGTCTCCTCCGCCGAAATGGGCAGGCAGCCAATACAAAGGCTAGATGAGTGTTCCGGGTACGCAGAGAGGCGGCTGGCAGCAGGCCAAGCGCTTCAAGAGGGGGGATCCCAACTACGGTGCGGGATTCAGAACTTCTGACGCAGAAGAAGAAGGGTGGCATTCTTGCAAGAGGGGGGATGTTGAGGCGAGGGAGTAGACATGCGAAAAAAACGGCATGGTGAAGGCGGTCGCAGATAAAACACGAAAAACCGGGAAACTCCGGGAAGGCGGGGGTAGCTAATGAAAAAATTTGGGGAAGGGAAGCATGTCAGGAAAACGTCTTGGCTTCCTAGCGAAAAGGTATTGGCTTAAGGGGTATAACAACCTAAGGTTCACATCAGGCGTAGTCCCACACCAAGGAATGGCACGAAAACCTGGTCCGCAGGGACAACCCTAGAAGCGGTCAGAATCGGAGTGCGGGGAAAGGGAAAAAACGAGAACACGAGGTCAGAGGGAGGCCACAGAGAACCCAGTGCGCGTCCATCTGTGTGGCCCCATAAGAGGTTGCAGGATGACTCCTAATCTCCAAGAGAATAGGAAAATAAACTGAGATAGATCTATTCCTAGGTGCTGAAGTGAATTATAAAAGTTACATCTCCGCCGCAAGCCCAACGCAGAGGTAAATCTAGATACGAAGAACTCGAATCTGAAGGAGGGAATACAAGGCCCGCTGGAAAGGAATCCCCAGGGGATGAAATCGCGGGTCACGAACCGCTGTCAGCAGCTCAGGACAAAAGAGGAGCGGGAAAAAACACAGGTAAAACGCAGAACATCAAGCTGGTCGAGGTAACAGTTAACGCGAGCAAAAAACAAGGGGAAGCATAAAAAACCGCACCAACCAAAGAGGTCAGGACGACCATACGGGAGGTAACCATGCATTTCCAATGCGAGCCAAGCAAGAGGGAAAGCTTCAACGGCGGAAAAGGGGTACTCGATCACAAAAAGGGGGACTAGGGGAAACCGACGCTCAAGATCTTTTATCAAGAGCCCATAGTATAACGTAATTGCGCGAAACAGAAAGAGTACGCTGAGATGAACGAGAACCAAATGCGGGCAAAGAGGCTAAAAGCCAAGGTGGAAAAAAGTCCCTAACATAGAATCCAATAACCGAAGAAGGGAAAGGAAAGCGTTCAAACTACAATTATTATGATTTCATCGACAAGGTAACAGACGTCAGAGGTATCGGGAGGATCAAAAAATGTCGCAGTAACGGGGCGAACAAGTCCGGGGTAAAAAGACATTTTTAAAAATTGCGAAGTGGGGGGGAGGCCGGACCCGCGATCTGGGGAGGCTGAATCTGAGAAAATCCTAGATGAGAAAGCAAAACGGGAAGACTTCAAACTGAAGAAAAAAGACACTCCTAGGGTTTGGGGGAAACAGTCAATGCGATTCTTTCATCGGAAGGCCCTACTATCAGCAGGGACCGGTTACTAAAAACAGCTAGGTTGCAGAAACGAACTGGTCAGTAGGGGTTCGAAAAAAAAGACAAACACTCGGATCGTCTTAGGCGAGGGGATGAAATTCAGAGGGATAAGAATTGTCAGACAGGCGCCCTGGGATAGGGGGGTCGTCCCAGAGAATTGAATAAGTAAAGCTTCTCGAAAAAACCCAAGGGGAGGAAAGGGACATCTCTGAAGAGATATGCAGTTCATCAAGGAGAAGGGTTTTCCGAGATGACACAACGGGAGAAAGATTCAGAAGAGGTAACCTCATCTTAATGCCTAATAAAAGAAAGCGAGGGAATAGTGGTAGCGCGAGGCCTAAAAAGAAATGACAATGATGTCGACTACTGAGGCAAGGAGTCTCCAGTATCCTACAGAGCAGGTCCATCATAGGGAGGGGATTCGAAGTATCGGTGTGGTGACTAGAAGACTCCGGGATGTAGAGGGGAGAGATAAAGACTGTTTGCTCCAAAGTAAATGAAAGTGGAAAAAGTAGGCAGGAAAATTAACGGTTAGACGAATTGCGACTAGAGTAAATATTCGTCTTAGGGTCCGGCGGGTAAGGAAGGGGACGATCGAAAGAGCCGTCGTGGGACTCTTTTGTTGAAGGTTCGGTAAAAAGGGGGCAAGAAGTTTCCTTTGTATTGGCTACCTGGGAGAGAGGCGCGGTGACGGGGAAAGGCGAAAGGAAAAAGTCTCTCTGGTTTTGAGGATCCATGAAAGTACTCTGAGGAGGCTCACACGGATAGTCTATCGGTAAGAAGGAAAGGGTAGGGTTTCGGGAAGGAGGCTCCGAAAGCCCGAAGAACGAGGAGGGAAGACTCAGAACTTTCACAGTCCTGGGCAAGCCGGTATTGGGGTCTGATTAACGCATTTGGGGGGGTGGGGGGGGGGGGGTGGTTGGGACTTGGGGCGAAAGAGCAGGAGGAACTCCGTGTTTTCACCGAGACTCGCAAAAAATGGGGGAGAGCGGGCAGCGGGGAGGGGAGGGGGGGAAAGAAGAAGGTGATCAGCGGGGTGACCGTTCTCTTTCTGAAAAGAAAGGAGGGAAGAAGAGAAGGTCACTCAATGGGGACTGAGAGACGCAACGGCGGCAGGAGAGGCCAAAAGTCAGAGGAGGAGTCTGTATCGAGAGAAAGAAGGATGTTCTTGAGTGCGGAGGGGGGGGAGGGGAGAAGTCGTTGGGGGGGGCAGCCGGCAGAAACTCCCTCTTGGTTAGAGCGAAGAGAGCGTCTTTGGGGAAGGGATCAATGAGGATTAACCGCTTAAACTCAAACGGGGGAGGCATAGACGTTTTGCCTGACGGTCCGTGAAAAGAGAAGGGAAAGAGGGAACGTAAAACGAAATGAGTCCTCTTCTAGCCGTGAGACAAACGTGCCGCCAAGGGGGATTGAAGATGGGGGGAAACAAAAATTAATCTGAGGTGGCGAATTAAGGGATAAACTACTTCATACTCATGAGACACATCGTATGCATCCGGGCATAAGGCACTAAAAATCAGAACGCGGGACTCCACTTGTCGGCGGGCAAGTTGGCGGTGGGGGAAAATAGGAAAAAACTTACAAGGGGGGTGCAGTGTGAGAGAAGAGGGCACTCGCCGCCGGGAAGGGGGCAAGAGGGGAGGTCGATCAAGGGGGAAAAGGGTGCTGGCAAGCGTTTGGCCTGGAAACTGCTTGGTCCTGTAATGTGGAGAGTCTGAAGAAAACGAAGAAGAAAGAGGGAAAATTCGACAAGGGGGACGAGTTGGAGGAAACTAAGCTAGGGAATAGAGATACAAGGGTGGAGCACTCCTTATAAAGGAAAGAAACTTTAAAGCTATCTAGACGAGATTCAGGTGTCGGGGATTGGAGTCGTTCTGACTAGGAGAACTTGTGAGGTGGAGGAAACGTAATGAGTGGGAAGGACGCTTCTCGGGTGAGGATGGAGGGGAGAAGCGGGATGAACGGGGTAAGGGGGCAGCCGGTTGGGAGGAGGGTCTCTCCTGGCGTTTACTTAGCAAAAGAATGCCAAGGGTATCAATGAGGGAGCATAGTGCCAGGAGTTTGACAAAAGGTCTGGTTAGGGGGAAGGCAATGAGAAAGGCTGGTTTTGCACAGAAACTGAGAAGGGAGATGAAAAGGGGAACTCTTTTCATCTACCAAGTGCCAAAATTGGGGGGGTCGGGTTTGTAGGAGGGGAAAGAGAAAGTCAGGGTATGGGGGGGGAAAAGACTTTCAAATCAAGGGCGGAACTCAAACTTCTCAATTCCCTAGGAGGACTGGCGATTCGAAGGCTTTCTAAGAACCACCGACAACAAAGACAGAGAAGAGAGTCAGTAAGATACGCCTTTCAAGAACATAGGGTCAAGGGACGAAAAGCATCAAGTTTGTGGCACAAAAAACATACATGGGCCGCGCGGGGAGTTGAGGGGCGAAATTCGGGGAGGTACTGTCTAAAAGAGGGACGAAGAGGAAAGCGAGAGAATATGGGGCGTTTGAGGTTCTGCAACTTTGGGTAGGAGTCGCGTTTGAAAGGGGAGGAGGGGTCCGAGAAATGGGTTATCGCTAAATAGGGGTTAAAGGATCTGGGGGGGGGGAGGATCTCCTCAGGAGATGGTGCTCTTGGGAGAAGACGGAATAGCAACCAGAAAAGATCGCTGGGAGGGACTGCCCGAACTAAAGAGAGAAAGAGGGTCGGACACAAAAACCACTGAAAAAAATAGAGAAAGGAAAAGCACATATGAAGATAAAAAAAAAAGTGATGAAATAGTAATTGGAAGCGGATGGAAGGGAAGGTCAGAAGAAGTTTTGAAGAAGATGGATCAAGCATGCCCAAATCGGTTATGAAGGGGGTGAAGCGGAGTCGTAAAGCAAAAGGGCAGGCCGGGATTTATATCCGAGAACAAAATCGAAAAAGAACCGCCGAGTAACTTCCCAAAGATAGAACAACATATTTCCGAAACGAGAGGAGGAAAGACGCCCCACGTGCTAACAGGAGGGCCAAAGAAAGAGGAAGAAGACTGTATGGGAGAGAATCCGTCCTCCATGTCACCAGGATCTTAAAAAAGGCAGAAAGTGAAAATGAGGTGCAGTCCTTTCAAAAAAAAATGAGCAGGGGAGAAAAGGAATATAGTGGAGGGAAAGTATACTAAGCTCGGGTCTGATAGGTAGGAAGGGGGCTGGGGAAAGACCAAGGGAATAGGAGAGGGGGGAAGGATAAAGAGAAAATGTAACTCCACCAATAACCAGTTGAGGGGGAATCATAAAAAACAGTATCACCAATGTGGAGAAATGAAACATAGATGAAGTTGTAACTGCGCGGATTTCCAGGTGAATCGAACTGCCGGAAAGACAAGGTCATAGGGGTTTAACAGAAGGCAAAGGCATAAATGACCTACCGAGTGACTGGTGTTAGTGCTTACAAACCACGATAAATCTAAAACAACAGAAAAAGGGTGGAAGAAAGGCCAAAATCTGAGAGGAAAAAATCGAAAGTAGGAAATCTAAATAAGAAAGTACAAGAAGAAATTCAAATCGACCATCACTAAAAATCCTTAAAAAAGGATAGAATAGGATAGATATACTTCGTACAATATGAGTAACTGGTCTAGTAAAGGGGGGGAGAAACAAAAGTTCATCTAGCAAAGAATATGATCTAAGAAAAAAGAAGAAGTGAGAGCTTTGGCTCCGGGGGGCTGGAGTTTGGACAAGGCAGCTCAATTAAAGAGATCAACTAGAGGGAAGATAAGCTTCCGTAAACAGCGGGAAGAGTGAAACTGGAAGGATAGTGAAAGTTTGACCGTGCGTAGGGGGTCGGGGAGATAGGGGGAAAGACGGAAAAAAAGAGTGATCTTGTCTCAGGGGCTAAAAAAAGAAAAACAGTGGCCAGAATAATCTTGGTGTGCGGAAAGGAGAATGGTCGGGCGATGCTTTCACGAGAGACTGATGTGGGGTTCTCCGGACTAAGAATTACTGGTGTCGAAGGACTGAAAAACTGGAAGGTATTTACGTGTTCTCACAAAGGATTCCCAGAAAAATTCCGCCGTTTAAAGAAAAGGATGTCAGAGGGAAATCGAGGGGTAGGGGAAAAGACAAATCAAGATCTGCTCACGTCCGCGCAAAAGGTAGAGGTGCCATCTTGTAGGGGCCGAGGTTCGATCAGCAGGGAGAGAAATGCAACTAAGCGAGACGAGGCTATTAAAAAGGTTGGTTATTGGATCAACTGGAAAGAACGGGTCCGAAATCACGCCCGAATATGCTAGGATACAACATCGAAAAGATGAAGACGGGCCAAGTTCTTCTCATCGGGGGGACAACGAGAAAAGAATAAGCTTTTGCTCAAAGAAGAAAAAATAAAAGAGTACTAATGGGAGAACGGAAAAAAATTATAGGGGTATCAGGGGGAAGAGCCAAAAAAACCGGGGGGGTTAATTCAGAGAAGCAAATACAGAACCACGATGTCAGCACACAAACACTTATCGGTTGTCAAAAATTCACTTAAGTTCGAGGGGACCAAGAATAGTGATGATTCTTGATCGAATTGAAAGAAAAAAAAGAATAAATGGGGGTCTAGTCACAAATCTCTCCGAATGTGAGGGCCGAAAACGATTGAAAATCGAACGCCGAGAATCACCTAGTAATACGCGGCGGAATTCCGATCCCAGCGCACATACTCCAAGGGCAGACAAAAATACTCCCAATGCACGCCGTCCCAGACCGAAACAGGCAAGACAACAAGCGAATCCGGCTTATTGATTATTCATAGACACGTAAGAGACTCTCTTAAAAAAAACCTGTTGATCTCTCGTACGGGTAAAACGGAAGGTAAGCGAAGTTGGGAAAGGTAAATGATTGACAAGGGGGGGGACAAGCCTGCGAAGGGGATAGCAACGAGAGGCCCTAAGGCGTAAAAAACTCAGGAAGTGAATCCGAGAAAGTCGATGGCCCGACTACCAGCATTAGCGTAAGAATCGGAGAGCCTGCAGTCCTAGAAAAAAATCAAGGGCGCGAGGAGAAGCCGGAGGGTGCGAAAAACAGACAAGAGCTAGGGCGCGGACGAGGGGGGGGTTAATCTTCATGTAGGATGGGGAAGAATGGACAGTGCGAAGTGGGGATCTTGTACTGGGACAAAACACGACTTAAAAGGAGAAGATCTCTCTAAACAACCACCAATAAATAGAGGTAGGATTCAGGAGAGGGGCTCTTGGACCTGACGAAAGGGGCAATGAGGAACATCAGCTATCCTTCTAAGTCCAAAGAAGGACAAGGGGAGTAGGGTTGCCCACGCTTGTAGCGGGCGACCTGGGGGTGACGAGAAGGGCAGGAGTGAGTATCAGTAGACGGAAAAGGCATTAGAGGGAGAGGGGGTCTACTCAGGCAGAAGGGAGGTGGGAACCGGAAGAGTGGGCTGAGGGAAGGCTTTTTTAACGCAATTAGAAACGGTGGACGACCAAACTTAGTTGAGCCTAGGGTTCTCTCTAGCCAAAGAAGCAGGGTAGCACTTGGACTTAGGGCGATAGGACACAGCATAAGGTTCCGTGAATATTTTTTTGGGTACCTTAAAGAGGGGGACGGGACTCTATTGCCTGGGGATTGTGGCGCCCGTGGCTACGTCACTCGTGTCAGGAAGAAGAAGGCAGGGGGCCGGCTCGGTTGGCGCGCACTGGTACGGATCACTCGGGGATCTAATGGTGAAAAAAACGTACTGGCGAGTCGGGACTTTCGCACAGTTCTTTGGGGGTCGTTGAAGTCGAGCCGTGGCCGCCGAACCCTACTGGGAAGGCGCCTAGAATACAACATCGGTTAAAACAGAAAGAAGTGGGATGACATGGACCGACGTGTGCTGCTGTAAACGTCTCTTGATGACTCGGGGGTACACGTGATAGAGAGAACTTGTTGCCATTGGGGTGGAACGGGGGGGGTCGAAAACCTAGCATTTGAACTAGTTGGGGCATGCGCGGCGGGAACGCGGATTCTACCGGATTCAAAGGCAATTGGGACTGGGAATCACGCCCGACTGCGTCGGAGGCGGACTTACTCGGGGCTTGGTATCTAGAAGGACCAGATGAGTCCTTGAACTAGGCGGCGCTGGTCCAGTGTTGCACGGGAGTCATCACAACACAGATTTGGGGTTAATCAAGCTCGGAGGTCCTTGCCTGCTCGAGGATGAGAGGGGGAAAAAGGAACGAACCAAAAAAAGACTTTCCACACCTGGGGGGGGGGGGGGGGGGGGGGGGGGGGGGGGGGGGGGTTTGGGGTGTTTGGTTGTGGGGGGGGGGGGGGGGGGGGGGGGTGTGGGTGGGTTTGTGGGGGGTTGGGGGGGGTGGGGGGGCCGAGGGAATTCAGACCACAGTTGGCCAACTAAGATCGGAATAAAAAGGAGAAAGGGAGACGGTTAACTTAGCCTTGGACAAGAGTAATCGGAGGTTGTCCAAGTCGCATGAGAAAATGCTGACCTAAGGCGGCAAAAAGGGAAGGCGAAGCCTTGAAAAGAATCTAATCGCAGAAAGAGACCGAGGTGGGCGGCGGGCAAAAAAGGGGTTGTGTCGGGGTTACCAACGCCTGAGGACAGTTTTAGAGATTTCGGAAACGAGTCACGAACGCCGGTAAAAAGTGCCAAGATAGAAAACAGGTACTTCATCGTCAAGGGCGCCGTTATAAACGTTATCAGGGAAAACGAGAGGGGAAGCTCTGAATTACGCTGCTGCCGGCAAAGCACGACGAGAGAAAAACAGGTACGACCGGTCAGGGGATTGCGCGCTTGACAATTCGAGACTCGGCGAAGCAGGAAATCAACAGACACAGGGACGCCTAGTATCAAAATCTGGGTGCTCGAGGTAGTTCTGGGAGGCTAGTTTTGATGAACGACGTCGTTTCGCACTCGTCGTGGCGACTCAGGAGGGAGCCGATGGAGGCTTTGCCGTGTCGCACTTTTTCTTCGGCCTCTCCTTGAGAGGGGGTGGATAACCATCAATCACGGGTGGTAGACAGGCTGCTAATAGGGTGTAACAGTCCGGTTAAAAAAACAATAGTGGGTGGAAGGGACCCAGAGAGAGGGAAAGTCAAGGAAGTCACGCTGACCAACTGGCATCGGGGTGGTCATCGCAAGAAATGCCCGGTTGCGTTTTGGAAGAGTCCTTCTACAGACCGGTGCTGGTTCGCGCCCGACATGGGCCACCCGCTGAAGCGCGGACTTGCTCTTGATAAGCTTTGATCACGCCACACGACATCCCAAACGAACAGTGAGGGAGGCTCAGTCAGCCAACTCTCACTTCCGTTAAAAACAGGAGGTTTTCGACGGAGCCTACATAAGAGAGGGAGGGTCGGTGGGCTTCCGGCCGGAATGAAGGATGATCAGGCTCTGGAGCGCCCTCAGAATTCGGGGAAAATTGATTGGTGACAATGGGGACGGCAGCGAGGTTGCAAAGAGTAGGTCCGAGCTTGTTACTTGAGATCACAGGTTCTGTCTATCGGTTGGGGGGAAAAGCTCCCGGCGGAATTTGGGGCATCTGTCTACGCCTCAAGCAAGCACACCCGACGAACAGAGATGGGCCTTGTGCCGACAGGTCTCCCGATCTCTTCTACAATAGAGTAAATCTCATGCAAACAAGGTCTCAACAACAAAAACGGAGGAGGAAAAGTGGGGGGAGTGTTCCAAGTCCCGGGCATAAGAATACCGGGGGGCAGAAAGAAGTGAGGCCGAGCACAGCCCTCTGGCTGTTTCGACGGCGTAGTCCAGCGAAAAAGCCGCATAGGGGCAGGGTAAGAACAACAAAAAACGAAAACTGAGCGCGCACATCAACAAGACTGTCTACCTCAGCTGTCAAACTCGCTGATCCAAACACTTGAACCATTCAATGGAAAAACTAATATTATAAATCTGGCTAGAAACGTATATGCGCACCTCCTGAGGCAAAGCCGGAAGCCAATAACTATAATTGATTGAGCAGGGAAAACCAAAATGCGCGTGGGCACAGTGACGTCGAGGGGCGGGGGAAAGTAGATACTAAAACTGGACTCGAGTCTCTGGTAGGCGTTGCGGAATTGGTTCGTTTTATCACTCGTCGCAGAGCATGCAGGGCTAGTAAAATGAAAGAGGTCGCAGAAGGGCGGAAACAAAAAAACCACAAGACTGGAACAGCAGACAGAAAAACCTATCCCCTGTCGTGGCTTGTTAAGGATTACCAGATGGGATTCCAGGGTAAAACTGAAAGTCCTCCTAAAACGGGTGGCGAGAGAAAGTCCGGCAAAAATAACATCGAAGGTGAACTTCAACGTAAGAAAATTCACTCCCAAGGGACGGGGGTTTTTAGCTTACACCCTCGCTAAAGGGAAGAAAAGCAATGCACCTTTACACGTGCAAACAGCGAGATCAATCACGAGATCGACCGCAGCTCTGCTACAGTTACTCTCAGCAAAAGAAAAAAAAAACCGGGGGAAAAAAATGATCTACTCTGAGAAAGACAGGCGGTTACGGAGTTCAGGTTCGAGCAAACTATTCTAGATGACGACATCTGGCATCTGAACCCTCAAACGGGCAAAGGGGGAGGAAATGTTGGGGGGCAGCGGGAGGGAGTGCAGCGGGAAAGTCATCTGCATTACAGCACGAAGCTCTGCACAAGCCGAAGGAAGGAGAGGAATGGAAAATTTAAATCTTGGCACGGGGGGAGAGGGCGCGGGACGCGCTTCGTGACGACAAAGAAGTATCAAAAAAAAGGAGGAGGAGGGGCAGGGCCAAACCCAACGCCCCTGGTCATCGCGCAAGAGGGACTTCATACAGTTTTGGATTTTCATTCACGGCAACGGCCGCTTGTGTCTCCGTTCGGAAGTTGTGTTGTAGAAGAGGAAGGTCGAGAAAACGCCGAGGCTAGCGGACCAAACAGTCTGACAGCACCCGATGGAAAAAGACTTCCCGCCAAGGAGGAAAATCGAGCGTACGGGGGAAACTAAAAAGGGTGCACGACGCCGCACCCAGGTATCTTCACAATATGGTGCTGACTTTCGAGAAGAAAACGGGAGATCGGAAAATCAAAGCCGCTAGAAGCGCGTTCCAAATATGTCGTTAAGCAGGCTGCAAAACGTCCATCGCCTAAGCGAAATAAAACGCAGATGGACGCGAGAATGAAACGGGTGCGGGAAAACAATACCCTTGAACTCGGCCGACGAAGAAGGCCGGTACTTCTCGAAGTGGGCCTTTATGTCCAGAAAGCGAACAAGGGGAACGCTGTGGGTCCAGCATCATCGCAACACATAGCTAAGGGGTCAAGCTGGCGCGACCAATAAGGGTATTTCTGGCAACAGGCTAGTAAAAAAACTTAAAAAAGAGGGGGGGTCATCAGAGAATAAGAACTTCACAAAGATAGGCACGAATCCCCAAAGAAGAGTCGTGTTCAACATGAGCCGTGCCAGTTCATCGAAAACAGTAAAAAGACTTTGCGCGCGGGAAGCGACTAAAAGTAATTTCCAAAAGTCGCCGACATGGTACACGAAGGACAGGAAGTTAGAAGCATGTTAACTGCGAACGCATCTCGTTGACGATAGAGACCGGTATCGTCCACTTTCCAAATCCAAGCAAGAGGTGGCCTACTATAAAAACAAACAAACAGAGTCAAGACGGCTATTCTTTCGGCTCAGACGTGAACGTGTAGCAGGCGATCATTCTGGAGAGCTCGCCACAGGATAGAAAAAACCCGGGGAAGCTCAGTTGAAATTGAGGGAAAGTTCTCCGTGGTAACCTGCCTTAGGGGATCCGAAAAAACTCATCACTCCTTTCTCTAACATACTCTAATGCAGAATAACTGCTCGTTGAAAAGATAGGCTATCGTTATCAGTGAGAACGTCGTTCCAGTAAAGTATAAAAAAACATCACAGCGCAACCGGACGGCATCCCATAATAAGCTCTCGGGACGGCTAATTAGTACCTTCAATCTATAGAGCTCAAAGGGGATCGGGCGAACATCTAATTTGATTAAAGAAGAGTCCATCAAAACCCACAACAAGAGTAAAAGAGTAAGAGATAATGCTCATGCTTTTGCTAAAGTCACCCTTGCGGAAATGACAGGAAAACATAATAGGTAAATGCAGTCCTTAACTCCACCGACATATCGCGGTGTATGCTGGTTTTCGTGCCCTAAAGCGCGAGTCCCTGTGCAAAAATGTACTGCGGAACTATAACATACTCGAGATTATCTTAAAAGCGAGTCGGTGCTCTATCATTCTCCGAGGTTACTCATCAAGCCGAGTAATGTGAGGCCGGAATATCCGTCTGTTCTATAAAAAAACACGGGGGGGAACTGAGGCAGGCCCAAAGCGTTTCTAAAACGCTCTCGCAGCCCGATCTAGACTCGTCCGCTGGAAGTCGGTAGAAAAATGCCAAAACAACTTTTAATGGACGCAGACGTTTGGGTGAAAAAAGGGGTACGTCTGTTGGATTCTCTGGAAAGTTGGGGACTGGGCTCAATTGGCGATGAAGCTTGGGATCTTCTCAAAAAGCCGTAGGGAGGAGGGTTTTGTCGCAGTTCACTAAATCTCGGACGTCAGCCAAAAGGAGACGGGAGGGAGGGGGGGGAACATTACCATTGAGTTGGTGTCGTTCAGTCGCCCTGAAAAAAGAAAAAAAGGCTGAAAAGGCGAAAGGGCAACGGCATGGGGGTCCAAGATCATGGATGCTGATCGGTGTGCTTAGTGGCTTCGTCTGAGGAGTCTTTGAACCGCTCGGGGGCGAAAGTGGATGAATGTCAGCATTGGTAGCCTAGTTACTACAGGATTGTTGAATCGCTGTGCCCAAGGATTTGCGACCAAGATTATTGGGGAGGAAAAAAAAAAAAAATTATTCCAGGGGGAGGCAGATCTGTGTATCCGCAGCCCGAGGGCGGGCGCCGGCAGCGTACGGTCGACTGGAATGGACCTGCTCGACTCTGGTTTTCGGCGAGCTCGCGGAAGGGATTGACCGGGGGGAAGAGACCGGAGGAGTATCGAAAGGAAACGCCCGAGGTGGTGAGCGGACAGGCGAGGAACTATGAAAGGGCCGGCCCGAAACGCTCTATTCACGCGCGCCAGGGCGAACGTCTGACCGGTATTGGTTGTTGAAAGCCTATGCAAAGGTTGTCGAAATTGCAGGCGACCAGTACCTACTTCCGGAAGAAGAAAACCACATTCAGCGACCGGAAATCAGACCTAGAAAAAGGAAAATACCCCTTGCGTAGGGAACACGGTGGTGCGTTTGTTTGAATAGTCACGCAATTCAAGCCGTGGTTGTGCGCGAGGGTACGCTCTGAACCTCCGTGTCACCTGTGAAAAGATCTGAAGGTACTTTAAGTGCATCTCAGGAGTAGTATCCTGGCACGGAAGGTCGCTGGAAGGAATTCGTAGCTCCAAGACAGAAGATGAAACCAAAAACAGTCGAAAGGACTCCTTGAGGAAGGCGGAGGCAAGACACGGGAGGAATCGGTGCTCGACAAGATCTAAACCTACGCCTTTAACGGCTATCCTAAAGAGTGGTCGGAGGGTCGGGAGGGGACTGGGTGATTCTCGTGGGCTTTGGGCGCTGCGTGCAGCTGCGCATTCTGCGTGGTAGGCTTGCTAGAGGGGGACGTGCTCACGGTTGTGGCTTTCGTTGCTGAAAAAATTTAGCGGGGGGAAAACCACCTGCACTTGGGTAGGACAGAATAAAAAAAAGCTGAACGTCTGTACAAGAAGGGTAGGACGGGCGGCTACATAACATGCTTGAGAGGAAGTACCTGGCTCGCTGGGACGTCGCCAATGGCCAAAGTAGTTGGTCGCGGTCAATGACCGAGAAGGCTGGGCAGCTGCACGACGGTGGTCGAAATTGAGTCCCTCCAGACGTTTAGCCGCGGTGCAAGCCACACCTGAAGCAACGCATCCCGAAAGAGGCCCGGAGTGGTAGTAACTCAAGGGGGGGATAAAAAATCTAAGCCGTGGGGCGCAATCCGGCAGTTGTGGGTGAAAGACAATACCATGACAGGCTCTGATTTCTTGGCATTCAAAAAGCTTGTCGAAGGTTCGCAGCTTAGGGGGGATCTCCCGTAAAATAAAGGTAACACTATTGGTGCGGGGGAAAAAGTGGGGGATCGAAATCAATGTTTGAAACGGCTGCTGTAACTAAAACGGAGTGGGGCCGGAGCGGCGGCGGCGGGGGTCAGATAGGTGCGTAAAAAACGAGGCAGGTTGGGCTTCTCCGCCTCGAAAAAAAAAACTCATGTGAGGGGACCGGCATGGGAGCAACTATCTCGGCAAACAGGAGAGACCGGGAGAAA
>Ga0179593_1652212_pt1 | contig 16744 bp, 15 predicted proteins | sample CZODoug2_1_08_16_FD_185931 | JGI IMG/M metagenome (GOLD analysis project Ga0179593, IMG submission 185931) | Vadose zone soil fungal communities from Angelo Coast Range Reserve, California, USA - CZODoug2_1_08_16fungal (PacBio error correction) | ecosystem: Environmental > Terrestrial > Soil >...
GCAGACACTGTAGCGAGGGAACGTATCCACAAACCGTCACGCTAAACACCGTGGGGGGGGGGGGGAAAAACAAGACCACCCCATCCCTTCGCCGCCAAGTAGGGTGCTCGTGTAATCTAATTGAAAAAAAAGTCGGTCGGCTATGAATGAGAAAAGGATCGTCACTATCGCCACGGCGTTGTCAACTACTATCCACGCAGGGGAGCGCAGACAAAAAAAAAGGGAGCCGAGGCCAAATCTGGGGTTCGAAGAGGTTACCATCAAACGCTTCGGAAATCTTCAAACGCGCTGCCTGAAAAGGAAGGGCTTGGAGAGGAGTGCCCGCGCAGATCCAAGACCAACAGGGGGCATGAAACCTTTACGAGGGAAAGGAAAAATCACAAAAGGGAAAAATCCTCTAGAAAAAAACAGAGGAACACGGGAGACGGGCGAGCCAAAAAGAATCTCAAAACAAAAGAAGGAAAATCAGGATTTCAAGCAGTCAACACCGTCTCAGCGGGGAGGGGCGGGTACGGAGGAGGGCAGGCACGTTCGCTCCAAGGTTCATAAAACCCGGGAAAGAAATGTCGGGGTGAGCAGGCGGGCAGTCAGAGGCCAGGGAGGCGCGGACCGGGCGGCAGGGGCGGTTTGCTGTTCGAAAAGTGATTCAAAAATTCGAAACCCGGTTGGGAAGACGGGGGGGAATGCCCTCAAAAATCCTACGCCCCACAAACCCCAAAAACCAAGACAACCCAACCCAAAAGAAAAAAAAAAAGCCAACCAAACAAAAACACCACCCAACACCAAAACACCCTAAAAAAAAGCCCACCCCCCCCACCCAAACAAACCAAAAACAAAACCAGGGGAATATCAGCGGATTTGCTTACTCGGAGAAGGGAACTATTTTTTCGCCAGACGGAAGGAAAACAAAAACCTGAGGATACGCGACGCTCCCGGTGGGGCGATGCAAAGACCACAGGTGGGTCCATTCGGGGCGGTTTGAAGAGAAAGGATCGACTTTACGCGCCTACAGGGGGGAAGAAAAAAACGAGAAAAGAGAAGAAAAAGGGAGCGAGACAGACGCTCCGTTTCGGCGGCCCGTGGGTTGCCCGAGCTTGATCTAGACGGGGGGAAAAGGGAGGGGGGGAAAACCTTCACAGAAGTTCAAAAAAAGTGGAGGGAAGGGAGGGGAAAACTTAGGAAGACAGTGACGACAGGAACTACCGAAGATGATAGATCTCGAACAGGAGACAATTGTAGCGGAGGTCGCGGAATTTCGGAGAACCGGGTCTCTTTTCTTCAAAAGGAAAAGGGAAACCCAAAAGAATATACTCCCAATCATTGCGACAGAACTGCTCCCCGCGAAAAAATCGCGGATCAGTGAGAGTGACCCAGTTGAAGTTTTGCGCGAAGGGCTCTTGTAGTCTCATTCCTCGCGTAACTATTGGAAGGACTCGTGAGAAACGCTTCCCCCAGAGAAAAGAAATATTTGCGATGATGGGGCCTTGAACGTTTCCACTTTCGAAACGAAAAGGAAAAGATTAGGAAGTTTCGTGGCGGAGGGAAGAGAGAAACTTTCTATCGTCGTTCCAAAAATTCTCAAAGAAAAGAGGTGCTAGTCGGAGCGAGGCGGGAGGTATCAACGAGCGGGAATTGGGCAGACTATCCACCTCACGAAAATCATTCCCATTCAGAGAGAGAGGAGGCAGGAAGCGTCATGGTTATAAAAAATGCGAAAGGGGGGGGGGGAGGGTGGCTCCGAGTGGAAAATCGCCGCTCCTGCGGAGGGTGACACGATCGAAAATAAACAACGCGCTCACACCGGTTCGACGCAAGGAACTACTAAGAATGAAAACCTCTGCGTGCGTTCCCCACAAAGAAAAGCTGGAGGATAGCCGGACTTCGCGGGGGGGACTATCCCGATGCGCAGGTGGGCGGCGAAATAGCAAGGACACCAGGCGTGGCCAGGGAATTATGACACTGGTCACTAACTGAAGAAATGGGGAAGGAGGCTGGCTCTCCTACTCGTGGTCGGATAAAGAAAAAGCCGAAGAGGGGAGGAAACGCCAGGCACAGCTGCCAGCGGGTCCCGCAGGAGGGAGCAACAAGGAGGAGCGGACGCAGCAGGGATAGCGCCTCGAGGTTTCTGCTCACGACCCTCCACGGTCGGAGGAGAAGAGACGCGCAGGGGAAAGAGAAAAGCTACAAAAAAGGAGGAAAGAATAATGATCGGGGGGGGATCAACCACGACCGGGGGGAGAAGAAAAGAAACTCGAATCTCATTGGTGAGAAGAAAAAAAGAAGGGGACTCTTTGTGCCCTCCGCCGCGAAGTTCGGGCTAAAAAAAAAGTGGAAAAAGTGAAGGGAGACGCCAGGACTGCAATTGCATAAAGCCGAACGAGAGAGCAAGCAGGCCACCCGGAAAGAACAGAAAAAAATTTGATAATCAAAGGCACCTTCAACCTCTCTGACAGAGGGGAAAAGTTTGAGGCCCACACATCCTCAAACCGTGCCAGGGGAAAAAATACCGCCCAGTATCTTAAAGCCCCTCCAGATTGCGCGCGGGGCCAGGCCGGGGTGTAAGTGGCGAATAAAGGGAAGTGCGAGTGTCTTATCTGTCCCCCCAGAAGGGGAGCAGAAAGGGGGGAAAGAATAAAGAACGCCATAGCCGGCACTTTAGTGAGCCCCCATTACGATAAGCCGCATCGAACAAAAGAGGGAAAGAGAGAGAGCAGTGATCGTGAGTCCACACCTTTCAGAGGGGAGAAAGCTCCGAAGGGGAAGACCACGGGTCGCCGAGAACGCCAGCAGACAAGCACGATCAGGACAAAAGGACTTGGTTAGAAAGGGGAAAAGCCACCAGCCTTCTTTTCGATCTCTAAGTTGTGAAAAAAAAGAAAGCCACAAGAAAAAAGAAAGCGGGCGCAAAAGATTGGGGACGCGAAAGCGAAGATGAAAAAAAGGCTCAAAAAATTTACGCGAGAAAAAGGACCAGACGGAAAAAAAACAGAATCGGCTGACATAACTCGAGGACCGGAAAACAAGAATGAGGGCGCAGGCGGGCCGGCGCAGGGGGGGGCAGGGAATATTCAGGGAACTTAAGTTCTCTGGGAGTCGATTAAGAAAAAATCACGAATCCCTAAAGGCTTGAGCGGGGGTACACTCGAAGGGGGGAGAAGACCCATTGGATATCAGCAGAGACGCATAGTCGGGCATCTCTACGGAGAAGAACCAAAAAAAGACCAGACAGGTGGGGTTACCATCAGAAAACTTTTCCAGCGTCTGTGCGACCTCAAGAAGGAAAGAAACAAGAGCGCGCAAGAAGTGTCCGTTGAGAAGCCGATCGAAACGGGAGAGCTCCAGGTCGCGGTTCGGAAACATGGAGCTGGAATCTGAGGAAAGAATCAAAAAGTCTGCTCATCTACTCGTCGTGAGCAAGAAGGGGGAACCAGAAAACCACAAACACTTGGGAGGGCCAGCGGCAACAAGCGAGCCACTCTCGGACTGCCTTAAACTTCGGAAGGGTTCTCATCTGCACTACCACCGGCGAAAAAAAGAGGGAGTAAAGGGGTAGAGATAAATCGCGTTGCGGAATCGAGGCGAGCAAGGACACGCAAAAAAAGGGGAGAGCAGAAAAAGCGTTGGTTAAAGCGACGTCATCAATTTAACTCCAACGGTATAAATCAAACGCCGCCTCACGCAGACGGAAAAAAAAATCGGGAAAGGGAGAAAAAAGGAATGGCGCTAACTGGTTGCCGCACCTTGAAAGGGAAAGGAAACTCGAAAGGCCAAAACCGCCACGCAGAAGGGTGAAAAAAATTTCACAGATAAGACTCAACAAAAAGGGGGGAAAGATAAAAAAGGAGAAGGGCACCCGGCCGCCACCGTCCAGTCGGTGGATTCGCGGAGGGTGTCCTGTTTCATCCAGTGTCCAGGAGGGAAAAAAGAGCTTCTCACATTTCTTGTGATACCGAGGAAGGGAGGGTCGGGAGAGGGGAGGTTTGAAGCTGCCGTCCGCCGGAGCGGTGGAGGCTGAGTCGCCGTTCCGAAAACCACAGCCTGTCCGAAACTGGTGATGCCAAAGAAAAACTAACTTGCAGAAAAAAGAAACAGGCTCAACTCTGGGGAAGGGAGAGCCGATCAAAGGGAGAGGGAGGGTAGTGTAGCACTTGTCGGCAGTCACGTACACAAAACTCTAAAATCCCGGCGCAGGATGGTGGTCTTTCAAGGCTTCAAAAAAAAAGGGGGGGGGGCCTGCCGATCCTTTGTGCCCGTCGAGGATCCGGGAGCGTCCAAGGGGGGACTTACAGGGTGACGGGAAGAAATGGAAACTGACAGGGATCTGGGCTAAGCGCCGTGAGCGAGCAGTGGGTTTCTTCCTACTTTGGGAGAAAAAATGAGAAACCTCGTCTCACGGTCAAAAAGAGTGCCAATCCGGTAGGAGGGAAGGGATGCAGAAACCCGTTCCGCGGACCGAGCTATCATATAACCGCGTGCAGGCAAACACGCACACGGATTCAAGCGTCCGGCCATAGGGAAAGGAAGAAGGAAAATGGATACAACTCTCTGGGGAAGTCGAAGGTTTCATTCAGACGCGAAAACATGATAGTACCCATACCCGCCCACAGGCCCGCGCAAGAAACAACGCGCTCGCCGAGGGTTTCTTTCGAGGGGAAAAGGGAATGAAGGGCGAACGTTTAGCTCATCCTCCAAGAAAAAGAGGGGGGGGGCCAGGGAAAAGTGAACGCCAGCAGTCACCAATCTCCTTTCGCGTCTTTTAGCATTTCCGACCGGCACAAACCCAGAAAGCGAAGAATTCTATACGTGTGAGTTCTGGGCCAACAATCGGAAAAAAAAAAAGGGGAAGGTGCTCATCGAACCGATGCTCGGCAGTGGCAGAAGCCCCTCGTTTGCGGCAGGATGGCACGAGAGCTGACCATCAAGGGTCCCTCACTACCAAAAAGAAGGGGGGGAACGCTTGACCGGACTCTCTGTCGGCGCTCTGATGGATGAAAAAAAAAGACAAGAGGGGGGGAGGGAATGGGAGAAGTTTTCTTAATCTCGAAACATCGCGGCGGCGAATAGGAATGGTCTCCGTATAAGCACTTCGGCAACGGAGAAAAACGAGGAGAAAAGCTGGCAAAAAAAACAGCATCGGCACGCAAGCTCTGCGGGCAAGGGGAAAGACAATAGGGGAGGGCGGAGGACTACTGGCGGGACTTCACAGTGTGAAACGATCGGGTGGGGGGGGCTGATGAAACCGCAGCAGGAAACTCTTTTTCATTGGAATGGGAAGAGATCTAAAAGAAAACTGCCTGAAATGGCTGTGACAGGGAGGAAAATTCAGGAGAGCGCTCTTTGGAGAAAGAAAAGAGAACTGTCCCACGTTTTTCGCCCAAGAGGAGGAGGGTCAACACATTTTTGAGCTCTTCTCTCAGCGCACTGGAAGGAAAAGTGGAAGAAGAAAGGCCAATAAAAATATTCTCATCAATTCTCTCGCTATCATCACTAACAAAAAGAGAGGAGGGAAAAAAAGGGGAACGCGAGAATAGACACCAAACGGGATGGACGTGAGCAAAACGCAGAAGCAGCGAGCAGCCGAAATTCCTCTTTGGTGACAGGACGTGCGCTTGGCGGGGACAAAAAAAAATTGCCTATTTCTACGCCCCTATCAGAGGGAAAAATAAGAAGCAGGAGAGGAAGAACACCGGCCATTTCAGTCACAACGAGCGCAGCGGACACCTTCCCAGAGACTGCCGCGAAAATGACGGGCGGTCAAGAAGAAAATTGCCTCACTCCTGGTCCAAAAGGAAAGTATCGGAGAAAGAGTGTCGGTGACCGCAGAGTTTACAGTGCAACGGTGCCGGAGGAACGAGGGGGTCACTAATTTCAGATCGAAAAAGGGAGAAACCCCCCCATTGATAAGGTCGAAAGCCGTCACCCCCAAATAATCGGAAAGACGCCGAAGCTATACAAAGGAAGAGGACAGGAGAAAATATTTGGGTATCGTGGGCCAGCAGGGGGCGAAAGGGAATAACTCGAGAACGCGAGGACTCCAACGGGAGTGGCGGATGCCGGAGGACGGGAAGCACAAATCAAGGAGAAAGCCAAAACTTTTTGTTGTGAAAAAAACAAAGGCGCCTTCTTTTTCGATCTTATGAGAAAGTGTAAGCGAAAAGGGGATCAAGAAACGATCGAAGGGGGGGATCTAAATTCTGAGCAAAGGAAAGTCCGAATCTGCCAAAAAGAAGTAGGAAGAGACCCTAGAACGGCTGCACATGGACCCGAATTCCGAAGCTGCGGGAAGAGGCGCGAGGTGGCTGGGGGCACAAGTGGTGATTAGTTGATTCCTCTTAACTGAGGGGAGAGGAAAAGGGACTCAGCAGTGCGGAAAGGCGGGGGCCCCGAACCGCTGTAGAATAATCAGGGCGGGTGAAAAGAAGCATTCTGCCCAAATCTATCTGTCATCGGAATCTGGAGGAGGAAGGGGAGTCAGAAAGGAGGAAAATCATCTTGCCAGTGCACGCTTCTTACCTGGGACCGCAGAAGATCAAAAAGGAAGTGCGACAATGGACCAGGGTCGGGAATAGGGAAAAACGGGGGAGGACTGCTCGCGAGAATATCCCGTAAGGAAGAGACAAGAAGGGGAACCAATGTCGTAGGCCGCGTGCAGCTGGAAGCCCAGAAGTGAAAAAAAGACACACACCGGGTGGGGGGGGCAGCGGATAAAACAGACCATCCTCCTGCTCCGCGAGGGGGAAAAAAAGGAGTGACAGGAGTGTAGATTTCAACGACCCGTCCACGAAAATGCGAAAAAAGAGGATCAGTCGGGGGAACATATTCTATAGAAAAGAAAGATGAAGCCCTTCTCTCTGCAAAACTTGTTTTCAGGAAAAAAGAGGGGGAAACATCAAGGGGAAAAAAAACCAAGCCGGCAACCGAGAGGCAACGCAAATGAACAAACGCTCTTACAGAAGGGACACAAGTTAGCCTCTCCCTGGGGGAAGGAAAAAAATTCCGTAGAAAAACGGCACCTCCGCGAGAGAGACCTGTAAGAAAAAGGGCAAAAAAGCTCTCAACAAAGGGATTAAAGAATAGTACTGGGAGAGCCAAAAATCTCTTTTTCGGTGCGGTCGCGGTTTCCGTTCGTGGGGGGGGGAAGTTCAGTACGAAGGTGCAAACGGCGCGCTCACAGTCTGGTGAAAACCGATGGGTATCTTCGGGGAGAGGGGAACCCTATCTGTCGGTCCGTAGGGTGGATGGAGAGAGAGGATAGCCTTAGGAAAAACAACCGCTGTGCGCCTGGGAGCCACACACGGACTAGCAAGAGACTGCGCCGTAATCTTTTTCTTAAGAGCAGGGAAAGAGGGGAAAATTGCGCCGGACGGTTCGTGCACAAAGAGGGAGCCACTCGGAAAAGGAAAAGGCCCTGCGGAGGGGTGTGGGAAGCTGCAAGCGAGCGGGGGTTGGCAAGATTTCTAAGAGCGAAGGAATCCTCGACAGTGCAAACGAGGAAGAATCCAAACAGAGTTTGAGATCGGCTTCTTCAACGCCCGAAATGCGAAAAATAGGGCAATGAAAGTCTAAATCTCCTTCACTGAAGGGAAAAGTTATAGCGGTGCGACTCCCATCCACTGAAAAAGGAAGTAAAGAAAGGCGAAGGAGATTAAAACGCAGCGGACGCACTGGATCCTCGAGAAAACTGTGAGGGGCTGCACCGAGGGGCATTCCAAGATCCTCTCCCCGTGTCCGTCAAAGTACGCCGACTCGGGAACGAGCACCGAAGGCCGGGGTCAGTGCGAAATCTAAGGGGAAGCCGAGCACATAAACATGTTGCACCTAGGGTGTCGAGGGAGGGGACCGGGAAAAAGCCAGCCTAAGAAAACTATTTGGGGGCGCCTCGAAGAACATCAAAGAGCGGTAAAAAGCTCCCCCTGAGAAGCAAGTGAGGGGGATTATTTGTAAGAATTGTGCCCCCCACCACAAACAAGGGGGACAGGAAAAAAGAAGGCGATGCGGTGCGTGAGACAGTCTCGAATGGCGGTCTGCGAGGGGGCTCTGAGGCTCGCGCCCTCCTCGTGGAGGAATAGGGCGGCGGTGAGAAGCCCAAAACCAAGACTCAGCATTGTCCGGTCAGAAGAGGGTAGCGGGAGGCATTGTGATGCTCAATGCGAAGAACGTAGTTTGGGGGGGGAAGGGGATGGAGGGAGAGCGGCACGAGAGGGGCGGGGTGAACTCGCCTGGTGAAAAAAATTCGGCCAGCCTACAAACGGGGCTCGCCTCGCGAACATCATCGCGGCCAAATTAAACTCAGGAAAAAAAAAGAAAATTGGAAGTTCTTTCGCTACTGGCCTTCCGGGGAAAAGAAGAGGGCCGGGGAGGACCGTCATCGAAAAAAAGAGGTGCGTGAATTGATGATAGGCTCTTTCGAAAGTGAGGAATGACAGGACATGAAACCAAAGTTTAGGCTCGAAGAAAAAAAAAAAGAACTTGCTCCTCTGCACGTCCCGAACGCTGGCAAAAAAAGAAGAGGGAGGCAAAAAAGGTACGCATCCGCGCTCCGCGGACAGGCACCCCGGCGTCTGCAGCACGAAAAAGAGTCATCTCAGATCAGACAGAGAGAAACAACAACAAGGAAGGATGAAAGAGGACTCTCTGATCTAGGGTGCTGAAAAAACCGTGAGGGGCTCGTGAGCAGAACTGCAGCGCATGAACGTTGCAAAGGAAGAGCGAATTGAAGGGTGCCACGGAGGGGCGACCAGGCGCAGACTGACCGGCCAAACCAAAGAGAAGGAGGAAGGCAGGAGACACACGGTGAGAACGCTCAACAAACAAGGGAAATAGAAAAAAAGCGCCCATTGATCATACATTCACCTGGAAACAAGGGGAAATGGAAAGCAAACACAGAACGCACATGGCGCAACGCCGAAACAAAGAAGGAAAAAAAAAGAAAGACCGCACCCAAGTGTCGAACTGGAAGCTTTCCGCCGGGGGGGGGGGAAAATGGCCAACCAAAAGGCCGAGACAACCACAGTCTAAGGTCCAAAAACAAGGGAGACGAGATTGAAGACGAACGAAAAAAAAATGAAGGCTGGAGTAGCATTGATCCCAAGGCCAAGAAGGGAGAAGGAGAAGTTCGTTGATAGGAAGGGCGCAGCGGGAAGACGCCTCCGCCGGCTAGTACGAAATATGGAGGGAGAAGAAAAAAGGGACGATCAGAGGGAAAGGAAAAGAAAGCGCCAGAAGAGACTTTGTTGGAACCTCAAAAAAAAGATAGGAAGTCTTTTGAAAGGATTTTATTTTGGGACAGGGAAAAAGACGCAATCAAAAATCTAAAAGATGCAGGGAAGGGGGAAACGAAAAAAGAAAAGTATGCCGAGGCACAAAACCAAAATCAGCAAGAGTAGACTCCACCCTAATCTGGAGGAAAGGAACAAAACTCGAGCGCTCACTGACTGGCGAAGGTACGGAAAAATGGGAGGAGGATGAAGGGCTCTTCTGACATGAGGCTGATATTTACTCAAAGAGGGAGAAATGCACGAAAGTTTCCCTAGCAAAAAGGGAATCCGGCGCCATCTTCCTCTTAGTGGTCAGAAGCAGATATAACGGTAGATCTTCGTCATTAGCAGAAGGATCACTCACGTGAGAAATACCGGGATCCTGGTTAAAATCTGCGTGAAATTAAAGAAAGGTTAAAAGGTGTCAAGGCTTGCCGCCGAGAGGAAAGAGAGAAACTGCACTCGGTAGGGAGAAGCCGATCGAACGGCCTCTGCTAGCCAAAAACTTAGGGTCAAAAAGGAGGACACATGTCAAGCACCATCTATTCTCAGTTCCAAAGAAAGGCGAAAAAAAACCTGAAAACGTCACGCAGACCTCGGGGGAGGGAAGGGGAAAGAACAAAGAAAAAAAGACCGGCAGGTCGAGTATCCTCAGTGCTGCGTGATGCAAGAAGAAGAGAGATCAAGCAAACCACCGAGCGGGTAAGAAAAGAATTTTCGAAATCACTTTCTGTTTGGGAAAATCTGTCCCTCAAAAAGGATGAGAAATAGCAAAACGACGAAGGACAGCAAAGACCCAGACCCGCTCCGCGCCCTAGCTCAAAAAAGCAGAAAGAAAGACACAACTCACCCGCGCCTTTAGACACCAGAAAAGGTTGAAACTTGACTAGATTAACCCGTGAACTCGGAAAAAAAAAGGAGGACGGTGCGAGCCAAAGGGCACAAGGAAGAAACGGATTAGAAAGAGGGAGCACTATTCCGTTGTCTAACCGTTCTCCTCGGTGGAGGCGTATGGAAGTTATTTTCGGGACGGGTGGAGTCCTCGTAAAAGGGGGGGGGGAGACCCGGAAATAAAGGAGGGAATAAAGGGCCGGATCGGTTGGCAGCGTGCGCGCGATGACGGCGGCAGGGCTTTCGTAAGATTCCCGCAAACTTATAGGGAAACCACCGCGACCTCGAAACGGGTGGAGGATCAACCGAAGTGCTCGCCTCTATCGGCGAAAAAAAAAAAAATCACCCCAAGGGAGGACCGATCATGGGCTCGGATCGGGAAGTGTCGTGAAAAAAAAGATCCTCTAAGCGATCGGGGTGGTCTGCCGCTTAAAGACAAACCGGGGGCGACGGGCTCGATGGCGAAGGGGCTAACGAGAGAAAAGGTCGCAGCACGGTCTAACCGAGAGGCACCGTTTTCGATGGTTCTTACAAAAGGGGAAAAAAGAGCCAGGGAAGTAAGGTGGCGCTTCGCGGCATCCTTTAAGTCTAAAAGGGACACGGAAAGAGAAGGGTTCCCCTTTGGAAGAAAAGGGAAAAAAGTAGGCTCTCCTATTCAAGGAAAGGAAAAAAAATCGATACAGTATGCTGGAAAACGCGCGGGGGGTAGGTCAGAAAACTAGCCCGCTATGGCTTGCGAAAAAAATTCCAAAGCCTCCTCGCCCTCAGGACATAAGAAGAAAGCAAACAACGAGCCGCGGACCCGCCTCGCTGCCGGATGCGCGCAAAAAAGTGGTAGAAGACGGCGCTTCAAATATTTCGACTTTCGGGAGGAAGAAAAAAGAAACTGTGGCTCTCTGCATGGACGCGTTCATCCGCCTTTCGCTTAAAAAGATCATGCGAATCCCGGAGCGCTTTCGGACCAAAGGGCGTCACCACTTTGAAAGATCGAAGGAGGAGGGACTTGCCGTACTGTCCAACAATTCGAGAAAAAAAAAGAAAAAAATCATCAGCAACGCTTCTCGTATCGTGCAGAAGCCTAAACGTGTGGGAGACGCCGGGCGGCGGTGATCAAAGAAGTCAAACAAAGAGAAAAAACAGAGTTCCCCCTTCATCCAGAATTTGAAAAGAAAAAATGGGAAAAAGCACTGAATAAAGTCTTTGGGTGCCGGGAAAGGGGAGGAGGGGGATTTGAGTAAGGAAAAAGAACGGCGGTGATCTCGCCTGGGGATCAGGAGAGCTCAACAGCAAGAGGAAAAAGACATAGGCTACTATGCACTGGAAAGGTCCGCACTCTGAGGTGAGGCGAAAAAAAAAAAACGGACGAAACGTTGGGGAAAGACGCGTGCCGTCCGTGTTGCAACTGATGCTCACCAAAAAGAGAGAGGCCCGCGAGGGGGGGGGAAAGGGAGAACTCGGAGCTGAACATGGACAAAAAACACCTCCTGAAGAAATCTATAAGCAAAGTGGGGACCCTCAAAAACTCTTTTGTACGAAATCACGCCCGAACTCGCGCGGCGGAGCAAACAAGCGTTGAAGATAGGAGCAGAGCAGCTAGTGTCAAAGACAAACACGGTCGGGCTCAGCATCTCGCGCCGAAGCAGAGGAGGAGAAGAAATAGGGGAGCGACTGAAATTAGAAGAACTCGTTTAGTAGAGGGAAAGGAGAAAAGGCCAGACACGCCGAGCGAATTCACGCTTTTGTGAAGCCAAAAGCAAAACGCAGAGGTCACCAGCGCATGACGTGAAAAAAAGCATAGCGGGATTTGAGAAAACTCGAGGGCCATTTCCAGGAAAGTACGAACCAAAAAAATCATCACATTCACCGAGCGCTGGGAAGAGGGAAGGGAGGGGGCATCAAAACCAAAAAGTGAAAAAAAAGAGGGGGAAAACCAAGACCCCAGGAGCTAATCCGCGTCCCTCAGCAGGACCAGAGTTGGGGCCGCCGATGATGGGGAGATGGTAAACGAGCGCGAAGCCAAAAGGCGAGCGTCACCAAAAGAGTACCGTATGAAGAAAAAAATCGCCGTAACCAAATACGTTCGCAGAATAAAAAAAAAAACGAAAACCGCCCAGCGAGAATGATGGGAAGGTCGTGTCTGCGTGAGGTGGATCGGGGGAGGGAACGCGGCGAAATACAGAAGCCCGCGAGGAGAAAAAATTTCGCTAGCAAAGGGGAAACGGAGCAAAGACCAACGATCGCCATGGTCGCCTTTGGGACAGCCCAAAACACGCGACCTCGTTTAAAGAATCTTCTTTTAAATGGAAAAAGAAAAAACGAAAAAACGACAAGGATCGCGCAGATTGGGGGGGAAAAAGGCTGGAGGAAGAAGGCCGGCCGAGCAACCCCATAGTTTCAAAAATCCAAAGCCAGACTACAGGCTGTCACAGGAAAAGCCGCCGATCGTCGCACTGACCTGCGAGACTGGACAGAAAGTGGAGGAGGACACTAGAGACATGGGGCGAGGGAATAAGAACGACTTACACGAACACTGTCCTAACACTGAAAACACAACCTCAGCGTACCGCTGGAAGTGGGGAGACAAAAAGAGTCGTAGATCGGAATCGGAAAGGCACTACTGTAAGTCAGACCGCCTCAAACGTGGAAAAACTCCTGCGTGTGTTTCACGGAAAACGGCAATAAGGGCCGCCGACGCCCAAGAGCGGCAAAGAAAAAAGGCAAGAAGACGTAGAGAACGGGGCAGCTCTTCCGGCAAAAACCGACGTCTACCCAGGATCGGAAGAGGGGCGATGCGCTTTCCAAGACATCGTAGCACTCGAGAAGAAGCACGCCAACCCTCCGTGGGAGCAGCGGTCAAGACACCACCCACGGCGCCGGCTCAAGTCGAAAGCCCTGACGCATGACGGGAAATCGCCACGAAATCCGGTCCGCGTAAAAAGAGAGGAAAAGTGAGAAGAGGCGAGAAGGGACGCACAGGCTCAAGTCAAATGGCCAGGAGAGTGAGAGGACCGGCTTGGGATAAGGCCTCCACCATGCACTAAAAAAAAGTTTGCGTAAGTGCTAAATTGCATTGGGGGTCGAAGCCTGAGGAAAAATCTGGAAACGCCGCGCACCGCACGGAGGAGGAGACCACAGCTATCGAGCAGGTATCACCGAAGTTAGCCGCGCCAGTTGTGGGAAAAAAAAGAAGAAGGACTTCCCGAAACTCGGCACCGAAGAAAACAGCACCCCAACCGCGGATACGAAGCCCGGCACACAACCCGGAATATTAACTAAGAGAGAGGGGGGGGAGAACACCGTAGAAACGGTTGCGTTTGATGTTAGCGGGAGGAAGGTTGAGTTAGGGTTTCACGTCACAAGTTGAACCGTTCGCGCCCTGGGGAGACCTAAAGTAGGGCCGAAATGAGGGGGGAATAGAAACGTCCTTCGTTTTTAATGCTTCCGGAAGGAGCGGAAGGGGGAAAGGATGCGAGCCTTCGAACCACCGGCCTTTGGCGCATCCTGACTCAACAGTCAGATTGCTCAAAACGAAAGGAAGGTGGACTAATGGTTTCTCATTTATAGAAGTTGGAAATCGTGGCATAATCGACTAAGTGAAAAAACTTATGGGTCGGCATAGCTCCTGCCGGGGGGAAGGGGGAACTCGGGAAAACAACTTATTGGTCTTCAAGGGAAAGTCTGGAGGAAGAGAGACAGTGGCTGCACGAGTCAAGAGAATACAAAGGGAAAGCGCGAGAAGCACAGGCCTTTACCGAGGGAGAAATGGAAAAAATAACCCAAGGGGCGCCGCGGTGCAGGAGGGACAAATAAGACAGACTGTCACGGGCACGAGTTGTCAGAGATTCAAAGGAAAAGGGTGGGATCACCTATTCGCGACGAAAAGTAACCGTAACGAGTCGTGATATCAAAAACAACAAGGAGGCCTCCAGCGGGTCGGGCCACACGATTTAGGCCAGCACTCTCGGGGGTAAAAAAATCCAAGAAAGAGTTCCGAGAGCCCTCCAATTCAAAACGAAGCCACAAAACACGCCCTGAATCAGTGCGACGACTCACAACCTCAAAAAGTGGCGCCGAGGCTCGGCTGGCTGGTGAGCAAACCCCACCCACATAAAAAAAAAAAAAAAAAAACCACAAGAATCCATCGAAAGCTATTTGGGGCGACCAACCCACCACCAAAAACAACCCAACCACTATGATGGAAGCCGAAGAAAATCACGACCAATCTCCTGCGCGATATTTCGAGGGAAGGGGAGGCGGTCCGGTGAGGAAAGACAACTGCTCCCAGAAGTCGAAAGGCGATACGGTCGGGAACTGTCAGGTCATCGAATTAGGGGCTCAAGTTCGCACGATGACAAGCTCACTGGCCCTAAATAGGGGATAAGGGCAAAAGATCGCGCCCGGCAAAAATGGCCCAAAAAACTCCATAAAGACCGTACGCCAAGAAAAAAAAAAAACCAGGGGCCCAATTGCGAAGAACGTCAAGGTGCCGGGAGGGAGCAAGGGAGGATTCGTTCTCGGAGATCAGCCGGGCGGGGACGATAGCCGGTGTCCCAGACACTAAGTAGACACAGGATAGCAATAGTCACCACTCAAAAGGAGCACACTCTAAGTGGAAAAGGGTAATCACTTTCTTTCTTGCACTGTCTACTTCCGAATTAAGGTGATCGAAAGTCAAAAAGTCTGAAACGCCGTCATCGCGGCAGCGCGGTGGCGAATTTTATGAAAGGAGGTCCTGTAAGAGAACTGGGGATTAGCCGGGTAAAGGCTCTCCTCCGAACTTTTAAAAAAAGCAATTGCAATCTACGAAAATTCGTCTCCATCGTCATTCACGAGGGCAAAGGACCGCAGAGGGAAGAAAAAGGGGTACGCTCGGAGAGAGGAGCTTCAACTCGAAAAATCCCCTCCACTTAGCACATGCCGAGAGCTCTAAATCTCAAAAAAAACACAACGGTATGGAGGGGGAAAAAAAAAAAGGTCAAAAATTAATCCCTACCGTGTGAGAGGTGAGCATAAAAGGAGGCGCAGAGATGCGGGACACCCTTTGTTTCCCCCCGCCGCGCTAGAAAAAAGGTCTACATATTCAGCGAAAGAAAACGAAAATAGGTCCAGCTCACCGGGCTTTCAATGAGAAGGGAGGAAAAAACCGCAAAGCAGAACTGCACCCGGGAAGCGATGACGGCGGGGCCCATCACCGCAACACAATAAAAAAAGAGGCCCCCGGGAAAAAGCCCGCGCAGAAATAAATTTCACGAAAAAGGGAAAAAAAAAAAGATGTAGGGGCTAGCCCGTGTGAAGCCGGGGGAAGGAGAAAGTCAAAAAGCAGTCACCCACGCGCTGTGGAGCCAGATTTAAAACTACCGAAAAAAAAAACCAAAGACTTTCTCATTCTCATTGAGACCTCACAATCGAGCCCGACAGATAAAAATGGATCTTCGTGAGGTGGGGATCGTTAGGAAGAAAAGAACCGGCGAAGAGGAGAGTGAAGGAAATCAGAAAGCGAGGGCCAACTAGTGGTAGCTCGATCACTAGGAAGGAAAAAGGTGAGAACGACACGACATGGGTGTCTCGACTGGGTGAACGCAAAAAATAATCGAATTCTTGAAGGGGGAATTGGTGGTGACTAAAGCGGGTCGAAAGGGGACCAAAAAAACAGAGAGAGAAGAGTGGGGAAGCAGAGACAGGCGATATGAACGCGGAACATCAAGGGGAGGCCCCGAGTTTTACGTATTGATTCGAAAAAAAAAAAGCAAACCATACTCGCTAGGCCGGAAAAAGCGAGGGGATCCGGCGCGGTTCGGTCGGCGACTCGCGGTAGGGAAGCATAGGCGGGGGTACAATTCCTACCGAAAAGCGCGGGTTAGCCGCTAAATCGTGGGGCCGCTACCAGAGGGGGGGACGACCGGCACTCAAGGGCTGCGGGAATCACACGACTCGATCTGTAGTTAACTAGACTTCCTCAAAGATGTAGAAAGCTCCGTTGCCGTCTCACAAAGGACAACTAAAGGGACAAAAAGGGCCAGTGCAGAGGGTTTCTCACCGGGGTTGTAAGGAAAAGACCACACCGACCGGCTCCACAAACGGTAAGTTCGGTTAAGAAGTCGAAACGGCGCTCCTCCCTATAAAGGGAAAAATTCAAAACTTTGGCGCATCGTTTGCAAGCCACGTCGATCTCTGCAAAGATAAAAAGTACTACTCCACCTGGAAAGAAGAAAAGGTTGGAGCATTCGGATAAGGACCTCCTTCTCCGACGAGGTGTCGAGTCTCCCGGTGGCAGAGGGGCGGATCGAATATGGGCAAACCAGGGCAAAAGAAAAAATCGATCCCGTTAGCACACAATAAATCCCAGAGTAACCGTTCGCATCGGGGGGAAGGTTTAGCGGCACTCCAGAAAGCACCGGTTTTCGAAGGCAACGGAATCAAGCATGAAAAACATCAAAGCAATACTGGGGGCCGGTGTCAAGAGTCGCTTCAACCGCAAAACAACAAGGTCGAAGCGCCGGTTCTGATCCAGAAGGGGGCCGCAAAACCTTACTAGAAAGAGTCGTAAAAGAAAAAAACCAAGAGAAACCCGAAACCAGACGAGGGGCACCAATATA
>Ga0179593_1711840_pt1 | contig 16744 bp, 19 predicted proteins | sample CZODoug2_1_08_16_FD_185931 | JGI IMG/M metagenome (GOLD analysis project Ga0179593, IMG submission 185931) | Vadose zone soil fungal communities from Angelo Coast Range Reserve, California, USA - CZODoug2_1_08_16fungal (PacBio error correction) | ecosystem: Environmental > Terrestrial > Soil >...
GGGTTCCGATCAGCTGGTTGATGGGGAAAAAAGGACTCAGGCCGAGCGGGGGTTTTCACCCCGGAAAAAATACTCCCCGGAGGCCTCCGGCCGTGCAAACAATGAATGTAGCGCCCGAACGGCGAGAGGGGGTGTGAAGCTTCTAATGCTCAGAAGGAAAGGCCCGGCCGCAACCATCACCATCGCCCCACCAAGAGAACGGTTTGATGAGAAAAGTCATACCCGAAACACGTGCACGAGGGGAACCAGTCGTAGATCCGAGGTCTCGGGCATGATCGTCACAGAAAAGAGAGCTTCTCTCGATTCCGTGGCCGAGGAGGAAAAAAAAACGATTTGGGGCTCTGGGGAAACCGCCCCGCGTCGGGAGGGGGAGGGGGGGAGGGTTCTCGATAAAGAAAAACACTACGTGTCGGTGAAAAATCTATGGAGCGGGGAAGAGGAAACTGCACTTTGTTGCAAGGCCCTCCCATCGAAGCGAAAAGAAAAGGTCATCTAGCACGTCTTTGAGGGCAGAGCAGACAGGACGGGGGGGGGGAAAGGGCCATCTCGTCGTAAAAAGAGACTGTTACCCTGGCTTTTTCTGAGGAAGGAGAAAGGCTATGATGACTCGAAAAAGGGAAATCTATTTCTTAGACAAGGGGCACGGACGGTCGCGGGACAAAAAAGTTACTGATGGCAGAAGTTCGACTAGACGGTCGAGGGCCAGAAAAAAAAAAAAAGTCCGTCACCTTCCAGCAAAAGATCATGCTCAGGGAGGATTGGCGAAAGAGAGTACGACACCGGTGAGATTGGGGAAAACATGAAAGGAATCCTCTCGGGGGGCGGATATCAGGGCGATGAGTACGACGAGGGGGGGGGTCGCGTTCCTCTATGGAAAGTCCGACCCGTGGGGGGAAAAACCGACCTTCAAACCAATCGCTACGGCTAAGAGCTGGCCTGCAATGAAAGGAACCGGACTTCGTGTTGGTGATCAGAACGCAAAAAAAGAAGGAGGAGATGGCTCTCGACCGGCCTCGACCTGACCGGCCACTGTACCCATGGGAGTGACGACCGGGAAGAGAGAAAAGAGAGGCCTTTCTGACTTGCTAACACGCAGGGGGAGGTCGGCATGTCGTTTGGGGCTCTCGTCCTGCGTGATGAGTCCTCGAGGGGAGCTGGTGCGGATGGGGACGTCGACATCACGCCCCGGACCAATCAAGACCGTTCGGCGGGGGGGAGATCCTTTCCCAGGAATCGTAGAACGCCGGGGTCAAAAATACATCTTAGATAATGAAGGAAGAGGAAAAAAGGGGGGGAAGAGGGCCGCGCTCGAACGCAAGCGAGGGGGGATCACGAGAAAAGGCCACTCCAAGTCAAGAGACAAGATCTCAAGAAAAAACTTGCGGGACGACGCAAGAAAAAAAGAAAAGCCCTACCCCGATTGAAGACGCTTTTGGGGTAGATCGTCGCGCTAAGGAAATCTACTCTTTTGCCGTCTCAGTACGCGAACGGGCGAGGCTCGGCATAGGAAAGAAGAATAGAACTGGCTTAACCATCTGATTTCTGGGGATCATCGCACCGAAAGGCTGGGGGAGGGGGTGAAGCTCGTCTGACGGCGAGCAGATTCGGTTTTCTATGCAAGAACTGAAATGTGGTGATAGGAAAATCGCTTTTGACCGTAACGGATTTTAGGGCAAAGGTAGGAGGAAGTGAGCCCCATCAGGAATGAACCCCGGAGAGGGGCGCGACTCCCCGGACACGCGAAAGATGGAGGGAAGGGGACGTACCTTCACGGCCCACACCGATAAAGGCTTTTCCCGCCATAATCGAGAAAAGAAACCCAACTTCTGGATAAAGGTAATGTCAATGCGGCAACGGAGGCAGACGAGCGGAAGGTAGAAATTTGGGGGGGGGGAGAAAAAACACGTCATCATACGACCTGGAAAAAGGTAAGGCCTCAGCTCGTGAGGATCATAGAGGGGGAAAGGGGCCGGTGGGAGAAGTCCAGTGAAAAAAACGCCCTCATATAAGAAAGACTAAATCGTCCACTTTTTGCTACAGAGGAAATGATGATATATCTGGGGGGCTATCGCTTTGTCGGAAAAAACCTGTTCTACCCCTACGGACCGGGAAGGGGCTGGAAAGTCAAGTCCGTTCTCAAAACCCACCGCCCCCAGAAACAGAGAGTGTTACCCGATCCGCCCAAAGTTGGTCATTCTGCGCGGCACTTCAAAAAAGACGCACTGAACGGAAGCTTTCTCGCATCGAGGTCTCGGGCATAGTCTGGAAGAAGAAAAAAGGAGGGACTTGGTCTGTCCAGAGACCCAAACAAGGAGGGGGGGGGGTGATTGGTACCGCAGCGCAAAAGCAGGCATTCGAAAAGGGGGAACGCACACCGGCCTCGGTGATATACGGTGGGCAAAAAAGAGAAAATGAACTCAGGCTCCGTTCCTGGAAAACTAGAGAAAAAAGTTCTCAAGATCGGTCAGGGGAAGGGAGGAGCTTAGATCTCGCTTCTCTTCCAAGAAGCATGCGTGCCTGACGAAACGGCCCCGCATCTCCGCCGCCCAAAAAGAGGGGAGTGGTAGTCCACGAGCGCTTGTGAAGAAGTTTCCTCCATAGAGAAAATGAAAAACTGGCTTTTTGAGCGTGTGGGAAGAAGAAATGTTCGTCGCCGATACGCTCAGCATATCGCAGATCGACCTATGGCCCGAGGAAAAGGGGGAAATGCGACGTTCGGCTCCGCGCAAAACTACAAGCATTCGTAAGGGGAAAAAGGAAAACTCGGCCGAAGGGACCAGCAATCGTTCTCCTGCGTGAATGTGGATGAGGCTTTCACTTCAAGAATTCTGCGTGAGAGGAAGGACATATTCGTACTCAGCGTCCAGCTAAGGGGAGAAAGCATATCTCCGAGCCTCTCGCTCAATCCGGCGCGGCGTAATCGGAGACCGAGAGCCCCCAGCTCGACAGGAAGAGGGAGAAAAGAGACGTTGTCAAAAGACAAGAATTCATGTTCGTATGCAGTCACTCAAAGTGCTATTTTCCCACCGAGAAAACGTTTCTCACAGACGAAAAAAAGGGGAACGCGGAGTAGGCCGCCCTATGAATGTCAGGGAGGTTCAGCGGCACGGCAGAAGAAAAGCGGGCGGGCGACGATAAAAGCAGAAACCGAAGCTCCCGGCGTTGCCATTGCAAGGCTCCTCCAGCGCTACGCCGGTCGAGAAGGAAGGAAAGGGAAGCGTTGACCAAACTAGAAGTCGCTGAGTTTGAGAAAGAGGGGGGGGGAAACTCCATATCGCGTGTGGCAGCAGACGAGGTGGCTCGGCGCGGTCAATAGAAAAAGGGGAGCTCCCCGCCGCTTCGATCTGCGAGGAAGGAAGCAGACGTTGAATGAGTCGGAGAGGGTGGCCGTCCTACGGTTATGCGTGATGACTGAGCAGCACCGGAATAGCCTGAATAACGGAGGCGTGCCGGTGGAAAGGAGGAACGAAGACGTATTTCTGCAGCCCGGGGGAAAGGAGGGGAATCGTCGCCATCAGGGGGAACGGGGAAGAGGAACTCAAGCACCGGGCCGCGTCTACGGAAAGATGGTCTGGGTGGATGCAATCGGTAAGGCGCTCCCGTTGGCCTGGGGAAACCGCTGCCTACGCATCGACGAAGGAGGACTGCGAGCAACAAAGAAGAGAGAGAAAAAAAAAGAGGAGAGGAAAAGAGAGAGGGGACGGGGTGCTCTCATCACAGAGCTGAGGGGGTGTGCGAGCGCGTCTGCTCGAGGGGACGTAGAAAAGGAAAAAAAAAGTTCCACCATATGCACCTAGGTATCGAAGAGGGAAGCCATCTTGACGGGAAAGTTAAGAAAGAGAGGGAGTGTAAGTGGCATAGAGCCTATGCAATCCCCTTAACTGAATAAAAGGCCCGGACCGTCTGCGGAACCGCGGCGAAAGGGGAAAAGGAAAAATCCTTAGATCAGCATTCTTATGCCCTGTTAGGGACTCGTCATGCAATCGCGGAAAGGGGAAGGGGACGACAACTCCTCAATCGGCACCTAACAGGCGTTCCCATCGCGCATATCGCGATGGACTACCCTTTTAACCCTTGGGACGATGAAAGAAAAAAAGCGCACCTCTTATCTCATAAGAGAGGGGGCTTCTCTGCACAAGAGCTCATGTGATCCCTATTTTCGCTCAAAAAGCTGATGTAGTCACGTTTGCAGAGGGGAAAAAAAAAACGTCTCCTTGTGTGAAGCCTCCGAGGCCACGCAAAGGAGAGGAGGGATGGGAGGAGCACCTTAGAGAGCTTCGTTTCTGCAGGCGCCTCACAGGTTGGTATCGTCGACCAGCCCGAGTAGAAGAGGGAGCCATTTGCCCTAAAGGGGCATAAACTCCGAACTTCACATAAAGGGACCATCCAGGAAATTTCGTTATCGGGGAAATAAGGGGTTCTTAGTGGAAAATAGAAAAAAACAAAAGGAAGGGGGAGGAAGGCATACGAACGAAAAGGCCCACGGATAGGGGAGGGAGGGAGAGAAGCTGGGTCTCTCAAAGCCGCTCCGATTTATGTCTAGAGTAGGGATACGCACGGAGAGAGAGAAAAGCTTGTCCTCATAGCCTCTACAAGAAAGATTCTTGCCCGACTGGGAAAAAAAAATCCACCGCGCGGAAGAGGGCTGGCCCTGAGAAGAGCTGAGCGAGGCCGAGCTTGAAGGACCAACTGCCAAATCGAATGCTTGTGGAGAGGGGGGGGGAAAAAATTGGTCACGATGGAGTTGTCTGAAGAACGTTGTAAAGGAGAGAGAGAGGAATAGTCGAAGGAATCGTATAAGGCAGTAAAGGTCAGTCCCGCGGCAGCAGGGGGAAAGACACACGCTCAAAAGAAAGAAAAGGTGTGAACGAGGGGAGGAAACTGAGGGAAAGAAAGCTCTCAGTGGACTACACTTACACTCCCTGTATGGAGGGAAAGGCGGAAGATTCTTTTCAGGAAACACCTGCCTGCTGAAAAAAATAAACCCACCCACTTCGGCTTGGAAAGAGAATGAAGGAATTCTTGGAAAAACGATGCAGAGCCCGGGGAAAATGGTGCTTCAGAGATGTTCATCTCGTTGACGGGGTATTCACCTTCTATGAAGAACCGGCGTGTGCCAGGACCGACTGCCGTCTTCTGTCGCACGGGGAGGGGGGAAGGCGAGCGCTGGGTCCCATCACCAAACTAAAGCCGGTTGGGAAGTTCGCCGGGGGGTAAAGGACGACCAAAGGCGGTATGCGGACAGAAGGGGACTGTCGCCTCGACATTAGAAAAAAAGCTGTCCGCGAGGGGGGAAGGTTATGCGGCCCACGCGCGGAAACCACCGCCGTCCAATGGGCGGCTCGGGTCACACTTCTCTGGTCGGAAAAGCCCATCGGCTGAAGTCCCGGAAAGAAAGAGGGCAAGACGACGATGTGAGAATGGCGACAAGGAAGAGGAAAACGTCCTCCAAAAGAATTTGTAAAGCCGAGCAAAAAGGGAAGGGTCTCGGGCTGCGCTATGGGCTAGCTTGAACCTTCTCCCCAAGATGGAAAACAACATCGATGATCCTCAAAGAGCTGATAATCAACCTTGTTGGGAAAGGTAACTTATGGCAGGGCGGAGAACCCCTGAGACAATTCAAAAAAGTGCCGCATTTCCCGTACTCAGGTAAAGTGTCTCCATAGACCGTGGGGTTTGAAGAAAACCGAATGGAAGGCGGGCAAGAAAAAGGGGAGGTGTTTATGGGCACGGGAGGCGGACGCTAAGAAAAAAGGGGGAGCCCGTGTCCTTTTCGTGGCGGGTGCAAAGCTCCGGGTTCGTCCCTTCCAAAAAAAGAAAAAGAAAAGTCCGCCCCAGAATGAAAGGGAAGAAACAAGAGGTAAAATTCGTAGAAGGGAAGGGACAAGCGAAGGAGAACCATTACTCCGTCGAGAACACCTAAGGGGACGTTTCTCCTCAACGTTCTGCGACCGGGAAGAAGATTTCAAAAACCGCACAACTATCTGTAAAAAACTGAAGAGAGACACATGTGCTTAAAAGGACCAAAAAAAAAGGGGGTCAGCAGTTCTGTCGGAGGAGCGAAGGCGTTAGGGGAAATCGCCTTTTCGAGCCAGCGAAGGGGAGGGGAAAATCAGGGCTGATGGGGTCTTGATTTGAAAAACCTGAATCATGATTGAAAGAAGGGGGGGAGGGGAAGTGTCATGATTGCGTGGGGAGGATTTTGTAGGGGGAGAGGAAAAGATCAGGCATTTGGCCGGAGGTGTCTGCGGTCTTGGAAGGCCTCGCAGTGCGTTAGAAAGAGGGGGAGAGGAAGGTAACTCTCGACGTTAATGAGGAAGGTTGAACCAGTCGGATCAAAAAAAGTCATTGCCTCGGGGACGAAAGGCTTATGGATCTCGGGAGAGAAGGTCTTTATGTCGACGAGCAAAGGAGAGGAAAAGACTCCGGCCGATTCTCCGAAGATCCCTCCCAAAGAAAAAGGACCAAGATCCGCGGAGACGCCGAAGCGCCTCGCCCGTGGCACCGTCTAGGAAATTCCCGTTCGTCCCGCCAAGAGAAAAGGGGAAGGTCGATTTCGAGCAAACGGACAAAAGAAAATCAAAGTTTTTCTGTGTCTTAGAAGGAAAACCACGAGCGCCGTGAGGCCCTCCATGTGGCTGAGTTAAGCGTCAACCTTTCGGCGGGGGGTGAGGGGGGAGGCCAGTCCACTGTAGACCCGCCAGAGAGGAAGGAGAACGAGTACGGGGGAGAAGGAAAGCCGTCTCCGAAACGGATTTTATCCCTAAGCCCTTCCAGCGGGGGAACACCGTTTTCTTTCAAAGAGATCCCTGAGAGCAATGAAGGGAAGGTGACGACGTAGAGGGGCCCTCGACCTTCCTTTGCCGGACTAGTAAAGGAAAAATTCCCCTTTCCGAAGTCCCTCGAAGGACGCGGGAAGCCGGGCCGCTGTTAAAAGACCTCGACGTCGATGCGGCCTCATCGCAGGCGAATCTTCGAACCTTGTCCAAGACGGTCGAGAGAAAGCTTTCCCACTTAAGTACGGTCAGGGGGAGAATGACCTGCAAACCACGAAAAAATGCCGGAGGGGGAAAAGAGTCGATGTGCTTTTGCCACACAACGGAAAAGGAGAGACACAGCATCTAGGTGCCCGAAAAAAAGAGTGTGGATGATCGCTCACGAGCCCCCTAAAACGCCCAGAAAACATCTGTCGTGGTGCAGTCTCCTCCTCAACCGGTACTGATCCAGCTGGCTCGTCTGACCATCCTGGAAAGAATGGGGAATACTTGAAGGGGAATATCCCGTGGGGGGGGCCATGAAGCGTAAAACCTTTCCACCGCTCAATCAAGTTGGGCCGAGCCCGTGGGGGGATGGAAGAGTTGCGAAACGTTCTAGCTGCGCTGTGGAGAACACCTGAATCGAAAAGGATCCCCCCGATGAATCGGGTGTTCACGCCGGAGGGAAGAAAAAGGGTTGTCGCTCTTTGAAGAAGAGGGGGTTGGAACAAAAAGCCTTAGAAGTTTATGCAAAGTAAATCTGCTGCGAGACCAGGAGAGAAGAAACAACAACACCGGAGGATTAGTATGGGAAGGAAAAAAGAGGTGGATGTGGGCAGAACATTCTCCAATCCGAGGGTCACGCTGGGGTCTCCCCCCGTAGAGGAGAGAGCTGACCACCATGCCGGGTTCAGGAAAACCCTATTCCTCGGGGAGCGAAAAAGAAGAATGGGGTGAAAGAAAGGGACAATGCCGCCCTTCCTGCAACTCGGAACAGCAGAACACCGGTCTATCCCCACGAGGATGCAGGGGGACATTCGACGAGCAGGGAACTAATTCCAGCGCCTGTTCCCTAGGGCCCACTGAGGACAAAGGAAGGGGCAGGATCGGAGAAGGAACCCGGCGCGCTCTTCAGTCACCGACCAGTCCTTTTTCGAACACGATTGGGGATAACCGGGGAGGCGAATTTAGGCGGTCTAGTTAGAGATCATCCCCTTGCCAAAAGAAAATAGGTTCCTTTCAACCTCGGGACGGCCGTGTAGTCCGAGAAGGAAAGGTTGGACCCGCACATCCTGGAAGCGGACCGGTAACGACCGGGCATAGGGGGAGTGGTTGCCGGAAAACTGGTCCAGAAAGATCGTCGAAGAACCAAGAGGCCGTGGACCCGGGTCGTGGTAAGGGGGAGTAAGATTTAGTACCCACGAAGGCGTCGATTTCGACAAGAGAAGAGGCTCGTTAAACGGCACGGCAAACTGTGAGTCGCTTGTGGCAGACGAGGGGGGGAAGAAGGCGCCGTTCACAAACTCCGCCCCCAAAAGGTCGTGAAACTGCTCAGCCAAAAAAAATGCTCTCCTGGAAAAGACAGGAGTCCTCCCGCCACCTGAAGGAGTTGGCCCCGTCTAATTGATCGCGGGAGAAAAAGGGGGCTGCCTGTTCGTCAGAAAGATTAGGAGAAAGAAGCGTTCCTCGCGGGAAGACCGTTGATGGGCCAACCTACGAACCCCCGACAGGGGAAAGATAGGGGAGAGACTTGCCCGCCACAGGAAATCTGCAAAAAGGAGCAGCCCCGGAGCTCGTGGGCACTGCTCCTTTTCAAGAGGCCACAAGTTCGCGATGGCTCTCGACAGAAAGTCGACCTGCCGGAACCGGAAACTCCGATTGGAGGGAGAAACGGACTACTCTCCCGGGGCCAAATCTTTCGGAGGGGGAGAGAAGACTCGTGAAACGCTGTAGATCGTCGTGTCGTGCTTGTAGTGGGGGGGGACTCAAAAAGATGTGAGGAGAAGGATCTCTTTTCTTCGACATCAAGAAGGGCTCTGTCCCAAGGCCGTGAGGAAGAATTGGGATTTCCGCACCAGGACAAGAGGTCGCTGATAGTAGACCGCCCTGTTGGGGACATCTTGGAAGAGAAAAAGGAGAGTTACAAAGCTCTCGAACAAAAGAGGCCCGCGTCCTCCCGAAGCGAAAAAGCGGCCAAATCGTCACCAAATCGCTCATACAAAGTCCTCCGCTCCGCCAGGAAGAAAGTCCCTCCCAAAGGCCCATGCGACCCCGGTCCCGCCTGTTGTTCTCTTGTGGTTCCCATCCAAAATAACCAAGCCCCTCGACCTATTTTTTTAAAAAGATGGGGCTCTACTCCTCGTCGAACGGTACGAGGGCTGGAGGAAATTCTATAAAAGAAAGAAATAGAACTTCTGAACCCATGGGTGGGGGTCCTTAAAAGCAAGGGATCGATCATCTAAAAGGGATGGAGGATTAAATCTAGGGCAGAGAAGAACTTGGGAGGAGAAAAAGTCAAATTGAGTGTTCCCGGAGTGAGCTAATTGAAGGTCCTCGGAAAGAAATTATGTTTTCGGCCAAGGCAAGGGGCTGCGAGAAAAAGAGGTTGAAGTTCTGAAAGCGGAGAACGAGAGAAAAGTACAAGAATATATCCGCGCCGACCTTTCAACTCCAAGAAAAGGGGTCGATCTTAGATTGAAAAAGAAAGTCGGACGAAACCCCACGTAGCAATCCTTTTAAAGAATAATGGCAATGAAGATGGGCCAAGAGCAGGAAGTAAAAATTTGTGCAGGGGAATCAGACCGGCCATCATAAGGAGGAAAGTATCCGAAGTAGACAGAAAAAGAGTGTGGGGCCCAAGGGTTTCAATTCTCGCCCCCTGTTCTCAACATATCCGTCTTAGCGAAACCAGAGGAAAAGAGTCAGTAACTTAGAAAAGGGATTTTACCCAAGGAATGATGATGAGCACGGGGCCGGGCGCTTTTCGGAGGAAGACTGTTCTCGAGGATCACGCTTGCGATCCGGGAAAAGGGAATTCAGCAAAATGCCCCTAAAGGACCCGCAGACCAAGAAGGGAAGATCCGTACCGACCTTTGGGACTTTTAAGGAAGTTCTCAAGTGGAAGAGAGGAAAAGGAACACGATAAAATCTCTTTCTAGCGAATGTCTCGGAGGGCCTATTATCATCCTTTCAACAAAGAGAGTTGGTCGTGCCCTAACACCCTGCTAACTCCAACCAAGGGGGTGGATTGAGCAGCGAAGCAGGACCGTAAACAAAAAAACGCGTCAGCTCCTTTACTTGCAAACGTACTCTGAATAGACTGTGCGTCATCCTCAAGGGGAGTATGCCCTCCTTCGTGGCGTCCATGGGGACCAAGAAGCCATAAATCCCTCATATCCTACCTCTTGACTCAGGGTTGTCCACTCTAGCCCATGATCGGTCGGAAACACTCCATCTGCCGGGCTGTGGATTCTTTGAATTCGCAGCAGGGGGCCCCCCGGAGACCTCCAGGCCTCTTCCACTAGTCCAGCCACAACATCTCATCCAGAGATAAGAGTCGTTCCAGAAGAGCGTGGGTCCCCACAGCACTTCCGAGCCTCCCCCTCCTCGTGGGGTTTGTTGTCCGCATCCCGGGACAGCGCCATACAGGGATTTTCGCTCCCTTCGTGGCGGGTTTGGTCTCATAGTATTGACCGTGCCATGGTCCTCTTCTGGTGTCCCGCGTTGGGTACGTGGTTTCAGGAATGGGGCCAGAAGAGCCTTGGTACGCGGCATCTAAGAAGCTCGTTTCAACCGTGGGGCGACTCCTTTAAACAAAGTGCGCCCAGAAGACCGAGTTGACCAAAAACATTCGATTTGGAAGACGGCTAGTTCAAGTCGTCACGCGCAAACGAACCGCGCCATAGGGCCAGCACTCGGTTCGCGGGGGCTGCTTGGTCCTTTCGGCAGAGATCGTTTCGGCGGCGAGGAGAGACCTTCGAACCAAGCGTCGAGAGAGGGTTAGTCGAAAAACTCTCCCTTACTGTGTAAAAAAGGCCAGAAACCTCAGGATGCAATCAAGAAGGAAACCTCTTCAAGCACCCCATCTCTCGTCTCGCTCCAAAGTTTGGGCAACTGACCTACAAGGTTCGTATGCATCCTAAACGTAAGTGGGACTATGGAGTCTCACCCGATACATGGTGCCACGAGCTATATGCCCCTGAAGGCATTTGATTTTATAAAAAAGAAGAACATTTTACTTCAGTGGGGGAAGAGAGGGATAAATTGCTACTATTCCCAAAAAAGGAGCGTTTGCGTCGCAGGGAGAAAAGAAGATGCCCGGCGTTTAAAAGTTGCTCCTCCAGCGAGAACGAGGTAGTTGCGTGGGGACAAACTTATACGTGGGAGCACTCGACTTTACTACATCGGGCTTAGGGGTGCACTCATCTTTACATAGAATTAGCTGCGTGTGCAGAAGACATGTGCGAAGGGTTTTCAGCGGCAGGGTAAGGGCCGGGTTTAACCCAGTTGTAAACGGGTGAAAGAGAAGCGGCGAAAAGGGGCCTCCTTTTCGTTTACGGGAATGCAGACTTTGAATTGCTTAGAGAGTGGCTTCCCTACGGTTTTCCAAACGGGCAGAGGAGGGAATGCAGCGTAATGCGGGAAAAGGCATATAAGAGGAGGGGATCAAGAAAACTTTGCAATCGCCTTCTTGAAGAGATTTCCTTCCAGAGTCTGTGGATTTGAGGGGGGAAGAGGGGCGCACTTCCACTTAACCCCGCACCTGCTCGAGGGAAGGAAAAAGAGCCATATGGTTCTGGGATGCCGATGGTGGGGGAGCTCCTCTAAAGGGATACCTTAGGGTCTTTCCTGTATGCACAAGGCAAGACGCCATCCCTCAGTCGCAAAAAACAGACCTCGCTCATTAAATCTAGCAAAAAAGGCTCTCCTCAAAGTAAAAGAGGAGAGAGGTGCTCGCAGTCAAGCGTTCTTGTGGCGACTGCGGAAGGAGGAGGGGGGCGGACATCCGGGCCTCAAAGTCCGTATAAAAAAGGGGGGGTGGGAGCAAAAAAGTCTCCTGGCTAAAACATCGGTGGACGGCGCCTGTGGGAGAAAACCGACCATCTGGGGGGACAGGTTGAAAAGCCGAGGCAAAGGGTGGGAGGGGGGTGGAGTGGGCAGACAGGGGGGGGGGTCACTATGGGGCGTACCCTCTGCAATCAAAGAAAAGAACACAGAAATGCCGTAAAACCTGCTCAACGTGGTGTGGCCGGGGAGAACCGGCGGGCCGGGGGGGGCCTTAGAAGGAAGGGCTTACGTTTTTGCCATTCAGAAGTCCGCAAGAAGAGCCCGTTTGAGTATTACTCAACAGCCAGCGGCGCAGAAAGCAACTGTCTGCAGACAGGGCGGGACGATAAGCCTCTGATAGGAACTACCCGTTTGTAACGTGCCGATGACCGAAAAAAACTCGGATCGAAAAACCATTCTGCTGGCTGAGGGAGGGCGCGTAGAGGGGGAATAAAGGATGAACAGGATGTATTCCACTTGGTCGCGGAGGCAAAAAGAACGTTTGGTCACCTCTGCCTCCGCGCACAAAAGGGCTCAAAGCTATCTCTGTGAGGAGCACCAGAGGAAAGGTGCCGGGGGAACGCCGTGGGGGGGGGGGGGGGGTCTTCCTCTGAAAAGGGGGACCCGAAAGGGATTGTCGAAAGCCCGCTGTATCAACCGATAACAAATGTAAAATAACTCCCTTCACCAGTTCATAGTGAGGCAGACTAAATGCAACATTTCGGGGGTTATAACGTGTTTAGGTTTTCGGGGAAAAATAGAACCAAAAAGGCTTGACCGACGGGAGACAGGTCGCATTCAGGTCCTTTCCAAGATACGGGAGCGAGCAAGGAGGGGAGGGAGCATCCGGATGCCGAGGAAAAAGACGTCGCCGGATTGGGAGAGGGAAAGAGAGGGCTTACTACTGAAGGGACCGAACCTAAGGGCTGGTCCGAATAGGTCCTCGGCCGCGGGAGAAAGACGATTTGCTTCTTAAAAAACGCTCCCCAAACCGCGAAAGGGTCCTCGTATCGGAAGGGGAGGGAAGTAAACGTATTGCCTATCTTAAAGCTCGCGCATGAAAAAAGAAAAGTTTTAGCGCGACGTTCACGAGGGGGTAGGGTCTACGTCTACGGTGTAAGGCGCGAGCTCTATATTTCTAGCCGAAAAGGTGACTGGAACCATTCCTGGGCCCGGTAACGAGCCGCGGAAAGGCGCCCAAAACAGCCTTTCTAAAGTGTTCGGGCGATGGGAGAAAACTGAAAGGGGGACGGCCTGGGGACAGTGGACCACCGGGGCTTAGCGGCTGGGGGGCGCGGAGTGCGGGGGGAAGGGGAGGCGGCATGCACCTCCGAAACCTGCCCCCACCCCCAGTGGATAGTCAAAGGGGACGACGAGATATAGGTCAGAGGAAGGGAAACGATCGGAGCCATGATGAAGGGTGCTTCAGAAAGCCGGCTTTCCCTCCTGGGAGCGGGGTATGCCAAGGGAGCCTTGGGGTGCATACCTTCGACAACTTCTTCTCCTAATAGTCCTTGTCGAAGCGGAAGGGAGGGCGGTCCAAAAGAAGGTTGGGAGTCGGGGGGGGGGATAGGACAAGGCGTTGTTAACGGGGCGGCCAATACCGATGGGGGGGGGAAGAGCGAAATTAAAAAAGCGAAAAACGCGGGAGGAACGGGGAGTTTCATAAGAAAGGATGTGCCGTGCGAATGCCACCGGCCCGCAGAGGGGCGGCGGCTCGGGGAATCTTGCGGCTGGAGGAAGGGGGCAGTGAATTCCCGGACCCGCCCGGATAGAAAGAGAGGGACGTATGGGGGAAAGAGCGAGTATCCCCGTCCTCTCCTCGAAAATCATCAGTTGTTAAGCAGAAAAGTCTTGAAGCTTCAGATAATGCGGAGGCTGAGAAAGGGGATCCCCATACATTGCCAAATCGGGTATCACTCACGAGAGGAAAGTCTTGATAATCAAACCGCAGGTCAGTAGGCCGTTCGGAGAAAACCCCTGTACTGAATCTACGAGGGAGAAAGAACGACATTGCCCTTACTTTCAAGAAAAGGGGAAAAGAAGAAGGTGTTTTCTTTCACCTTAGGGATGTGACAAAGCAATAGACAAGTCTAGGACCGTTTTATGTCGTCGACGATAGTTTGAAAAAGAAGACGTGTCCGGTGGAGTGCGCGCTCATGAGATCCAAAAGAAGGAGGGCTCCAGGTCCGCCAAAGAGGGCCTACCATCCGTTCCAGTCAAAGCGAGGCAGGAAAGGGGGCCCTCGAACACAATTAAAGGTCTGCGGAGAACACAATTCCCTCAACGGGAAGGAAGGACGTCATGGAGGGCCGCGAAACAGCACCTTCGGGTCTATGAGATCCCCCTGGCTTTTAGGAGAAATCCCGAGTGGTTTCAGAAAGGGTCGTTCGGAGACGAAGTCGTTCGGGAAAAAGTCGCAAAGGGTTCAAAAAAAAAAAAAGATCTAGCAAAGAGTAAATTTTCGGGGGGAAAAATCGGTCATGAAGAGCGACGAGATGGAAAAACCCAGGTTAATCTGTCGCGGCATTGTCAATTAATTTGGGAAAGGGACTGTCGAAAAGGGAGTATTTGTAGTGGAGCGTGGAAGAAAAATTTTTCACTGTGGCGCGTGGGATCGGCGGTCGGCCGGCCGCGTGCGGTTCGGAGGCGCGTCGCCGTTACCATCGACGTTAAAAGGGGGCATGTGAACAAATACTACCTCTCCTCATGGCAAAGGGGAGATCTTGAAAAGACGAACTGCTGATGCGAGGGGGGGGGGGACCCCGAAGCCCCGAGGTTTCGTAAGAGGCGGAACAAAAGCTCCGGCCTGAGTAGGGAATTTATATATCACCAAGACATTCAGACGACGGGGATCTCAGTAGTGAGCCAGATCCGTAAAGCAGCCTCGGGCACAGGAGAGTCCCTTTCAAAAACCAATCGTTATTGCCCATTGGAAGGTACGGATGGCGAGAAAAGGTAGCTATCCATCGCTGAACGAAGGGGGTCTTGACAGGTTCACAAAAACATCCTCCGGGGGAGAAAGGGCCCAAGTTAAGCTCAAAATAAAAAAAGAAAAAAAAGTGGGCGGGCAACGGTCCCCCCTTTCTGACTTGCGGTCGGTGGGCCCTCCACGGGAGGAAACCAGGGAGGGAAAGCTAGAAAACATCTTCTAGCCTGCCGGGGCACCTCAGGCAGAAAAAGGCAGCCACGAGACCCGCGAGAACCTGTAAGAGGGAAGTTGCTTTCTACATAACTTCTCCACATCGATCACAAGAGAGGGTGTCTAGAAGGGGAGAGGAGAGGGCCAAAAAAAACGGCCTTCCCTACGTAAACCATCGACGTCAAGGGCCTTGCCCGGATACCGAGAGCTTCCTTCGAGAAGACCTCGCCCAGAAGAATCTACGTCGGGCCCTCATCGACGGAGGATTCTGAAAATTTTCGCGATTAGGTTCGAGAGAGCGGCCTACTAGAAAGTCCTGTCGGGCTACGGAGACCACGACGTGCGAAAGACGTTCCCTTTCGCGGGCATGTGCGTGCAAGGTTCCCACCAAAATGCAGGTCCTCGACGAAACAAGAGCTCATCTGAGGAACTCTTCTGTGGGGGGGAATTATGAAAGGATCCGCGCCACCGCTGGCCGGCCCATCGAAAAGAGGGATCCCAATCGGGGGGAAAAAGACGTAAGCTCCCACTGCCGGTCTTGACTTACTAGGAGACATCGGTTCGCAACTATCCTGCAAAGGAAAAACAATAGAATTTTACTATTTGCCAAGTGTCAACCTTGTGATGACAGGGAAAGCAGTGTCCAGCCTAACCCCGGGGAGACCGACCTCTCGTGGGGGAAAAAAAGGTTTTGTAGTAAAAAATCCCGAGGCCTTGGATCAGGGGCTGTTTATGCCAGGGGGAAGCTGCCCTGATATTCGCTTCAGTAGGGAGTGGGGGGGGGTGGGGGCGGGGATGTTAAGGAGTCTCGGGCGGGAAGGAGTAGGGCGGGGGGAGCAAGGGTAGGAGAGGAGGTGGGTGTGGGGTGGGAGGGGAAAGAATGAAAAGGGGGGTTTGCGACAAGGTGGTAACGAGAATATCTTCTACTAAACTCTTTTTATTCCGAAGCGCTTAGGAAACCGCGGCAAACAATTCCTTTTTTCGCGGCGGGTTGGGGGGTACTAACCGTTGGAACATCGTGAACCCAAAAAGAAGGCTTCTTACAAAAACCAGATTCTCGGACCAAGCTAAAAAACAACAACAACTGAGGATAGGGTACTAAAAAAAAAAAAAAAAAAAATCTCATCTGGTTGCGAAATAAAGGTCTCGCGACGGTCACTCTGGTCCTCCAAGTCTGGGAGATCTCCAGAAGGGGGGGACATGCCGGGGGTAAAAAAAAAAAAAAAAAAAAATCCGGCGTGCAAAACGAGTCGCGGTGGAGGGAGAAAAAGCGATCATGGGCAAAAAGAGCTCGAACCGAGGCCCTTCCGCCTTCGGAAAAACAACCGGGGAAAGAAGTGCCACGGGGGACAGGCGACGCTGGCTATTCCACTAAACTTGCTCTTGCACGTAGAAAATGATTCCCTGAGGAAGTCGTAGAGGAGTACTATCTACCTCTATCACGCCTTACCTCGACAAGCCGTGGTAGGGCACCACGAGTGGGGGACCCGCTCGGAGTTGCGTTATTCTGGGCTAGGGCTCTTCTGAGTGACAAAGACTGTTCCGAACTCGATACATTCCTTTTCGCAGAGGAAAACTGTACGGCAACAACCTCAAGGGGAAGAATGCACGGGACCTTGCAACGAGGCGGTTGCCGGGAGAACGACCGGACGGGGAATCCAGCCGTTCGGAAGACAGAGACACCAAACGGGAGTGAAGGAAGAGGTCAGGAGTACCCGCATCGACGTCGAGTTTATCTACAGCTTCCCGGACATCGGACTCTCGGAACCGTGCACGCAAGGTGGACGTAGGAAGGCATGAA
>Ga0179593_1264798_pt1 | contig 16743 bp, 8 predicted proteins | sample CZODoug2_1_08_16_FD_185931 | JGI IMG/M metagenome (GOLD analysis project Ga0179593, IMG submission 185931) | Vadose zone soil fungal communities from Angelo Coast Range Reserve, California, USA - CZODoug2_1_08_16fungal (PacBio error correction) | ecosystem: Environmental > Terrestrial > Soil >...
TCGTTCACGTTCCAACGCAGGCGCTGATAAAAGCCGGCTGACGTATTTTTGCACAGCTTTACTAGACGGGCGGAACCCATCGAAAGTGAAGCTGGGATCCTTCCAGTTCCATAAAGAAGGGGACCGATCGGAATCGAAGCAACCTTTCGTGCTCGAAAATCTGAGGAAGGGGAAGAAGGATAGAAGATGAGCAAAGAATTGCCTGTGAAACGCAGGGACTTGAGGGGACAATAAAAGTATCAGGGGGGCCGGGAGCTCGACCAAAAGGTGAGATTGAGGACCAAGGGACTTGCCACTACGGGGTGATCAGTAAGATGAAAGAAAGGTCGGAGAAGCGCATCCACATCAAAAAATACCGATAGCACGAAGTTGAATTGGAGGAAAAACGAGCGGAGCATCGAGTTTCTGCTCTTAGTGATCAACCCGTCCGGGAAAGAGAGAAGCGGACGGAAAAAGGGCAAGTTAGGCTTGGGGGGTCCGTAAAAAAGGAAATAAACACGGATCTGGGGAAAAACAGGAAGAAATGATCGAGCGCCTTCGGATGTCCCGAGACTTGGCTACTTATATAAAAGGAAAGGAAACGGACGAAAAGAAGAATCCGACAAGGAGCATTTCTTTGTGGAAGGATCCGGGTGAAAAGATGGGTTTTGGAGACTCGAGGAACAGGAGAACGCGCGGTTGTTTAACCGCGAGGGCGTTGGGGGCGACCAGACAGAGGAACGAAGGGTGAAAAGGGCGAGGCGTAGAAAACAGGGTAAAGGAGAGGCAGCGATGCAGAAAGAGTGGAGAGGTGCCCGACCCGCCCAGAATACGGGCCATCCTGGTCAACCTACGAGCTAGCCCCCCGTTGACAAAACCCTGAGGTAAGGATCGAAATAGCGGAGGTGGCGCCATTGCAGATTCACGGGGGTCTTTCTAAAATTCACCTTACTTCAGCTCGAGAGGGCTGTTGGAGTCAGCCAGAAGGACTTATCATTGCGGAAGCCAGCAGGCCCGAGAACGAGGGACTGCAACCCTTGAGAAAGTCCGCGGGGATCTCAGGGTCGAACTGAAGGATCATTTGATTAGAAAACGAGAGCTGGGGGGAGGTGGGCGAAGGGAGAAGTCGACCGTGGTCCCAGTACTGCGCGCTGTCCGGGGGGACTAGTACTTGTGGGAGTTGAAGTTTTGAGGAGGAGGCCGAAAGGAAGAAGACGACGGGAGGAGGAGGAGCTGCTGAGGGAAGTCGATGGCACATGCCCGGCAGGTGCGAGGGGGGGTAATACTCTTTATCTCGCGTAAAATTTTGTGATGGCTGAGGAGTCAATTGCTGAGCAACGAGTGCATCAAAGGAACCGAAAGTGTGCGGTGAATGCAGTGCAGCTCATTCGGGATACATAGTTGGGGCTTCTTGGGTGGAGCAATACCTAACTCCAAAAAGTGCGTCTCCAGGAGAGTCATGCTAGTTTCGCGCGTGGTATCAAAAATCAAATGGGGAAACCACCTTGGTAACGGGCGGCGAAAACGGAAGGGGGAGCTCTCAGGAGGAACCTTCGGCGGCGGCTATTCTGGGAGGGCCGAGGGACCCTGGAAGGACCTAAGAAATTGCTCAAACACTTAGGCTTCTTCGTTCGAGGCTGCCAAACAGGAATGTCCCGCTGCTGCACTTTTGACTAATGGAGCCGTTTGAGGGCGGCCCTTCAACGTCAGGGGGAAAAGTCGGACTGGAAGCCTTCATGAAGGGGATAGCAAGGAAAAGTTGGGACAGGATGTCAAAAGAAGGGGGAAACTGCCAGGTTTTCAATCTTAATGGGGAAACGCACAAAAACGGGGAACTGAGAGACAAATGCCGTTGACTCGACTAAATCTGGGAAAGGTCTTTACCTCTACTCGGAGGTCGAAAAAGCTTGGTATTGGGGGCAGGGGCATTGACCGCTCGGGGTAGAGAAGTTGGGGTGAGAAGCGGATCATAGACGGAGTAGAAGGTTCGAGTCCGGCCAAAAGAAAATGATGGTTGTAGATCACTTTTAAGCTCTGATTTGGTGAAAAAGGTGTGACAAGTACACACTGAGCAAAGGTGTGGAGAAGGGGATGGAACAAATTTAAGGGAAAATCACCTGATAGTTTGAATAGAAAGCTTATATGTCAAGACCGGGTGGGGGCCAGGAGGGAGGAATGGAAACGGGGAGCTGGGGGACATAGGACGGGTGAAGTTCTCTGGCGAAAAAAGAAAATAGAAAACTCTGACTCTCAATAATTCTTTGTGGGGGAAAACAAGCAAATTCAGAGGAGGAACGGCTTCATTGGCTGCTCGTCCACGAACAATAAGGGGTACGGAAAGAAAAGCGGAAGGAGGTCTGGATATTCAGGGAAAAAGCCGATGGTGGTAAATCAAAGAACGGAACATGGGAATCTCTCCCTCTCACAAAACGAGAACTCAAGGGGTGCGAGGTCAACCGGATTGAAAACACTTGAGGACGGAGTCCAAAGGATCTCTAAATTAAAAGAGAGGGGGGAACGTAAAAGTATGCCGAGTCCACGGGAACGCAACTACATGAAGCAGTAAGATCGGGTCGTTGCTGAGAGGTTTTGAAAAGACATTATATCTTCCTTGCCGACGAGCAAGCAAGGCCAACCCGCTGACATGAAGACGTACCAACAGCCAAGAAAATCAATCCGAAGACTTGCGGAGTTGGGTCAATTTCGTTAAATAATCAACTATGAAGGGGGTGGGGATCAAGGGGGGAATCATAGGAGGGTTAAATGTGTAGGGAAGGATCAAACAAGCAAAATAGGTGGGAGTAAAAAAGGGGGGGTCCTGACAACATGGCCTTAACTCCGAGGAGAAAAGTGATAGAATTGATTAAATTAGGTGGCAGGAAAGAGAAAAGGCGCCGACGGATTGTTCATCTGCTCTAAAAACACGTATAACCAAAACCTGGGTCACTGACACAGGGATTGCAACCCAATATAATAAGCATTGTCGGCGAGGCGTAACACTGTCTGAAGATAGAAGAATGAAACGGAATGGAAAGTCGGCCTTGAAAAGGGTCGGTTCTCCCGGAGTCCTCCCGAGAGTGACCAAGTGAAAAAGGGAATGCCCCACACCTCATCAATAACATTCATGACGGCTTCCAAGGAAAACAAGGAAACCTGTAAGACGAAGACTGCCTGAGCTTGAAAAGTGCAAGAAGGAGGGGGGTGGCATCGGCGCCTAAAACTCCTCACTCCGCCAGGGGATGTTCGCCACTGCAAAAGCGGATCCAGGGAAATTCAATGCCGCAGACCGAGCCGAAAGCTGATGATGTGCGAAGGCGCGCAGAAGAAGACGAAAGAAAAAAGGGGCTAGGCCAGGTGTCACCATAATGAAATCCCTCCGGGGTCACGAAACACTCTCGAAGAGAAATCGGAGAAACGCTCCTAAACCCTCGGGTTTATTGCTACCGACGGAGAATAGAAGTCAGGAGGGAACACCAGAAATAATCAACAGCAGGCAACCGGGGGAGCTGTGATCTGGACTAAGCTCTCGCGTTAGAGTGGGAAAAAAGTAAGCAGAAAGCCGAGCCAACCGACGCTATTTGCTGCGTAGTCCAGCGAGATGCCGGTGGACTATTCTACATAGGAATGCCGCAAGGAATTCCGACGCAGCGGAGAAACTTGCTGTGCAACGCAGACGTAAACATTAAAAATCATAAAGAGGGACCCCAGCTCTCCTATCCTGAATCGATTTTAGAAAAAAACCCCCGCTCGTCGAGAATCGCTGGCCCTTGAGAAGAAAAAAGAGGGAAGAAAGGGCGATAGGCGGCAGGGCATATTCGTCTCCGGCGCGGGGGCAGAAGCGAAAAACTCAGGAGGGGTATGACCCAGACCCTCCGCGAACGGAACGTCCAGGTTTGCCTAGACCAAAGCCATGCAAGAGGAAAACCCATAGAAAAATGATCAAGATATTAACAGGAATGCCGCTCGATCCTCGATGAAAACCACCAGGGAAGCCGGAAGGAAGTTGAGAACCCGCACTAACACGCTTGAAAACAGGAGGAAGAAGAGGCTTGAATAACTCACACCCACCCTATCAAGGAACTTCTCGGTAAAGAGGGAGGAGGGGTAATGCGGGAAAAAAAAAACGACGCGGATCCGATCTCAAGAAAAAGGATGGAGTCCGATAAAAAGCCCTCTAACTATTGACCAGAACTTGGGGGAAAAATGATTATGTGACAAGATGGAGGGGGCAAATCCTTTCCCGTGGAAATAGTCCATTGTAGAAAAAGATAGGGGGGCGTCCAGGCCAACCCGCAGGATTAGGAATCTTTATATGCGGCCGTTCCAGGAAGACTAAAGTCAGGTAGTCGGAATTCCTGGGGAAGAGCGAGTCTGCGGACTCTTCCTGGGGGGGGAAATAACCGAAAAATGCGCAAAAAAATCCTTAGCATGCAGAGAGTGGGTCGCAACACTCAGTTAAAAGGTCTCTTAGGTCTAGTATCGATCAATCCCTCCTAACATCGAAACTACTCCCACTTTATTGCCGTGGAAGCTCCTTGTCGAAAAAGAAGGTTCGTCGTGAGCAATAGCTATAGGCTTTTTGCAATCAATAAAGAAACCGGGACGTTTCACTAATGGTACTGTCTTCGAAGAAGTCAAACTGGGGCCGGAAAATCTATGAAGAGATCTAGAGTGATGAGGCCGAGAAGGAAAGCCTCTCGTATTGATTGTCAGCCCTTCGCAAAAACTTGATATGGGGGGTCAGAAAAGTGAGAGGAAAAGGGATGAACGTCAGAAGGAGCCAAATGAGAAAACAGCCGCAGTGAGATGAAAAGTCAGAAGGGAATCAAAAAAAAAGGGGAAAAGATTTCATTCAGAAAGAAAGTGGCGCAGGCAGGCTAGGAAGTAAGGGGAGGAAACGGTGGGCTTTGATCCGGTGCGGAAAAAAGAAACGCGGAAACTGCTCAGTCGGGACAGAGCTCTATTAAGGGTTTGAAGAGAGAAAGAGGTGACGCGAAAGAATTCTCGACTAACTATGAAATCGGGATTAAGGGAATGCCAGTTGATCGGGACTGTGACGACGCTACATTGAGGGAAAAAGCAGGACCGGGGGCTTAAAGTGAACAACAGATGATCCACTTTAATCTGAATCACTAACCGGGGCAAAGCTGGGCTCAAAAATGACGAGGGGGGGTCACCTGCCACTATCTTAGAGAAGCTTCCATCGGGAGGGGAGGCGCTAATCTCTAAAAACGACAGAGCTATTTAAGGGGAGAAACGCGCGAGCGAGCTCGAGGTGATGGGCGAATGCCGCTCGTTAGGAAACCACGTGCCTCGAATAGCGAGTGCGCGGAAGGGGGCGGCCTCGTTGAAAAGCATTACAGTCCTTATTCGGAGGGAAGAAAGGGCAAACCTATACCGAGGTTAAAAGCGGGCGCCTGAGGATGGGGGAAGAATACTGACGAAGGGGGTCGAGCTCACCGGCAATTTGTCTGTTTGCGGCGCATCCGAAGTAAAGGGAAGGACACGGCTCGGCTTGGGGGGGTAAATGTTCAGGGAGATAAAAAGAGGTTGGGGAGGGCTCGGGAAGTGCACGCGCCCGGACTTCGTTGTCCGCGTAGAGGGGGTGCGCAAAAAAGAATCGAAAGGTGCGCGACGTTAAAGGGGGATAACGCGAGTGAATCAGTGGCACTAAGCAGTAGTCAAGGTGGGGAAAAGGGTGAGAGAACCCGCCAATCCGGAGGACATTAACTCTCATAGCCCAGTCCGTCCGAGTCAGCGTCAGGGATCGGCGCACTTCTTATTGAGTGGGAGAAGGGGGATGCGTAGGGTCGACACGGTACTTTCCGAAATGCGTGCTGGCGGTCCAAAAAAAAAGGCCATATGTCTTCTCATGCTTATAAAGGTTAAGAAGGGAATTGACTCCAGGCCATAGTGGAGTCTCATTGTAATCCAAGAGAAAACGTCAGGGATTACGAGAAGCTTTAATGGTGGGGGGGAGAAAGTGTCAAAAGACAAGGCAAGGCCTTATGAGAGGGCGCCGGTTCTATGACGTTTGGCTTTTCATGTAAATCTCGAAGAAATTCAGTATCGACTGAGAAAGAGTAAGAGGAGGCGAATTCTCTATTTCGGCAAGTCCCGGCAATCGGATGTACATAAGAGTGCAAAGCGGCGTAGGTGCGTGGATTATCTAGAGAGGCGCAAAAACGCATGATCTTCACTCTCCTAAAATGGGGAGCGGGGAACGTGGGGGGCGCAGATGCGTCTCGGACGGGAGGAGACGGCTTTTGAAGCGTTGGGGGGAGCAATAGTAAAACGCTGGTTCCTGTAATTATCTTATCGCGAGGAGATTGGGCATCGGGGTCTGCCACGGACTAAATTGTTAACATGGGAAAGCTTGACAAAGGGCTTGTTATGGAGGCTCTCTCCTTCTCACCTAAGGGACTGGCTTCTGCTCTCTGAGGCCGGTTAAAAAGAGCAGGGGCCTAGGAGAAAGGTAAGGACAGAACGGCTGCGTGGGGGGGTCGAAGCCTGCCGATTACCTCATTGCAATTTCCCTTATCCGTCGAGCAGATTCAGGAGAGGTCAAGACGAGGTAGATGCCGTCATTACGGGGTCTCTTCGCCGGTTGTTGAAGGGCAGAGGAGGTAATGCAAAGGGGGAAGGAAGGTTGAAAGGTCAAATCTGTAAACGACCCGTTAATTGCAAAAACTGGGAAAAAACTGCCGGCGAAATATGAAAAGAATGTTGATCGTTAGCTAAGACGGATCGGGAACACGCTTTGGGGGTCAAGTGGTCATTTACCCCTCTAGGGGGAGGCATTGTGGGGTTAAAAACGGGGAAATAAAAGAGGCTCCGTTGCGGGACGCCCCCAGCATCTACGGGGTGAGACCGGGGGGTAGCGCTCGTATGAAAGGTTAGGCACATGTTTACTGAACTAAATCCCTTTATCAGGGGGATGTACTTGTACAGAAAATGGAACCTTGAGTGAAGTTTAAAAAAGGCATATGGGGGGTTATTAACGACCGGATTAGGGGGAAAACTCGTGAGGGACAGTATGGAAAGGGCTGGTCGACTTTTTGGGAAGAATAGAGAACGCGGGGGGGGGGGCAGGGAAGGAGTAAAGTCCAGAGAAGAAAGGGAAAGGACGCCTCAGATGATGGCAAACTACAAGAAAAGAACGGACTCGGACTGTAAATCCATGGTGAGGGCGTTGCAAGTCACGCTAAGGTGTCGATCTCTGGAATTCTGGAGCGTCTCCTACGAACTCATTGTTTAAAGAAGGGTGGACGGAACCAGTGGGGGTCATAATCTCAAACACGTATGAGGGGGGGGGGAAGGGAAAGGGGGAAAAATGGTTCAAACTTCAACCTCAATTGAAACCACATCGGGAAGGCTCATACGATCAAAGAAAGCAACCGCGCGTTTGGAGTAACAATGCGCGAGTGTAAAAAAGGGAAACTAGGCATAAGGGTCCTGGAAAAACACGCTAGCAGCATTGTATCGTTTGGGGTAAAAATCTTGGAAAGCGACCTCCCATCTAAGCGTCACGGGAACACAGCAGGGAGCCTTGCTCAAGACCAGAATACTACTTCCCAATCTGTCACGAAGGGGTGGGAAATATAATCAAGGGTAGTGTAATGGCAACTAATGAAGGTGGGGATTATGGGTCTCTCTAGTTTGTAAATGTAAATTATGTCAAAAAAAGCAAATAGGTTGTCCTTAGTTGATGGTCAATATTCAAAATGAAATTTAACAAAAGTATCTCGGGGGGATCTAAGGTTATCGGTTCCGTTCGGACGAACCGTCGCATCCGGTATGATTTCCTTCTAGAACAAAAGGAAAGCTACCCCCGTGGGACCCGCGGTTGACCAATAAATAAGCGTTTGAAGCTGAGGGTAGTACTTGGAAAAAAAAAAAGGATAGATGACCGCTGGGGTCAAGGTCGGGGGCTTGAGCAGGGTGGAAGGTTCAAATTTCCGGCTAAAAACCAGCAATCGCGGCAATAACACTGACTCAAGAACACAAAAAGCTCGAAACCTGAGAGACGGATGGGTAACTCTCCATACAGCGGAATCCTGATCTAACAGGATGCTGAATCCAGCGCTTGAGAGGGGGTCGGGCTAGGACCAAAATACGAACAGTGAAACTGTTCTGCCCCTGGAGGATAGCCTCTCAAGGGAATTCCGGAAGAAGACAGGGAGAACCGCGCTAGCTGTGCGAAGGGACCGAACAGCTCTGGGACCGGGAGAAAAGCCAACATTGGTTCAAAAAAATGATCGGCCGAAGAAAAAAGCGCTCAATCTGGTCTATCCCGCTCAGGATCCGGAAAATCTTTGAAAGCCACACGAAAGTAAAATAGCCGTCCGCTAGCCGAGCCGGCGGCATACGAGAACAGGGACATCACCGGCAAGGAGAGCATGGAGTATCTCAAGAGCTATCTGCGCAGCATAGACGGCCGAATAAGACAGCCAGACGCGATTTCGCAAAAGTAGTCCCATCGGGATGGACCTTAAGTGATTCAGCGAGGGAGAAATAAGATGCATCTCCGCCTCAGTCATTCCTTGCGAAGGGGGGCGAGAGAAAAAAGTTCAAAACCATACCTGCTGCCAATCGATGCCTCATAAAAAACTGAGAGGGTCGATTCGACCAAAATCAAAGCTCTAAAAAGGAAAGAAGCACAAGGAGTCTTCCGTTGAGGGTATAAGGAATAGAATAGGGTAATCTCTATATTCTGCCTGCTACGGCCCCGGTAGGGTACTCCCCGGGGGGAAATTTCTCACGGGAGGAAGAATTATTTAGGAATCCCACCTCCCATCAAAGAAATGAAAGTCCTGTTCATAGTATAAAAAAAAAGAAACACCTTGCTGATACACCAAGCTCGACGAGAATAGAAAGCGTGGCCCGGAGATTGGGGACGAAGGAAGCCGGAATCTTCTTTGGACTAGAGCCACCAGAAACTAACAACGCCCTTCTCCTAAGCCTCTCAATTAGTACCGAGACATCGGGAAAACGTAGAGACAGCGAAATTACGCTGATTCGTGTGCGCAACCTCGAACGAACACTGAGGGGGCCTTCGGCATCATCTTGCCGCACCACATAGAGGGTGATACATCAAAGTAACCCCAATCAAGCAAAGGATGTATACGGGGGATCTGGGGATGCCTCTTGGCTCCAAAAGGATGGCTGGGAAGCGAAATGTGACAAATTCTCAAGGAAATCTCACCGGGGAAAGGATCAGCACCACCGTTGAGAAAGCGGGACCGGGTTGCGTACAAAAATCAGATTGTCTAGGGGGAAATGAGTTTTCGTGACGGAAAGGACGAAAGGACGCGCGATAGGAAGGGCAAGGAGCGAGTGTCGCAATCAAGAAAGGGAGGAAACCTCATCTGAAGAGGAGGAGGGTTTGAACGGAAATAGAGCTGTCTAGCGGGATAGGCGGGTGGGAGAGCTAGGCCCCCCGCCTGGGACAGGGAGCAAAAAAACACTTCTGAGCTTTTCCCGGCGCAGCTAAGGGTCTGGGAGGGAAATATCTCGGAAAAGGGAAGCTGTACGCAAAAATGGACTCGGAGTTTGAAAAAAATGCAAAGGTGAACCCTGGTCGCTAATAAAGGGTATATCACGGCTTAACTTTGATAAGGAGAAGTATCAAAGGGATTGTATTTCACGTTTAAAGAAGCAAGGGGAAACTCGAGGCGGATTTCCGGACTTACCCTTCTGCACCTGGGATCTGGAGCTGGACGGGGAAGAAGGAGTCAAAGAAAAAATCGGCTTGAGCCAGGGGAAAAGATGAATAGTCGAAAGAAAATCCAAAAAAGAGTTAAAAGAGGGCTATGAATCGGTAACGGGCGATTCAATTTCTTACAGTCATTGGGCGTAATTGCGAGCTGTACGATCAAGGTGCGGCACACCCTCGATGGGGGCAACTGCAGACAAGAAAGAGAGTCAAAGTGGGAAGAGCGTAACCCCCGCAAGTGAAAAATACGAGCAATGGCTGCAAGACCCTTGACAGACTATGAAAAGGAGCAGGGGGGAAAGCACGGTTCCGTGCGTTAGAAAAGCTGAGAATTGGCTTCTGGACCCGAAAAAGAAATGGGCGCAGACTGGACACCAGAAAATACGGGGAATCAACGAATGCAGCTTCAAAAAGAGACGAATTAAATCGTACACTAGCTACCAAGAGGTTTCCACTTTGCGGAAAGAGCGAAGCATCTAGTTTCTCTACGATCTTGAAAGTCGAAACAGCAAGAGACGCTCAGGCAGAAGGCTCGGAAGGGGCAGTCGGCCTTGAGTTGAAAGGGAATCAATTAAAGGGGAACAATCTGCTCGTCCGCACACCGCTTATATGTATAATCGCCTGTGACGAGTCTAGAAGCAGGTAGAAAAATTTCTGATCTCACCAATTTACGGTGGAGCGCACAGGGCGCAATCCTCGGTGCAATAAGTGAAGCACTCTGGCTTGCTTGGTTTCCTAGGCGGACATTTTGGAAGAGAGAGAGCGAAAAGCTCGTGTTGTTGGTCGAGCGTGGGGGGAGAAAAAATCACCTTCCGTTGGGGAAAAAGGCGAGGGAAGCATGTAAAAAATAAGAAAACGAGCGTCCGGCTGGTCCTAGGGGGGGGTCCTTTCGTTGATCGAAAAAACAGAGCGCAGCGTCCTGAGTCAGCAAAAGCTGGGGAAAGGGGGAACTAGGGACATGAGGAGTTCTACTTCAGGAGAGAAGTGCATGGGTCCGATGAGGTTTACTGAACCGTACGGGCGAAGAGAGTCTTTCTTGGGTTTCAGGTAGCTTCAGTAGGGTAGGTCCTTCCTGAAGTCCGGGAGAGTGCCTTCCGCAGAAGAGACTAAGTAAGCTTAAGAGCATTTATCGGGGGAAACTCCGGTTCTTCGTACGCCTCTTGGGGGGGAGGGGGGGACGGAAAAATTCTACCTGTTTTCAGAGTATGTCGACGTGTATGTGGGGAAAATTTCAGCGCGGCAACCGAAGCTTCATGTCTCATGTGAAAAATCGTCTCTATTTCTCCCTGCCCAGCAGAAGATCTTAGGGAAAGATAGAGATAAGAACTTTCAGGAAAAGAGATATTGCGTGTATTATAAGGAGTCAGGATGATGCTCAAGAGCGGCTCGTCTACACGGTCACTCACGGGGCGGTTGGGCAGGGGAGGTTGGTTTATTCGGCATAAGAGTCTAGCTATTTCGACTTGGGGGAGAAAGATTTCAAACATACACTCGGTGGGCCCATGAGGACGTAGCGTCGCCTCGTACAGTGGGTAGAGGGTGGGGGGGGGGGCCCGGCTATTCGCGTTGAACAACGGCCGGGGGAGAAGTGAAAGAGGTGCTATGCGGGCAATTCTACGAAACGCGGGCGCTATCCGTCCTTAATTTCCCTGGGGAGAGGCACGGGTCGCCGCAAAAGGGGGAAAGGCGGTTGCAGTGGAAACCAAGAAACAAGATGCCCAAAAGAGAAGGATTTTTTTTGGTGACCTGAGACTGGGAAATCGGAGGAGGAGAGGCCGGGCTCGTATCAGAGAGGGACTGGAAAAAGTTACAGGGGGGGGGGGAAAGAGAACAGAAACCTGAGCGAGGGCCCTGGCTTTTTTTTCTCGCCTATTTAACCTCCACAAATGGTCAAAGGCCGCGTTAAGACACATTGAGGGCTAAGATAAGAGCGTCAGATTTGCACACTTCTTGCGCCCACCTTTCTATTTTGGGCACTGGAGGGTAGTGGACCCTCTGTTTGGGGGCTTGTAGCTATGGGGGGAAATAGTAATCAACCTTATGGACAATGTTTCGAGGAGCGGAAACCCATATAAATAAAGGTTTTGGGGGATGGGAGGGGGGCTCTAGAAGTTGCTGTTTCACTGGTGAATTCCCTAAGAAGCCACCTATGAGCTTTGATCTAATTTACTGCCAAGTCAGGGATTGATTACAACGGGTGGAGGTTGAAAGAAGACACTGACGGGTGTCACCGTTCCAGATTTGAGGACTGAGCATTCGAGGCTTTGGGGAAGATATGACCGCGTTTGAAGGTCTCTTAAGGCTCTAGATAGGCCAGAACCGTCAAATTGGGAAAGCAAACGGAACATGATGTCCCGTCGTAAAGGAAAGTTGGGATTTCGTTGGGTCAACCTGTGACACTCGAATGTTAAGTTACAAAACGGAGGGCGTGAGAGGGATCTTCCTTGACAGAAACCCCCGAGTGGGGTGTAATAGGTGAGGAACAATTGGGGCATCAGCTAGAAAACTCAGAAACAATTGGGGATATAAGAGATTACAGTTTCCTTGGAAAAAAACAAAAGGGGAGGGGAGCAGGGAGGAGACAGATTCACCGAGAGGGTTTTCGTTACACCTTCTTGAAACAGTGGTCCAAAGTCAACCAAACGAAGCATTCGAAAAAGGGCAGGGGGGAGACGGTTTGGGGCCACGCTGGACTGTAACCGGGCCGAGATAAGCAAGGAGAAGAAAGAAACCCGAGGACATATCGGAACAACCCATTTCCACAATCAGGGCAATCCGGTTTACATTATCATGTTCGGGTATCCAACCTATGAAAATGGAAAATTTCTAAATCTCAGGGGGAAATTGGTAGGTACTTACGGAAAAGGCACATAGGTGGATGAGAGGGGGGGGTTTGCAAAAAAACATGTGCAAAGAAAACTACAAATTGATCTAACACCATTATTCTGGTGATCGGGGAAGGGGTAGACACGGCAGGAAAATGCGGAATCCGGCCAAAACTGGGCTGAACCACAAAGACCGAGGGTCAATGCCCCCTGTTAATATAATAATCTGGGCGCCAAAACAGAGAGGGTTAAAAACTGGTAGCCGAAAGGGGCACCGGCAGGGGGTGTCAAGACATGAAAATGTGGAGTGAAAAGTTAGGCTCAAAATCCAGCCCGGCGCGGCACGAGACCTCGCTGCCCTCCAAAACAGCTCAAGACCCTGAAGGAAGGATTACCTCGCCACCGCGGCCCGGGGAAAAGATAACCGGATCGAGTTCAGAGGAGGGAAGCGGCAGGGAGGCTAGGGCCAGACTAACCTTGTTCTTGGCCCCACAGGCGAGGAGACTGGCCCAAAGGTATTCTTAAGAAACGCCGCTCTGTATCGGCCAAAGGCTGCCTTCCGGAAAAAGACACGTAAGCCCGCCGGGGTTTGAAACAGGATTGAAAAAAGCTCCGCTTCGCCCAAGAAAGAAAACTCTTCAAGATACAAACGTCTAATCCTTCACCTAGGGTGAATACATACGACACAAAAAGGGAGAAGATAAGTAAAGCGGCAAAGGAGGCATACAAAAATCCAAGACCAAAGGGAAGCCTGTGCCTGGAACTATCTCATGAGATTTGAGAAGGCATCACTCCTCCTAAAACGCCCAAACGCGAGTGACCTGAAAACGGGGGACTAAAGGGGAAGGATCCAGACACATCTAGGAAAGGCTCCCTCCAATGCGGGAAGACGCAGATTATTCCTGGCTTCCGATCTCGAAAAAAATTGCCAAGACCACGTGGGAAAAGGCGCTATAGGAATTGAAAATGTCTAATTGGAAGGGACTGGGCCCGAACTCCCAAAAAACAAGGGGGGGGGAGCTAGTCAAGGAAAGGAGCAGGCCGGGAGATCTAAAATATTACGACCTAGCGCCTGGCAGAAGTTTCGTAACAATTAGGGCATTCCAGACAGCAAGAAACTTATGTATGAGAAAAAGGGGAACCGCAAATTCTTTGACTTAAACAACGAAAAGAATGAAATTAGAAAACCACTCGCCTGCGACAGGAGGGGCCTCGATTCAAGCTTGAACTCACAGAGGAAAAATACTCACAGGGGAAGGGGAAAGAGGGTCGGGAGGGGGTGCGCTCAAACTACACAATCGACATCCTTCTAAACGCTTATCAAAGATTGGAAATAGCCGATCTTAGGAAAGGATAAACGTCAGTCGAGGGACAACGCCTCTCGGCCAAAAAAAACAGGACTCGTTCTCTTCTCCCAGTATCCTCAAAACATAGAGGGAAGAGAATGCCGGACAAAAAAAGCAAGCGCAAGGGGCCTACTTTTGGAAGGGGATACCTAGGGAGGCAAAAGAACTGTCCTTGGAGGGAAGGGGGAACAAAGGATCGTCGCGATCCTGAACGAAGGAGAGACTCAAAAGTCTTATCGGAGGGCGTTCCCTGCAAAAATTAATAATGATTAGTGGGAAAAAGAAAAACGGAAGGCCACTTCGCGCAGGAATCGAGATCTCTTCCGTGGGGGACGATCGCTGAAATAAAGCTGATAGGGAATCGCTCAAAGCATTTAAATATGGTTGTAGAATCTCAGGAATGCGTGGGCTCGATGGCTCGAACGTGGCACTTAAGCGACGCAAAGGAGGGGACGGCCAGCGCCTCAAAAAGGTTCGTTCGTTGGCAGATAGAGAAAATGGGGTTCACATACTCAAGAAAGAGTTTCACTCAAATAATTTCAGGAGAAAGAAGGTCGATCAAGGGGGGAAAGGGGTAAGACGATTTACGTGGGGGATTCAAGAGAAGATCGGCACTGAAGCACGGAAAAATGATGTCCTGGGGGTCGAAACACCCTTGAGGAATGTGGGGGCCGCCATTGCGTAATTCACATGAACGGAGCAAAAATAGAATGGATCATCGCGTGAACAGAGAAATCGACTGAAAAAGCGAAAACACACCACAAAAAAAGGGGTAAGGATACTATATTTCGGGAGAGGGGAGGCGGCGCTGACCAAGAAGGAGGGAGAGTCAATTTGCGTGCGTGAAGATTCTTAGGCCAAAAGACGAATGGGGGGATCTGCTCCGCAACTCAAGGAAGAAGGAGTGCAACTAGCGGATCGCAATTCTCTACACTACATGGATCAAGTAAACGGTGGGAGAGGACGATTCGCACAGCTACCAATGCGGGGGGGAAAAGGACACGGAGTTACACGGCAACAGCTTATGTCTTCGCAAAAGAAGGGTCACGAGCACATGAGCTTGACCAATTCGCGCCACAGGTCAAATACGTGGCGTCGAGGGACTCGGACGCGGCGGGCAGAGGAAAAAATAAGAACGTGCAAATCGACACAGCGCTGGAAAAAGGGTGGGGAGACCACTCGAACATAGATGCAGCTGGAAAAGCTCGGAGAACAAAGGGGAAGACACCAGGGATCTGACTCGGGGAATTCTGAGTTTCTGGGGAGAAGGACGAATACATCTGAGGAGGGGGGTGGGAACTCCGCCGCTAATAAATGGGATCAGGGTGGAAGAGAATGAGGGACTGGCTCGGCGGCCTGTTGTGGTCGATCTAGGCAGGGATGGTTGGAATGAAAAATGGCATATCAACTGAGAACTTAGGAGACAACGAGCTGTTTTCCTCGACGGGATAAATCTCAATCTAGGTGGGAGGACGAACGGACGCAGCGCCGCGTGGGACGCGAGATGCGGGCTACCAGCCGCAATGCCAAGCGGGATGTCGTTACTGGGGAGCTAGGAAAGCGGATTCCGCTCTGCAACGGCTGGCACATGGGGGCGTCTTGCGAGAGACCCTCCCCGCCGTGAAGGGGCCATGGGAGAAACTAGGCTATGCAAAGTGTTATATCGGGAGGAGGGGCGAGATGGGGGGGTGGGAAAAAACAAGGGGAAGGGCGGTCTTTTTCGATGCAACCGGAGGTCAGGCCATTGTCAAACTGGGCGTTTGTCACAATAAAGATCGGTCGGGGGTCTGAGACTCAAAGGCGTACTACCAGGGGAGGTGCAGGGGGACAAGGGGCCTACTATCGATTCCTTTTATCTCAGATCGAAAAAAGGAATTAAAGGGCTAAAAAAGGCGCGGGGATTTTGGGGGTCTGAGGTGATAAGTCAGGACATTTGAAAGGGAATGAAATTGGGAACTATGAATGTGTTCCTTTTCAAGGGGGGGGAGCGGGAGGGGGGGGACGGCAATTCCCGAGAATTCGGAGATCTCACTCTGAATTCGTCTCTTTCGGTTCAATTCATCTCTTCTAGGGACGACGGCTGACAGCAAGCGCGTCTTTGTGAGGGTAGGGAGGTCACTTCTGGGGAGCAACCGAGAAAAAGCGTTCCGAGCACTAAAAACGTTACGCTTTGCCGGGATGTGGGGGGGGGCATCAAAACGGCTCGGATACTAAAAAGTCTTTACCTGATCGAGTTTGTGGTGGGCAATAGGGGGCATCAACAGCTGGGCAGGAATCCGGAGCTTTTGAACGCCTCAAAAAAAGAGTGTGTTTAAAAACGCTGGGGGGGGGTTTTCTTCCAGGGGGTCCTGGATATATAAATCACCGTTTGAAACCACCTGTTCGGGCAGGGGTGGCACGTCTTGGTTCTATGAGACCAACTGACGCAAACTAAAAGATCAGCAAAGGAAGGTTGAAAAAGGTTCAGGGGGAAGGGAATTTGTTCCACTACGTGGGGAGCTGCTCGCCCGTAGTGGGGCCAGCCAATCCTGGGCTTACCATTTGGGAAGTCTTTGAGAAAAAAGCGGGGCATCCCTAACAACGGGACCAATCAAAAAAAAGTCAACGGATTGTTTCCCAAAGGGGGGGTGCAAGTGAGATGAAGTAAGGGCTAGCGTCGGAAAAATTGCAATGACGTTGAGGTTGGAAATCGAGGGGGGGGGGGCCAAAAGGGAACACAGCAGCGAGGCGGCATGCGGTGGAAGGGAAGGTGGACACAAATAATTGGACACGGGTACCAGCCAACCAAATGACAAATGCCGACTGACCAATTCCAGGGGGTACAAGTCTCTCAGATCTTAAACGTTTTTACAAGTTAAAATCGCGTCGGGAACACGCA
>Ga0179593_1542457_pt1 | contig 16743 bp, 19 predicted proteins | sample CZODoug2_1_08_16_FD_185931 | JGI IMG/M metagenome (GOLD analysis project Ga0179593, IMG submission 185931) | Vadose zone soil fungal communities from Angelo Coast Range Reserve, California, USA - CZODoug2_1_08_16fungal (PacBio error correction) | ecosystem: Environmental > Terrestrial > Soil >...
GTGAATTCGGCCAAGGAATACGAGCGCCTGCACAGGACGGAGTAGGGGGCATGAAAGAGGTGGCGAGCACTAAGGAAAAGCAACTAGGGAGGCCACCAAAGGTTGCACACGGAACCGAATGACTCATGGATTCCAACATAAAGGGTGAGTTTGGCGTCGAGGGGAAAAAAAACTATCGTGGCGGCAGTGTATGGAGGGGGCAAAACCAAACTAGAAACAATGAGTAGAAAAAAAGACAAAAAAAAGAGACTCGAGCAACTCTCGGAAGGAAGTTTCTTAGGAGACAGCGCACCGGGCAAAAAATCACGGGACGTGCTGACGCAATTGCGGACTTTGGGGGCTTTGCCATGGAATAATGAAGGCAGGTGGGACGGGAAAAAAAAAGTGAGGCTGTTGACTCCAATTGGACGAGAGGAGGACTCTATCCGGGCTCGCTGGGAACACCGATACAATGGGGGGCGCGTCAAAAATCACGATTGCGGGGAAGGTTACATCAGGCCAGGGGGAGGTCAAAAGGAAAATGAAAAAAAAGAGGCAAGGGGCAGACCTAACAAAGGGCTGGAAACCTAAGCACTCATCTAGGGTGAAAGGGGAGGTGCAAAGCAAACAGTACCCACAACTGGGAAACGAAAAGTATCTAAAGAAAAGCGCCATGACTACAGAAAAAAACTGGAACGCCAGTGCTTTCTTGCCCTAGGCTCGAAGAGAACTTCAGATAGCATCACGATCCCGAGACAGCTGCTTGCGGCTTCGAGCCGGAAATTGAGGACCATTCCACCGGGAAAGAACTTGTGCCTTTGAGAATTATTACGGGGGATCCAGACAAACAAAAAGTGGGACAAAAATGGAGTCATGACCCTTGGAGGAAAGTGAATGGCGGATTTATCACTCCTCTACGAAGAACAGGTTCACGATTTCCCGAGTAGCGCTTTCGAAGAGGTAACGGCGGTCTTCCACCGACAAAAAGGGGTATTTGGGAGAGGACGAACCATTTAAAGAAGCAAGATCATCAAAAACTATAAGCAAGAAGCTCAGCAGAACGCACAGGAAGGAAGTGAAGGAGTGGGTCTGGGTGGTGTGCTCTGCGACGCTTTCCGAAACCAACACGGGGAAAAACGCGGTATTCCAAAAAATGGAGGAAGGGGAGGGGGGAGCCTCTGGCCTCATCAAAAGTGCCGGTTACAAAGGAGAAGGCAATCTTCCGCGAGTCGTAAGGGACAAGCGAGGACAAGAGAGAAAGCGCCGCCCCGACCACGGCGGGGAATCTGGGCTAACAGCAGTGATAGACCACCGAGTTTACACAGGCAAAAAACAGGCCCGGACATTCGGAACAACAGTGAACCGGTGCAGAGCTGAACGCGAGATGAGACAATTTTATGGCGGCCGGGTTAATGTGCGCGGAAACTTGAGCAGCTAAGTAATTGGACGAAAAACTATGAAGGCGGAGTATTTGAGGGCCAGGAATTGCAATTGAGGTTGGGGCGGAGCCATTCGAGAATCTTAGCGGGCGCTCCATTGTATGGGAACTCCGGCGCGCAAAACTTCCGATAGGCGCGCAAACAGGAGACAGTCTTCGGGGGGGGGGAGAGCGTGGGGGCCGGTCGCGAGCCGTGTGGGGGTGCCAAGCCGACCTCCAAGCGGGAGGGAAGAAGAGAGTGTGAATAGGGTTCGGAAAAAGCTCCACCGCGCACTTAGAAAAATCCCCTGCAACGGCCTAATAGAATGGGGAATCTTGATAGTCCTTAGTAGGGGGAAGGAGGCATGCACGTTTGCGGAACACCAGGGCATCTTTAGAATACAGTGCGCGACGAACAAAAGTTTGTGGTATAGAGAGAAAGACGTGGGTCTCTGCGAGCGAACCGTTTCTTCTTGCTACATAGAGGAAAAGAGAGGGACAATCTCTTGGAAGTCTTGGTGTTATTGTGCAAGACGAACTCCAAGTGACGTTATGCTATCTAAGCGCATCGACGCAAATTCAATGGCAAAAAGAAGGGGGTATATAAATCCAGGGGGTCGGTCAAACGCGTGGGATGTGCTGCTAAAACTCAGAGTAGGCTTGTATCAAAAAGGGGGGAGAGGAGGGGGAAAAGAGAGAGAATCCGAGGCCGATCATCGAGGAATTTGTGACGAACTATCCAACGAGATGGAAACTTTTTATATGTGGCAAGATTTACCTTGATGTGTGTCCAAAGAGACAGAGATTTAAACCAAGAAGTTCACCCCAGAGAGACGCCTAGATGTAAGGAACTCGTTTGGGTGCTGGGGGTAGCCAAGCAGAACGGATCGCAGCAGAGGAGAAGAGCCTGGGAGAGACAAGGGGGTTCCCGGCACGCGAGGGATTTTGAACATCGGGAAGCCAACCGGAAGGAAATCAGAGCGTGACGCAGAAAAAGCCGTATTACCTGAAAGGGGGGAAGGGGGACAGTCGAAGGAAGCATACTCATTTAGATTCAACACGGCTGACTGCAACGGCTTCGGGCGAGGGGGAGGGGGGGGAGCCGTTTTGTGCAACCGTTACGAGCGATGGAAGGGAAAGGACGAGTGGAGTCATGCAACAACCACTCCTTTCTCGACGGGCAACAAGAGCAGAGGAGCCGGGGTAAGTCGGACATCCATAAAGAGGGGTTTAAGGCGCCGCCGGGAACGAAGAGAAAACTCAATTGAGTTTCCTAAGATTCCGGCTGGGAAGAAAACCCGTGGTCGGGCAAGAAACGTACAGGAAAAAAACGGGGGAGTCAACCGTTTATAGGGGGGGCCGTTCAGTTTACCAAGGGAAAAAAAGCAAAAGCCTCAATTCTCCAACACTTGGAGAAGCGGAGATCGGAGGGGGAGGACAACAAGATGCAGGTTGCGCTCCGGAATCCTGCAGGGCGTCGGGTAAACCGTGCCATACTAGTTGAATCCACGCGCCGCGGCACGCACGGCGAAAAAAGGCGAAGCTTTCGCAGTAGGAGGGTCAACTGCGGGTCGAAGCGAAATTGCGCTTTGAAAAAGCATTAACTTTGCTGGGGGGGAGCCAGAAAAAAAAAGTGCTTTGATGAAAGCGCGGCTGATCGACCGTTGCTGGAGAAAAATAAATGCTCAGTCTACGTAGACGACGCTTCTTCCTGCTTATTCAGCCAAGTTAAGAGCTTTGCTGGAACTTCGGGACATTGTCGAGAGGGTCAAAAAGGGGGAAATTCGAGCCAAGTCAAGCTCTACGCGGAGAGAGAGGGGGAAAGACCATAAATCGTGTATGGGAGGATAACTCCCGCCCTCAGGATTCTGCGAAAAGTTGCACTACAAAAACCCAAGGTGTCAAAGCAGGGGGAAACGGAGCCTAAGCGGGGCGCAGTAGGCCGCAGAAGGTGATTTCGTTCTCCTTCCGGGAATGCAATGCAACCAGGGGCGCTCGAAAGAGAAGCTGGGGGCTCAGCGTATAGCTTCTAGCGAAGGAAAAAGACAAGCGAGTTCGATCCTCGGGGAGGACAAGAAGCCGCTGCCGGTGGAAGGGCTTGCTGCCCGTGGTTCGAACAGCGGGGCGCGCACATCGGCTCCTACAAAAATGAATGGTGCGCTGATGATTGACCCAGCGCTCGAGGGGCTTAGCGAGCAACGCACCTGGGCAAAGGGGAAAGTCAGGCGTGAATGGTTGAGAAAGTGGATCGGTTGACGAATCCTTGCAGGATTCCAGGGAGGTCAGAAACAATTGATTCCGCAGGCAAACTTGGCCTCGCCCGGACCACGTGATAGAAAGGACAAAAGAAAAGTCCCATGCTCCTCGAAGAGGACAAGTGATGGCCCAGACGGCTGCGCAGTTCAAAAGTAAATTCTGGAAGGGAAGAATAAATGGGAGGGGATCGCATCACAAAAGGGGGAATGAGACGAAACGGATAGTTTGAGGCAAAACCATTACACTCAGAAAAGGGGTCAGCAGGGCCCTCTGGGCCAATAACCGTCATCTTTTAGGAGAGGGGGGAAATGAAGCGCTCGTCATCCTTCCAACAGTGGCTTGACCGCGCAAAGGAGGATCGGTCACAAGGAAAACGACAGGCAGCGCTCGGAACTCAAAATGAAAAGCTCGAAAAAACACCACAAATAGATGGGGAAGGCGGCTTACCCGACTCATCTTATGCAGCGGGCTTCGTGCAGGGGCAAGAATTGGGATTACGACTGTAAAAAGGGGCGACGGTCAAGACAAGTTGGGACCGACAGATCACTGCTCCTTGGTTCTTGGCGGGGAAAAGAAAAAAGAGAGGTACGACAGGGGGGGTCAAAAGGAATTCTTCAAGACATGTGTAGCACGTAATGGAAGGGGAAGGAAACTATCGGGAGATCCGAGCGAGAGGGTCCCAAAAAAGAGGCACCCAAAGGCGAGCAAAGGATAACCGAACACTCTAGGTATAGAATCACTGGGGGAAAAGACCGGGAGCTGAGACAAGAGCGCGGGTGGGGAACCCATTCCCTAGCACTGAAGAGAGAAGTGAAAGGGCGGTTTAAAATGTGGACGTGAAAGAAGTGTCAATGAGTCATCGTGCCGCGGACTGAACCCAGAAATGGTTGCGGAACCACAGATGGTGGGAAGGAATGGGGAAGATCCAATCTGGTTGATTGAACGAAGGACGCTGGGCAAAAATCCTACAGGCTGGAAACCGAAGCGAACAAACCATCAAGGGCGAGAGGCTGATCAGGGAGACGACAGGAATACTCAAAAGGGAGAGAAAAGGGAGCACCTCAAACCGAAACGGCCGCGGGAGGTTCAGTGCAGCGAGCAAGGAGAATAAGGTAGTCGCTCTAAGCATACGGGATAAACGAGAGCAAGCTATGCTAAAAAGGGAAGGCATTGCCAGAGAAGTCCCTGAAGGGAAAGATAGGTCTCAAACTAACACGGCCGGACTGTGCGCAAAGAAGGATCCGACTAGAAAACCGCCTTGTTAGGGGGAGGAGTGCGAAACAGTTACGGTGAGGTCTGAGGGGAAGAACTCACCGGGGTTATTGGTTCCACACATTTTAAGGGACGGATTTCTCGACTAAAAAGGGGGGAAAGGGGGCGGTTGGGAGGGCATGGCCGACCGGCTTTCACCCCGAAATACCAGGACAGAGTAACAAGAAAAATCTCAAACAACTTAAAGAGGAAGAAAGAACGCAATAAAAGGTTCACGAGAGAAAAAAAAAGGTCGAGAGCGAAGCTGAATTCCAAGCCCGTGAATTAGAGGAAGAGAAAAGGGACTCTTGGATGCTCATCAGCAGCCATTCAAGGCAATTCAAGAAGGGGAAAAGCCCAGCAACCAAGCGGAAGCGAGGCGAGCGCCGCAATCACCATCCCGCCGGGCTTCGCTTGAAATGAGTTCCAAAGTTGGAAAAAAGGCAGAACGCACACAAACCCGGCCCTAAAAAAAAAAAAGGCGAGACGGGCGCAGGGAGAATCTGAACGCCTGAGCGTACCGTGTGGTGAAATAGCGCTGGGGGAGAGGAAACACTTAAAGATTGCTAAGACGGGGTGAAGAAGAGGTGAAATACGAGATGTAGGTAAGAGACCTCTGAGTGGAGTGGGGGGGAAAGGCGGAATGACAAATTCGTGAACCATTGAGCGGGAAAGGGTCCTCCGGCGGACGCCTTCACTTCGAGGGAGAAGGCGGGGAGACCCGCCGGAACGGGCGGCGGTTGCGGTGAGCTGATTCACTGGAAAGACTACTACCCATCATCGGGATAGTCTTAAGATAACCGGTTTGTTGTCGGACGAAAACGGCCGCAGAAAAGCAAAGGGAAAACGCCGTGTCATCCAAAAGGTCTATCATGCGATGCTAGAAAGGAAAAGGAGCGCGACGTCAGGTGCGGATACGCTCTAGTTTGGGGGAGGGCCAAAGTGTTTTCAAACTTAAGAAACCTCGGCCGCACAAGAAGGAGGAAAAAAACGTGGGTGGTAGAAGAGAAAGGGGATAAAAAGCAAAGAACGTGGAGCTGCGACAGCAAGGGCAAACCTGTACAGCACGTCGATCTCTGTGAACTGAGGTGTGGTTGGACTAACTAAGAGGGACTTTCTCATGCGAAGGGGTCGAGAAACAAGGGTATCTTGTTCAAAACATAAGGGTGAGTTTCATCGATGCTCCGGGGGGTTTGAGAGACCACACAAACCGTGCCTAACTAAGGAATCAAAAAAACCGCCCCCACCAACAGGGATGAAAAGAGAGATATGATCCATTAGAGAAAAGGGGTGGGGGCCTTAGAAACTATTATGGGAGGGAAGATGGGGTGGATGGACAATGGGAACTACAAATGAGGGGTTATGGTAGGGGGTAGGAACGAAAAGGTGGGGGGTGTGTGGAGGGACTGGGGGGGCTGACGACATGATTGCTTGGAGGTGAGCAAGTTACCTTGCGGAGAGGACTGAATCAGGCATAGATTGGGGGGAGGATGGGAACGTAAAACCGAATTTCAATATCCTCTCTCTGTAAAAAGGGGACCAGAACCATTCGCATAGCCACGCTCCTGGAAAAGAGCGCGCTTCAGCTACCAAGGGGGAAAAAAAAAAAACCGGGCGCCGCTATGGGCATCGGTGCCGCCAACCGTATCTGGAGAGGTGAGCAACCATAAAATGGAAGAGGGAAGGAGAAAGAGGGGCATGAAAGTTCGCAGGGAAGGGAAAAGTTCAGGGACACGGTGGAGGCGGCATAAAAAAAAGAACGCGAGGGATAATCAGGGAAAGGGGAGTCCGCTTGGCACAAAACAAGGGCTCAGAACGGCAGCGCACTCTTCACCGAGCAATACGAGGAACACTCCATTCTTACAGAAGAAGTGGTTCAAAAAAACAACCCCCAAAACCCCACCCCAACCCCCCCAACAAACCACCGAAACACACCCCCACCAACCCCCCCCCCCCAACCACCCCCCTCCCACCAACACCCCCCCTCCCCTAACCCACTAACCCCATACCCTCCCCCCGCCCCACCCGACCCCCATAACCACACCCCCCCCCCCAAACACCACACCTTCCCCCCGCCCCTCCCCCGCCCACCCCCCAATCCCCACCCACCCCCACCACAAAGAACCCCCGCCAAACCAAACCCCCCCAACGTCTCCGCCCTGATCTGAGTCAAAGGCTAAAGTTAGTTCAACTTTACGAATTAGAGAGGGTATCCCCAAAACTCAAGACCAAATGGGGCATCCACCGAAATCGCCTTAAAAAAAAAAAAACTGTGATACTGGGCACCACCACTACATCTTCATCTCCGATCCTTCGTACGCATTGCTTTCAGCGATGCAATGAGGGTGCCAAAATTATTAGAGAAAATTCAGGGATGGTTTTGTTGCAGCCTGTTCTGAAGAGGATGTGAGGGTTCCCAAGACCCGCTGGCGGTTAAAGGGGGGAGTACTCCTTTAAATTCTGGTTCAATCAGGAGGGAGATGGGTAAATCCGTACAGTGAGCGGGGAGCTCCAATTATTCACGCTGCACTGTTGCAGGAAAAACTTAAGAGAAGGTTCCGAAGCGAAAGTTTAAGAGTCTGTATATGCGGAAGACGTCGAGAGAAAAGGCCTTCAGGTCCAGTGTAGAGGGAGACGCGCTTAATACCTTATTCTTCAATGGGAGATCGGTGAGGGGAAGAGGGGGGCGAGTATGAATTCAGACGTAAGACGGGATAGAATCGCATGACCGGTACCACAAACGCAGGATAAACCGGCGGAAGGGGTGAACTCAAGAGAGGGAAGGAGTGATATACCTCACAAAAACACGGTTCAGAGAAAGTTGACAAACAAATTCTTTATCGGGAAAAAGGAGCTATAGCTGCATGAGGCCCGCTGTCTCAGTTTTCTAGACGTGCAACTCAAAAAGAGACTGGCAAAGGCCTGACGGCTGTGGCTCTCAAAAGACTCAAAATCCTTTAGATTCTAGCGATCAGAAGGGCGCCAGGTGCAGGAGGGGGAAAAGACGCGCCGTTGAAGAGTAGAAGGGGCGTGCGATGCAACGAGTGGATAACCGTTTAGCATCATCGGGATTACTCACATAGATGTGTTCAGAGGTCCAGACCTCATTGGAGGAGTTAGCAAACAGAAAGGAAAAAACACAAACCTTTCATACTGATCATCAGGCGCCAGTCACGCCATAGTGTGCCAGAAACATTGATCGGTTCAGGACTATCCCGGGGGGAGAGGCTTCGTAACTTCTTTCACGTCCAAAATTGGAAAACAAAAAAACCCTGACAGGGGACACAAACCGATTGGGAAGCGAAGCGGTCCCTTTTGGCCAAGGGAAAAAGGGGGCTGCGCGTCTCGTAAGAATAGGGTTTGGTGGTGAATTATTGCCAGCGAGAAGGCACTAAAGACGCCTCGATAAGGCTTGATCGGGATCGAGGGGGGGGGAGCAAAAGCCTACCTGAAAAAAAAGAAACTCCAAGCGAAAACGTCGCGAAATAGGGGGACCATCTTTAGGATCGGAATAATACGGGAGAAGGGGCCTAAAAGCAACTTGGGCGGCCCCCAAAAATGCGCCAAATCGCAGCCCCACAACGACAGAAACGCCGAGGCATGCAACTCTGGAAAGGACACCTATCGCAACAACAACATTATGAAAAAGAGATGTTAATTACGCTTACCCGGAGAGAGCGCATGCAGCGCATCGTCGTTTTCGGTGATTTGTGAGAGGACTACGAAACTCGTTCGCGAAGACATCACCAGAGAGACGACCGGGGCAAGCATGGATAAGAGCCTAGAGGACGCTTGATTTTCAAAAGGGGACATAAGGTCCAGAATGGGTGTACTCGCCGGGGCTGCCAACTATCCCTGCGAACGGAAAAAGGCCTGATCGAAGGCTATCCCGCACCCAAGACGGAGCACGACAACAGCATTACAAGGAGGGGAACCCGTCAAAGGTCTGACGGAAATCACCGGGACTGGAACAAAACACTAAGGGAAATCCAGGGGCTTGCAGAGGACAGCAGCTACTAGGGCCGACAACCAGGCATCGCTTATCCTTTGGTACAAAGGTAAAAGGATGTGACAGGTAAAGAAGAGTTAAGGGACTCTAGAACCTATCAAGGGGAAGAAAAAAATCACGATGGAAAGGGATATCCAATTCTCCGTAAGGGGGGCAAGGGGGAAAAGCGCGGTCAAACTAACCTCAAGAGGGAAAAACCGCACAAAGGAAGAGGGTGAGGGGGGCAGACAGAGGACTACAAAAAAAGGGTGTCGTCTGGACCGCAAAAAACGAAGGACGAACGTACCTGCCGGGAGGGCCAGAAGTCTAGACACGAGCAAATTGAAGTCGAGTAGGGGAACAAGGATCTAGGTCAAGAAGGAGCTGGGAGCCTACCGAATGGCAGGCAATTGCCCAGGGGACCGAGAGTGGATCAGGAGGGCAGGAAGGGTCATTAAAACGAAGAAGTCCGATTACACCGCCTTGTCCGCCAAGGATCTGCGTCGATAAAGTGAGGCGGGATTAGAAGAAATTACTACGATTGTGGGGTTCCACATTTTTCCAAAAGGACGTTCGACCTACGAAAAAAACTGAGGAGACGGGGCAGAGCTCCTGTCCGCGACGACGTCTTCCTTATGAATGTCACGGTAACAAACAGATACAGAAGATCTGAAAAAAGGGGGAAATAGGGAAAGATCTGACGCGAAGAAAGACAAAAGAGAACCAATAAAATAAGGACACTCACAAAAAAAAAAAATCAGAGACGCTTAACAAAAAAAAAAAAAAAAAGGACAAACACACAAGGAAGCCTCCAGGCAAGATTTAGAAAAAGATGGTCGCAGTCGCTGGAAAGTGAGCTGGAAGGGGAAGAAAAAAGGGACTTGTGAGAAACGTATTTACCCCGGCGGAGTTGGACGACTGAAAGCTTCTGTAAGACTCAACCTATCAGGCATGGCAGCAGAAAAAAATGAACAGCACATGACAAGGTTGACACCGGCTACTCAGAAAACACAAAAATGAATGGAGAAGCTATCAGCTGGCAGGAAGAGGCCCTCAATGCGCGTCCCCAAGGGTGGGGGGGGGGGGGATGAGCTTAGGATGGGTCGGCGGAAAAAACGGAAAACGTGCTAAGACCGGGGTTTGGCGAGGGTCATTTCGCTGGTGGATGGATCAAATACATACCTGAACGTTTTGGCGATCCAGGATAATAGGGAGGAAGGGACTGGGGGCAGGTATGAGTCGGATCCGACGGGCATCTCAACAAGTATGAACTTGTGCGCACGGAAGTCTGGACTTCCTAGGAGAGGATGGGCGAGAAGCGGGTTTTAAAAAAAAAAAACATCCTCTTCAGAGAGTTTAATTGGATTAAATTTTAGAAACGGGGGGCCACAGCGGAACTTTCACGAGCCATTCGGATGGGAACATGCAAAGGCTGCCAATCTGTAAAAAAGGAAAGGACATGTATCCTTCTGGAGTGGGGGCGAGAAGCCGATCACGGGGGGGCAACGAATTCAAAGCCTTCAATCACCCAACGAGAAAGTAGGGGCGGGATGACTGTGTAGATGAAGAAAAGGAAGGGACATATACTTTGGATATTCAGAGGGAAGAGGATGGGAGAAAGCACTAGGAAAAGGGGATAGCTCATGTGTGAAAAGACTGAGGGGGGGGTGGGTGGGCCAAATTACTTCTTATATACGAGACCTCCCAAAATCTGGGATAAAAGGGATCTGTTTAATCGAGGATGGGGTCGGAGGTAAAGTGTCTAAAAAGAAGGGAAAAGGGCAGGGGAGAACGGCTGACAAAAACAAGGAGGAGGAAGAGAGAGGGCCAAACCGTCAATCGATTATGGTGCCGAACGACCCCCGACATGAGGAAAAAAAGGGGTGAGTGTTGAGGAATCAATATTGACAGGTGGTGGCGTCGAGGCAAGGGGGGGAAAAAAGGTTTCGTTGGCCACTACCAAAAGGAACACAAAAAGACCCCTCGCAAGAGATGGAGTCAAACGGATCGCACTTTCGGCGAGGGATAGAGGAGTTCAAAGGCACACGTGTTCCGTAAAGCACGATGGATAAGGTATGAACATGTAGGGGGGCAAAAAATGATCACTGATCGTCTCGAATAAAGAAGGGAAGAGACTAACAAGGACAAAACTCAAGGAGGGACGGGACAAAACGGGCTTCGTGATAATGAGCTTTGGGGGCGGCCGTTCACTGAAGCGTTACTAAAAGAATAGTCTGCAAAAAGGGGAAATTGGGCAACAAACCAGAGAAATCTCTCCGCAAACTCGGGGCTGACAACCGACCGCAATGCTTAACCTGTCGAAACGACGAGGGAAGGGAGAAGACGGATAAAAGGGACATAAACGGTCTAAATGAGCGGCACTGTTAAGATGGCCCGAGATTCCCGCTGGGGAAAAAAAAGAAGCCTTCCGTGCGTAAGTCACAGGAAGAAATAGGAAAAACAGCAGACGAGGGTAAACGTTAGTTTCAGTCAACCAGACTCCTTGGTGCGACGCGGTAGGGCGGTCTTCCTGAGAAGTTGGAGTAGTCGTGCGATAAGGGGTTGGGGTGCTGTATCCGGTTAACCCGGGGGGCATGGATCAGGTTAATTGGGCCGACAGCACCGGCGGGAGTCGTGAGGCTAACGCCTTTCAGAGCATCTGGTGTTAAGAGAAACGGAGGAAGAAGGAAGCAGTGGAGGGAAGGACTTATTCTCGTCACTTGGGGAGAAGAATTCAGGTGGGTGGAATATCTAAGGAGACTGATCTACGTTGGGGGGAGGAGGAAAGGCACACGCGAAAGCGAAATGCTCAATTCATTTAATGCCAGGGGATCGGAGAGCTCTTCATGCTTCTCGGGGGGGGGGGCAGATCGGGCGGGCTGCATGGTGGCGAGGTCTGTGGATGAATAAGACGTCGACTCGTCACAAGCGAAAGGACGCGCACGTAGTAGAAAATACGGTGTGGCCTAAAAATCGGAGAGTGATGAAAACGGCCCAGAAAGGGAAAAGGGAAGGTTTCAAGTGGGAAAATGTAATTACGGGTCGGGTCCGATAGCGTTCATGCCCAATCAAGGCGAGGGCTCATTAACGCGAAGAAGAAAGGGGAGCATGCCGGAAAGGCGGAGAGGCGAAAGAGAAAAGCATTACCAGAAGAAGGAGAGAAGTACTGTCACGTGGAAAGAAAACGGGAAGGCGATCTCGAGTCAAGCGGGGATGGGTTTGGGGTAGAACTTCAATTAGAAAAAGTGGTGGGAAAAGCGTCCGAGCCGATCTCGGAAAGAGGACATCCCAAGCAAATAGATTTGGGAGAGGGAGTGACCACCCTTCTTAAAGCAGGGATTTCTTCGAGCAACGAACTGTCGGGCCTCCGGATACAATAGTGTTGTTGCCGGGAGGCAAAAAGGAGATATAGGGGGGAAGTCGTGCCACGGAGAAGATGAAAAAACGGAGGAATTAAAAGGCTTGTATGACAAAAAAAAAAGCCGGCGCCGAAAGAAGGGGGGTAGGGAGCTCAACGTGGCCAGGCTGCGATGATGATGCAACGGAGGCGTCAAGTCTCCAATGGGCGTATTTGGCTGGGGCGGTGCTCCGGTCATCTTGCGCTGGAGCATTCTTGCTGATAGGGGGGGCAAAATCCCATCTGACCGAAGGAAAAAGGTTTGTGGGGGGGGTGGGAAAAAAGAAAGGGGTAAGTCGGTCAACTCTCGGGAAAAAGGGAAATCGGGGGAATAAAGGGGTGAATCCGTCCTGGGGATCTGCGGAAAATAACCGCGCAAAGGAGCAAAGATACCAAGAGAAAAAACACCGAAGGGGCTGCAGCCTCCATAAGGGAACAGCTAGCTCACCACCCTGAGAAGGGTGAATTAACGGGGAGTTAAACACTACGACTACGAGAAGACGAATCGGAGTTGGTCTTCAGTTGAAGTTTCGCAAAAGGAATCGAAAGGCATACAATCCCAAAGTTTAAGGAAGGATGGGAGGCTCATTTATTCCGATCCAAGAGACGTTGTTTTGGCGGCGACGCAGAGGAACGCAACAGTGTTTTGCAGAGGGTGGGTATTGGGGGCAGAAACTATACAACGAGCCGCTCCAAAAAAAAAAAGACAGGAGGACCGCGAAAAAAAACGCTACCAGCATTACACAAATTCCGCCTTCTAGACAGCAGAAGGTTAGGCAACGGAACCCATACAATGGCGCGGCTTTGGAAAAAGACAGAGCACTCACGGCAGGGCAGAGGATGGGGGAATAATTGAGTTCAAAATGAGAAGCAGGGGAAAAGGACTATGTCATGGGTGGGTCGGCACAAAAAGAAAGAATCTGGGGGCGGAAGGGGACATCTTCCTTCAAGGGGGGTGAAGAAAGCAGCGCCTTGGGCGAACTCCAAAAAGGAAAAAGAAAATCATCTAATGGTTCTTGGAGGCACCTGATGCTGCATCAAGCAGCGATTGTTCAACGACGGGCCAAATGGGAAAGGGAAACCGCCGAGAAAAGACGAACCGGCCGCTGCTTGATGTTCAAAAGAGAAAAAGGACTTAGCACTGAAGGGAAAAAAGAAAAAGGATCCCGCGAGCAAAGTGAGGCGGAGATCTACACTGATTCAGAAAGGAAAAAATTAGGAAAGGGAACTGAGCAAAGCGGCCGGGAGAAAAACGAGGACGCTCGGATGAACGCAGTTGTGGAGCATTGGGCACTGGCCCTAGCTCGAAGGAGAGAGGGGAAGGTCCGAAAACAGAGAAAATAGGGGGAGGTTCACACATTTTTGAAAAAAAAGGGGATTCTACGGCGTGAGGGGAACGTGGGGTTAACGAGTGGCACGACGCCGGAGGAGTCTGGAAATCGAAAAAAAAAAGGTAAGAAAGATCTAAAAAAAACTTTGAGAAGAACGGAGAAGCGCCGAAAGCGAAGGAATAGATTCCTTGATCAGACCAATCCAACTGTAGATCCAAGCGCGAAGGCACCACAGCACCGAGTCAGCGGAGGGTAACGGATGGATGAGAAAAAGTGTGAAAAAATAACAGCTGAATCACGCAAAAGGAGAAAGCGACCTGCTGAAAAAAAAACAGGTGATCTGAACCAGGCTGCAGAGAAGAGGCGCCGCCTCCCGATCCACGACCCGTGCAGACGTCACCGCAATGGCCCCCTGTTTAACCGGAGAAAAAGGAAGGCAGTCACTGCTATCGAGCAACGCGCATCCATAGCATTTCGTCCAAAAGGGGGAGGGACGCTGTTTGAATCGTAGGGAAAAACGGAAACGGCAGTCGAAAGTATACTTTTCCATTTCAGAAGTGACGGTATAACGAATCTTATGTTTTTGCGAAAACCAGAGGAGAGTAGGAAAGCGACGAACGCGCATGATGAAGTACGTACTCCTGAGTCCTCGAAAGTCGATTAGAGGGGGGAGGCCATGATACTCTTCCGTGGGGGGGGCGATGCGCTTGAAAGGGAGGAGGGAAAAAAAGCAGGGTTTTTTGCATCATAGAGCGGGACTTCTTCTGAATAGAGTTTGAAACGGTGGAGGCGCCGACCCCGCCCATGTAGAACCGACGAAGGAATCCCGCCGATAAGGGAGGCTGTCATCTGTAGAAAGAGTGCGGTCCGAAAAGACCGTACCGGCAATTTGTGGGGGCAGAACGCCCAAAATAAGGTTGGAAGGCAAAGGGGAAGGAAATCACCGTCGCTTCTCAGGGGGGAAAAAAAACTGAACGAAAGAACCTGGGGGAGGCGATCACCGAACAGAAAGGGGCCTGAGACTGTTCTGCTTTGTCTACAGCGAGTGAAGAACAGAGTAGTCGATCTCGAGCTTTCGGGAAACGAACTCCTAGGACTGATGGAATCTGGGACAAAAAGGAATCTTTAGGGAGTTAAGTCTGATTCTGCGGAAGACGGGGGTAGTTTCTAGCAAAAAAGAAAGAATGATTATCCAAAGGGGGAGAGGGGGAAAGGATATAAAAACCGCTGCAGCTCGGTGGTGGGAAGAAAACTAGGGCGTTCGGAAGGAACAGAGGGACTGCGTTTTGATGAAAAAGGGCCGTGTGTGTGGCGCGAAGAAGAAAAGTAGTATTGGTCACACTAAAGGGAAAAAACAAGAGATCGACTCGCTGTAAGAAACGTGGCTGGACCAAGCATAGCCAGTCGGAAAGGCCACGTTCTGGAGAGAGAGTGGAGCGCACACGTTTTTTAACGGAGAAAAATGGGAGAGCGGAGTGGGGTGAAAGCTTTGGAACAACCTGTGAGCGATAGGCGAAGAGAAAAAATCCGGAAAAGGAAGGGAGGGCGTAATTACATGCAGTCTTCGGAGAAAGAGGGAGGGAGTGAGCGGTGAAAAGTCGGCCATTTTCAAGAAGAAAACGGTTACACTCAAAAAGAGGAAGAGAGGATGAGTCGCAAAAGGGCTAGACTGCACAATAATAGCCATACACAAAAAATAATCGGTCGCAACCCTTAATCAAAGTGAGGCGCCGCGGAGAAAGAAAGTGAGAGTTAAATTTAAGACGAGTTCGACGCTGAAAACAACACGCAGAACGTAGGTAATCAATAAACTGGAACAGGAAACAAACAAATTAGCAATGCTCAGGGGAAAAAGGAAAAGAGGAAACCGCCAAAAGGAAAAAAAAAAAAAATTGGCAGACACGATTCTGGGAGGAAAGGGTCCTGCCCCGGCCGTTTCTCGAGGCGAAAATTGGGGGGTATATAAGGGGAATAACCAAGATCGTACGGACGCCGCGGCAAACGGCGGATAAAGGGAAGCGGCGAAGCTTTCTGTCAGGCGCGGGGGAAATGGCTGGCGCAGAGAGGGGATGGGCATAGGAGCCTTCTCCACTTTTCGAGAAAAAAGAGAGGGGGACCAGCTGCGAAAGGAAGGTCGTGAAAAAGAAGGGGAGGGGGATCTACGTTGGCTGGAAAGAAAAACGCGAATGCAACTTCATTTGGTTGCGAGGACGCGCATCTTCCTGCTTTATTCTGCAAAAGTGAGTGTAACTGAGGGGTAGCGATTACGAGGACCGTAAAGGATGGTCGGCCGCTAAAGCTCGTACCAACCGTACTGAAAAAGAAGCAGGAAAAAATAACGTGGGCAGAGGGAAAATAGTCGTTTGCAAGAAGAGAGCAAAAAACTCCTTCGGCAAGGGAAGGGAGGAAAAAGGTACAACAACGGGTACGGAGAAGTTCTCACAAGTCCGGAAAATGGACGAAGATTGGAAGTCCACTCGGACGAAAGGGGGGGATGATGCCAGTCAGTGAAGGAAAAACTTGCGACTAAAAGGAAGGGAATCAGCTAGTCGGGGGGGGGGGGGGGGAAGGTCACTCATGAAGGGCAGACGAGTCTAGAGGCAAGAAACGGAGGGGGGGAAGTCTTGTGGGGGATGAGAATTCAATTCACATTGGAGGAAAAAAAAGGCGGGCGCCGGCAAATCATAATACAGAAACAAAAATGGGAGGAGGATCCAGACCCGAGGATGAGAAAAGCTCTAGCTTTAGAGCAACTCACCTGGAGGAGGGGGGAGATAGGCGCCCAAGAAGGGCAACCACCTTTAGGTTAGGAGAGAAGGAATGCGTTCTATGACGTACGGCCATGTTTAACCGCCGCAGGCCGCGCCCGACCACGTGGGGATTAAAATCTCGTCGAAGTGATCGCGAAAGGAAAGGGGGAATGGGGTCAAATCTCTGCTAAAGAGAAAATAGGGGCGTTTTTTTAATCTGTGGGGAGGGGGAGCGCGTTCATCCTGGTCGGAAGGAGCGGATCGGCCGGTATTTGGATTGGGTCCGGAACTGAAAAGCGCAAAAAACATACCTCCTTTTCCCTCCTTGGGGGGAAAAAGGTAGAAAAGAACTCCAGAAAATAAAGGTATGCCTA
>Ga0179593_1341686_pt1 | contig 16742 bp, 20 predicted proteins | sample CZODoug2_1_08_16_FD_185931 | JGI IMG/M metagenome (GOLD analysis project Ga0179593, IMG submission 185931) | Vadose zone soil fungal communities from Angelo Coast Range Reserve, California, USA - CZODoug2_1_08_16fungal (PacBio error correction) | ecosystem: Environmental > Terrestrial > Soil >...
CTGCCATCTATCCACTTAAGAGGAAAAAGAAGGGGGGAAAAGCGGCATGTCACTAGCGCAGAAAGTGGAACAGGGACATAAAATCCGCCCTTACAAAAAAAAACCAAAAGGGACCAGCCACGGGCATCTATGGAAAACAGTGAATATTTCAGTCTTGAGCGGAGGATAAAAGAACAAAAGTAAACTCATGCATTGAGGAGGGAAAAGTGAACATCAAAAGAGACCAACATAGATCACTTAACATAAATTCCGTCAGAGATAGACCCGTCTCCCTACAACAAAATGGTATACGAGAACTGGTCCACTAGCGGCGGGAAAAACTGATCAATCTAAGGGCCTCGTATCCACAAAAATTTGAGCCACAAAACCTCTGATAAAAAAAATTCCAACAAACGCGTAGAACAAAAGAGTGCTCGGACTATGAACAGAAAGAAACCATCTCCACCTGATCGGGGCACGGCAGGCGGGGGAGAGAAGGAACGAGAGGGGGGAACCTGCCGCCCGGCTTCTTCTGGAAGAAAGGGGCTGGAACCAGAAGAGGTCAAGGACAGACGAGCCGGGAGTCGGCCGTAAATCCCACGCGCAGGGGCCGCAGGTCTCCGAGTCATATCAAAAGCTAGGTAAGACACTCAACCAACAAAAAGGGACTGGGAAGAACATCGGCACCGATCAGGGGATGATAAAGGGGTTTGAAAAAGAAAAAAAGAAAGGAATAACGACAAAGGCACGACCCCGAGACGGGTGCTCAGAAGGATAGCAAACAAAAAAAGGGAGCCAGATCCAATCGCCAGAAGGAAGTAAAAGATTGGGGGACCGTTAAGCGAAGTGCGGTACCTCCACGACGGCAGGGACGCGTTGCGGGAGAGACGCACCCGACTAGTTTCAGAAGAAAACTTCGGAGTACGGAGAAGAGGCCAAAGAAAAACAAGCAGGAATGCAAGAGGTGCTCTACAAAGCGGGTACATGACTGCTATCAAGAAGAAAATAGTAATCTCTTGCTATACCTTATCGAATGCAAAGCTGACGGTGTACCTAACCGGAACGGGGAGTGACCGCCTCACTGCCGGACAACCATACTACAGGGGACCTCCAGGCACACTTGGCTTGAGGTTGCGGGAGCGCATTATTATCGTCTTTACCTCGAGGAAACGAACGCAACACGAGCACAATAATCCCTCAAAAACGGATACATCAAAACCGAGGTTCGACCATCATAAGTCGCAGCATCTACAATCAAAAGAGAGAAAAAATCTCACTGAACAGCACTATGAAAGGTGGGGTGGGGGGGATTATGTAGAGACGAACGAAAAAGGACGCCCTCTAAAAAAGAACAAAAAAAAACCCAACAGAGGAGGAACAAATCGTAAAGCACAAATCCACGACCCAGGCAGGCCGGAAAAAGGACGACGGCCATGGCACGCCAAAAGCGAGAAGGGCAAAGGCCGAAAGACCAAGCCAAACTGGAAAACACCAACGGTTCCGGAACTGAAGTTAGTTCAGGACACCTCCCGAAAAAGAACACAAAGAAAAAATCGCAACTGGTGCGGCGAAACCAAGAAATGACTGGGCTTTTGAAGAAAGAAAAAAAAGGCACTTTATTGAAAAAAGAAGGAACAAACGACAGACTGAACAAACGAGGGAGGATCTTCAAAAAGCTAATTACAAACGTGTTGGAGGGAGAACATGGACGATTTCATCGTGCTTTCAGACCCCTGCGCGGCGAAAACAAGAAGAAACAAAGAGAAGGGGAAGAAGGAAAGGACTAGGGAACAAACAAAGTCCAAGGAGGCGGGGAAAGAATACGGTCTTTGGAGGAGGAGACAGCGTCTGGAAAAGGGGCGAAAAATATAACCAGTATTGAAAAAAAACAAAAATAAAAAAAGAGCGAACAAAGCATTCTCTCTCCAGAATCTGCACGAAAGGAAAAAAAAGACGAGGGTGAAAAAACAAAATAAGACAAACGGAAAAGAACAGCCGGGAACATGACTGAGGGAAGATGAGGGGGGAAGTAAACTAGCATCCGGGTCAACTCTGCCCACTGCCAAGAGCAAGAGAGGTCTGGTGTGGAACGCTCTGACCTTTTGTCTAAAATCCGAAATAAAAAGGGGACTGAAGCTGCATGATAAAAATACTGTGTCCAAAAAATCGAAGTTTGGAAGGAACTAAGAGCGCAAACCCGACAATCAAGCTCCCCTCAAAAGGGGAAAAGTGTGAAAGGGGGGCACCTAAAAATTAAGTACCCCAACGGGGAGGCTATGTGGTCGCGAGGCAGGAGTACGCCAATAACTTGTGGAGAAAAAGAGAAAAGAAGAGCTACCGACGGTATAGCGGCACTAAGTGGCGTAAATAGGCTGTAGAATGAGCCGTTTGACTTCATAATTGCTTCCCTGATGGGGGGGAATGAGGGAGGCTGAAAACACAAACTGTGAAGTATAAAGAGAAAACAACTTCGTGGGGGAAAAAAATGTGGCTGGGGCATGTTAGACGAAGTGCGCGAAGAGATGGAGGAGATGTAGTGTCCCATGCTGGTACTGAAAGAAAAAGGAGCCCCTATAGGTTATCGATGAGCGTAAGGAGCTCTAACTACGTGGTGCGAAAAAAACCCGGCTCACTACGGGCGGATCGAGAAAAGACGCAAGCAACGAAAGGAAAGCGATGCACAGCATCTGAAGCGCGCGCTTACCATGGAATTAGAAGTTGTGTATTGGTACCAAGTGGGAGAGAATCCCAAGGGGGAAAGGAACCAGCGTTGACCGGGTGAAGATTGCTCAAGGATCAGATTGCACACAGAAGAAGACAAAACGGAAGGGGCGCTGCCTCAGACCTCCCGATGGTGGGTCTCAAAGGGGAGGAAAGATGAAGAAAAAACTAGGCGCGCGAAGCAGCAAATAAGACACGACACGGATTCCACCCCAAGGGAAAAGAAAAAAAACAAGTCGCTGATCAAAACAAGAGGAAATTTGCGGATCTAAACAGGAAAAATGAATAAACACACACACAATAAATGCTAAGTGAACACGATAAAATACACAAAAAGGGGGAGCAGTACAAGGAATCGCGCAGCATGTAGAGGAAATGGAGGACCAGACGTCCATTATCGTACCGATGGTAGACACGAGGGGAAGAGGGGCTAGTCTTGGACACAGGTCTGCAAATAGTGAACCCCACGTTCTAACAAATAAGAAAGGGTAGCATGGTATTGTCCCTTTTACAAGGGTCTAAAAAAAACCGGTTGGTCTTAGACTTCTCAAGGGTGGATCGCAAACTTCGTTGGGGTTTTTTTACCATAAGAACTGTTTGTCCTTGGGCCGGCCTTTTCCCGAAACGGACAAAACAAAAAATAAACCACCTTTTGGTTTGGTCGTGTTGTGTCTCTACCTCCAACTTATGTCGGGTGTGTTGTTGTATGGGGACTTTTCGAACATTAGGCGGAAAACAGCCGCATACTCTCTCGGGAATGTCGGGACTCAAAAACACAACAGTATAGAAAAGAAGGAAAACGAAAAAGAACAAACACACTCACCATACACGATGCAAAGCGACACGCGGTAGAAAAGAAGAGCACGAGAATCGATAGTGTCTTTAAGGGCAATAACCCAAAGAAACAAAAGTGCCCCAACAGCACCCTTCGATCAGAGTCAAGGCAAGGTAAAATGGTAGAGAAGGTGATATAGCTTCAGAAATGGGTGTTCTGTCCAAAAAAACCCAGATCCAAATAAAGTACTCATCGTATCAACGAGAAGGAAGATTACGGGTATAGCTGTACGTCTATCATTCTCATAGGATCGATCATTTTGAGGTCTTAAGGAAGGGTAAGAGAAAGTGTCAATAAAAACGAAGGCACCTCTTCAGGAGAAGCACCCAGTGAAAACCACGAAAAAAAGTCAAGAAAAAAGGAACGAGACGATAAAGCACTCCCTCCCGAGACCTGCTGTGCAATTAAAGCAACAAGAGAAAAGAAAAAAAAACATAACAATCAAGGAAAAAAAATGAAATCTAAGAATCATTGTACATCGCCTCCGGCTTGGAATTGAGAAAGACGTAAAGATTAACGAATAGAAGCGGATGTCCACCGGCCTCTGAAGCGATCTAAAATCGGAAGTAAAATTTTGATCTTGTAGGGATCCAGTATTTCACTAAGAATGACGAACGTGCAACTACCATATCAGAAACAAAAAAAGGACACAGTGACACTGGAATAGTGGGAACAGAGAAGGACACTACAGCATAGAATACGTATTACCGACCGTCACTTAAACGGCAAAAGAATAATGAACACCATGCTACCGGAAAGAAAAGTAGTAACGGGAAAAATTGGGGCTCGATTAAGCGTCACATCGGGGAGAAAGAGAGGGTATGAGAAGGACGGTAAAGAGAGTACAACGGCAAGAACATACACACTCTAATCATATGCCCGCCAGATCGGATTGACGGAGAAAGCCTGAAACACGTGAAAAAAAATATGAAGATGTCATCCAAGAGAAAATAGAAGATGAGTCACCCAGCAGACCGGCTCAATGGAAAAAAGAGGAAAAGAAGAAGACAGGAGGTACGGAATGTATCTCGAGAAAAAACAACAACTTAGGGACGAAAAAAAGAAGCGAAAGAAGCTCAGAAGCGAGTTCAAGCAGGAAAATGGGGCACTCCGAAAAAGCGTATGAAAAATTCAACGACAAGAAGAAAAGGGTGATACATGTATTTTAATGACACATAATACCAACCACCTACAAGGGAGAAAGGAGAAAGGGGTAAAGAAAAGGGATAGACTAACTTACGACACTGTACGTGAACGTGAATAGAATACAACGAGGAGAGTTGGAGGAACGCACGACTACAGGAAAATTCAAAGGAGGGGAGAGGACAAGAGGCATCGCCGGTCTTACGTGCTTTTCTCTTTGAATTTTTTGACGGGAGGACAAGAGAATGGAAGGGACAACTGGAAAGAAAAAGAAAACAAAAATTCTCTCAAAGCTGAGGGGAAAAAATACGTGGCTATACATCAGGGACTACAAGAAAAGAAGAATGAGGGATGGGATCAAGAAACAACATAACTAGTGCAACACAGACATGGACTGACACGGTAAGGGGGAAAGAGGGAAGATGGCAAGGTGCACTAAAAAGCCAATCGAAGTAAAGAAAAGGATGACAGGTTCACGAAAAGGGAGGGAAGGAACGGAAGATCTTGGCTTTGGGGCCATGTGCAAAAGAGAAAGGGAAGGCGCGTCGTCGGTCGAGGTGCGCTCGTGCGAACGCGCCGGAGGGAGAGGGCGGACTTGGGAAGAGTGACGGCAAGGACGGTTGTGCGGATTGCGGTGGTCGTGTGTGGAAAAAGAAAAAAAAGGAAGGGAGCGGAAAGATGATTAAAAACAAGTAAAACCCAACACCATGCTAAACTGCGGCTGCGCAGGAGAAACAGAGATCGGCTTTACAAAATAGTCTCTTGGAAGGAGAACTCTAAAGGGGGGAAGGAAGGGGGGAGGAAACCAGATGTCGAAAAAAGAAAAGAAAAGAACTTGACCGGTCAGGTAACAGCTTCCTGCAGCACAAAGGCGAAAAGGAGGAGCTACACGAGTAGAGAGGGGTGCACAAAGTTGAAGGATGCCCTGTTGCAGGTAGCAATGAAAAAGAAAAAGAACAGACAAAAAGGAGAAGGAAAAAATTGTGTGAGCCAAAAAAAATGGGGACACACAGAGGGGGGGACGAAAGATTCGGAGTAACACGACACTGTAAACGGGCACTGGAACTAAAGACGGCACCGCCCTTCTGTGGGGTCGCTTGAGGAAGGAACAAGGGTTTTCGAAAGACAGGTAAAGGCAAGACGATGAGAGACACGGGGGTCCCAAGTCTAAAACCACAGACGCGCGAAAGCAGGACAAACAAAGGAAGAGGCTACTTACGCGTGTCACAATAAGGGGCACAATCTGTTTGACTCAAGAAAAAGAGTCATAGTGAGAATAGAAAGTTATATTGGGGAGGGGAGAGTCTCTGGCCCGTGAAACTTGACGGTGGGGGGGATGAACGGAGGAGCGCCTAACAGTGTGCTGGTTTCGAAGAGTGAAAGAAGGGACCACAATAGTAGATGTGATCCAAGGACAAACAGAATTGGCCACAATGATACAGAGTCATCATCTACCTAGGAAAAAAAAAAAGAAAAGAACGATGCCTGCACAAAGAAAAATATATGTCCAATTGACACCACACGGAAAAAGTTAAGAAAGGGAAGACAAGGGAACATAGGCAAACAAAAGTTTACTTGATCGGTGTGCTGTCCAGATCAAAATGGGTGTCGGGAGGGACGTGTTCGTAGGAACCAAGGAACGTAGGGAGCAAAGTTCCGTCAGGGAGACCGTAAAAGAGACAATGACAGAGCACAAGTACACCGACAAATCCTTCCAAAAAAAACAAAACGAGGACGCAGCAACGACTGGAGGAAGGAGAAATCGAATATCCAATAGTGATAATGCACAGGGGGAACTTCACGAACGTGAAATTAATGAAAAAGTGGAAAAAAAAAAAAAAAAAAGCACCTCGACAATATCACACCACAATGAACATGAGGAGGTGGATCCGGGGCGAATTAGCCAAGAGCAGAAAAAAAGGGACAAGGTATGAAAACAAAAAAAAAAAGGAAAGAAAAAAAGGGAAAGAACCCCCATCTTCACCGTGTTCAACAAAGAAAAAATCATCGGAGAGAACACAACCATCAGCAAGACAACCACAAGTCCCTCGGGAGTGTGTCGCGAGTTGGCAGGGAAAATGTAAAAGACTAGGGGGCAACTTGCGTATTGGCGAAAAAACAAATACCACATATAGATCGATCATACGTCATCCACAAAAACAAAACAAGGAACAACGGGCGTCTGGGGATTTTCTAGACACCGCAGAGAGTTCGGAGAAGGCCAGAGAAAAACCGTGAGTAACTAGATCGGGGGACACAAACAGGACAAAAGGTATGAGATTCAAACTGTCAACTCGCAAGAGAAGACATCACCAGGGAAAGAAAAAGCAACAGAGAGAAAACATCGTGAAAGGAAAAGACTAGTCTGGTGCCGGATGATGTAATAAACTAGAAGAGGGGGAATCTACCCGGGATTGACCCGTCTTGAGGAAAAAAAAGGACAAAACAAGAAGCATCAATCGGAGGAAGACCAAAGCCAGTCAGTCAATGAGAGAGTCAAAAGTCAGGCAGTTATTGCTTAGCCAACAAAGGGGTGGGGGGGAAAAAAAAGAATAAGTCTGATCAATCGAATTGCGCCAGCCAGAACCGCCAAACGATTTAGGGGTAGGATTTTTCTCCTCTCATCGTGAGGAAACAGGGAATGCTAATGAGAAAAAGCTCCAAAAAACTTTTGCATTCAAAACAAACCGAACAAGGGGGGGGAAAGAGCACGAGGTAGGGGTTGGCTCTAGTATCATTTTTGTCCCTCTTACTGTGGGGAAAGTGCACGCAAAAACGGAAGCCTTAAAAAGGGGGGGGGGGGGGGGGGGGGGGGGGGGGCAGACCTGCAAGTTCAGGGGTACGGGAGACCAACAACAAAATTAGGAACGATAGATCCGCCAGTGATGCAAAGGGGAACGTGGTACGAAAATTCCGTCCAACCGGCGAAGGGGAACATCGTGTGGGTCGGGGGGGGGCGGTCGGCTAAAATGGGGTTGCCTGAGCAAAGACTTCTTTGGGGTTGGGAGGGAAATGCCAGTAGAATGGGGGGTAGGCGACTGGAAAATACGGGATGTTCGGCTAGTTGTACGAAGACGCCTTAACTTGGCCTGTTTTTGTGGGACACAGAGAAAGGGCAAAAACAAAGTAAAGACACAACGCTAAAAGAGCACAAGGAATATTTGACACTTGAGAAAGGCCCTTAGAAGGGGGGAAAAGAGGGGGGGTTGTGGCTAGAGTGCGGTTAAGGGGAGGGAAGAAACGAGGTGTGTAGGACAAGTAGGAGCATACACTGGTCTGGGGGCGCGTTCTTGTCAAGGAGGCGGCGAGCATCCATGATTTCCCGGGACGATAAGAATAAGAGAGAAACAGGGGCAACAAGGGTACAATGGTCGGGCGAGGAAATAGGGGAGAGCTGCTGCTTGGCATGGGGACAAAGAAGAAAAAGAAAAAGGCGGACGGAGAAAACTGTCGCACACGGCAAAGGAGAGGCTCTCGCAACATTCGCACTATAAAAGGAGTGGGGGAAGGTTGGAGACTGGGCGAGCAGCCCGTAAGAGGGGACGGTGAGGGAAAAAAAAAAAAAAAGGGGGCAGGAAAACAGGATCACAAGATATCCTGCACACTCACAGCACGAGTGGGAGAAACGTAAGGAAAGAGGAACAAAACGACCCTTCCGTAGCGGCGGAGTGGGGGGGGAGGGGGAGGAAGGGGAAGCCGCGCGTGAGTCCTATGGAAGGGGCCGTCTTCTAGTTTTGATCTCCGCGAGAAAGAAGGGGGCGGGAAGAGAGGCTAATCAACATCCTCGTGGAAGAGGGGGAGGGATGGGGAATGAGAAAAAAATAATCTATAACCAGAATTGAAGCGATCAAAGGGAGGGTTGTGGACAGCAAAGCCTATCTCTTCAACGAAGGCCTTGGGCGGGGGGAAAAAAAGAAAACATCCTCGGGGGGGACTGGAGAAGATAAAAAAACTCAATGGAAAAAAAAGCAAAATCGGAAAAAAGGAAAAACCACGGACCGTTAATAAGATAAGAACAGGCAGGAGGGAACCAGGACGCGAGATCAAGTCGAGAAAGATACCGACAACCAGGCACAGTAACAAGATCCATGTTGATGGGGGGGAAGGGGGCTACGCAAGAACAACACACATCTGGTGATCATCGTTAGGTGAAAAGAGAGACCAGTTTGGCCCAGGTTTGATGAGACATTGAGAGAGGAAGCAGACTTCCATCGAAGGCACGAGAAAGAACAATGAGTCATACACCACACCCTCGGGTGAAGAAGGAGATATGAAAATGCCGGGGGCATGGTGGGAGTTGTTTCCAACTTTTAGTACTGACAAACAAAAAGCGGGAAAAAATCAAAAGACAAAGAGAAAAAGTGAAAAGACATGGCAAGGCTACCAATCCTGTAAAAGGACAACGAAACGCCCGGGTGCAATGGGTCAATAACGCAACCACTCGCAAAAGGCAGGGAGGAGGGTTGTATGAGATCAAGGACTTCGGGGGACCGAAAGCCCAAAAAGAAGAAAACAGGCAACAACATTCGCAATGAATTGAAACGTCACAAATAGAGAATATCAGAGAAAAAAAAAACAGGAGGAGAAAAGAGATATTCCATCATAGAAAGGAAGAGGAAACGACAAATGGGGTTTCCAGGAAAAACTAGGACCTGTAGGTCAGAAACATCCTTCATCAGAAGAAAAAATCAGCACAAAGGTAAAAAAGCAGGGTCCCATTCGTTTGAAAAAGTTCCCTGAGAGGCGGTTCGTCTCCAGAATCAATACCAATCAGGAAAAGCAGGGTCGGGACTAGCGTCCACTTGATCGTGAAAAAAGGCCCTGCAAAATCGAAAAGCGCCTATCAGGAAAAAAATCTGGAGGAGGCGTGTCCGCAAATAAGCTAGAACTAGGATATACAATAAAAGAAGAAGAGTAAAACCAGGAACCGGGGCTCCCACCTCGGGGAAGAAAGGCATGCCGCTGGGTGAATCAGGGGACAAAAAGACCCCCCTCGACAACATGACTACAGTGGCCGAGGGAGGAAAAATAGACGGAACGAGAAAGGGGGCAATATACACACATTCCAGAAAAATAAGGGAAAGGCACGAAAACGGGTCTTGTACAGCCGATGAAAGGCTAGGGAATTGACGGGGATCTGGCGCTTACAAAGGCAGCCGGCTGGTGGCGAGACAGACCAGCTCCAAAGGGTAAGGGAAGGAGGGGAATTTGGAAGCACACATGGCACCGATCACACATGCAGAAATTAGCATCAAAAAATAATAAAAAAAAACAACCCTGAGACGAACCTATGTCGCGAATCGACACATAAGAATATTGATAGAGCACCGATAACCACAAACCTTTCTCCAGCTCCAATAGGCAAGCTAGGCAATGAACTACGAAAAGGGTCCTTCCGGACATAAACAAAACAAGAAAAAAATACACAAAAGAAGAAGGGAAAAACACTGGCCATAGAGGGTTTACCGCAAAAAGGAATCGACAACCCGACGAGGTCATCAAGAAAGCATGAGGCGCAAGAAAGGAAAAAACTGGGGGCCACAAACTCATAAGGAAATCGGGCTGTCGCCAGAAACTACAACCATCTCACACAAGTATTCCCATAGCACTGAGAAGAAAGAATCCAAGGTGACACAACGTACCTCAAGAGTACGCAGAGGCGAAAAGGCGGACCAAAAGCAAAACATCAGCATCACACGACAAAAAAAGGGGGCAAAAGGTGCCGCTGATGAGATTCTGACCCGGCGACTGAGGAATCTTGGAACCCCTATCCCCGCCGGCAACAGAAGGGTAAAAACTGAACGCTGTTGTCCATGACATCCCTTACACTACTCCTCATCGACAAGGCAATAGACCGTTCACCCTCAGGGTCCTAAAGGGGTGGGTCATCTCAGCAATATGGAAACGAAAAAGAGGGAGACTCCATATAGACATCGATCACCAACAAAGTTAGCAAACAACAGGAAAGTTGAAAAAAGTAAGGCGGAACAAAAGCCGACCCGACTCCCTAGGGAGAAGTCGCCACATGTATAAACGCAAAGTGACCAAGAGAACACAAGAACGATGGTAGCCAAGAAAGCCCAATAGAGCCATAAAGAACCACAACCAACACAACAACCCAAAAAAAAAGGGGTTCCCGGTACACCTGCAGTTTCTGCACACAAGAAAGACAGGGGGAAGTATCATCAAGGTCCGTTCCGAACCCTGAAGTTGAAGGAGGGTGACGGAAGACAACGGCACTGGGGGGTAGTTTCACCCAACATAGAAAAAAAGACAAAGAAAAAGAAGAGGGTAGAAGAAAACCTTTCGTACATGGGGAAAAGGGGTTGTACAGTGTAAAAAGAAGTTGGATTTAAAAAGGGAGGAGGAGGCAAAAGCCCGTCTAAATCAGGGCGGCGTCAAAACCTACCCTAAAGCAGGAGGGGATAAAAAGAGGAATGAGAAGAACAGCCACTAGAGAAAGAGAACAGTCTCTATAGTCAACAAAAGACACACAAATAAATCAAGGAAAAGAATGCATATTTTCTGGATAATATAGCGGGTGAGGAAAAGGGAACAAACCGGGAGTCAAGCTAGAGAAAACACTCATGCATAGGACTACATCATCGAAAACGAAAAGAAACTGTTTCCTCAAGGAGACTAGTCCCTCAACAACATACGGGGCGGGGGTGTCAGTTATCTGTGGTGCACCACAAATCGAACGACAGCTTCAAACTCAAAACTACAGACTCAAGCGAGGTGTGAGAAGGTGAACGCCTTCGTAATTTTGTCGGAAAAAGGGAGGGAAAAAAGGGACGCCAGAAGGCTCATGCGAGGGTAATCTTGTTCTCTTCATCAAATGTGCCGACAAAGGGAGGAAGAAACACAAAACAAAACAAATCCGAACACCCGAATCCAGCATGGGTGAATGGGGCAATTCTTCGGGGACAACTTTGGGGGGGGGGGGGGGGGGGGGGGGGGGAGGGGGGTTGTCTGGGGGGGCGGGGGGGGGGGGGGGGGGGGCAAAGGGAGACGGTGGAGAGAAGGGGGAAAAGCAAGTGGTTCACTAAACAACCTTGATAAGAAAAGAAGGGATGGTCTCGCTCCTGTATAGCTAAGAAGTGCCACCAGTGCAGTTAGAGGGAGGAAGTTGATTAGAGGGATTAAGAGGCACGGAGATGAATGCTAAGCACATCACGATGGAGAGATACAGCAAAAAAAGACAAAAAGAGGGAAGGGAAGAACGAAGTAGAAAGGGGGGGGGGAGCAGTGAGATACGTTCGCTACATCATGAGAGAAAGGGAGACAGAGTGAAAGTGAAGCTCAAGTACCGTCTTCCGCAATGAAAACGACAACATCGCCATAGAAAATAGGGATCGGATCGGGACAAAGCAAACGTCTGGTAAGCCATTTGGCGGGACATTTCTGCAACTGGTGTCCAGGGAAAAGATCCGAAGAAGGGAAAATCAGAGGACGTGATAGTGGACGTCTGAACCACTTGGTCGAGTCATCCGCTGGCGCTGAAGGTATAAGGGAAAGCAATAAATCCGGTTGAGCTTGGACACATCCTCACACGAAGTGAGACGAAGGTCAAGAATGAGGACACATACAACAACCGTACATGAAAACACTATAAAGCGCCAGCGAACAAAGGGGAAAGGAACACCCGCAAAAACACAAAAAGAAAACCGCAAACCATGACTCTGTAAGAAACCCCTATTAATCGGAGGAGTCTAGACACCATATTTGAAAAAAAAACTTGAGGAATAGAAGCGAAGGCTGCGCGCGCATGTTCGCAAGTTGCACCACTGGAATGAGGAAAAGATCAGAAAAAGACACCGCGTGAAAAGAAAGAAACCCATCAAGGGAGGATCAGGAATTAGGACCTCCCAAGCTTCCACTCTACGCGACGGATGACGTCTGCCCGCGTAAAATCACGAGGGGGAGAGAAATCACGCGGAGCGGAGCGGCGGGACGAAAGAAAAAAAACTCAAAGAGGACCCCTAAACACGACAAAACAAAAGAAAACAGATACCATCAACTACGCCCAAAACCGGGACTAAACCGAACATGGCAAACCCGGAAAAAAGAGACTGAGATTGAGCGATTGACAAAGGGGTTTCCACCAGAAAAGAAAGTCATCCAAAAGTCGCAGCTTAGCACCAAGCAAAAAACGAGGACCCTACGTTTCCCTGGCTATAAAAGCGGGAGAGGACAGAAAGGGGAGGGTGATGAGGAGGGGGTCAGGGCCAGATCGACTGCCGCGACTCAAGAGCAAAACAAAGAGTCAAAAAACTAAACAAGCAATCATACACAAACCCCTGAAAAAGGACTAAAGACACACAAGAAAGAAATCAGACCGCAGGCCGAGAAGCTAGGCAAGAGCGCTTCGGCGCGTATCCGAGCTAACCCAGTCCAGGGAATCAACGAGTGTGCGTGTCGCGCGGAGAAAGAGAGTAAAGGACCATAAAAACACAGAAAGAGGGGGTCAAGTACTAACAAACTCTTTACAGAGGAGATCAGCAGTCGAGATGTGGGAAAAAGAGAACGAAAAAACGACGGCAAAACCGCTCAGAAGACAAAGGTACCACACGAGTATTACTGAAGAGAAGCATGGACCTGCCTATCGCGAGCGCAAGCTCGAGAAGATTGGTCAGGGGGGTACCTGTAACTCCAGAGAAGAGGATGGAAGGGTATTAAGACGGAACGTACAAAGGTAGGAGAAAATCCAGGAAGAAGGAATGCAGCTGGATGACAGATTCAACTCAGGTAGAAAGGGGGAGGACGAGATCAGAAGGCTGGGGGGAAATGCAGCAGAACGAGAGTGTGCATCGCTTACCGATCGTAAAAGGAGGCACAGAAAAGCAAATGATAGAGAAGAGAGGGGTGGTAGATTGTCAGGGAGTAATCACAGTCATCTGTAACACAGGGATTAGGGAAGGAAGGTGGGAAAAGCATACGCGCATATGGCGTAACCCGACCTTCAGAGAAGGGGTTAACGCGCATGAAAAAACTGAAGTCGAGGTCGCAGGAGGAATGGGTGGCTACTAGAAAAAAAGGCGAAGGAGAAAAGAGGATATCCAACAAGAAAAAAGGCAGACAAAGTTGACTCGGTCCGAGAGTTCACTCCGGCTAACCGTTCTGGAAGGAGGCCTAATATTCCGGAGAGAGACAAGGAGACCGAAATGACGGGTTTTCAGATACGGAAATCGAAGGGGGAAAAGACGACCACCACCGCTGCGCAACTATATCGCTGTTATTGGGCAAATCGGGACAGAGCGGTACGCTATTGACACGAAAATACAACAGAACAGGGGAAGGTCGAAATAAGGAGATATCCCATACAACAGCAAGGGAACGAATACACGAAAAGAGGAAGGTCGGGTATGTGGCTGGGCGCTATCAGCTGTGGGTTACTTGACTGTCGGACAAAAGAGGGCGGACAGGGAAAAAAAACCTGCATCAAACATACTCGATCTTTGTCGCAGCCGAGGGGCAAAGAACAATGACCAGAGCATTATTGAGGGTAGTACGAAACTACAGAAACCTACGCAAGGGGAGGGAGATTGAAAAAAATCGATCAGGAGGAGGAAGGGGGGAAAATACGCCCTCGACTTACGAAACCTCAGGGAACAGGGAGACAAAACAACCAAAAAAAAAAAGCCGATGAACTGACGATCTTTGAGCTCGGACACCAGCCCTCGAGCAATGGGAGGGGTAGTCGACGGGTGCGGTCGGGAACATGGAGCGCAGGCTGGCTGGGGATCGTTGAGAGTGATCGACGCATTCCGGGTTTGGAGGGTGCTTTGTGGGAAGCGGGAACGCTGGAGCAGACCGCGCCGCAGGGCCAGTCGAGGACGGCCCTACACAGGAGCAGCAACAACAGCGAGAGAGAGACGAGCGATCGGGGCGGAACAGCGATCGGAGGGTAAACAACTTCTAGGGGGGAAAAGAATAGCGAATTTCGGCGAGGGAGGTATGGGGGGGGAAAGCCACCTCTGCATCGATAGAAAAACTGGGGGGGGGAAGTACAAGCAGTCTGGGGTCCCATGCTTGGGAGAGCCGTAGGTGGCACTTGGCATGGGGGACGGTTGGGGGATGTGTTCAGACCGACAAAACAGGAAGGATCACGCAGTTATCTAAATACAACAAACACTCTCTCCTCCGGCAACAGCGAGGCTACGATGGCAAATTATCTAGCATAATGAAGTGGGGGGGAGAAGACGAAAGTCTCAGACCGCACGTGGCTGGGGGAGAGGGGGAACACGAAGGATAGAGAGGCAAAAGAATGAGCAGAGGTCCATATTGGAATTCAAAAGAAGAAAAAAAAATCACACACGAAACATAATGGTTCCCCTGACATGAAGAGACGCATGGAAGACTCAAAGGGGTGGGAGAGTTGATTGATCGTGGAAACGGGCTCGCAATGCAAGAGATCGGGTGGAGAAAACGTGGTTTTCGTGTTTGACTTTACGGGACTGGAAATTGAAAGCCTAACCCTCCGGTGAGCGAAAGAATGCAGAAAAGGAAAGCTCGGAGACGCGACGGGGACTGAATGAAGGCTGAGGGTGTGGGAAGAAAAAAGGAACAAAGGGAGGAGGTGCCAGCCACCGATAAGTTGGGAAATCAATGACATAAACACATAAGAAAGCAAGACCATCAAGGAACAAAAACAAACAAAAAGAACAAAAGCATAAATAAGGGGGACCGGCACACCATAGGTAGGAAAAAAAAAGATTAACGGAGGACCACTTGAAAATGGAAAGCACAATTCCCTGGAAAAACGGCATTTGCAAAACGAAGGGGACTGTCGTCGGTGCGATCGTAGGCACCATAATTGTTAACGAGGGAGGGGGTTCAGTGATCATACCTACAAAACTGCGCAACGGAACAGGTAATTCAGGCAATGGACAGATCGTCCTCAACAGAAAAAAGCAGGAAAAAGCGTCGACGCTGAAGAAACCTGACCCCTCAAAAACAGGTCGCCGAACGACACAAAAAAAACGACAGAGGAGGTCGTTCGCTAAAGAGCAACCCACAAATAGGGAAGAGGGGGGGGAACCGCAACAAGAAAAAAACGCCTCCCCACACTCAAAAGAAGGGAACAAAGAGAAGAAAGCTGCCTCGGGGCATCGGCTTGGCGCATAGTGGTGCAAGTCGTTGTAAAACCGTGGCTAATAGCACAAGAGATAAAAATGTCAGAACATGTCGTAGGGCGCTAGGAAGCCGGTAGAACACGGACGAGACACAGGACGACACCTCGTCAGACCTGGTGCCCCCATCTTGCTGACGCACAGGGGGGAAAGCAAAAACAGTGCAACGACTGGTAGGAGCTTGGGGTCTGGTTCGCGCACGGTCGACGGCCAACCTTTCGATTTGGAGACCCCCGAGAGAATCGATCACGCAGAGAACGAGGTGCCGGACAACCGTACCTTTCGCTTGTCAGGAACCGCCATAGACGGAAAACAGCCAAGAACAAACGACTTGAAGAGGAGTAAGGTTCAAGAGGGAAGCATAGTACAAGAGGAATGCAAAGCAAGAAGAATACCATAAGGACTTCCTGCGACCTTAGAAAGAGGTTGATTTGAATGCTGCAGAGGAAGGGAGAAAGCGACAAAGAAAAGAATAAAACGGGAAGGAAGGTGAAAACAATAGCCTTCAGGTAAAAGGACCAAGACATTTCACCCAAGAGACCGAGGAAAAGCAGGGAACAAGCCAGTCTATTCCCGATAATCTTAGCGTGAGCACAAGCGAGAAGAGTCAAGGGCCGAGAAAAAAGCACATACCATATACTGTCGTATGGGCTGTTGTTCAGAAAGGGGGGGAGGAAAGGGAAAATCACACAAACGGAACGGAGACAATCCAACACGTGGCCATATCCGCCGGGAAAAATGGGAAATTGCTCTAGTAGGGGGACCGTATGGGTTTGAGGGGGACATACGAATTATAAGGAGAGATCAAAGCAAGGGGAAAAGGTGCAGGGTTGAGAATAACGGCCCGGGTAGAGCATCATCAGTCCAGTGAATAAGAGAAGGGGAAGAGAATTCAAAGGAAGTAGATAAACAACCCGCAGTTTCTTTGTGGG
>Ga0179593_1374942_pt1 | contig 16741 bp, 23 predicted proteins | sample CZODoug2_1_08_16_FD_185931 | JGI IMG/M metagenome (GOLD analysis project Ga0179593, IMG submission 185931) | Vadose zone soil fungal communities from Angelo Coast Range Reserve, California, USA - CZODoug2_1_08_16fungal (PacBio error correction) | ecosystem: Environmental > Terrestrial > Soil >...
GCGTGTATGCTCGTCAGCGTCACCTGGTACAATTCGAAAATAAACCTCCCTGTGAGAGGTTAGTCCAGTATCTCAGACGGGGGAACGAAAAAAAAAACTCCCTAATAAGAAAATCTTCTCAAAAAGATGGCCAGGCACCGCGGAAAAACCGAAGCTGGTTTTGAGATTAGAGTGTGACCGGGCCCCCGCCTCAAGGTCAAGGTGAAGAAGGATCCCTTCAGCCGGAAAAAGACAAGGTATGGGAAAGAGGGGCCAAGGAGGGGGGCAAGGGTGTGCGCGTTGCAAGAAAAAAAAATGATGATACCGGCGCCGTCGAAATTATCAACTCACATACACGAGGAGGGAGCTCGTTGCAAGGGGGGGAAAAAGAGGAACATGGGGGGAAAAAGAAAAAACCTTTGCCGCAGCTGAGGGCGCTGGTCGCAGCTTGCACAGTTGAAAACAAAAAGAAGAAAGAAAACAACGCCTGGTGCCCAAAGAACCAATCGGAAACTTTCCCCAGCCGGGGTGTTTGGGGGGGGGTTTGTGGGGGGGGGGGTGGTTTTGGTGGAAACGGAATCAACTCAAAGGGGGAAAGCAAGGAAGGGAATGAGGCGGCATGGAACCCGGGCGAAGGCCACGAGGCGTCCGCTTCCGGCATAAATCTTGGTCGCAGGACCACGTAGACAAAAGGAACAAGAGCAAAAGGTTATAAGAAATGAAGCAGTGAAGCAAACCGAAGAAGGATGGGAAAGGAAGGTGCTGCCGGCTTCAACAACCTGATGTAGGCAACGATGAAAACTTCGTAAGAAGAAGAGGAGAAAGGAAATCAACTATCCAGAAGCAAACCTAGAATTCAGCCACTGGGGGTGGGGGAGGGACAATAGGAGCCGACGAGGAGAGCGAGCCAGATGGCAAAGTGTACAAATTCCGCCTAGTCCTCGCAGGGGGGTGGTTTAAGCGCCTAAAGTAAGGGGGCCAGGAGAGAAACGGTTGGGGCTCTCAACACCGGACCAAAAAGGGAACGTAGAAACAAGCCTCATCGCCGAACAATAAAATACTGGACGCACTTGCGGGAAACTATAAGAGTAAGAAAAATAACTGTCACAGGGAAACTAAAAAAAGTTCCGAGGAGAAACTTTAAAAAAGGTCTTGGGGCGCAAGGAAAAAGGGTGGGACGGCACGCCGATTTCGTCCAGAGAGCATGCTTTGTGGGTCGGCTGAGTAGTACGTCCCGCTAGAAAGGAAACGGGCAAAGCAGAAAGGAAAACGCGAAAAACACATGGGAACCACAGGGGGAAAAAAAAAGAGAACTGAAAAACGGGACGTCGAAAAACGTCGTTCAAGGCAAGATATGTGAGATTCAGTCGCGATAAGGGGAAAAGCTCCATTAAGCTTCGCAATCTCTTGCTGAAGAAAGAAGGAAAAGGGGGATAATATCCTCTTGCTTTCTTCAAAAGGGAATGTATGCGGGGCGTTTGGGTTGAAAATGAAAACAATGGCGAGTCGGAGCGGTTCTTTTGCTCCCGTTTGCGAAGAGCTAGGCGGTTGGCCAGCCATTAAGGTCTCGCGGGGAAAAGGAAGAAGAAAAAGGTTCGGGTGCAGCGAGTTCCTGAGTAAAAACGGAAAAAACCCAGATGCAGTAAGTGATCAAACTCGTATAAACCTAAACAATGTAGCACGTTCGGCAAACAAAGTTAGGATGAGCGCACTCAACAAACCATCGTAGGAAGAAAAGGATGGCGCGCAAGGAAAGGGGAGAACCAGGGCAGTGCATCAGCGTTAAGAAAAAATGAACAGCAGCGAGCAGAACGAAAAGATTTCTCGGCCACAGAGAAAAACGATCCCCTCCACGTTCGTCTGAAAGAACGCGGCGGTGAAACTCCTCAAGGAGAAGGCATGTTGTCAGCAGAAGGAAGGAAGGGAAAGAGAATAGCGACAACCTTGTGTAGGACGGGGGGATGAAAGATCAAAGTCAGTGAACATACAGTATCGAATTGCAAACTTGGGGGACTAGGGAGAGGCGGAGAAGGGATGGAGTAGAGGAAGTAGAAATTTGGGTTCAGGAGAGAACTTTCTGGAAACCGGAATATAGGGGGTTAGATCTGAACAGTTATCCATAAAATAAGCGCGGCGGCAAGCCACAGGGGGGTCGGGATTAGGGTCGGGGGGGGAGAGTCTCATACCGCTAGAAACAGGTCATACAAGCCGCATCTGCCTGTCCGAGTTAAAAAAAAAAGAAAAAAGGTAAATGGAGAGAACAACGAGAACATTCCACGACACGCAGAAGAAAGGAAGTAAGACAGTAAGAAGCTGCGTAGGGCACGCGTAAAAAGATCCATTACGATCTGCAGTTCACCGTGGGTGAATGTCAGAGGGGCGGTACATTCCACGACGTGGAGGAAGATTCAGGAGAAGGGAATGAAGGAAAAGGGAGGTTCGTCGCAGAAACGGTCCGCAAGCGGTGGAAAAATAGAGGCGCGCGGAATGCAGAGAGTCGAAAGCAACCGGTCTTTAAGCGGATTCCGAATCAAACGAGACGACGGCGCCAAAAATTAAAGGGAGGGAGAAAAAGGGCCTAAAGGAAAAAGAAAATTCGGGATTACGTAGCCGCGCATCCGCATCTTTGCCGCCGACACCTATGGCGGCCATGTTCGCAGAGAGAGATGACATAAGTGAGGGTGTGTAGGAAGAATCAACGAGAAAAAAAAAAAAAACAACAACGAGGAGGTAAAAAAGAGGGAGGGGCGTCCCATGAAGCACAAACAAATGAAATATCTACAGATGATAACCCTGAAAATCGCCGCGGTACGGTGCGAGCGGATGTAGCGGGCGATACATATTGGGTGGTGCGAGTAGAGGGACGGGGGGGGAACTATATCCGCGTGGGGGGTAAGGTTTTGGGAAAGATAAAGAGTCAACGCGAAGCCCATTCAAAAATGCCGTGGGGGCGGCGCGCGACGAGAAGCGAGTACTGCGGAAAAGAGGGGTCAGTAAAAAAAGGTGATGTGTGAGGCCTACAATAGTTGCTGAAAAAACTGATAATGGAGAGGGAACCCGTCCCAAAGAAGTTGAATTTACGTCCTTCAACACTTTAAAAAGGGAAGAAGAGTTTAAGAAAGAGAAAAAGGGGGGGCTGGGGGTACGCCCCTCTGAAATACGCCAGCGGAGGAAAGGAAAAAAAGGGAAAAAGGGAAATTAGAAGGCGTGGGAGGGAAATTTTCCTCAGACGACAAACGGGGGGATGGGCAATTCTTCTCGAAAACCGATCGGCGAGAGGCGGGGAAGATGTCAAAAAGAGGCGGACAGGGGGAAAGTCCTCAGTAGAGAGGCGGAAGGGAACAGGGAGACGCGATCTAGGGGGGTGGATAAATGCTCGGTTTCACGATCTGTTATTACCGGGTAGCTTTATGCAACAGAGAGAAAGCCAAGAAAGAAAAAGGGAAAAATAAAAAGCGCAAAAAGTAGAATCAACATTTAACTATTTCCCTGGAACCGCAATGACTTGGGGGGAAAAAGACGGTATGGTGGCAAAAATCCGGTTAATCCTGGGGGAGAAAAGAACAATGGCGAAGAAGAAAAAAAAGGGGGCTGGAATCAAACAGAAGAGTCAAAGGTGCTAAAACATGAGAGGGGGGAGGCCAAAGGATAGGGGGGGATCGGGATCACGGTTTCCTTGAGGGGAAGGATTAGGTGAGAAGTGGGGTTGGGTACAAAAGGATTTACCCAGGGGACAAAGGAGGGGGTAGGTCATTTAAAAAAGTAAAAAAAAGTTTGGGTAGCGCATTCCGAATGGGTGAAAGAAAGGGGGTGTGTTTGACCGTGCTCGTTGAGTCAAGGGGGGTAAGGCGTTTGATAAATAAGCATGGGGGGGATCGTTGAAAAATGGTTGGCGGGGGGGGGGAAAAGGGGGATAAGCATGAAAGGAAAGAAAGGAAAGTTGAAGAATCTGAGAGAAAACGAAAAACGCCTGTCAGTCGGAGCAAGGAAAAGGGAGAAAAGTCTGAGACTAGAACTCAAGTACCAGGAAAACGGAATAAGGTCATGCGGTTAGCCAAAGTAGGGCAGAGAGTGGGAGAGGGTGCAAGTGGGTGAACACCAGCTATGGGGGATGAAAAGACTGAAAGCTGAGCCGTTTCTATCGCGAACGTGAAAGTCTCAGGGAAAAAGGGCAGGGGTGACATAGGGAGACCTCTGAAAAAAGGGTAGTGTGAGGTCTTAGGAAAAATGGGTAAATTTCAGGGAAAAGGGGGGGACCGAAGGGGGGCAGGGAACCAGTGTAGCGAAAAAGTCAAAAAAGACAGCGAAATTCTCGACGCTTTAACAAAGAATCATGCTTTAAAATGGCCGACACGACAGGTGACGAAGAGGGGGACAGTACGAAGGGGGGTGCGTTAAAGGGGGGGAGGGATACTAGAACTAGCTAGCCGGAAGCATCTATTTGCCAGGCATTGCTCAAATGGGGGTGTTGCGGGAATGCCTTATGAGTGTGGGAAAGAAAAGGGAAAAAACGGGGGCCGTACGACCAAAAAGGGGCGCGAAAAGGGGGAAAAATTAAAAGAGAGGAGCGGTAAAACCAGAGGAAAGTTTAGGCCGGGCGTAATTTTGTACTATATTGTTTACTTTGCCGTTCGTGCATAGTGCGTAATATGTCAGAAAAAAAAACGAGAAAAGAGGGGAGTCATGCGGGGAGGGGAAATATGGAGGATTAGGACTGTCAAAAGGGTGCCTACTAATATGGTGAATCCAAGGTGAACCGCGCACAAGGAAAAAATTAACTAAGGGGCGGGATTCGTCTCTACAACTAAGGCAGGGGGAGAAGACCCTGGGCAGTCTCTGGGGTAGGGTAGACGTGAGTGCAGCGAAAGAAGAGGTAAGATAGGGGGCAAGAGAAGGTAATCAGAAAAGGATCAGGAGTTCGCAGGGTTTAAAGAAACCTAAGGACGAAAAGGTGTATTGCCGGGATTTGGGAGTCATCTTCTTCTTTGAAAGGGAAAGTTGATGATTTAGTTTTGAGGGGCAAGGTGGGTGAGGAGATGTTTGGGGGGAAAATGGGGGATCGAAGGAAAAAAGGTTGAGGGGAAACATCAGGTAAAAGGAAATCATGACGGGCAAATTTTGCCCACCTTCGAGGCCGGATAGGAAACTTAAATGGGTCACTTCGGAAAGGGGGTGAGAGGAGAGGTTGGCCCTCTGAGGATAATTACTGGGAAGGATAATCAGGGGTTGCAATAATACAAAGATCAGGGGGGGGGGGGGAACATTCCAAAGAGGAGGGGATAAGATGCAGTTAAAAAATTATGGCAACTCCTTTGGAAGTCAGGTCGGAGGAAATCTAGGGGAAAAAAAAAGAACAAAAACTCGTTTAGGGGAGGAAAGGGGGAAAAAAAAAAAGAGAAGGGATGGCAGAGGCGCAAGATTTCGTAAAAGAAGGGGGTGGTGGGGTTGTGAGAGTTGACGAGGGCGACGAGCCGGGAGAGGTCTGTTACAGGGGGACAAAGCCGAGGTGCTACGAGAGAGAGCAGAAAAACAACAGAGGAGGAGGAGTGAAAAAGAAAGTCGCCACCTAGGAAGGCGCAGCGTCTGGCAGAAAGAATACAGGCCACTAACAGACTTCACTGGAGTACAAAAAACCACCAACACTACTCCAGGACTAAGCGGCTCCTCGAAAAGAGAGGAACTTCATCGAATAAGGTTGAGGTGGTAGTTTGGTTTAATGGAGCAAAAAAACGAAGGAAAAACTCAAGTCCAGAAAAGAAAAGTTTGGAGGATGTCTCAAACGACTAGGGGTGAAAGGAAAAACAAGCTGGGGGTGCGGTCGGGGGTCCGGTCAGAAGTATGTCTTCCGCCGTCGCAGCGTCAACTCCCAAACACTGACGGTCTCCACAATTAACAAAGTGATAGAGGTTGGGAGGATCGTACTGTGACAAGTTGGGGCCTTAAAAACCCTTTCTGATGAATTAGCTTAGCTGGAATTAAAAAGGGGGGAGAGAGGAAAAATGGGAAACGAAACCAAACTCAAGAAAAACCAACCTGGTTGACATAATACCGTGGGAAGGGGAATCACAGAAAAGGAAAGACAATCTTCCTTAAACGGATAAGGGGGGGGGAACCCACGAAAATCCGGGTAGTGGATCGTCAATGTCTCTAAAAGAATAGGGGGCGTTGAAAGGTTTTTCACGACCACTTGCAAAGGAATGTCCAAGAGGGACAAGTGGAAAAAGTAAAAGCTATTTTGGCAGAACAGGAGAAAATTATGGAAGTAGTTAAATAGGAAAAAAGAGAAAATCCCTTAAATGGAGGGGGGCTATCTTTAATCCCCCACGGCGAGCAGCACGAGAAAGATCCACCTTAAGGTAAACTCCGTTTTGTGCATAGTCGACAGAAGAGGTGAAATCAAGAGGGGCAGGAAAAGGAAAGTACAAAAATCCTACGGCATAAAAATCGCATGGTTGGTGCCACTAGTGGAAGGGACCAGGGGGATCTCACTCACCTTGGACTCGGAGAAAAAGAAAAAGTTACTGGCAAAGGAACAGACAATAAGATAATCTAACAAATCCCAATCGGGCATTGACGAGCAGCGGGGGAAAAATATATGCATAACGGGCCTAGGGAAGGAGAGAAGGTAATCAAAACCTTGGTAAAAAAACGAAAACGGGGGTATTCGTCAATTGAGGAGGGCAAAAAAAAATGGGGGAGAAAAAAACTCTTTTCAAAAAGGGGGCAGTCGGGAGGAATTCATTTTCCAAAGAGGGGTGGCTGCTCGGCGAAGTCCGAGGAGGCAACAGAGGGCCTGAAAAACGGATCCGAGTCCATGAAGGGGTACACAGAAAGGCCGGCTAAAATGACGCCGGTCATGAAGAAAAAAAGATGGCGAATGTCAAGGGAGAGGTCGGCGATAAAAAGGTTGGAACCGGTCGGTCACAATAGGGAGGGAAAGAAAAAGCGCGTGGAAGAGCAACAACGGGGAAGCGCCATCTCGAAGTAGTTGGTCTGGGTGGTGGAAACGCTGGGAGGGAAGGATGCTTTTGGGGAAAAAGTGGGGGAAAAGGGGGGAGGTGAGAGGGCGGACGTGTTCTGTGCCCGGTTCGTGGGGGGGCGGTACGCTGGCAAAAGGAGTGTTCCGGGCATTGGAGGCGGGGGAGAGCGAAGGGCAATCACTGAAGGCGGTCTGTTAGTTTTCACCTGGGGGCAAAAACAGTGGATACCCCACAAAACAGAGGCTGGGGACGTTATCAAAAGGGAAGGATGAAACAAAGTAAAAAATGATAACGCGCAAAACAACGCGTGCAAGCTTTTGCGAATGAAACCGCAAAAAATTCGTAACTGGGAAGAAAAAAAAAAAAGGGCTCATGGGGAAAAAGAGGGGGACGCAAAAGTGGAGCGAAAGAAAGGAATCTCCAATTCTCTCAGCGCAGACGAACTTCACAGACAGATCCCCCTCCAGGACAAAGCAAGAAGACCAGGATGAATCACAGGACAAAATGTAGTCTCTCAATTGTTCTCGCAATGGCAAGATCGGGGGAGAAAACGAATCTCTAGAAAAACTTGGGGTGCGATTCGGGAAAAGAAAGGGAGGAGCACGAAAAGAATCGTAACGGATTCCTGTTGGAAAAGGGGAAATGGGAAAAAAAAAAAAATAGGGAGGGGAGTCAGAAGGGGGGTAGGAAAGTAATTGTCAGGATCGGATGGAGGAAAAAAAGATAGTTCGATTTAAGAGCGGACGAGCAATTATCCCACTAAGTAGCTATTACTAACCGGAACGCCGCCGTTTCGGGGGGGGGTAAACGGGAGAGGACGTGAGAGACACACGAAAGCTGGAATACAGCCGCGGCACCGCTGTCGGGAGCAGGGTAGGGGGGTCCTCATCACCCAGGTGTTACCCATTTCGAAGAATAACTGCGCAGGAACAGTTCCACGCAAGAACGACCGCGAGACCTTTCAAAATTAAGGCCAGCGCCGTAAACAAGTTACGAGGTCACTAAGGGCGAAAAGGGGGGGTGAGTTCCCGGTTGGAAGGAAACACCAGAGGGGGGCGTAACGGGGATCACTGAGACAGAGGAAAAAAAGCAAAATATTTGGACATAACCTGCTCCGCACCTTGACGGCGCTCGGCCAAAGAAAAAAAGAGCGAAAAATAAAGCAAAAGAAGCCCGGAATGTTCAATTTCTGGAGTCCGATGGACAAGAGGGAAGCCCTAAAAAAATTACAAAGAGTTATCGCCGAAGGCCTTCAATCCAGACAAACAACGAAAAAACCAAAGGGGATTCTAATACTGAGACATAGCAAGAGGGGGACAGGGGTAAGACAAAGGGAAGAGTTGGCACTCGCTCAGGGGGGTAAGGGCGGCGAGGTTTGACGGGGTGTGTATGGGGACGAAGCTAGAGAAACCACAACACGGGGATGGGGAGGAAGAAAAGGAACGGACAAATTCCTCACAATCATTATGTAAATAAAAGAGAGCCGCGCGAACCCATGGCAGCGGTAAATACGGGTCGACGGTTGCTGAAGGAAACAGAGTATGGGGGATGGGAGAAAGCATTGGGGGAATATGAGGGGGGCTCAGATAACGTGTAATTTGGCAACAGGAGCGAGTGGCCCGCAGCAACAAATGCAAGGGGGGGAAAAGGGATGGGTGCGACCGAAGCGATTGAAAGGCCGCGCAAGAGGAAGAAAAAAAACGGGAGGAAGGAAAAGGGGGTGAGCAAATATGGGGCTCACGTGAGAAGTCGTCGGCCAAGAAAGTGGGAAGTACCATCGGGCTTAAAAAGGTACCGGGCGCTCATTTTAACTCAAATGCGGTGGGGAGGGGGGTTACACGAAGGAGGGGAGAAAAAAATAAAGTCAGGGAAGGGGGCCGAGAGGAAAAGGAAGCTCGCAAATGCGTGGAAAGCCTCTTAGCAGGATTGAAATGGAACTTGTGGATGGGGAAAAGAGCTCAAAGAAGAGGCGAAAAATGGTTTGTTTGAAGGGCGGCGCTGGGATTAAGAAAGCTAGGTAAAGAATAAAAGCTGAGCATAGAATTTGGTCCGTTATAACAGCTGTAAATCTAGTATTCAGGGGGACAGGGAAAGCGGGAATGGAAAGATGATGGACAATGAAGACGGTCACTAGGCCACTGTACGAACCTGAATTGACAAATCGACAACGGAAATCTCGGTCCAGGGGGGTGGTAAGAAGAAGGGGAAGGTTACAGGAGTTGGACTGGGGAAAACAAGAAAAGCGTAAAGGGAGAAAACACAGATCTTCGTTGCTAGAGTCAAGGGGAGGAGAAATTGCGAAGGTACTTTGCTAGATCCACAAAGAGGTCTTTCGCAGGAGCGAAAGGGGGGGGCGGGGGGTACTGGGAGTGGGAAAAAGGGGGCGGGGGGGTTATCTGGGGAAGAAAATCGGGGTCAAGAAGGTATGCGCCGACGAGGTAATCCTGGTGCGAAAAAGGAACCTTTGGCCGACAACTTAAGTGACAGTGGCATCGTTTAATTCAGCAGTTACAGTGAGTGATGGAGCGCATTCCGAATTGTGCTTTACTAGAATTTTGTGGGGGGTTTTTAACAGGGGGTGACATGGGGGAAAAGTTTGGAAGCTTGTTATCAAGGGCAGCATCGTGGGGATCTTTCGATGGAAGTAACAAGCAACAGAAATCCTATGCGGAGTGAGGGGAAAGAGAAGCTCAAAGAAAAAGCGAAAATTGAGGGGGGAAAAGAAGTAGAGCGGGAGCGCAAAAAAACCAAACCTCCGCTCTACAAGGAAACGCCAAGGGAAAGAGAAGAAATCCAAGACCTTTCCATCAGGGGAAGGGCACAAAAGAGAAAGACGGGGGAGGGGGGGTGAAGGTTGCAGCCAGCGATTTTCTGACGAAGAGAGCTTTTCAAAGGGGACTCGCAGAGCGAAGGGACTCCTGGCCATAGGATTGGGAGGGTGGGAAGGGGAAGACGAGCGCAAGGGTTGGCAGGACTCAAGGAAGAGGGTAGTGCAGGCCGCGATGTTTTAGGCCGATTCGGGAAAACGCGCGAAACGAAGGCAAAACACCCGCGGGGACCAAGAAAATTCGACTAGGAAGGAAAAAAGAAAGGGAACTAAACACAGCAGTCAGTTGTTCACCGGGTGGAAACCTCAAACTAAAAAGGGGGAAGAGGAACGGCGAATCGGAAGTGTTCGGGGTGAAAAGTTGATGACCGTAGCCTTCGCACAATTTCACAAGTTTTTACCAGTTTTGGCGCTGGGTGAAATGAGAAGGGGGGGGCGTTGGGGCTCAGGTCTCTTAGTGGGGGGTTTGGTTGAAAGCCTCACGGTTTGTATCAAAGAGGCATGGAATTAAGCTATTATTCTGGAAAAAAAACTTCGAGATAGAGGACACTTCTGGGGAATGGTTGGGAGAGGAAGGTTTCCTCTGGGCGTCATCGCGCTGGTTATCAAAATGTATAGGCGTAAGGCGGGATAGGTGAGAGGGATGAAAGAGACCGCTTGGGGAAAAGATAAGGAGAGGGTTAGAAGACCAACCGGGGTTGAGGGACTGGAAGAAAAGCGCACACGGAAGAATCGCACTACGATCATTGCCTGGCGCAGTATCGGGGGGAATTGGGGAGGGAACGTGGAATTTCAAAGCACGAAGGAAAAGTAGGGAAGGAGATATTTAATCGAAAAAAGGACGTGCGGGGTTCAAGCATTAAAGCTGGGTGTCAGTTTATTTTATTCAAGGCGTCTGTGAGAAGGTCCTCAAGACGGGGGGAGGGGGGGGAAGGGGGGGAAACCAGGCGTGGTGAGGATTGTGGGGGAATTCGCCATATCAGCGGGTGCATGGACATACCAAGAATGCAGCAATGAAACTTCCAATGGGGGAAGAAGGAAGGGAGCAGGGGGGCACTAAAAAATCTCTAGCAAATCGTGGAAACGAAGTCGCGCGGAGTGTGATGTGCTTATAAGGAGGAATCATCATGGTAGGAGGAAAATAATGCACAATCTACGGGTGGGGAGGCCAGCAAGGGGGATGGTGGGCCAGGAAGGTGATTCATTTAAAATCTTCGGACAAACTTTGAGGGGGAAAGTGAGTAAAAGGGGGGCTTCACGGTCACCAATCTAAATATGCCAACAAAAAAAGTTTCGAATTCTGAAGGAGGTACCACCAGAGCGCAGATGTGCAGATTATTTGGGGTGGGGTGGTGGAAAGGTAGTGGGGGGACGAAGGGTACAAGGGGCGACGAAGATGTAAATGGGGAAAAGGACCTCCGTAGCAAGATTTAGTTTCGACTATCTCAATCAAAGGAGAGGAAAGAGAGCTCGGCGCACGGGGGATCTCGTGCAGCGCCCCATTGAATCTGAAACTCGGGCCGAGGGAAGAGGCTCACCTCTTAAAAAAAAAAGAAAAAAAAAAAAAATCTAACTACGAAAAAGAGTAAAAACCTCTTCAATAACTTTCAATTATAGAACCTAACCGTGTGGGTGCAGTAACGGGTCGGGAAACCCACGTGAAGCAAGGTAGGGGTGAAAGAAGAGGGTGTTCCTTAAGAAGGTAAGGAGAGGGAGGAAAACTGAACGCCTTAGGGGGGACGGTTCTGAGGAGAAAAGGATATTCCGTAAAGCCGCAGCAGTAATGATCAATCCAGAACTGACGGGGGAAAGATGAGAGTGATAAGAGCTGTGGTCGAAAAGAAGGGGGAAGGGGTACGGGAAAACCAACCTTGTGAAGCCGGAAGGAATGTCAGCTGGCTGGAAAACTTTGCGTTTGCAGCCGCACCCAAACTCCTCAAGGAAAAAGAAACATACTCTTAAAGTTCACAAAAATGCCGGAGGGAAAAATAACGGGAAAGCAAAGAAGTCGAGGGTCAGGTCCACCTAATGAAGATCCGTACGCCGTCTACGCAATCTCTGAGTAAAATCGTTCTTGGTGGAGGTGGAAGGCACCAAACTCGAACAAATTCCAAAGGGACTTCGGACCATGTTAGAGTAAAAGTGGGAGAGCAGCATGACTTCCGTTGGGGTACTTCTCAGCTCACAAAAAAAAGGCAGTTGTATTGAGTCAAAGGACGGAGAAAAAAAAAGAAACTGAAGGTCAGAACTATCGACTGAAGTGCGCTCCGCGCATAGAAACGAAGGAAAGGAAAGAAAGAGTGAAGGCAAAGGAAAGGATAAAGAGAACGACCTGGGAAAATTAAGCTCCGGGGGGGGAAAAAAAAGCCAGACCATGCCCCTTTGGCGCTCGGCAAAAAGCCTTAAAAGAAGAAGACGAATAGGGAAAACAATCCACATTGGAGAAGCAACTTTGAAAAGCAAAAAATTAAAATAGGGGAATAATTGATATGAGAGGCGAGAGGTAACAACTCACGAACAATAATTTACGTCAAAGAGTGGCGGTCCAGGTCAAAAACAGCATGGTGTGCGACCGAATCTTTGCGGAACACGAGGGGCATTGTCCAATCGGGTGGTCTTCAAATGAGGAGGCCTTCAAGACTCAAGGGTCCTAAACATCGAGGCCCTGCACTTTTACCAGTTGAACTGCCAACCGCGACTCGTTAGGCAAAAAGAGATAAAGGGGAGAAGGCAATGCGCGCAATTTACATAAAGGGAAAAGGAAACTGGAAGGGATTCGCAGAAAGAGCAGGGATTCACACCTTTAAAATATCTCAGAAATCGAAATACAAAGGCTGGCTTGAATCGGGCGTTTGGTTGAAGATTGTCGAGCGAAAGGTTATGGTGTTTCACCCTGTGGAAACTGGGGAGGGGAGAGTCACTGCTACTCTTTACAAGGCAATTCCGTTAGTCGAGTCCGTCAAAAAAGGGCTATGGCTGGGACCGCGTATCCTTTTACCTTGACGTAAAAAGGGAAGAAAGGCAAAAAACAAAAAAAAAAAAAACCACAAAAAGACGCGGTAACCCAGGCTTCAAAAAACCAATCTTGCGAGGAGCAAGAAGGAACAAAGAAAAAATGGAGAAACTGATAAGAGGGGAGAAGGAACAGTGGGCTCCACCCGTAAAGGAAAAAGCAACCGTCTTAAGAGTAAACAAATACAAAAGCAGAAAAGAAACCGGAGCTTTCCAACCCACACGACGGCCCGCTAAAAAAGGCACGTTCGCGTACCGAAAGACGAGAGGGTTGACGAAAAAAAAAAGGGGGGGAGCGGAAAAGGTTTCTAGAAGGGCCACTGTACTCGCGGCACCTTGTGCGGGCGGAATACGCACTGACCAGTCAAAGGTCGACGATGGATTTACTTCAAAGGGGTGGGGGAGGGGACGGTTGAAAAGGTCAGGAGCAGGTGGCAAGCATAGTAGATGATCAGTAATAACGCGCTTGAAACCGGGGAATTGGAACAGTCTTTCACCCGAGAAAGGATAACTAAAAAAGTAGAGAGAGAGCATCGGGCACCCGCCTTTTTCGTATGCTGAAGCGTGTCAGCAAGAGAGAAGATTGGAAATAGAACCGAAGAGGGCCGGGACGGACTGAAAATCCGAGGGTAAACTCAAAAAGGGGCACGTTGCGCGATCCCTGCGCGAGGGGCACCACGCCAGACAAAGCAGCGAAGACGTGAGCTGCACGGGAAAACGGAAAAAGCAGGAGTGACAGCGGGAAGGGAACATATAATAAGATCTTGCATTAACGCGCACTGAAAAGGGGTTGGCCCGAAGGGTACATTCCAAACGGCGGGGAGTTAACCAACACGTCGAAAGGAAGGGAGGAAAAATATTTGGGACGGGGGGGAAAAAGTAACAGGGCTCCGGAAAGGAAAAGACCGGGACTTCGCCGGGGGGCGCGCGCAAATCAGCACGTAAGAAAAAGGGGGAAAAGGTGCAAAGGAGGACTCCTCTGGCAAGCAAATACGGAAAAAAGGAAAAAACTCGATGAGGAGAAAAGAATTGCTGAAAGAGACATCACATACCTAATCCGTCGAGCCGGCAAACATCTTTGTCCTGACCGTATTTAACGAGTTCGATTTTACGGAAATGGGGTGGAAAGTCTGGGGGGGGGGGAGAAAAAGGAAGAGGAAAACATGGGTTTTCTTGGTTTCTTATGGGAAATCTACAACAACGAGGGAGGAGGAAGATGCTTCCCATCCAAAGCAACAATTATATCTCGACCTAAGTCTACCCATGGCCGAGAAAATCGCCGGTATACTGGGGGGGTTCAGGCCGGGAAAGGAAGGAGGAGGGGGAGAGGATCAAGAAAAGTTATGTGGGAGGGTGACGGGCTGAAGGTTTGAGGGGGCGGTTGTAATTTTTGCGCCGGGAGGCGCGGACGCATCCTCACTTTCAGGAAAAGGGTGTGAGGAGGGAGCGAGGACTCGGAGGCCGAAAAAAAGTCATCAAAAGCGCTGTAGCAAATGTTGGGAACGAAAAGAAATTGGGAGGAAAGAGGATAGATATGCCAAACCCGTTGAATGGGACCGCACTCAGGGCTTCACAATTTTTCTTTCTTCTGGACGGTGTAGAGGAAGGGGAACTTCAAGATCGGGAAGGGAGCTGGGGGAACCGAAAAGGGATATCTTAAGTGGCCAGGGGGCGGGGTATCCTCAGGGGCATATCGCGCAAATGTTAATTTGAGGGGAAAAAGAGGGTAGAACCGAAGCTCTAGGTGACTTAGGTAGGTGGCAGTGGCGATGAGACGCTCACTGACGATCGAGGGGACCCGAGCTTCTATATAGTGTCGGGTGGAGAGGATAAAAGGGGTTGAGAAAGTAGGAAAAAGAGGTGAAGGGGAAATAGCTGGAGTACTTTACACTGACGAAACACTGCCATCCCGCCAGTTCACGCTCGCCAGAAATCTCCGCCTTTTTAGATGTCGTTGCAGCGAGTGGACGACCGGGTCAAGGTGGCGTATTTTACGGCGAGGGCAAAAAGGTGACTCGCTAGGAGGTTCTGCTCAGTGAGGGAATACATTTTGCTGGCGCTACACCAGGTCTGAGACTAACGCATGGCAGGAGGAGGGGGGTTGCAAGGGAGGGCCCTGATCGTGTGAAAGGAGGGGGAAAAGATCCAGTTTCGTTTGGGGGCGCTGGGAAGATTTACGACTGCCCGGGTTGGAAGTGCCGGCGCACCAATAGTCAACGACAGGGTGACAGGGTGATGGAGCGTCAACAAAAATTAGGGGGAAAAAAAAGAGGGGGTTTTGGGGGTAAAAAGAAGGTGAAAATTTTTTATCAGGGGTTCATAGATGAGGCATCGTTTGTGGGTCGCGAGGTAAGAAGGAAAATCGCTGCAAACAAGATGCGGCAAGTGAAGTAAAAGGCTAGAAGCGAAATGGGGGATGGGACACCGGTATCATCGGGGAAAAAAAAACGGAAACCGGAAGCAAAAAAAACCGATCAGGGCCAATTGCAAAAAGCCCCAAGCGGTTAAGAAGCGCAGGATTCGCGCGAGAGTTGACAGGGGGTTGATCATATGGAGATAAGAAGGAGAAAAGGTTCAAAAAGGGGGAGAGGGAAAAGGCAAACAGGAAGCCGGACGCAAGAGAAATAGAACTAAAAATTACTAAGGTCACTCGATTTTGCAGGCTCATGAGTGTCATGAAGGATAACGGAAGCTTGAGGTAACCCGGAAGAGGGAAAGGGAACAAGCTAAAATAAAAAACTGGGGAATTAAATGTCGTTACTAAAAAAGAGAGTACGACACATGTGCTGTGCCTTGGTCCGTCGACTTGATCTTCTGAATAAGTAAAAGTTGTAGAGTTTAAAAAAGGGGGAGAAAAAGGGGGTATAGCGAAAAATCGCACTGGGAATCTAGTCTTTGCGCGGCAATTGCTGAAAAAAGGGGTGGAGGGTTTGATGAGCTAGTTGAGTTTGGTTCCGACAAGGCACTTTTTTCAAGCGGTGCGCGCCATGTTGAGGATATGGAAAAAGGCGAGGAATTTGAGGACAAGGCCGAAGGTGGGTATTCGGGCAGGTGGGAATGCAATTGAAAAGGTCAAGGGGCAGAAGCTAAAGAAAAAAACGGAGGGGGGGCAGAGGCGGGAGTCGTCTAGTTTCTGGGAACGAAGGTCGGGCAGAAAATAGCGTTGGGGAAAGAAAAAGACACGGGCGGTTTTGGAGGGAGCGGAAGCGAGCACAAAAGAGCCATAAACATGATTCTGCTGCTCACCTAACACGAAGGCATGAAGGGAAAGGGGAGAAAAGGGGAGCTTTTTTTAAGGTGGTTGGTGACTTGGAATGCAAAACAGCAAAGGAGTCGGGTAGATATATTTGGGCAGACGGGGGGGAAGGCCAGGGGAGAGGGGAAAATTGGAGTCAGGAAAAAAAAGGCCGGCGGGCAGGAAGCTTCCGTTGAGTGACAGCGTCGTCAAGTCAGAGGAACTGGTGGGGTGGGCCGTGGACAGCGTGTTTGAGGATTTGGGGAAAATGCAGCGCACAGACTGCTGTCAGACCAGCGAGGCGAAGGAAAGGTGCAAGGGGGGGTTCCGGAAAAAGCCGGCCAGTGAACCTACGCCGCTACTTTTAAGGAACGGATTGCCCTCTGGAATGGGGAGAAGTAAGAAGGATCCTGCGGAAAGCAAATCATGGGGGGGGGGGAAATAAACAACCATCTCTAGAAGTTTCAAGGACCATACCCGAAGTGGTGAACGAGCATCGGACTGTGGGGGGGGATGGTGAGTCAAGCGTTTGTCTCCTTCACAAGATGAAGAGAAAAAACTTCGGGGGGGCGATGAAGGAGACAGGGGCCGGAGAGAAAAGGAGTTCCCTGTTGGTTTGTCTAGTTGACGATAGGGAAAGATCCAGGGGGGGAACCTATGTAGTCAGATTGAAATTGGGAAACTCAGTTCCTCCGGTCAACATAAGCT
>Ga0179593_1518424_pt1 | contig 16739 bp, 17 predicted proteins | sample CZODoug2_1_08_16_FD_185931 | JGI IMG/M metagenome (GOLD analysis project Ga0179593, IMG submission 185931) | Vadose zone soil fungal communities from Angelo Coast Range Reserve, California, USA - CZODoug2_1_08_16fungal (PacBio error correction) | ecosystem: Environmental > Terrestrial > Soil >...
GGGACCTGGGAACACAGAAGCAAAGGAGGGGTCGGCTGGCAGAAAATCCCTGGAAAAGGAGGGAGGCAAAAAAAAAAAGCTAATGCACCAAAACCAACCCTGACCAACGGTGAGGATAAGGTACAAACGGTAAGGCCTAAGATCTAAAACGAATGAAGAGATCAAATTCAGAGGGAAATAGGAGCTGCATGGAAAGAAACTAACGCCAACGGCAATACCAGATATAGCAATACGCGGTGCAGAGTAAGCAAGAAGTAGTACTCAGAAAAAGACATCACGATCTCAAGGGAAAAGATATCTTGGTATCAAGAAGCAACGGCAAGAAACAAAAGCGGCTCATTAATCTAGAAAGGGATCTCATTAAGAGGCTAATAAGGGAATACACTCCAAGGGAGAGTTAACGAACTACACAAAAGGGAGTCATTTCTCCGAGGTTGAGAACGGCGCAAAAAAGGGAAATTAAAAAGTTGAATGAAGAACCAGGGAGGCTATATAAAAAAGGTTCAAAATGGTTAAGCAGCAATGGGTGGAGGGAGGCAGTTGAATTGGAGGAAACAATCTGTATACAGATGAAAAGGAGGAAGGTTACACAACTGTGCAACAAACCGATCCCAAGGGGGTACGAGGCAAGCTAGAAAGGAGCCGGGACCTCGTGAAACTCTACGAGCTTAAAAGCAAAAACAGTTTCTCCTCCGATACTTGTTTCGGGAAAAGGACGATTGTAGCGGCTGAAAGTTCGGAAATAAGAGCAACAACAAAACCAAAGGAGAGGAGAAAAGAGGAGAGAATTCTCTCCTCCGGCGGGGATGTAAAACAGACGGAAAACGAAAAAGGGTAAACAAAAGGAAGAAAGAACGCAACATGAGGAATAGGGAAACTATATTTGCACCGGGGATAGGCTATTCAGGATGAAAGATATTGGGGAATGCAAAGTCGTCGAAGTGGGGGTCACCATCTGGGTAACAGGGGGAGCAAGTGGAGGGGGGACAGCAGTGTTAATCAGTGGGACTTACAGGAAAAAAAATTAAAGAGGAGACGTCATCACTCTCTAAATCCAGGAAAGCTCAGCGAGAGGGGTGTGGACAGGAAATCCACCGGGTGACGAAAAGGAACTTCAAACGAAGAGGAGAAAGAACGAGGGGAGTCAGGCAGTAAAGAGAAGGGGGAAAATCCTGGCTCAGTCGGCAGAAGTTGGATGCGCGCCATTTGGGCGAGAGGTAATCTGTACTCTGAGAGGGGGGAAAAATGGTGAGATGAGCTGTGGAATATTCGAGACGGCGATGAGAAGGAGGCGGGTCCTTTGAGGCCGGATAAGAGCTGATAATTGACAAATAAGAGAAAGGAGCGGTAGGTTCCGGTTAAGACTTGTACAGGTTTTGAGATCGAGGAGTAAACGAAGATGAGGGAATTAAGCATATTGTTGGGTGAACTCAGGGGAGGGGCTAGAGATCTAGTGGGATTTTGGGAGACGTCGCGAGCAGGTGGGAGGACAACAGGGTGTCACTAGACATCTGCCAAAGGAAGAGAATCTAAATTGCTGCGGGGAGGAAAAAGGATCAAGCCAAGACAATGGAGAAATGAACCGACTTGCACAAGAGAGAAGCACGGGCAAGGAATTAGTTAGTCTGTATAAAGGCGAGTACTCCGGAAGATGGGAGGAAGAACGCTGAGGGGCTACTCCATTTCCTTTGGTGACGATGGACATCGAGATAACGGACTTAAAAAGGAAGCGGTCATGTGGGGGAAGTCCTGTAGAAGGGAAAAAGGGGGGGGGGCAAAGCACGGGTAGAGACGCGCGAAGCAAAGTCGAAATTGGAACACTTTTTTGGGGCGTTTCAGGGAGAGGACGATCGATGCAGTAAGAACAGTCGGCGTTCGAGAATAAGGGGGGGGTCCAGGAAATCAGGCCAAACGAGGAGGAGGGGAAGAGAATTATCACAAGAGCCCTTGTTTCGGAATCACTGTCTTATGCCTTCAGCAATCTGATAGTCGGAAGTGCCCCGGCCACCTTCATGAATATACGAAGGGAGAGGAATAGACAAGGACATCAGCTCCCCAAGGCAGATCAAAAGAAACCGCTTCGTCCGAAACCAGGAACTGAAGAGAAGGTTTGTCACTTGCAAGTGTCCGTGTTCTCCGAAGAGAGAGGAAAAAGGAGAGAAAAACCCGCATCAAGGGGACTTATAGAGGGGGGAAAGGGGAGAAAAAGGGGAAAGACCCAAAGCGTGAACCCTAAGTTGAGGGCCATTTTAAAACTTGAAAAGGTCGGGGGGAGCAAAGAAAGATTGCTTTTGGACGACTGGAGACGAACCGGGGAAGGGGGAGAAGATGGTGCGATGGAGTATCGGGCATTGAAAAAGACGGCTTACCCAAAGTATCTGCCGAAGAGCACCACCAACCACCGAGGCTCAGAGACAAAAGCTTGACACCTTATAACTAGGCTGAAAGGAAGACACTCGCGGACGTTATGACCGTCAAAAAAAAGAAAGAGCAGGTCTCGCCGGAAAAGACGATTCATTTCTCGAAACGCAGAGAAAGTAGGACAGAGAGTCCAAATACAGGCAAGCACGATCAAAGGCTCGAAAATCTAAGGAGATCACCGGAAATTCCTCTAAAAAAACAATAGAGGGCAGGCACAGAGCCGGAAGTAAAAAAGAGAAAATGAGCCGAATACAAGGAAAGAAAGATAAGAACGTACCCGGATTGGAATTAAAAAGAATCCAGTACTTGAGACATCGGAGAAGGGGTTGCATCCGCAAAGTGAAGAAAACGGGGCCGAAAAACACAAGGTCTTAAAGAGAGGGCACAAGGGGATGTAAGAGCGGTCAGGAATCGCCTTATTACTGGCGTGAAGGGCAGGGAAGGTCAAAGTCTGGGAAAAGGAACTGGCCCCAACATCGACGGTTAATAAAGAGGTGCCACACAACAGTACGAAAGAATGGGCAAACATATGAGCAATCTATCGGAGATCAGAATCAAAATCACAGGACCTGTTACGCTAGAGAGGGACAAAGAAAAAAGAGTTTCTCACCTACTGCATGGGGAATTGGTGGGCAAGATGTTGGTGGTACGGCGGAGGGCCAAGGAAGCATCAACAAAAACAACAAGGAGTAGGAGGGAAAAGGGTGCTACCTTCCGGAAATGGAAGGAGACATCGTCGCCAAAAGGAAAAAAAGAGGCAGGCTTCACAGGGTTAAAGGAACGGATCCGGTCCAAAACGAGGGAGGACCGGGCGAGCTCCTGTAGTTGTCAGAGAAAAAAAAAAAAAAAAAGAGAAGGGGCGGTCTCTCTTGGGGACCAGAAGGTGTTTGGCACGGCGCTCAAGAACTAAAAAAAAAAAAAAAAAAAAAAAAAAAAAAAAAAAAAAAAAAAAAAAATTGGCCATCAGGGAGCACAAAAAAAGAGTGGCGGTGATCACGAACCTAAAAATCTCGCCGGCAAACACTCATAGCAAGCTAAACAATGTTAGGAAACCCGGTGAAAGAGGGGACTCGCGGGAAGAGGGGAAAAGCATTTTTCGGCTTCGGGGAAAAAGAAAAAAAAAAAGTGTCTCGAACTTTCCAGGGGGGATGCTTTGGGTTAGGAAGAGGAAGCGGCAGATAAATGCTTCAGTGTTGTCTCCTGGTACGGGAAGGCAGGGGAGAAAAGAGAAGATGTTTCGGGAAATCGTGCAAATGCGATTGGAGGACGGGAAGCTCCGGCAAAGAGAAGTAACGAAGGGAAGTGGACGCGGCGGTATCAACTTCATCTAAAAAAGGTCCAGATGGGAAAATAGAGTGGGATATCTGAAGAGCGACATGCGAGAGGGGGAGGAAGGGCAGCGGGATAAGGGGTACATTCCTCAGCAGTCGGGCTTCGATCGTGTTGGGGGTGGGGGGATCGGAGGGGTATGTCGATGACATGTTGGGGTTGACTGAGAAAGAGCGAATCTCGCTGCCAGAAACGGACTCTTTCGGGGGGTGGTCCGAAGTACAGAGGACTTGAGAAAAGGACGGGGAAGGGGCGGCTTATAAAAAGGAAAGGACAACTTAGTGGAAACTTCTGGTAAAGGTCGCAAGAGGATTACTGGCCCTCTGTCAGTTAAGAAAATAAAGGAACAAAAATCTTCGGTGCATGAGAGCGGGGCGACATGAATCAAAAAATAGTGCTTTCGGGACTGCCGGAAGTGGAGATTAACATGGTGGCACGTAAAGTAGAAAAAACCAACCCCCACACAAGAAAAAAAACAACAACCCAAACCAACCACCAACACCACAAACAACCAACAAACAAAAAACCAGCGCACCTATTCAAGGGGGGGGGGGGGAACGTTGCCGGGGGTTTACTCTAAGACAGACCTGCGTTATTCAAAGGAGTAAGAAGCTTAAAATACCAAGACCAGGGGGGGTCACCAGAAGCAAAAAGAAAAAAAGAAAAGATATAAGGGTTCACAAAGATCTTGGATAGAACTCACAACTCTGATTAAGACCTTTATCAAGAAAGAGGGGAGAGTACAAGAACGAACCAGCAAATCAAAAGGGGAGTTATCCCCCGGACGGGAAGGGAAAAAAAGCTAACAAGCTCTTCAAATGAAGAAAACCGAGGCCTGAAGGAAGGAAACGTCATCCCATGAAAAGCCGAAAGAGTTTGCTATCCGTCAATGTTCGCAGAGAAGGGATGCCATCGAAATGGAGTAGGAAACAGAAGAAATGGTACCTGACCTAGACGCACTCGGTCCAGGAAAGGGTGTCCAATGACAAAAAAAGAGGAACACGATCGTCAAAGGACGTAACTTAGCCGGCGGGGGAAGTTATCAAAGAGGGATTTCCAAAAGAAAAGTTACGACTGGGGAAACAGAAGCACCGAAGTCGGGGCAGCTATAGCGGAGGCTTCGCATCCAGATCGAAAAGACCAACCGAGATCTCGAGCCGCAGGCTAGAATAAAAGAAAAACAAGGAAAGGCGTACGTCTCATTCGCATGACAACGGGAGAATCGATCCCGTCAAAACGCTAGTGAAATCTGTATGCAGGTAAAAAAGGCATCAGCAGGGACGATCCATGAAACTCTAATCAGAAGACACGAATATCGCGACAGACTGAAAAGGGCGTATCAACAGGGAGGCCGGAAAAGGAAGCGAAGCAGGTCAGAGCCGCATTAAAGAGATCAAAAGTGAGGGAGGGAAGCCAATTCCTTAAGAAGGAGAGGTTCACGGCCGGAATACTGATCATCGTCAAGGGGAGGGAAACGGGATTACGAGGGGAAAGGGGAAGGGAACACAGGGATTCCGATAGATCTCTTCAGGAAGTGAAAAGGCGCGCATGGGCGGTTATCAAAGGCGTTAGAAGGAAGGCAAGACTGTGAAAGTCCAATGAAACAAGGAAGACGGGGGAAAATCCAGCGCAAAAAACAAGTCGAGAAAAAAAATTTCTCCATAAAAGGGGATACTAGGGGAGCCGAATCTAGGGCATGAAAATCCTAGAGACTCTGGGACTCAGGGGGCGCATGTCATCAAAAACCAGGGAGGCCAGGAGAGTGTTTGGAGTGTGTTGTAAGCGATGATTGGGTTGATAAAGAGATCTCACAAAAAAAGAGGGGGAGGAAAAGAGAGGAAAAGATCGCCTCCGGAACTCCGGGACGCTTAAAAGAGGCGAATCAAGAAAAGGCTGCGCACGGGGGGGTGGGCGAGAACCAGAGGGAAAAGGGGAGGAGATAAGGATCGAGGGATCCTTATCACCTGCTCAAGAAAAGGATGGCCTTGTGCCGCAGCGTGTATTCACAGCGCGGCCAGTCAAGGACGTTGGGAATTTGACGGACTTCAAGTAGTCACAGAAGGACTAAACAAGGAGCCGAAAGCCTCAATCATGAAAGGACTCCTTTGTGTTCGTTCCACTTTGCGTAACTTGGCGAAGAAGCAAATAACGGAATGCCCCTCGGGCGGGGCTGCTAAAGAGAAGGGGAAGGTAGGAACCTACCTTTGGATGCGCAAAGGGTCCTTCATTGCGGACTGGACCTGAGTAGATGTGGGGGGGAACAAAGTGTATGCAGAAGAGTGAAAACTAAGAACTGGTCGGGGAGAGAGTGGCAGTGGATTCTTGGCTTCGGCAGAGGGGCAAGGGCGCTGAACGCGAGATTAAGGGAAAAGTGGGCCGAAAAGCATCTGGCTTTGGAAGATTGCAAAAGAAGGAGTGTGGACGGAGAGCGAGGATTATGGTCCGATGCTTACATCATATTTATAGGTGGTCAGGCCATGCGTTCGAATAAGGTGGTGGGGGGTTGTCGTAGGGAGACATGGGGGGGGGAGGAAAGGGGGGAAAGGCGCTCACAGACCGCCAGAACATCGTTGATGCGGTCCAGAAGCACATTGAAGCATCCTGTTTATAAAAACTAATAGACGCTTCACATAGTACGGGCGAGAGGTGGGCAGCTAACAGTCAATTAGATCAGCGTGGTCTCGTCAACAATGAATGAGGGGTGAGCGCTCATTCTTTTGCGAGCCATCGGGAAGAGGGACCAGGAAATCAGGACAAGAAAGGGAGGACGGTGGGACAGTCCAAGAGGTATCCGGGGAAGATGTGGGGGGGAAAGGAGATTTCGGTTGAACGGCTCACTACCCGGCCAGGAAATTCTACGGTTTGCAGTGCCGGTGAGAGCAAAGACGTAGACAATTCTGGGATCATGAGTGAAGAAGACCCAGGGGGAAGGGTCGACAGGACGTGAGAAGAGATAGAAAAAAAAAAAAAACGGATTATGACATAGTATATATGATATGCATCTTGTTCATCAGGAAAAGGCTTATGGCGGAACTTAATCCCAGCAGGGTATCTGGAGAAAGAAAAACTTCACAGCAACCACCTTCAAAGAGCATGCTGGTCGGTGGAGCTCATGTACCCAAAGAGACCAAGGGGGAATCCACAAAAAAGTAATAAAAGAATGAAGAAGAACGAATGAGCAAGCACGAATTGTAGGGGCACAACGGGTGGGGACGAAGTCTAGAAATAAGAAAAGAGAAATAACATGTAACTTCTAACAGACAAGTTCTAAGTGGGGGAAAACAGTGACCAAGATTGAAAAAAATTGAGTGCTTTTTACGCTTGAACCCAGGTCGTAAGGTGAATCCGGGCGGTATTAACATTGACTACTTGAAAAATAAGTATCAAAAACGCGGCAGAAATAGTGAAAAAAAGCTGGGTCAGAAACCAACACGGGGGAAGTAAGCGCAGCCAAAAAACTCGACGCCAGAAAAAACTGTTGATAAAAAGATGCAACTTATCCAGGGGCTAGGAGTGAAAGAGAAGAAGCGAATTCACCGAGATCAAGAAAACAGCAAACACTAGTGGACTGGAAAAGGGCAGAAATGCGTGGTCTAAAATGAAAGACGTCGGCTACATAGTGCGTCTCCGCAAGCTCAGGACCAGAAAATAAACAATAGCGCCGCACAATCGAAGAGAAGAAGGCTCTGGGGCGGAAACTCATAAAAACGATCATGGCCGGACTAAATTAAGAGCTAGGAAAAGGAGGCGCATTGTCCAGGAAAGGGTTCCCTTTAAAGACCGTAAGACAACCTGTATCGTTAGGGATCGTGAAGAGAAAAATTGAGCAAACGGGGTGAAACAAAAGGGATAAGCGAGTACACTTAATTTCTCGTCATTGCGTTGGAGGATGTCGGAACGGGGAATGATCTCACTGATTAAAAAGTATGGGCAAGAAGGATCAAATCACATTGAAAAAAGAGGGCACCGAGAGCCAGATGTTGGACAGGGACCAATATAGAAGCGATCCTTACTGATCTCATAACCTACCTTGACGCACCGGGATGACGCAACACGTGGGGGGAAGGAGCCTCGTTCAGGGGTCCGGAGGCAGTAAGCAGGGGGGGGAAGCGTCCGTGAGGTCACCAGGCGAAACTCCAACAACAACTAATGGAAATGAAAAGTAAAGAATCTCCTCCGGACGAAATTCGATAAAAATCCCCGAAAAAGAAAAAAGGAAGACCACGAACTGGGTTTGCTTGGTCAGCAATGGGATGTCCAGTATGCGAGATTACTATAGGAATAACAGGGTGGTACCAGACAGGAAGGATTCTTCAAGCGTTGCTAAGTGTGTTCAGGTCATCTCATAGAATAGGGGAGTGTAAGTAAGGAGGGGGGGAAGTCCCTTACCCTCCCATCCAAAGAGAAAAATAAGCCTAATACATTAAGGCGGGTGATCAAAAGGAACGGTTTCAAAGTAAACTTGTTTCGAACTTTTTTCTCTGGTCTCAAACAGAAAGGCTATCGTTTTTCTAGGAGGGGGGGAAAAGAAATTTTGACGAAAAAAGAAATTGTCCTTAATGGTGAGGGCTCCATTGTGACGGGCTCTAAGGCTCCTCAGAAATGCCCTCTCTTGGGTCAAAAAAGGCAGGAGAGAGAAAAATTTCGATGCGATAGGGGGCGAGATGGGGGATTCTATTGGCGATCTGGTCAGGTGAAGGCGTACTGAATCAGTAGTACGGCGGAAACAGCATCTGCTGTTTAAAAAAGGTAGAAAAAAGTTTGACGGGAGGTACCGGGCTCATGGATGAAAAAGGGATAAGTTGTCAGGAGGAAAAAGCAAAGGGGGAGGGCTTCCGATCGGGGGTTGGGGGGGGGGAGCAGGGGGGGGTCATGAGCGAGTTGGCAAGGGGCGAAAGCAGTGACTCCGAGAACTAGGTCGGTGAGGGCGGGTTCCGCGAAAAAAAGATGAAAAAACGGGACGCTTCAATATAAGAAAGAGAATGCGAAGTGGCTGGGAAAATGGCGCAAATTAGAATTTTCCCGTCGTGGAGAGAGACATCTGCGGGAGCCGACCTTGCTTTTTCAAACGATGGACAAAGGAACTAACGGAAGGCCCATCAGGTCAAAAAAAGTCACGACGGTCATGGGGAGGGGCAGGGGTTAGTAGACGAGCCTGCACACTGGGCCCGTCGGAGGCTACTCATTCCGGCAAGAGGATCTTGGGCAAGGGGACGACCTCGGCAAGACGGGCAGTTCTTAAATAAAGGAGGGAGTTAGCGGAAAAGCTGCGATCTCTCAAAACAAAAGAAACACATAGGAAGATAATTCAAAAAAAGAAAAGCTTTTGACGAGAACCCTGCTGATTATCACCGACGGTCTCGTCGAAGGAACTGCAAAGAAGACGTAACTTAGGAACAGTGCCGGGACCGATTCAGGGGGCCCAAAAAGAAAGAACGAGGCAATCAGAAATCTCCCAAGGGAACTTCCGAATCTGAAACACCAACGGACTCTGTGCCAAGTGGACGTTTCCAGATCAGGAATGGAAATCGAAGTACAATGTGGGAGGGGACGTCTCAACTCAAGCTACCAAGGAAAGGTGAAGAGGGCCAAGTCTTGACCCTAGGTAATAGAAGTGTGCGGGGCTTAAACGAGAAGATGGAAAAAATTCGGTGGACCTTGTTGTAACGATTTTACGAACCGACACAAGGGTTGAACTCCTTGCTTTACATAGTACGACTAGAAAACTAAGAGGTGAGCACGGCGGGTCGGGGGCGATTGAATTGAATCATCCCGTAACTTCTAGGAAAGAAAACCAGCGCGGACAACAAAACAAGTAAGAGGGGGGATCAAAAAAGGGAGTAAATACCTTAAGATCTTACGGGCACGATCCCGGGTACTTAAGGAGGGATATAACGGTGGCCACTCATGGGGAGAAGAGGGAACACATCATGAGTAACGTTCTTGACATGTCAAAAAGTCTACTCCGGGAAACCGTAGCTCGGAAATAAGGCCGGTGCGAAAAGGAATTCCGATAGAATAGAAATACTCATCAAAAAATATAGAGATAAAAGGTCGGGATAAAAAAAAAACAAACGCGGAATCACTCCACAGCACAACGGAAAACCGGTAGGTACAGAAAAATTAGGGTAACAGGGGCAGCTACCGTGAAAAGAGCTTCGAAAACAAAATTGAGGCAAAAGTCACGGGAAGAGACCTAATAAAAGCACAGTCGACTTGTCCTCTAAACGGAAGAGGGGATCTTTCGAATACTTCGGTTGTAAACTGCAGACAAATGGCGGCAAAATTAAGTGACGAAACAGGTCTTCGATATTCCTTTCAATGATGAGAGAACGCAGTGCAGGAGCGTTAAAATGGCAGGGGGGCCAAGAGAGGGACTTGGCAGTCCCAGGAGCAGACTTTTAAGGAGGCGGGCCCAAGGGAAATAGGGTAGGCACGCTGTTTGAGAGGACGTAGGCATGAGCTCGTCCGTAAAGGCGAGATCCGAACTGACCATTTTAACAGCACGGAATGCAACGCAAAAAAAGTTGAAGGAAGCAGTCGGCTGTGGAATGGGGTTGGGGGAGACGATGTTTAAAAGCAGATCGTACACGGTCGAAGCAAAGATAACTCAGACCAACAAAGGAGGATGAAAGAGTAGATCTTCCAAGGCCTCAGGAAGGACAAATATGCCAATTGACACCCGCACATAAAAGATGGGAAAAATAATGAATATAGACGGGTGTTGCGAGCAGCAGCACCCTGGCGCAGATGGAATAAGTCCTAGCTACTGATGAGACGGCGAAAGAGGGTAGAACGGGGCTGAGGTTTGGCAATCTATCACGTGAAAGGGATTATGTGCAAGTTGAGAGTTTATTTCCAAAAGGGAAACGTTCCTCCGTAATAGAAATCTTCTTCGCGACCTAGTGGAGACGTCAACAGTGGGTGGCTTTTCCACTTTTTCGGGTATGCTGACTTTTCGAAACTACAGGAAAAAATTCATCTCTCGGGAGCAGAGGGGGGAAGGTGTAGAAAACAAAGTATCTTCTGAATTTGGAAATCAATTTTTGCGAGCTCTTTAATGCGGCTCGGAAATTAGCTTGGGGGTAGCAGTGGGAAAGAGGGGTTAGCTTCGTAGGTCGAAGGCGGTAGCGTGTAAGGATGATCTCTGAGAGGAGGATTTGAACGGCTACTTAGAGAGAAGGGTCGGCGTAAAGGGGTGGAAGTCCAAGTCAGGGGGAGTGAGGGAGGGTAGGGCTGCCTCGAAGAGAAAGGGGGAACGTGGATAGTGTAAGAGGACAGAAAGACATGTGGGGGGGAGGGGATTAAGAATCTAGTTGGGTGGGTGGACTTGGCGGGCAGTGATCAGGGGGGGGGGGGTGTAGGAGATGGAAGGGAAATCAATATGACAGAGAATCTGAGGGTGTCCATCGTGGAATGAACGAAACAATACGAAGACGAACGAAACTGGGGCATTATAGACCGGAAACGGAACGATCGTTTTCCGCACTTCCTTTTAAAAGGAGTCCACGGAGAGTCAGAAGGGGGGGGGGGTGTGGTGGTGGGGTGGTGGGGGTGGGGGGGGGGGGGGGGGGGGGGTGTTTTTGGGGGGGGGGGGGGGGGCGGGTCAAACTCGGTGACGCTTTCGTGTTAACGAAAATGGAATCGAGCTGAGGTACAACAGGGAAAGAGAAAAATGGACGGAAGGCATTGTGAGGGGTTGGCAATAAAAGTCCGTGATTCCTGGGGGAAAGGAGAAAGGGATCCGATTATACACTGCACCCGGGGAAATGGGGATATTACCTGGACAAATTGTTATTGCCGGTCCTTCTCCGCAAGACTTCGGGGTAAAGGTCGAATCCGCCATTCACTGGGCGCACGAGCTTGGCCGGCTCTCTCACAACACGGAGGGAAGTGAGGGCGATGGCCACAGACTTGTTTGGAGAAGAAGAGGGATTAAAAGAAATCCAGAGTAGTGGACTCGGGAGAGCGAAACCTACCTAAAACCACCGAAAAAGACCTGTCCGGGAAAGTCTAGAGGGAACTACGGTAATTAGCAGGGGGAAACATCGGAACACGGAATAAATTAAAAAGCGCATCACCATGCCCGAAACAGTTTTTTCAGGGTGCTGGGACGCACGAGCTAGGTGGGAAAAATGGAGAAGAGACCAGAATGTCGGACGAGAACACGAGACCCGAGTACTAGACGGTGTACGACGGCACAGGAGAATGCGTATGCACAAAGGAGTTAGACGACAATAGGTCAAGGGGAGCACCGCGGGGGCGTTAAGAATCGAGAACACCTCAGTAAGGAGGGGTTCTCGGCGGTGGGCGGAGTATCGCACTGGCCAACTCTGCTTCAAAAGAACAACCTTATCCTTGCGAAGAGACGATCGACACCACTGAGGGGAGGAACCCAAATAACCTATGGGAGTCCTCATCTATTACCGGACTAAGGTCCACTGTATCAAAAGCAGCGCGGGAAGTGAACAAAACAGGTCATACTGCCTTAAAATACTCATCATTACGACCTGATAAAGATCGGAGAAATATCATAGAAGTCCGCTCATCCCAAAGCAGCGGCTCTAAGTCTGTATCAAGTCAACCCTTCATTCCTCCCAAAGTGGATAAAACGCGCAGCAGGAAAAGAGCCACTTAAGAGCTAACCATAAGGAAATGCAGCAGAATAAATTAGGTTCAGAAGAAGTACTCTTCTCCTATTTTGGGGAAAAAGTCGTGGTGCAAACAGGGGGTTGCCGAACACAAGATAGTATTGAGCGGGAGCGAAAAAAAGCATTGGGGGGGTAGTCCGGCGTACGGGAAAGTACCCTCGCTATGCTGGAGACGAAAGACTGGGAGCGGTGAATAATCCTGGGGAAACAAGAAGAAAGATTGTCCATGATAAGGATGTCGAAAGCAGAGCTACGCAACAGCCTCGGGTAACTGTGACTGGGATCAAGACCACATTTCACATCCCATAGGGCCTGAATCGATGGTCGGTGCTACTAGGGGTGAAAAAGCATCTCCGTCCTTCCCGAGGTCGAAACAAGAACTGGGTAAGACAGTCCTCCCGTTAAAGGTTAAGCTCGGAGAAACTACTAACAATACAAGGGGGCATAAGGGTGTCGTTGGAAGCGAAACGAGAGTTCAACGGGAGGGGGAGTAAGAATGAGACCCAGGATGAGCTACTTCTCAATGCACATAGGTCGTCTAAGTGGGGGAAGTTCCAGGTCGAAGAATTGTTCTCAATAAATCGGTTACCGTGGCCCGGTAGCCTGAAAACAAGGAACGCTCGATCAAAGGAGCTTAATCTCCGAAGAACTGGCAAAGTCAAAACGTTGGCCGGATGTTTTCTAGCTGAGACGAGGGCAGGGTGTCGGGGAGAGTGGGACTGTCTTAAAGTGGGACAGGAACCATTGGGTTTCGGCGACTTTACTGAGGCTGGGGCTGAGGGGGGGCACGCTTGTATAAGCGAAAATCTGATCTGTACGAGCGGGGGATGTATGAGGGTGATTGTCAGGAATATGTCCTTTAAAACGAATTCCTTAAAATAGGGTGCCGAGAAGAATGTTGTAGGCGGTCATATGCAGTTTGAACGTTGGATCGAGGGGAAAAAGTAAGACTAGGGAGCATAGGGATAAGGGCAACAGGTATCATAAGTTTTAGGGGGGATTTGGAAGGCGTCAAAGAGGGGGCAGTTGGTTAATCCTAAGGTGGGGGATAACATATGCAAGACGCGAGAGGGTGATCCACGGGAAATAAAATGAAATCACCATTATAACTCCAGGTTCTCAACGGTAAAACTCCACTTTAAAACTAAGCCTTGTAAAGCTTTTGTGAAGGGTCGCACCGTTAGACCTATGGCACCTGGTCAGTGGCAGACTGACAACTCATTTCTTTGTCAAGGGATGGCATGAATCGGAACGAAAAAGACGAAATCGTGCTTCATTCAGGGGAGGAATTACTGGTGATCAGTGGAGGACCGTCACGCAAATTTACCGTAGCGAATCACGACGAAAGAATCAGTCAGGTTTTCGGCAAGGTCAAGGACGACGAACATTTATTGAGGAAGGATGTACATTCGTTCTGAACAAAATACGTGTGCCAGCAAGGGGAGCTCAAAAAGAAATGTAGAAAAGAGGGAGATAGGGGAAAAGGGAGAACCGGACGTCTGGGGAGGAAATACCGCAATGGGAGAGACTTCAAACAGGAAAGCACAATATGAATATCCTGACGGGAGGACCGACGAAGGGACCATATGGCGTGCCCGAAGGAGACGAGTAAAAAAAGGGGGGGGGTTGAGGCACCCTTACGGGAATGAGGGTTTGATGCCTTTTCGACGAAGACAGGATGCAGAGAAAAACCTGGAAGGAGGCAAACCGTAAGGGCATTCTGAAAAAAACAATCAGAACCCCCCGGCGTTAGACCGGGGTTCCTACAGTGAAGAGCTGGCCTAATTCGTTGCCAGGACGTGATACTTGTAAGCCGTCTAGGGAGCAACTTGCTTTATAGTGGAAGACCGGGAGCAGTAACCGAAAGAGGATCCGGCTTAGTGCAGAGGGAGACAAGTTCCAAACTGATGGGAGACCCAACTCCTTTCTCCAGCCTCGGGACATAACCACCTCGTCATGAAATACGTCAATGGAATATTAGAAAGATTCTTAACTTCCTCAAGATCAGGACTTCCTCGAGGAGCACGTCAAAAAAATAGGTGAGAGGAACACGATTTCTAAGCCGCAAATACGATTATCGAGGGACACCACGACATTATTAGCACGAAATCTACATACCTGAGAAACGAGAAAGGAGATATTAAAAGTGTATCACATGGTAAAAGCTATCACTTCTAAAAAAAGACTGGTCACAAAGTAAAGAGATCGCGCGCAGACAATGCCGAAGAAGAAAGACCTTCACACGCGGGGTCAACTCAATCAAAAGAGAGGGGGCGAGCAGGGGTAATTCTGACGGGAATTCGGGAAAAAAATGGGCATGCGTGAAGGAAAGAGGGTCTTCTCAGAAGGTCTTGATTATGAGTGATCCTTTAAGGGTAAAGCGGATGGCTGACAACTACCTGATTTGCCGTTGAAGGATACTGTGGGACCCTGATAGCCAGACTTTGCACAGGACCATATAAGAGCGTCACATCCGAAACTATGAAATAGGGTGGACGAACTCTGGAAGATGTAAAAGCACCCCATCCATGCTGAAACTAGGAGGTGGTCCTTTGCACAATGTTGGAGAAGAAAGCAAGCGGTACGGTAGGCAGGAGGCCTGATCGAGAAAAAAACAAAAAAAGATAAGAGAGATATTCCTCAAAGTAAGAATCGGCCGTAAGACAAAAGACTCCTCCTAAGAATATCAGGAAGCGGGGTGAAATTGTTCTCCTAAAGGTAAGGAGCATGGGGATGCGAGACTTCCGGAAAGTCGTCACTTATGGGGGATCCCGGAAGCAATATGTAGCCACCTGTGGGGGCCTTCAAAAAAAAGCCTGTGTTCGCAGTGGGAAGCAGGGGTGACATCCCTAAAGTCGCAGGGCTGACAGAGAGACTCTAAAATCATGACTAACTATATCAATTTTGTTCGGGAAATAGAGTGGTCGAAACGTTTGGAGCGGTCTACTACTCTACTCAAGTACCGACAATAGAGGTGTTAGACCCGTTCAGTGTAAGGGAGGGGTCCTGAGAGAGTCTGCGATCCATGGGTGTAAGATCTTTGACGTTGACCTGCAGTTTTTCACAGGGGAGAGGTAAGACGTTGTAAACGTGTAGGAGCGAAAGGTGGAGCTGGGGGATAAAAGTACTAAGAAGGGCTGAAATTGCGCCTTAAAAGGGATCTGATAGCTGGGTCCTGCTTAAAAAGATCGTGGCAGGGGAGAAAGGAACTGTCCGGGGCTGAGGAGGACGTCAGAGAACGCAGTCGCCCTTTCCAATTCACGGTCGACACGCCGCTAGGAATCCGTATTTGGGTTGGTTGTCCTCGGAGTCAAGAGGACAGGTGTGGCTACCTAGGGAATGGTTGGGATCTATACCGACCACAGCCTAGCCTCGCTTCTCAGTGCAGCTTAAGAGACAACCGGGGGGACGCGGGAGGCACCATACCCGGGGGGTAATACATGGGATAACAGTACGGGCAAGAATGAGGGGGTTGGCATGGTGCGGTCGGGACCGTTTATAGGAACGGAGGGGGGGTTCGACGTGAGCGGGTGTCGACCATTTCCTTTTTATGGGGGCAGAGGATCTGGGCGACAACTTAATGAACTCGGAAAATCAGGTATGCAAGAATGGAATTCCGTAATAAAGATAACACTGTTGCGGGGGGACGCTAAGAGTGGGTTAGCTAGCGACTTAGAAACATCAAATCGGGCGTGGGTTGGCCTTTAAGTTGACGAATCACCTAACCGGGAAAATGCATGCGTAATAAATAGCGCGTCTGCAAAATTTACAATCTATAGACAACAAGACAACTTGATAGATATATTCTATGCTGGTCAGAACTCCTAGTGCTGTGACGCCTGATAACGTTTCAGGGGAGGTAGCAAAAGTAAAACGTACTCCAAAAAATTCAGGACGGCCGTGAGAGTTCCGAAGGGATAAAATCGGAGCAAAGTAAAGACAAGGTGACTCGCTACTGAATCAACACAGGCCTGAAACGATTCCTCGTCGAGTTAGGTTTTCGCTAGACTCGGAGGCCATGGAATGTCTAACATGCCGCCTCATTTCATTACAAACTCACCCCCGATAGTATAACTTGCCGACATACGCGCGAGGCGAAGTCGTTCCTCTTTCCATTTGATAACTAGTGGACGGATCAAGGGCCTATTGGCGGGAATGATACTGACAAGGTATCGAAAGAGTGAATGGATAACACACAATTGGGCCACCTTCTGCAGGAGGACCCCATGCAAAGCCAACAAACCTCAGAAGAAGACCAAAGACGGGAAAATATCAAAGGTAGACGAAAAGAATTCGATGCCTCTACTTCGAGGATTAAAACAAAATCTAGAAGACAGA
>Ga0179593_1492997_pt1 | contig 16737 bp, 17 predicted proteins | sample CZODoug2_1_08_16_FD_185931 | JGI IMG/M metagenome (GOLD analysis project Ga0179593, IMG submission 185931) | Vadose zone soil fungal communities from Angelo Coast Range Reserve, California, USA - CZODoug2_1_08_16fungal (PacBio error correction) | ecosystem: Environmental > Terrestrial > Soil >...
GGTTAAAATAAATGTGTTTGGATTTGGGGCGGGGCCGATAGCAGCTGCCGAGAGAAATCGCGGGATGGGGTCTGAAAGCACATCTGGGGGGGTGGTCAAGAGTACTCACTGATAGAAATGTTTTTTGCGGTATGGTCCTGGGAGTTGGAGAACTGTTACGATCCGAGGTTGGATTTAAGGGGGGGCGGCTGGGGTGGCCCGGCTTCGGGGGGAAAACTTGGAAGGGGATTTCTGAATTCGCCTTATTGCGGGCGTCGGAAGAGTCGGGCAGAAGAAAGGGGCGGGGGTTGTGCTGTCCGGAACTTAATCGCAATAGAAGAATGGACGATCGGAAGAGGGGCGAGAGAGTGGCGGGTCCTGCCGAGGTCGAAAGTGATTCGAAGAAGGCGGGCCTGGGAAATGCGGGCGGGGGTTCAGAAAAACAAGAAAGAGGAAGCGCGTTTTTTTGGTTCGATCGACTGGAGGGTATAGGGCACGCAATGCGGGAAGGACTCCTGTGCACTTGACTGGGGTTGGAGCGAGGGGTGCCGGGACCACGCCTTAACGTAAAGAGTGGATGGAGAGTGTTATGCAGTTCAGAAAGAGGGAGCACCCGATGGCTTTTGAACTTCGGATTGGTTGCGAGTCGTTTGCGAAGGGAACCGTTAAGCGGAGGGAAAGACTGTTGTGAATCGGGCTAACTCCTCCGTGGAGTTTAGGAAGAACACGTGGACCGCCATGTAATCTTGAATAGGGGCAGAGCTAGAATCGGGGAAGGAAGGGAACCGAGTACGGGGAGGCGTGTGGGCCATTGAGAGGTAATGGGAAGGATCATTTTTGGGGGATACTCAAGGGGAATGGGGGAGGGGGTAGCAAACACCAATCATCTCAGCACCATAAGAGGGGGAAATCGTATAATGAACCCACGTAGTGAAATTATAGGTTCATTGGAGGGAGAGTGAAATGCCTACTTAGTCCATGTTGAAATCGGGGAGAGGTTTTCTTCTGGGGTTCAGTAGGTATACGACCTGGATTATGTTAGATAGGGGCTATCTTGACAATGTATGGAAGGGTAAAGTTTTTTAAGGGGAACAGTAAGCGGCGAGGAATGCCTGGGACAGATGTGATCCGTTGTTTATCTTGGGACGGAGTTTCTTGAACTGGAGTGAACTGGCCGAAGGTTTCTGCGGGAATATGAGTCGGATAAGCTATTAGTGGAAAATAGGCTTTTCTCACTTAGCATACGTAAGGGAGCAAATTGATTCGTTGGAGAGAAAGATTGCATAGAGGGGAAAACTGAGGGTTCCACAGAGGGTCACAATAAGATCTTAATTTGGGGGGCTCTCAGTTTGTCTAATAATCGAGGGGGTGCGTCAATGCAACACGCGGGAAAGGTAATGACATGCTCGGGGGGGGGATGGGGGGGGTGTGAGCGACCAATTCTGCTACTTAACCAGGGGGCCGAGGGCGATGGAACGTCGAATGAAGGCGGGAATAATGACTGCGGCGGCCGCAGAGTTTCGGGGGGAGGGGTTGAGAACATGAGCGAGGTGTTATACACATCTCAGAAGGCCTTATTCTCGGATTTTTGGGAGGAGGGGTCCTTGAAACCATCACGATATTAGTCTAGATATTATTTTGGGGAGCCCCAACGTCGTGGTCGCGCCATGGGACGGTAAAAATCGCAGGGTCTACTTGGAGAGAGAAGTGAAAAGTGCTATAGAGTTAAACCTCCAGGGGAGGGGGCCAAAAGAGGAGATAAGAAACAAAGGCATCAAAGAATACAATGCAGCCTTAAAAAGATGAAACGATACTTAAGGAAAGGAAGGGTGACCTAATCACGAAAATGCCAAGGCCGGCTTTCATGGGAAGGCGAAGGCAAAAAGAATCAGGAAGAGTTCAGTTGTCAGAAAAGACAAAGAAAGAGAGAAGACAAGGGTGATCCGGCATCGGGGAGGGAGCCAAGTCCATAATTCCGAAGAAGAGGGACGTAACTCGGATGGCGGGGAGAAGTAGCAAGCAAAGAATCTAAATCGATCACCTAGCAGAGAAGGAGAGGATAGGTTGGAGAACTAACTACAAAGCTCCTATAAGTAAATTCCCCGGAGGACTGGTGGCACATTTATTAAGCAAGCCTTACGTCGAGTAGGGCATGGGAGGAGGGCCACGGATTCTCATGGTCGTCCACCGGTATCAAGAATCAGAAATCAGACGCATGGGGCCACCTTTCTAAAAACAATCCATTTTCATCTTTGCAGAGCCTTGTGCAAAGGCGCCAAAGGGGGAGAGATAGATTGTTGTGCCCAAATCGTAAACATGGTAGAGCAAACCATATAAGAAGTCTTAGCACAAGGCGAAATGTGGCGGAGAAGCAAAAGAACGACGGAAAAATTGTTGCACTTTACGAACAAAAAAAGCGAAGTCCGTTGGGATCTCGGAGCTTTTCGAACGAAGGGGCTTCTAAGGAGCATTATCCACGATCAAGGGACCAAGAACGACAAAAGCCTAACAGATTTGCCAAAGGAGACCCGATAAACGTTGGATCTCTGGAGAACAACCTTCCCTATCTCGTTCAAAGGAGAAAACCAAAATAACGAGGGAAGGTCCGTCTCTGTCGGAAATCACATCGCGAAAGGGGCCGTGGGGGGCAACTCGGAAATTCCCATCTAGAGGGGAGAGAGAGAGACTTCAACTTAATAATCTAGGTCCGGGCCATAAGGAGAAAAGAAGGGAGACTGTACACGATGGGGGAACTGGATTTTTGCCGATGATGAGGTATCAACATTCGGGGGGCCTTAAGCTAACTTGGGATTGCTGCATTTCCTCATCTTGCAGAAAATACAAATGTGAGCAACGATAAAACGAGCTGAAGAGTAGGGCTTGCAGCCTAAGGACACAAATGGGCAAGATGTAGTTAGCCGAAAGGACTTGAATAACCTTTCTTGGGTCAAAAGTTAGTGAACGTGCAGGTTTGCCGTTCTATGGCAAATCGGCGAGAAACGGTGGAAGCTGTATCGTATGGTCGGAAGGCTAGAGGATTGGGCGGTACTCTCTTCCCTGGACCGAGCGTTCACAAAGGAAGTTCGGAATAGGGGTCCGAGTTTTTTTTAGAAAAGAAGATCTAGGGCCACCATTGTAACGGCATGACGTCTATGTGAGATCAGGGCAACTCCGCGGATGCCCAGGACGACCCAAAGCCAATTATTAGGTCTTTGGATGCATCGGGGGTCGGGAGAGGGGCCCTAGGGCGGCGCTGAACTCATCCTCTTCTCTTTCAAACATACCAGGGGAAGAGGAGGATGCTCAAGGGAAAAATCGTGGATTGGTGGAGAGCTAGGCAGCGCCGTCTCAAAGAACCAATAAGACCGTAGAAGACGCCATATTGGGGGATTGAGAAGAGGAGATCAAATTCTCAAAGTCTGAGTTGGGCAAGGGACAAACCCGCCTGTCATTTGAAGAGAAGTGGCTCGGGAAACCGGGGTACCTTCGAAGATCCCAAACAAACGGGGGATGGGAAAGATGTCAGGGGGATTTAGGTGCATCGGTCGTCACTGGGCTAAGAGAATGGGGACCTCGAGCAAACCTCTCTCGGGGAGGATATTGAGATAGGCGATCCAAATCATCGGGGGCTTCGATCGGAGCTGCAGTCGTAGGTGGGTAATCCGGGCGGAAAAGGAGTCTAATCGCGACCTACAACTCACGATCCTTCTGAGTGAAGATCTGCAGTTGGGGAAAGCGACCGATTATCCGGACTCTCAATCGGCGGCTGGAAAATCCGAAGAAACCTTCGGTCAAGACACCGACCAGAAGAAGGGAGGTGGAAGAGGCTCAGAAGAGGACCCTGTGCCGCTCGAACCACCTCTCCTAAAGGGGCAGCAAAACCGTCCAAGGGTTTGGTGGCGCAAAAAGAAAGAGGAAGGGAGAAAGCAATCGAGAGTTGGGGAAGCGATGACGAAATAGGGGACAAGAAGTATAGAACTGGCTACCTTATACTGGTCCACAGGGGTTAGATAGGAGATTCAAAGGGATAAAAAACCGTCCGGGTGAAGAAACCCCCTAACATCACGGGGAGGGAAAAAAAGGCCTTTTTCTTCTCAATTTAAGGGAAAGAAAGATTAGAACGGGGGAGACAGTGGTGGAAGTTCTTAGGGGAGAAACGAAGCAAAAAGTGTGGCGCGGGGGATCTTTGTTAAAAAACGGACGGGGATCAGAGGCGGGGACATCTATTTAGAAAAGCGGCGCGCGTTCGTAATTGGGTGAACGAAGTGCGCACTCAGAAGAGGATGGAAATTCATTCATTACAGCAGGTCGGGGAGAAGCGGTAGTGGGGAATTTAGTCATCGTCAGGAGGATGACCCACTGGTGGATAAGATCCTCGGGGATCGTGGAAGGAACCGAGACTGTTCAATAAACGAGGGTCAAGTTTGAGCCTATGGTTATGGTAATGGCACCTAGCGGCCTCCCGCGAATTTTGGGGTCGGTTTGAGCTGGCGAAATACGTAACATGTGTGAGTGAAATGGGATTGAGAAAAACACTCCGGAGCGTCCCATTGAGCCAGACTGAGATTTACGGGGATGAAACAAGGGGAGCGCGGTGCAGGCTTGGTCCGAAGAAGGGACTGGGGCTTGGAACTTATCTTTTAGATAATTGCTACTCTAATACAGCTTGGTCGGGCACGACCCCTTGCGCATAATAAGAAAGAAATGGGTTTTTGTGAGATCAAAAAAACAGGTTTGCCATTTCCGCCCTCGCAGAAGAAGGCGAATCCTGTCTAGCTGGTGGGGTGGTGCAGTTTGGTTTGCGGACCCTAGGTTTTTTGCTCATCGAATCTCATAAATACAACCTTTGGGGGGCGGATTTCACTAGGACTAGGGGCTAAGACTATGGAAGTTTTTTTCATTAGATCGGAGGTGAAGACCTACTGTGATTCTCAAGCTCGAGAAAAGGAGGCGGGAAAAAAAGATAGGTTTCGCCAGAACAGTTAGGCTGGGCTCTACGCAACTCAATAGCGCCTGTTGTCCTTAAACCGGGGACTCCGCAGGGGAATGGGAGGATCGGAATTACGCGTCGTTGCGGCAGCAACGAATGTCTCGCGACTTCTCTGAACGTGCGCTTGGTTAGATGATTTGGTTGAAAGCACTTCTCAGGTTCCGGGAGCGCTGCAGGAAGGCCTTGGAGATTCTACGACAGAGGCACACGTAAAGGAACCTGGGGTTCGTCTGAGCTTTGGTAACTCCCCACCTTGAATGTGAGTTTTTAGACTTTCGTCGGTCCAAGTGAAAAGAGGAATTGCATCGTAGGGGCCGAGAATGGCAAAAGGAGAGGAGCAGAATTTCGAAGTAAAAGGAGGTTGTAAAGGTTCGCTGGAGAGGAGTTGTATGCTTCAACGGAAGCAGACTTGGGGAGCAAGTAAGAAGTCAATACTATTAGGGTACTGTCAGCTTGGCCGAAAAGTGTCGAACCGATGATGAAAAAGGGGAAGCCGTTGATCTTCACACGGAGGGGGGGGGGAAGAGGTCTCTCGTGGAGGGGGTTAGGGACATGGACCCGCCGCCAAATTCGAAAAATAACGAGAATAACCCAGTCTAAGTCAACACCGAGGGGGCCGGAGGGGGTCATTCTCTTGTCGGAACCCCGCTTCATCTAGGGCTCTGACAGGGCTCTTTGCGAGGACTGCACGAGTCTAACCCCCTCTGCACGTACCTTAATAGTAGGGACGATGATTCTCGTCAACCCACCATCCAGCAAGGGAAGGGATGGGGAAAGGCACGCGGGTTTCAAGAGGGAATGAAACGAACAGATACTTAAAAAAGAAGAGAAAATTCAAAGTCCAACTGACAGCTCCGATCTTGACTCTGGCCGAAGGCAGCTATGGGGTCTTTACATCGAATATAACCTGCGAGAAATAGGAGAGGGACGGGTCGTAAAGGAGAACCGCGAGGTTTAAGAAGATCAGACCCGCGAATCTTCGGACGCCAAGCGGCCTGTTCGGGGCCTGAAAGGACCAAGTTTGAAGAAAATCCCACGTAAAAACACGAAAAAACATGCTCCAGACTGGGGAAACATCGCGCTTCGTGTAACTGAAAATCAAAAACAGCCGGAAGGAAAACTTGTTCTTAACTGCTCGCAAGCTCCAAAGCGATCTTTAAAGAAGAACGACTAATCAATCTTGTGAAATCACTGTTATCTGAGGTCACTGGACAAGCAACGTCAACCCGAACGATCAAAGGTGGGGCAGTGGGGGAGCGCCCGCTTTGCTATGGGGAAAGAAGTATGTTTTCGATTATACGGTGTCTACAGCTGAGGGGATGAGAACGTTGAACCTGGATAAAAATGAAAAAACTGTACAATTCCATGCCCCCTACACAGTCCCGCCGATGCATTGCAAGGGGACCAGACTTTGTCGGAGCAAGCACCATGGCTCGTACCAGGTTGGAATCACCCTCAACGGCGGTAGCAAGAGAGGTAAGTCCGAGACCTTTCGTCATAAGGGGAACCAGGGAGGGGGGAGGTGGAGCCCCTCCAGTCCGTCTACGCCGCTGTTTAGGAGAGAAGAAGGAGGGTGGCGCGAGAGCTAGGGTCAAGGAGAAAATCCAATACTGGTAGTCTTTGGGTGGAACTAAAAAACCAGAACTCGGCCCCAGGCTGTCCACAAAAAGAGGGCCCGGTATCGGAGTAAAAACTGATTTCGTGGCCCGATCTCGAGATCGGAGAAAAAGAACGATGAACTGGGGACGGGTCACTCTGGTTGGCTGAAAAAATCCTGTCGCAAGGCATAAAGACTCAAAAAAGGGAATTCAAAAGGAGAGTCGGCAACCAAACATTCCACCCAAATAGCCCATCGATAGTAATGCTAGGAATTTCGCCGCAGGACTTCTGAAGGGAACACCAGTTTGGGTGGTGCCGGCAGGTATTTGAGGGGGAAGAAGAATCACTCCTGCGAGCGAATCCCCCCCGTGGATCAACAAAGAAAAATGAAAAAGCGCCTCCTAAAAATGTGCCTCAGAAAAAGAAGAAAGGATTCTTTTCTGCAAATCGACGAGGGGGGAGAAAACGGAAAAAACTTAAGTAAAGGGGCACTGTCCAGGGGAAGGGACAAACAATGAACTTCATCCACCGCAGGTCTAAGGGTCTCCTCGCTCGGCAGGAGGTCCTCCCGGCTTCGAGCCCTTCCTCCCCAAGACAATGCGGGTGTCATGCTGACTCTCACGGGACAGGAAGAGAGGGAGGGAGGATTAAAATAGGGATGTGAGGGGACATCCTGTACTTTGTTGATCGGGCCGTTGCGGGTACCGTTGAGGAAAGGAAAAAGTATAGCTCTTCTTGGGGGGGAGTATAGCATGCGGGGGGGGAAGGCTGTAACAGATCAATGTATAATGTTTTGTTGGAGGGGATGGAGGGAAGATGAAAGATTAGAGGGGTGGCTTAGAGGTAGGTGTACATTTTAAAACGAAAGTAGGAGGGGTCAAGTTGATCAATGTTTGAGCAACGGAGGGTAGAAGCTCTCATATTTATGGTTCGAGAGGATGGAAGTATCAAGGAAAGATGGGGCTGTGAATTTTGTGAAGGCGCGACGGGAAAATAGAGCAGTGAAGATAAATTAAGAGGGGGGGGGACGAGGGATAGTGAAAAGCGGTGCTTCAGAATTTCGAAATTGGATTCGGGGGAAGGAGGGTGGTCTATGCGGGAGAGGGGGAACGGGAGCAAGAAGATTTAACGTCTGCAACCGGGGGCGTTTCTTACGAGAGTTAGTACGCGGCTTTCTGGGCCCGTATCAAAAAAGGGGGGAAGGTGGGGTCTTTTTCTTGAAGAGTCCTTGCCAGGGGAGCTGGTGGGGGAGGAAAAAACGGAAATGAGGTAAAGGGGGTATTTGCTTAGGGGGGGGGGATTAAAATAGGGGGGGGGGACAGGTGGGCAAAGGGGGGAATTTGATTGTGAAAAAGGCTTCTGGGGGTATGAAGAGGTTGATGCTTTTTCCCTCAATGAAGAATATGTTAGAACTGGGGGCCAGGAGAAGAGCGGTCTAACGCAGGCGGTTCGTAAAACGGGGAAGAGAAATAGACTGCGGGTAAAGGAGATATAGCTGCGGGCAATTTTAAAGGCTGGGGGGCTCCAGGGGCAGGCACTATGGGAAACATGAGGGGGAAGGGGGGAAGGGTGTTAGGAGTTCTAAGAAGGCTGGAATTAATTTTTTGGACAAAAGGATAAACATCTCCTCAGGCAACAGTCAGGAGCAAATCGAAAGCGCGAACAACAAGACATGAAAAAAAGGGGAGGGGGGGGAATGGTACGTGGCGGAAGGGTGCCTCTTAGACAGTGAGGAATAGGCATTGAGTGTTCAAGGATAGGGGTTAGGCGGTATGCAAGAGGAGAAACGGTAGGGTATCGGTAGCTTGAAGTTTTCAGTAAAAGACAAGGCTATGAAGGCTTGGGGGAGGAGGGGGTGGATAGTTTATTTTAATTGGGGGGAGGGAAACTGGTCAGGAGTTCCTAACCGGGGGAAAGAAAGGGAAGGAAAGAGAAATAGAGAGGTGAAGTTCGCTATGAGTGAAAATGCTGTACAGATACGCCGATCAAGCGATTGGGGGTCTAGGATTCGGAGGGGGGTAAGGAAATTTACAGATAGGATGAGTTGCCACATATTTTCACGAGAAGAAACGGACTTGATATTCAGTGGAGGAAGAACACCTGGTTTTAGTGGGGGGGGGAATTCTCAAGAAACACGATGTCCGGGGGGGCCCTGTTCTTCTTTGGGGGTGGAGAGCGCAGCGATGCTAGGTAAAAAGAGGTTCCGAGGGGAAAGGCGTCCGGGTAGGGCAGGTAAACTTCTAAGCGTCAACGAGGGGATTTTACGAGGGTTTAGAGAAAAGAAAGAAGAAAAAGAGTTTGTGACGAGATGTGCCGGGGGAGGGGGTTAAGAATTGGGGGGGAAATGGGGTTTTACATTCGAATCAAACGCGCCCTCACGCGAGATTAGAGACACACAAAAGGATGGGCAGAGTCCCGGTTCCAATGGGGGTTACGGGGTCTATAGGGAGAGACTACGTAGTGCAAGCGACAGAGGCGGATTTGGGAAAGAAAGAATTACCCTGGAAAATCCATCTGGAAGATATAAAACGAATAAGAGAAAGTCAGTGAAGCTTAACCAGAAGACAAAGAAAGTGCCATGATCCAGAAGTAAGGGGTTGCGAGGCTAGGGGCCTCGACCTAGCAGCCACGTGAGGGACGAGTCGAGAAAAAATAACGCAAATTCCGGAAGTGGTCTGTGGGGAGGAGCAAGCTCGCAAGTGCAAGGGCAAACGGGGAGAATCCTGGCGAAGGAGGAAGGAGAGCCAGGCCGTCAAGGCCGTAAGGCTTGGTCCTTAATCGCTGCAAGGTGAACGGGCGTCAAAGTCTAATAAGGAAAAAGAAAGGAGAGCAGCGAATACTTGAGGAGAAGGAATACTAACCTCGGGGGACTAGAAGACACGTAACCGAATCGCGCCGGGGAGGGGACAACCAAAGCTGAACGAGGGGTGGGAGTTCGTCTCTGGCAGATGCCCTGGGCTGCCGGAGAGGTTGGACGCACGTTAATTCGAGGGGAAATCACTCACTTAAATTCTGCCCTGTTTCAAAGTCGTCTAGCAGAGAAAAAAAGGATAGGTGCGAAAGAGCCATGGTTGCAAATACTCAGAGGGGTGTGGGGGAGGGGGATCGAACACGTTGGGGGGAAGCACAGCGGGGGAAACCGGCAACAAAAAAAAAACCCATATATCGTCCGAATATCAAAGGAGTTCGAATTGGGGGAGGGCGTGCGAAAAATAGCAAAATCTGCTTGCTAACAAACAAGCCAAAAAGAGAGGGGAGGGATCGGAGTGAAGCGACGTGGCCGTTATGGCGAATTGAGCATGCTGAGGGAACACTCAAGGTTTTCCAGGAAAGGATCCCATCTAAACGCGGACCCGTAAGTTGGCAAAAAGAAATCTTATCCAAAGTATAATTGTACGGGAATTCGCGTGGGGGAAAGATTCTCAGCCTGAAATCCCGATCGAAAGGAACAAACCGCCAAGCAAGAGGGCGGAAATTAGGGCATGTCGCCAAGCACAAGCGAAACTGGCAAGGGGGGGGGGAGGGAAAGCTTTCTGTGTCATCTTAAAACTGCTAACGAAAAAGGGAACAGATAATCGCTGCCCAGGGTCATCGGAGGAGCTTGCCGGAATAACTCCGACAAAACGTAATGCTTCCAAACTGCATAAGAAGAAGGGCAGGCCTAAACGGGGGGGGGAGCGAAGCGTTCTCCAAAACTTTCGCGAAGCAACGGTGTCTAGAGGGGGAGGTCAAGAGTTCCTAAGCAAAATGAAACTCAACAAGGAGCCAGGGGAGCGAAAAGTACTTGGCTGGCGAGGGGTTCTCAAAAAGGAAAAAACTGTTTGCAAATCTTCGAGGACTCAGAACGGGGAAAGGACCATGAGAAGGTTACATTAGGTTAGGGGTCGGGTTGTCACGTTCCCATGGGAAGGTGCCTGCTAATTTCATCAGGATCGACGAAAGTGTTGAAGAAATGAAGGAGGCCGCAGTAGAATTAAGGATCGAGTCCCCCCTAACGAACCGGATGCTCGACTGGCCGGGAAGGCACTCTGGTTTTGGAACCGGTGAAGGTACGCAAGGGGGGGGGCGGACTTCCCAAGGCGGTGGGCGCTCGAGCTGCAAGAAGTGGGTCTCGTTCAGGGAGGGGGATAAATCGGAGATCAACGCCGGTGATTTCTTGGACATCTGTCGTCAAAGGGGGATTGTGGCGCGGATTTGGGAATCGTGCCCTTCTCCTCGTAGCTCTTTCGGAAAAATACTTAGGCTATCTTAACTCCTGATAAGTTGCTTTGTAGGGTCTTCTAACCGCTCGGGGGAGAGCCAATTCAATATACCATCTCTCCTCTCTTCGAATAAGAAATATTTTAATTGTTGAAAGCTCTGATTTCGCTTAAGAAGGAGGGGGGATCGTCTTGATCCGGAACCATGCACATTTCTTAAGGGGAACAGGGGAGGCATTCCAAAAAAACTACCTTACGATCTCGGAAACAGGTATTTATTAAATGGGGAGAATCGTCTGTTGGCCGAGGCAAAACCGTCTTTCACTTCCCCAAAGCCGCTCAGCAGATCCGCTACGGGGATGGGAAAAGAAGGACTAACAAGATACGTCGTCGATCGCTGGCGGGAAGGGTGTCTAGATTATGGGCTCGTCGTCGCTGTACTAAACGCACTATCACCGGGAAGAGGTTCCGGCGCAATCAACCCGCACTTTTTTTCAAGAGAGCGCCTGGCCGGCAAACCGACGGGGCGGTCGAACCTCTAAAAAACCGGGAAAAACTGCCGCCATCAATGATCTTGGCGTGGGCGGGAGATCTGACTGGAAGATAAAAGGAGGTGCAGCTCGAGGGCCAAATCCGCTTCGGGGGACCTGAAAGAAAAAAAAGGGGGGGGCGACTTTAGAAAGGGGCCAAAACAGGCGCTGCCTTCCCTTTTAGGTCCTTATATCGCTTGTCTTTAAGATAGATCAGAGGGAAGGAAGGGGGGATCTCCTTCCCTTATAAGGTCCAAGTGTCGCGCCGATGGCCATGGGGAACAGACTTGGGGCCGGACATAGGTAAAGGGGAGAAACGGTCTTGAAATTCGTGCATATCTGCGTAGGAAAAAATTTGGGAAGGGTGGCGCCTAAAGGCCCTCCCGGAGAGAAGGGTGGCTCTAGCTATTTTAATGGACAAAATTCTTCACCTCTTCTGAGAATACATTTCGAGGGACCGGGGGTGAATCCAGAGTGCTACAGCGAAGCGGCTCCACGTTCGCGAGAAGCAGGGATGTAAGGAAGAAGTAGTGTACGTTAGGGGGGTTCGGTGTCATCGTGAACCGGAGAGACTTATCGGTCATCTATCATTTAATTAGGGCGTAGGGACCGGATCACATGGAGCGAGTGTTATTGGTAATCCACAGTCCAAGGAAAAAAAAAAGCCAGTATGGTTTCTTGTTGGGGTAGCGGCAAAGGAATCGGGGCATGGGGTTTATAATGAATCTACCAGGTCGCTTACAAGGGAGAGCCATACGGAGAGTTACTTTGGCAAAAAAAGGAGGGGGGTCCGGCGGTTTGAAAGGGGGAGGGAAATTTCTTATCATTGAACACCTTTGGGCAAGGCTAAAGAAAAAGAAAAACGGCGGAATGGAAAGAAGCAGGCGAGAACGAGCGGGGGTGGTTGGTGTAGGAAAAAGAGCCACAATCTGGGGAAAGGGGGCAGGGCGCCCGCTCCGCCAAGTATGCTGGGTATCTATGGATGTTTTTTGGGGGGGGCACTTTTTGATGTTCGGCACAACAAATGCCTAAGTCAGTAGGGAGCCGGTTGGCGCCTGGGACCAGGAGGGCAAACAGGAAGTTCTGGTTTATCATCGGAAGATTGCAAAAGTCACTTGGTTGGTGGGGGGTCGGAATCTCTAAGAGGGGGAACACGCGGACTCCATCAAAATGAAGGCCGACGCCAAAAAAAGCGGTTCTTGTGAAGTCCCTTTTAAGCCTCGTCATGAAGGGAAGGAAGGAGAGGTATGTTGAGGGAATCTAATAGTTCATCGGTCTCCATTTGATTTTATTTTTGGGCTCATTCGGAAGGTAGGAAGGGGGAAGCGGAGAGAATTGATTGCTGGGGCTCGCATTCGGAGAGAGGAGAACCAGGGGCTTCGAAGGGAGGAAGGAGCTTTGATTCCCCCACAAAAAGAATTGTTATTACTGTTGGGGGTCTGTGAGGGGGGGACTTCCAATTCCTCATCGAGGGCGGGGGCCGATCTTCGAATCAACGGACCTGAAAGTATCGTAGAGGGAGTGAAAGGTCTCATTGGGGGAGTTATCATTGTATTGGATGGGGGGGGGGGCAGAAACTGGGACTTTAGCCAGTGGATCCCTCTATTAGCACTCTGGAAAAAGGGGAAGGGAGCCTGAGGACAACAATCAAACAGAAGCCGGGAGAGGCACGAAAAAACGTTTTTTGGCCCAAACTAAAATCGCGCGTTAGCGGGCTGGTGGCGAAAAGAAAGGGAAACTCAACGTAAAATTCGGCCCAATCCGCTCGAAGAAAAAGGGCTCGGCAACACCTCGCACGAGGGGAGAAGAAGGGGGAAGAACCCCGAAGCACCGACCACTTCGGAACGGGGGCGGCAAGAGGCTTCGAAACGTTTCATCGACCAAGTCGACTCCCCTGTAAGTAGCAGAATTGCAGGAAAAGAGAAAACAAAGCAGCATAGCCAAAGTCATCCTCCCAGGGGGGAAGGTGGGTTCACAGGAAAAGGATAAGAGAATCAACCAGAGGATTATAGGCAAACGAAGGGGGGAAAAAGGGAAAAAAGATGAAGCCGTCCTCTGGAAAGAAGGGTGGACCTCATTGGCCCTATATTGATCTTGAAACTGGACCATCTCAAGGCTCGATCGCCTGCTCGGAGGGGGGCGTTGCCTCACCGGAGATATGTTTTTTCACGCCTACGAGAGCGGGATGCGGAGCCCGCCTTCATGGCCAGGAGGGGGAAAAGGGGGCCCCTCACCGTTGCGGAACTCATCAAGGTCCACCCAAGTCAAAAAAAAGTTACCAGCCTGTCCCCTGCAAGCAGAAAGAGTTGGTACTGAAGAGGGCCGAAAAAACCGATATACTTGGGGGTTCTTGAGTGCTAGAAAAGAAAAAAACCGGCCATCTGCCAAGAAAGGAGTAAAGTCCCGATAATCACGGTGGGGAAGAGGTTCAACTTCAGCAATCATCCCCATGACGATAATTTGGGGTCCAAAAGCGTGGTTCTACCTCTTAAAAATGTGTTGCCCGGTCCTGCTTTGGGAGTTATAAAGGGGGTAAAGATTGTGTGAGACCATAAAAAACCCCTTTAACCTCTGGGGAAAGGAAATGAGACCAAAGGCCCCCTCCGTCATAATGAAGGAACCCTGGCGCCGCCGCATACCACACTTAAAATGGGCAGCTTCTAAGAATCTGGGAAAAGTGAAAGAGAATGCAAACAATGCTACGAACACCCACGTTCATCAAAAGAAAACTCCCGGGGAAGTAGACTGCCGGGGAAGGTTCTTTGAGTAAAAACACACAAGAGGTGAGCACGCAGCTAAGAAAGGGTCCCGGAAGGTCGCCGCATTTGTAAAAAGCAGGTTGCCGACCGATCTCGAAAGGAGAAGCAAAATACCGGGACGTATGAGGGGGTCACAGCAGAGAGCCACGTCCCAAAAGCGAGTTCCGCAAAAGAAAGACCGCCCCTCCTTTTTCAGAAAGTGCAGAAAAAGGTGAGGGGACTCCTCTGTATAAAAAGCATGAAAAAACAGGTTTCCGCCGGCGAAGAGGCAACCCATAGAACCTCTCGCCCATCCGTCGCGTCAATGGAGGGGGGGAAAAGAGAGACCGTCTCCCTAAATCTCCTCTCCAGCATAGAAGGGGAGAGATATTTCCAGGCTGAGTATGATGCTTCCTACTGTCTCACCGGGAGAAGATTTCCTATGACCGGGAGAACTATGGAACGAAAGAGAGAACGAACGCCGGCGAATACGATCCCATCCAAAAGGGGAAAGTACGACCGTCAAATCCTCCTCCTAAGGGTCCACCAAAGATCATCACTATCTAGTGCGAGGGGGGGAAAGTCAAGTCACGGTCCGGCTCAAAGAAACAATTTATATCTTGTATAGGGGTTTTACCAGAGGCAGCACAGCCTTCATGCACCAAAGAAAGGAGAGTCTCAGAGTCCTTCCGCCAGTAGATAAAGAGGGCGAAGCAGAACAATCAAAAAGATTGAAGGTGGGTAATCCTGAACCTCTCTCAAAACAAGAAAGAAGAGGAGAAAGCTCTATATTCATTATGGACGCTACTTTGTTTTTATTTGTCCTGAGGGGCCGGGGGAGAAAGGGCGATTAAGAAAGAACGTGGGCGGGGGCAGAAATTCATTATGGGGGGATTCGGGTACATATGAAAGGATTTAGGTTCTTTAACGGGGGCCGTGAGTTTGCGAACTAGCTGGAGACTCTTTGAAAGGGGTTCGGGGGCGTGGCCCGTTGTCTTAGTGGTTAAGGAGGTTCGTAAGGAGGAAAGGGTGTATTTTCGTAGAAATAGGGGGGGCATCATGGGCGGGAATTTTGGTAAAAGTACTGACTTCAAGGATCAGGCCTTAAGAAGGGGGGCGAAGGGGCGTTAGAAATGGCGAGGTGGCCGGGGAACGAATGCACATTCTGCTAGAGTTATAGGTTGCTGGGGAAATTCAGGGCGAGGTTTGGGGGGGGGAAAAACAAAAATCGTGACGCGGCCAAAATCGGTTGCTTAGGTAGAGATGGTAGGTAACGAAAGCAGGGTCTGCTTTAAAAGAGGAATCTTCCAGGAGTCTGCTTAAGATTCGCAAAAAGGGTGGCTTGTCTGGGGGGAAAAGAGAGGGAAACACGAAGGACTCTTTGAAGAGGGTCGTTATTTTTATCATTGTTAAGCCGCACCGATTGTATTTAAACAGTCCGGGGAGGGGGGGGAGCGTTTTCGAGTGGGGCAAAAATTCCATGGACCGAGGTTAATAAGGGGTCCAAGACTCAAAGAGACGTCTAACGAAGAAGTTTCTTGTTGAAACCGTGGACGAGGGGAGAGAGGGCAAGCTCGAGAGCTCCTCTGTACTTTCGTAGGACAGGGGGGACTCCCTTCTAGGGTTCGCGAAGATGATTGGAATGAAAGCAGGTGTTGCAAAAGAAATGACGGGCTTCAAGAATGTTTTGGGAGGGGGCAACCCTCAGACCATTGAGAGCAATGAGCAAAGAAGAGAGGAAAACAGGGAGAGGACAACGTACATTTTCCAAGGGGGTGGGGGGAATGTGGGTTGATTGAAGGGGGGACGTGCCCAGCACAACAAGGGATTGAATAGCGGGGGAGGTAGGCTGATTCGTAAGGGTCTGAGCTGGTTGTGGGCAAAGGAAGTCAAAGAACAAGTATGATAAAATACTGAAAACTTTAAAAGGGAAAAGAAAGCTTCGAAATGAATGGAATGGGACGCTGAGAGGGTGGTGTTAATAGGGGACGAGTGGTGCCGGCAAAGGAGGGCGCAAAAAACCTGGCCACTTAATGCGAGCGAGAGAGGCTTATGCAGAGAAGAGGGAGGCGGTGAAGGGAGAATAATCCGGCGAGAAGGTGGGAGGCGAGGTCTTCTATTCAAAAGATTAACATATAGGGCATTAGGGGGAAAAAATTTCAAGATCACAACGTCTTAGGGGAAAGGGATCTTCATTTAACTAGAAGGGGGGGGGAAAGTAACTGCGCCTGAACACCATAGGATGGTGGCGTGATGGTTGGGTTGGTGAGAAAGAAGAGAGCGAAAAGTATTAAGGAAGCGGAGCGAAGTCGAGGAGAGGAGAAGCTGGATGTCCTTCGCCGCCAGGTCTGTGAAAGGGAGTGTGGAAAAAGAAAAAGAAGAAAAAACAAGTTGTGAAGATAATGGGTGAGAATAGGAGGGAAAAACGAAAGTTTTGAGGAGGTTAAACATTCGAAGCAAACCAGCGCCCCGAAGCGAGATCTTAAAAGACAAAAACCACACTACTCGGGAAGAGTCCCTTCGGACAAGGGGGAATGTGGTCACAAAGGTTCCGGGGGGGGAAAAGAAAGGTACGACTTTATAGGGAGTATAAGCCTACAATTGTAGACAATTAACGACACCGAAAGGCAAATGGAACACTAAACATAAAAAAAAAGACTACTACTGCTTATCCGGGGGGAGAGAGGGGCTCTTCCTAGAAA
>Ga0179593_1793795_pt1 | contig 16736 bp, 14 predicted proteins | sample CZODoug2_1_08_16_FD_185931 | JGI IMG/M metagenome (GOLD analysis project Ga0179593, IMG submission 185931) | Vadose zone soil fungal communities from Angelo Coast Range Reserve, California, USA - CZODoug2_1_08_16fungal (PacBio error correction) | ecosystem: Environmental > Terrestrial > Soil >...
TCTTAAGAGAGAAGGCCGGCGATTACTAGTGAAACAGAGAAGGGCAGTAGCGGATCGGAGAGCGCATGACGAAACAGCAAAAAAAACAACTCACTAACGGAAATGAGATTTCCCTCAAACATAAGCTCGAATAAACGCTAAGGAGAAGGGCATAAAAGATATCTTACCCCCCAAAAAAAAAACCCAAAAACACCCCCCCAACCCCCCACCAACCAACAAAAGAGAACCCCCCCAAAAAAAAAAAAAAAAAAAAAAAAAAAAAAAAAAGGCTTTTTTGTTGGCACCCCCCCCCCCCCCCCCCCCCCCCCCACCCAGCCCCCCAGAACCCCCCAACCCCCCCCAGCCCCCCACCCCCCCCCCCCGAACCACCAACCCCCCCAACCCAGCCAAGTTGAAAATTCCTCTGATCCCAAAAAGAGTCTCATGGCAAGGTGGGGGTAGTTAGGGATTTTTATGCAAACTGGGAAGTTCCCCTTTAGAGGGGTGGTTTCTCCTCTTACGCCGGCGCCGAAGTGAAAGCTCATATATCAATATATTTCAGGTCAACTCATCCACCCAATTGAGGAAGGGATTGTTTCGTCAGAGGCTCTAGTTCTCGGAGGATGATAACTGAGGCCTCAAAGCCTGCGAGGAAAAGGGGTACCTGGTTCAGAAGGTAAAGGGCCCTGATTAATCCAGGGACCAAGAAAGTACAGGGAGAAAAAAAATTTCCAGACGGGAGTCCGTCTCGTAAGGAGAAAGAAGAGAACACCAGAACCGAGGAGAAATCAGCAAGAGACACTGAAAGAAAAATCTTCCTTGGGACGAAAACGGGGCCGAAAGAGGTCATGAGGAAAGGCCCGACGAGGGCCAGGTCAAAATCTTGGTCAATCACCATCGGCCTATTTCGAAAGAGATTGCCGCCGCAGCCGCGGTGGGGGGACCGAGTTTATTTACGTCAAAGGAAGCAGCGTGCAACGGGGGGGGGGGGGGAGGGAGCTCGGGGGAAAAAAATTCCCTCTGCAGCGGAAAGATCATAAAAAGTATTTCGATTTGCAGCAAAGTGAAAAACGGCACTCGCTCGGGGAGGCCGGGCCACAGCTGTCGGTTAGATCCAGGAGAAGAGAGGAGGGCGAGCTCGAGAGGGACGGGTGTACAGAGCGCTGGGTTGATGCGCCAAGCGTCATGAGAAAAGAAAAGACCATCTCGAGATAGAAGCATGAGATGGCTTAGCATTGAGAGGGGTAAGGAGGAGAGCTGAGAGAAAGCGAGGGAAAAGAAAAGGGGTCGAGATCAGAAGGGCACGAGAAACCTTTCCGAATTCTACGAGCAGCAGGCGAGAGAAAAAAAAGCAGGACCAGTTCGAGACAATCAAGGCGATCTGAAAAGGAATGGAAATCGAAGGAAAGGCAGCGCTCCCCGCATGAGCAGAATTAAAGCAGGTTCAATAAGCTAAAAAAGAAAGAGTCCGGAAAAAACCATACCTGGCGGAGGGAAAGCGCAAACGCTCTCAGGCGATACGGAAAAAAAACAAGTGTTATGGCCTCATCAGTGAAATAGGGAGAGATGAATGCGCTCGGGAACTAGCTTTCTTTTGGAATCAACTTCTCCTAAAATTCCGACAAAGGGGGGCTCGGGCTCAGGAACATGACTTCAAGAGATCGGAGATTCAATATGAAGGACGGAAAAAGTTTAAGGATGCTGTACTAGATGGGGGCAGTGCTAACTTTATCCCAGCCGGCCGTCCCTGGGGGGCAGTGCAAACACGAGCTGACGTCGGAGGGGGAACACTTCGAGAAAAAGACATTTGGCTGCGAGAGGGGGCGCTGCTGGGTGATGGACGTGGTGTTAACGACCGGTCCTGGTGATGGGATGCCAAATCAGCTATCTCGCTACCCATGAAAAGATCAACGCGCTCAGAGGAGGGGGGGCACCATGCTTTTGAGTAGAAAGACGAAACTTCCTTGCAGGGAGCTCAGGTGCTGGGTAAAAACACGGAAGGCTCAGGCAAGGTTGGTGGCGGCTAAAACCGGGAAAGAAAAGGACGGGAAAAAGGCCCTGAGACTGATGAAAAGTGCTGGGGTACCCACAGATTTCAGAGGGGATAAAAAGAGAATCTTTACGGCGGGACGAAAGTCGTAAAATGGAGAGGAGCATCCGGGGGGGGATTTAACGCAAACCAAGAACTCGTTCCGGGGAAAATGAAAAATATCCCTCGCGGACATGGAAGAAAGGGGCTAGTAATGCTTCCAAGCGGGAGGGAGAGGAGGGACGGGGTGTAATAAAAGCAAGGTTAGAAATCAGAAGAGAATTGTGTGTTTAAAAGCGCTTCTTCGCAATCTGAAAAAAGACGACGCGATAGAAAGGAAAAAAGGTCACGGCAAAAGGGAGGGACGGCAAAGGTCTCGTTAAATCAGACCCTAAAAAAAAGACTCGGGAAAGATAAAAAATCTTTTTCAGGGGGTGGGTGCAGTGACGGAGGACTGGCAATCTATCAGAAAAAGGGGGGTGGAAAAGGGATCTTCCTTAAAGCACGCGACCATTTCCCCTTTGGAAAGAAAAGGAAGAGAATCTTCGATAGAGAAAGGGAAGAAGAAAGAAAAACGAAAGATGCGGACACATGAGGGGGAAGGGAAGAGCCGGAGTTCACTTCGCTTCATCCGGGCTAGGAGGGGGTGCCCTTTACGCTACGAAGAAGCTCGTTTCCTGACAGGGAGAGGGGGGAAGGCACTCAAGGATTGGAAGGGGTTCAGGAGCAGCGTGCGGCCGGTTGTTTCAAGAACAACCGGGCAACGGGTGATCTAGATAGAAAAGGGAGGGGGAAAACGTCCTCTAATCTCTCAGAAAAACAACTATTATTATTGAAAGCAGGGGAAAGGGGCGAGCGGGGAAAAAAACTCGATCACAAAAAAAAAAAGTCTTGAAACCGAAAGCTGGGAGGGTAGAACAGCGTCTAGAATCCTTGCGGGAAAGGAAGAATCTACTTTTCCTCCCTCGACCTCCTTTACGGGGCAAAAAGTTGGAGGCGCGTACCGGCACCCAAAAAGATGGTAGGATCCCGATGAAAAGGGGGGGAAAGAAGGGAACATGAATGGAGGTCCCCCGGTGTACGGTACTCAACTGATTATCCGAGAAATCGGAGGGTTGTCACCAAGGAGTGCTGCGAGCAACGCAGAGGGGAGGTTTCGATGATGAAAAGGGGCGAAAATGTCAATAAATGAAGAAAATCCTGACATGGGAACCAGAGAAGAGAGGAGAGGAATCAGAGAGGGGAGGGGTCGCTTCAAAGAGGAAGGGTCGCGTTGGGTCGTGAAGGGGAAGGAATCGCGGAAGGGGTGGATTTGGTAAAAGAAGCGCTTGAAGGAGCGACTAGCGGGTCTGCACATGTTGGGGAAGAATTACAAGCCCGTCAGCATAGGGTCCCCACGACTTCGACGGGCAGTCCCAAGAGGAAGTCCCCCAGGGAAAAATGGACCAGTGGGGGGGGGGAACTGCACTCGGGGAGCAGTAAGGAGGAATTCATACGACAGATGGACTCTCATCCTTTCTACGAACCCTTCCCCCTCCTTTCAAGTGTATCCCTTAGTCTTTCTTTGGAATGATAGAATTGGTCTTATCTAAAGCGCCGTCCTGGTTAAAAACGAGCGGGGGGCCAACAACCAGGGGAACGGGAGGAGGCAGGCACATCGGAGGAAAGTACAGGAAAGTCTCCTAGGCCGTTTGGCCCGGGGACGAGCTGACGACATCTCGTGGAGGGGAAGCCAAAGTGGTGTTGACTTCAGCAGTTGCCAGCCACCCGGTTGGGGAGCGAGCCAGGGGGGGGGTACAGAGAGAAGAAGCATGGGAAAAGGAGATTAGGTAGATCGCGTTGGGAAAGATCAGTGGTCGCGAAAGAGGGGGGGGTCGAAAAAAATGAATTCTCAGGGACAGCTTCTTCGCTCTCTGGTATGGAAAACCGCCCCCATGGGGGAAAAAAGTTCCGGGAGGGGGACCCTGCGATTCAACCCCAAACACAAATCGAAAGAATAAAACACAAAGAAAAAAAAAAAAAACAAAAACCAAAAAAAAAGCGAAGTAGAAAAACCCAAAAGACAAAAAAACAAGAATCCATCTATTAATTAACAATAATTCCTTCAATCCTCGAATAACTGAAAGACTGTGAGGAGATCCATCGCGGGTTCGAAATATCCAGGGGATGGGCCGCCGATCGGGGGGTGTCAGTCGAGGGCTCGGGGGGGGGGAGCCCGCAAAAGTTTTTTGTAAAGAGTGTCGAAGGGGTTGAGGGAAAAAACCAGCGCTCGCTGCGGGGAAGATGAAGCGTGAGAAAAGGAAGCTGCAAGGAAAAATTGTTTCTTCTGAAGATGAAAGTCGGGAAGCGAAGAGGGAGGGGGGTGCTAAGAAATTTCTTAGGTTGCGCTCGTTCGAGAGGTTCGTGACGCTTGGAGGGGCGAGCTTCTAGAAAGCTGTACCGGAAGCGCCTTGTAAGCAGCTCCCAAAAAAAACAAAACAAAACAAAAAAACAAAAAAAAAACAAAAAACCCACCAAGAAAAAAGAAAAAGAAAAAAAAGAAAAACAAAAAAAAAAAAGAAAGGAACAAAAAAAAAAAAAAAAAAAAAAAAAAAAAAAAAAAAAAAAAAACAAGAGAAAAAAACAAAAAAAAAAGAAAAAAACAAAAACAAAAAAAAAAAAAAAAAAAAAAAAAAAAAAAAAAAAAAAAAAAAAAAAAAAAAACCAAAAAAAAAAAAAAAAAAAAAAAAAAAAACAAAAAAAAAAAAAGAAACAAAAAACCGAAAAGGGGGAACTTGTTCCTGGAATAGCATCGAAGAAGGAAGGGGCCTGCTGATGCGAGGAGCGCGCGCTGCTGCTCGTCAGGGGTGCAAAAAAGGTCGGAAAAGAGACCTAGGAGAGCGACACAAAGAAAAGGGGGGGATGGTTTTTTTTTGCTCCTGAAAACTTCGGCAAAAACTCGCGTTGCCAGTTTAGGACAGCAGCGAGCCTGATGCGTTCTCAGACAAAACTGCTCAGAAGATGTTGAGATATCTTAATTGTTCAGGAGGGAAAGAAAAGACGTCGGGGCGACGGTTGCGCACACACAAGCCCGAAAATCTTCCAGCCGCAGAGGCGGGAACTCGAGCCTTCATAGAAGGAAGGAGAGACCCGAAAAGGACAAGCGGGGCCCGGCCATCTAGCGCAGGAATACTCGAGCAAAAGCGCCTAAAGGGATGCGTTCCGGGAGAGGGGAGCGAGCGGCATCGAGGGTCTCGAGAGAAATCGCTTGCCACGATGACTGAAACGGCGCCTCCAGAAAAGGGGCAAAACCACAACGCGCTTTCTGCCGGAAAGAGAGGGAGGGGCCTGCTGAAAGGAAGATTGAAGGCCACTATCTATCGTAAAAAAGGAGGGGGCGGGGAAGAGACGAAACAGAAAAGTCCGTCCCAGTTCAGGGCAGGAAAAGCCCGGCGATTTTCTCACCCTTTGGTGAAAAAGGGAGGCTTCGGATGAAGAGAAGGGTGGCCGACTTGCTTGAAGAGGAGAAAAGAAGAATGGGGGGAAGGGGGGGTTGGCCGAGAGGGGGAGAAGCGGGGGAATCTTAAAATCAGGGAAAAAGGAACCGACACTAAGAGGACAAAGCTCATTGCAATGAGCATGACGGGAAGGTCATCCCGTACAGAAAACCAATCCCCTTCCTTTAATTCCCACGCTGCCGCGTTTTTTCGAATGATTTTCAGCGCAATAAGGAGTTCTAGCGTTTTCAAACTCTGCACGCACGGCGGTAGCATCGCGTACATAAGCAAGTTTATTTAACGGAGGGTAAGAAAAGGAGGTACGGGGTCCTTACTTTTTTAATGCGGGTGGCCCGGATGTCAAGGCCGGCTGCACGCGACGTTGAGCAGGGTTCTCCACGGAGGCTTAAGTTAAGTGAATCCACTTTTTTCGCGATCATGGCGCGATACTGGGGCAAAGGTGGGGGCCTTGTCCGGGAAGGGGGAGGAGAGCCGGCAAGGGAAAGAACTGTTCGAACAGCTCCAACAATATTCACCTAGTCATGCCAGCGGGTGAGTAAACAATTATGGATCGCGTGTTGCCCTGTACTTCCTCGGCTCTATAATTTCAGACAGGGCCAGTATCAAACGTCAATCTCGACTCAAAAGACAACTGATTCAGGAGAAAAATTCGTTGATGTGAGCCAGGGGAGGCGAGAAAGCACCTGGGCGTATTACTAGGGGACAAAACAGACTAATCTGGTCGAATGGATCGAAATCCGGATGGAAAAAGGGAACCGGCGGGAAACAGAAAACTCCACGGGACAAAGGGAAAAACCACTGCACGCGGAAAGGCAAGTCTCCAACGAAGTAACGATAGACGAAAAAGAACTAAATGGTCATCCTGGATGCCAGAGGTGACTCACGCCGTCCAGAAAGGGTCCCAGACGACGGTGAAAATACTCCTCCACAACTGCTGTGTCGTTGATCTACTCACCTAAAAGTATAAGGACAGCATAGAGCAAAGAAGAGTTGAAAGCTCATCCCCCAATTAACCCACAGGGCAGTTGGGGGGGAGGCCGGATCATTCCACCGAGTTACAAGATCCGGAACCGGTATTGGTTAATCAAAAAGGGCGAGAGCTAGGCCCTCTTTATGGGACAGGGTTCCTACAAAGTGCCATGATACGCGAACCTGAGAAGTAACGGACACAATTGCCTCACTGAAAAAATGATCCTCAAGAGACGTCTCCAAGACCGGCGACGCGCAACAAAAAAGGATAACTGTAACTTCTAAGCCTCCGCGCAGGGAGGTGTGGGAAAACATCGGCCTTGTCGAAACAAAGGGGTCCTTCAATAATTTACATCGTTGTGGAAGGCGCAGGGAAGGAGAGTATTTATTCATAAAGTCATCCAGGATCTGGCAGCAAGTTGCTATTTACATACAAGGACTATCCAGGGTTATGCGGGAAATAATCTCAGGATGGGGGGGTGGGATGGCAAGGACGGTCCTCGTCAGCATAGGGGTCATCAGTTGGCATAAGGAAACAGGACCGCTTGTCAAAGTTAAAGTGCACAGTGACTGGAAAAGGGAAACCCTGGTGGCATGGCCGCTATTGAGAGTCTCAACTTTCCTAGAAGGGGGAAGTGCTAAGTGCCCGCGAGGCGCTGGACTGCTTCAATCTCCGAGAACTGAGTGCACTTCGGCCTAAGAGTCCGAACGGGCGGTGGAGGAGCTCGTCGTGTGTGGGGGATGAGAACCCGACGTCAAGGCTGCTGAGACAAACTATACGATCTCGAAAGCCTGATCCGACCCCTTGCTGATACGGGTGGGGTCGGGTGAAAGAAGAGACGCGCTGTAGAAAACCTCTAGTTATGAAGAAGCAGCATAAGGGGTGGTCTATATAGACGGCGCACGCTCAAGGGACCGGCACTTAAAGATTATACTTCATATCGAGGGAGCGACAAACAGAGAAAAATCCCTGTGTATATAGGAGCAGAGACCAGCAGGAGGGGAGGAAAGACAAGTGAAACCATCGAGAGCGTGGGTTTGGCTCGCGCTGAGAATTCTCCTAGACAGGAGCCGGGTAAAATCTTCGCGACATTTCTTAATATCTTCAGAAAAGAAACGTCGTCCGAATAGGGGGGGGGGACCTTAGAAAAAAGCTCTTCTATACGAGCCAGAGCTAAGGGGGACATGGGACGGTCTTCGCAACACCTGAAATCGTCTAACCTCTGAACTAAGTTAAGTTGGCGCTCGCATCAAGACTTTTTTTTTATTGCCATCGTTTCTAGATTGCCCATATTCACGTGACCGCCGCATCACCTCAAGGTGTCCTTTCATAATTAGCCGGTGCCTTACACCTCTTAAGAGGGTTCAGAAGTCCATCGACAGCTTCGCTATCTTCTGATCTCGTTAGGTAAAGTTCGAAAGGAATCATCTATTTCGTAAGTTTCTTTCTCTAACGGAAAGCATAACGATCTCAGTGCTAGAAGGAGAGCGGCGACAGTCCTTCAGAAAGGTGACATTGCGCTCACGAGCTGGCAGGAGGGAGGGGACTTAGAGTAAAAGAAGTCGAAAAAAGGTTCTTTCGTTCGCGAGAAAGTGGAAGAGTATGTTGATGGCGCGGATGCTCCTTCAACGTTTCTCTGCCCGCTCCCCCGCCCCTACGTCCTGGTGAGTATGAGTCCGAATGCATGACGTAGATTTCGCTCTCCTCTCACACCATTTTTGGGACTCGCTTTTATGCTGACTCAAATAGACCCAACCATGTTTTCGAGGGCTAATCCTTAGCTCTCCTGCGTGCTTCGCTCAGACAAAGGCAAAAAGCGACCCTTAGTACTAGCTCAACCCTCTGTTATGGACAAAGGGTGCACCCCGAAAGGTCGCGAATAATTAAGCCACGCTCGCTTGATGGGCATCTCACTTCGAGCGACAAAAAGTATGTCGCACTACTTCCCACTATTCAAAAGGAATGAGAGATGATAGAAAAAAACGGGCGGGGGTGTCTCCTTCGCATCCTCACGGGAAGGAAGCGTGCGGCTGTGACCGCGTCGTAGCAAAAGGGAGACTAAGCTCAATCCTGTTCAAGGTAAGATATGCCGAGAAAGGGGAGATCAGAAGAACCCATCCTTTTCCATATAAAGGAAGGCAGATCGATTTAGCGAGAAGGGAGGGGAAAGTAAAGTACGGCGGGGCTAGACAATCGATTCGGGATGATGGAAGACTCGAAAAGAAAGAAGAGACGAATGTGTGGGCCCAAAGACTCTGGTGCAAAAACGAATATTCGCCGCGAATGATCGCTGGAAAAAAACACGCCCCACCGCGACGAAAACTTCGCTTGAATCGACCCTTGATCAAAGGGAGAGAAGGAGGGAGAGAGGAAATTGGTTGGAGTGTAGATTGACCTATTTATACGAAAAGGGAGTCCGCGTGTCTTAACGGACGCACAGCTCAGCATGCCACCCGTGGTTGAAAAGGAAGAGACGATCTCTATCACCAGCGGGACCTAAGAAGGACCACCGGGAAAGAAAGGGAAGGAGGGCAGTAGAAGGATTTCTCTTCGCTCAATCAACCGGGCTACCTAACTTGAACGGTTGTTGGGTTGCCAGTGTTCTTCCTCATTATAGGACCACGACAGGGGAAGCGGCGGGGGGGTTGGATGAAAAAAGGAATGGGAGGAGGTGGTTCATCGAGAGAAAAAAAACCTAAGCAGGTCTCGGGGAAGAGAAAAGCGCGCGGTGGTTATATCATCAGGGGCAACGAAACAGCTCGCCGCGAGTGAGTAAACAACGAAATAAAGAGGAGATTCAGTAGCAGACAGGTCTGCTTCGCCAAAGAAATAATCGATCACCGCGCCGGACAAAAACGTCTTCATTAAAACAAGCTGGGCCTGGAAGGATGAGGAGGGGGTCAGAATCCTTGCGTTGACATTCCATGGAGAGCTCTCCTGTCTGCCTATGGGGGGGGTGCAGCGTAAAACAGACCCAAAACCCGTTTCAATTTCTTCCTACGCCGGTGAACCCGTCTGAAGTAATAAGTCCTTTGTATACTTCCAAAGAGGAAATGACGGCGCAATTTATGGTTGCAGTCTTCAAAAAGGCTACGAGATAAGCAGTTCACGGGGCAAAAAACTGCAATTGTCGCGACATTCGTGAAAAACAAAAGCGAATATCCTTGGTACAGAAGGACATAGTCATCCTTCCCGATCAAAAGAGAAGAGAAACCCCGAGAAAAAAGAAAAAATTGCCGGGGAAGTCACTAGAAGCGGGAGGCAGCGGCCTGGGCGTCCTGTGGCAGAGAAGAGGGCGAAATTCAGCTTTGGAAACGCTTTAGGAAACACACCATGAAGAAAAAAGTCGGGGGGGGGAGTTAGGAAAGGGGATTAAAGCCATGCGAAAATTAAGAATTGGTCACAACAGCGCCGATTGCCAGTTCCTCGCTACCAAAGCAGGACAAAACAAAATGGATATTGGGAGGAGAAAATAAAATTGGGGTGTGAACGTCACCTGGGAGGATACAGGGAATCCTCGATGGGGATTACCGGAGGGAAGTACGACCGGGCTACGACGCGGTCAAAACCTGAAGGTAAAGTCGAGCCGGATGAAAAAAGAAGCGAATCCGCTCGAAAGACAAGAACAGAACGTTAACTAAATGAGCAAGTCAAGGTTGCCTCGTGGGAAATGCAGGACATATGAGGTTGAGACACATTGGTGTGTTCCGAGAGGCTTCCAGCACCCGGTTGGAGCGCGCTGGAGGGGCGGTCATGCTTAGGGTGATCGTCTAAAAGGGAAGAGAATTCGGAGAGCAAGCTAAAAAGACAGCATCTAAATGTCGAGATTGTTGGGAGGCGAAACACAAGGAAATGCGGCGGGAAAAAGAGGCCTCCTCACCCCGCTCCCTTCTCAAAAGAAACAGCACAAGAGGGTTGGGAGAATCTGCCGGGAAGGGAAAAGAGCCAGCTAGGGCGCGGGAAACGCCCCCTGAGAAGTAAAAAAAGGGAAAGTGGGATTTCTTCTCCTGTCCAGCAATACAGGGGTTAATAAGGAAACGCCGGTCTTGGAATCATCGATCTATGCTAGTAATCCATTGACAAAATAGGGCTAGGGGTCGAAAGATAAAAAGGGGTCCTACTTTGCCTTCGAGGAAGTGCCCAGAAAAGCACCAGCGGCTCGCGCCGGATAAGAAAAAAACGGAAATTTATAAAAAAAACCATTGTGGACGTTCTTCAAGTAAGACGTCCTCACTTTGCGGGGAAATGGAATTACGAACGAAATCTGGCGAAGTTTTACCAAACAAAGGGAAGGAGACGCGGGAAGATTGTCGATCTGAGGAACAGAAAGTGTAACAGCCGCATTCAGAAGTCTGACGCGTGAATTCGCTCGATGAAAAAGTAAAGGGAAGCGGATATCATCGCACATGCTGGCGCAAAAGAAAAGGGGCCTGCTTGAAAACTGCGGGCACTGCTACATAGAAAGTGGAGCGCAGGGGCTGGCATGGAGAGAGAGCGAGGGGGGGCATCTCAGAGTGCAAGCGTGTCGACTCTCGACAAAAAGGGTTGATGATGAATTTATGATCGAGCGATGTGACAAAGCATCAGCTCTCCTTACCAGGAAAAGTAAACTGCTACTCCATATAGGGGGAGTTGAAGAGGTTTCTCGGATAGGGGCAAGACGCATTACTAGTCGGGGGAGAATAACAAATGCGCGCAGCGGAAAACGCATCTGAAGAAGAAAGGAGAACGAGACGGAAAAGAAAAAAGCCAGAGTTATGCAGACGGTCCTCTTGCCAGGAAAAGAAGCGTATACGTCGAGGCTCAAGCGTAAGCCCCGAAAGAAACAAGAAGTGATTGCTACAGGGAAAAGGCGAAAGGTGATCTTCCATAGAGGAAGCGACCTACAACGCGTTCCACATGGATTACGGGGGGACCGTCGCCGTACAGATAAAGCCACCGGATGCTGGCCGAAGAAGAGAAATTCCGAATGGTGATGCCAGAGCGCGAGACCCGAACGATCGGGAGGAGGGGAAACCGAATAAGCTGTGTCTTGTACGGGACCCACCTTGAGCCTACTGTAGGGGGAAGGAAATTTCTCTTATGATGTATGTTAATATTATCTTTGGCTAGGGGTATAACTAGAACTGGTCACCAAAACATTTGGGGTAATTGATTAAAGTGTTCTTTGGATCTGACATGGGTCTAAATCTGGGGAAAGATGAATCCTTGCGTGGAAGAACAATAAGATACCTCAATCGGGTCGGGGGAAGGAAGATCCTTGTAAATGTCCTCGGGAAACTTTAAGGGTTTCGCAACAAAAGAACTTACTTTGGGGGAGGCCTTGGGCCTCCCAAATGTAAAAGCTTGACGACGGGGAGCTATTGATCTCCTCGTCGGGACTTCATCTGACGTGAGGAGAGCAAAAACAGGCTGGGTTTTTCAACGCAGGAGAGCAACCCGACGCTTTTATGGAAGGCCTAGGAGCCTAGACTTATGATAGATTACTTACGCGGTGGGAGACTCTTCATTAGGTCAATAGTCGGAGAAGAAGGGACGGCGTGCCGTTGTGTGGGAAAGACTTGTCCGGAGAAAGGGCTGCGGAAGACTTCATCCTTCTTGGGAAGGAGAAGTCAAAGCTAGGAGGAAGCGGATTTTCCGATCTTAAATAGGAATGAAAAGGGACTCAGTAACGAAGTCGAATCAACAACCAAAACCAAAAAAAATAGAAGAGATGAGTTACTGTACGCGCATCCTGGGCCGGCATGGAGGCACACAGCGTCGCAAAAGAAGAGCTAGGTGGAGGGAGGAATAGAAAGAAAGGGGAATGAAAAGACGAAAACAGGAAGTCCCACCACTGAAAACGAAGAACAATTCTCATTCAGATGTCCCTCAAGGCGAGAATGAAAAACCTCTACGACATGTCAGGGTCCTCCTGGCAGGATGGACCAAGCCGAAAGTTCTCTAAAGAAGCTAATAAGGGAAGCGGGACAACACAGGAAAAGGGTTTTGCGAAAGCTACCTCAAAAGAGGGCGGGAAGAAAGAGTCGGAAAAAATTCATGTCCTGGCTTGGTGAGGAAAAATCTCTATTTTCACATAGGAGAGAGCATCGTAATGCGCATCCTTCTCTTAATGGGAGGATTGGAAGGTTGTTAGGAAAACTGAATTCAGATTCCCTTGACTCCTTAAGGGAAAAAGATCGGCAAATTTCATGGGGAAAACGAAGGGAACTTCTCCATAAAGTACCCCCAAACATAACTCTCAGAGAAGACGAAAGAAAAGGGCGGGAAAAGAGTCCTTCCCCTAAATTGCGGGCAGACCACTATGGGTGAAAGGGGTTCGGGCCAGTAACGCAAGGCCATTTCTCTCTCAGAGAGGAATAAAAGAGATATTTGAGGGAAGAGAAAAAGTCCTATGGGATTGAAAGTAGCCGGGTAATGTCAGCATCGGGGCAAAAGATCTCGAGACCGAAGGGGCCTATCCCAGGAGAAATGCAAAAAAAGAAAACGGTAAGGAATTCGAGGATCTCGAAGGAGAAGGCGTCTTCTATTCCGTGCAAGGCGCGGTCGGGGAGAGGGGCTTCTCAGGGATGAAAGGGAATGAGCGAAGAAAAGATCTGGAGGAAAAGGTGGCTCTGTCGCTAAATTTGTTTTTTGAGAAAGACCTACTAATGCGCTGTACTAGACACACAAGAGATCTAGAAAGCGCTGGATCATGTTTGGCTGGTTGGGAAAAAAGGAGCTCTTCGAGGGGATCTCACTAAAAGAATGAATTCAAAGAATCAAAAAGGGGGATCGACGGCGGACGAGGAAACCGGTCGGCAATTCCTAGTTCAGAAGAAGAAGCTCCGCGAAAAAACGTATAATCACAGAGAAAATGGGAGGGCAGAGAAAAGAAAAGAAATCAAGGCATAGGAGAGTCAAGTCTCGAGAGAAGAAAGCGCTCAGTAGAGCCGGTTCAAGAAAGAGAAAGAATCTAACTCGTAGAAGGAGAACGGCTCCAGACCGGGAGGTCTAATAGACGCGTCTCCGTTCGAGAGAATTAACAAAACTTCCACATGTGTGAAAGTACGAGGTGTCGATGAGAAAGGTCCTCCTAAAGAGGGAGTGTGAGGGGGGAGGGCGACCAGAAAAGGGGTACACTAGTAAAAGGGGGGCGGTGCGCTGACCGAAAAGGTGACGGCGACCGATAGTCAAAAGAATTCAAGAAGGGGCATAACAACTGCACACGAGGTTGATCTTTCTTTACTGCTGAAAAAAAGAGTCATTGAAAAGGAGGCGGCATTCACAGTGCAAACGGCATTTCTCAAAAAGAGCTTTCTGCTTCGAAAGGTCCTTCTAGAAGAAGAAAAAAGCGTGGGGGGGAGCATAGAAAAGGCGCAGAGAGGAACCGCAGTTCCTGTGATGGATGAAGAAAAAAGATCGATCTCGATCTCGAAAGAATTGAGAAAAGCGATAGGGAGGAAAGGCTGGAATTACAGCCACATGTACGGAAATCTCTCTCCAAAAAGGAGACCCGAAGGCATCCAAAAAAGGGTGGGGCTTCTACACCTGGAAGGGGAAAGGCCACTAGGAGAGGAGGAGCGTATTTAGTGACCAAGGAAGGAACTGCTTCTAGCCGAAGTACGAATCTGGGGTGTGACAGTCTATTATCCCTTAAGATATACAACCAGTTCAGTAAAGGGGAGAAGAAAAAAAGGAAATATTTCATACACTCTTTGAACTGTTTACCAGCCTTTTCAAAAGATCCCCGGCGAAACTATCGATGTATAGGGATTCTTCCGGAGAGGGGGAACCATAGAGGAGTAATGGATGGAAAAAAGGGTTCGAAATCCCGAGAGGCGAGATGTGGTTCCCTAAAAAAGAAAGGAAAGCCAAAAGCGAATATTCGCCGCGATTATCTCGTAGGAAATGCCAAGGACGAGTAAGCGAAAAAACTTGATAGACCTATGGGTTTTCTAGAAAAAGTCGTGAATGAAGAAGGGGGAGGTCAGGATGGGGCAGGTGATAAGTGACTATGTAGGAAGGTCGCTGAGGGGGGGAGAAGCAAAAAATGCACGGGGGTTGACCAACTCTAATTATCATCCAGCGGAAAATGTGAAAAAGAAGGATGGGCGACGATAGCAGGAACCCAGGAAGGGGAAAAAGTCTACCCCGTATGGGAGAGGAGAGGCAAGTTGGTTGGGTCCAGGGACGGGCCTCAAAAAGCGCTGGAAAAATGAGAAAACCTTTTTAATTAAGGAGGGAACGAAAAAGGGGTCCAGAAGCGCACTTTCATTAAAAATCAGCCGGTTCACCGCGCGCGTTGAGAAAAGGATCATCTCAGTTCTAAGGAGTCAGCCGATGATCTCAAAGAAAGGGAAAAAGGGATTGGTAAAATAGGGAGGGATGATAGAGCGCTCTTCGAAAGCGATGATCTCCTCGATAAAAGCAGGGAGGCTGGGAAAAACGCTGAGGCGGGGGAGAAAGGATAAATCCTTGATGCATTACAAGGAGATACTCTCCCTGTCGGGCCCGAGTTTTTGTCGAGGGAAAAACAAAACGTTCAAACGGGAGGGGCGAAAGAGGATCCGCTATCGCGCAATTTCGTCCCGGGGGAGTTATTAGGCACACTTTACGAGGGATGATCGAGAGAAGGGGAGAACGGGCATTGCTGCGCGGGCTTTCCGGAAGACACGCAAAAAATGGGAGTAGATGAAAGCCAGATAAACAATCCTGACATTGAAACATATTGCTACCTACTTGAGAGAAAAGTCGTCGGATCAATGGGATTCACTCTAAGGCTCGGAAGGGAAGGGGGAATGGGGAAGGCGAAAGCGGAGCAGAAGCATTTAAACAAAATTCGGAGATCTGGATTTAAAAAAAAAAATGGAAAAGTTGATTACATCCATTTAAAAGGCAAGTCATCTATTGTGTAAACGCCGTACGAATGGCCGGAGGAGATCCGCGAAAACCATGATTGGGTGGGGCACCGGGAAGACAGGAGTCTTGAAAGTCGAAAAGATTGAAGGGGAACGGAGCTCCCATACGGGATAACAGATGTACGAGCCCAACAACCCCCGTTCAGGGTCTTAATCTGATGAAAGAATCCAGGGTGAAAAGCTGGCAAGGAAAAAAGTCCCCGTAAGAGTGGAGGTTCTTTAGACATAGGGAAGTGAACCCCGCCAAAAAGTGGGGTGCCTGAAAAAACAAAAACGCTGGCCATTGAAGTAGGCGGTCATTATATAAGAAACAGAAGGGAACTCTATTCTTATAGGAGGGGCAGAGAAGGGAACTGAGAATATGAGATGTGGGTACTGCAGTCCCTCACCAATAAATTCGGACGGGGAAAAGAAATAAATTCTTCCATCACCAAAGCTCCTTCTCTACGATAAAAAAGGCATTGAAGAGGAGAGGCAAAAAAACAGCTATTGCTCTCGAATAAACTTGTCATGAATAAAAAAAATCTATGCCAAAGGAGTTCTCCGTCTAAGGCCAGAGAGGGATGGCGAAAGGGGCTGATCTCTAAATTGCCAGGAAATCTGGCGCTGTCGAAGCAACAGAGCTAAACCGTTTGTCCATATTTCGGGGGGCGGTTCCGGGGATGAACATCCGGAGCGGCTGCGGATACTGAATGATCCCTAGGGATATGCAAAGGGCTTGTTCCATAAAAAAAGGGGTGGGGATCGTTTCTTCAAGAGAGACGGAAAGATAAAGGAGCGCGGGGGGAGGCGGTGAAGTATTCACTGAAACGACCAATAGAAAAGGACGCGGCGTGAGAGTTCTATCGTTGTCGGTAGAGTTGAACGGTAATAGAGGCTCGCGGGACTGAAAAGCCTCGATTAAGTTAATTGCAGGGGGTAATCGCCTGCTGCGCTACAATTGTTCTTCTTCGCGGGGAAAAGCGCGGCTGCTGCTCGTTAGACGCGTGTTGCCTTAAAAGTAAAGGCCGCGTCAGATCGACCACCGGGGGGAATGATTGATGGAAAGCGGCGGTGACCTTACGAAAGCGACGTAAAAGAACAGGATCAAAAACTGAAAACATCCATTCAGGAAGGGAAAAAGATAGAGATGTTTAGAAAGAGTAAGCAATGGCTTGAGGGGACATCACAACACAGAGAACCATCTCCACAAAGAAGGAAAGAAGAAAGAAACTCCTAAGCGCAAGGTTATCAATCTTCTCTTATGAACTATACCCACAAAATCTGACTTCCGAATCCATCTATCTCTTATGAAGGATACGAGAAGGCGTGCAAGGCAAAGCGGGATGATTTCTTCCATTAAACAATGGCTAGAGGAGAAC
>Ga0179593_1280586_pt1 | contig 16735 bp, 20 predicted proteins | sample CZODoug2_1_08_16_FD_185931 | JGI IMG/M metagenome (GOLD analysis project Ga0179593, IMG submission 185931) | Vadose zone soil fungal communities from Angelo Coast Range Reserve, California, USA - CZODoug2_1_08_16fungal (PacBio error correction) | ecosystem: Environmental > Terrestrial > Soil >...
AAGGCAGAAACGGGCTGGCTGCCGGAGGGGGGCGAAGTGGCTTGCCCGCCGGTAACGAGACTAATTTCAACCCGGAAGGAAGGGGGGGACGCTGTGGGGGAGAGGGGCGGCCGGATTTCGCAAGGTGCGAGTGGAAGCTCGAAAAATGTACCTGAAAAAAAAAACAAAAATAGATCCTCACGACACGATGTATACATGAGGGTCGAAACTCACCGTAAAAGCTTAACAAGAAGGACGAAGTTTACACCTACGATCAGGTGTTTAAAATAAATGCGCTGCTCAACGATCTTGAGGTAAGCCAGGCGCAGGGGGGACTGAAAAAGATGGCGGAAGGTTCATGGTAGAAAGTCTTCCACGGAAGTATGACTTGGAAAAGTCAAAGCGCCATCATTACTTTAGGGCAGCTTGGGCACGCGGTAAGCGGATCAGACAGCAAGAACCAGCTTCCAGCCTTGCTTGGTGAACCGGGGACTCGGGATGAACTCCTGAAGAAACCCGGGAAAGGGCGGAAACACCGAGTCGGGTCTCGCCAGCGCGGGCCAAAAAGCAGCACAAGTGCGGGTTCTCTTAAAGGGCTAAAAATTAAAGAAAACGATAGGCCAAAAAGGGAAGGAAAATAAGAGATGAGTCCGTTGCCAGCATGTTGAATTCCGGGAAGGGGGCGTGAATGTGCTCGCCAGGGCTGCGAATCAAAAGGGAAGAGGCAAAAAAAGAATAAAAATAAGATGAGCGAGAGGGCGAGGGGGGAATACAACGGGGGTCGCAGCGCAAACAAGGGATGCGACGTAAAACTCGCCTTCTCGCGCATCCTTACAAGGGCCTAAGTCAAGATAAATTAAGACCGGAAAAAGAGCAATACGAGAGAACTTTTCGGATAGTACTGCACTTCAAGGACATGTATTGAAAGGGGTGGGGTCTGGGAAATGAAAGGCAATCCGGGCGGTTGGGAGCATAGCTAAGAGGACTGGAGGTTCTGCTCGAAAGGAGAGGGAAAGGGAAGAAAAATAGGGAGCTAAAACTAGGTGAAGGACTTCCGCTCAAAAAATGGAGAATCATTGTCAATAAGAATTGGTGGGATACCTTACTAAAAAGAAGTACCGTAATTAAGATTGCAAAAATCATCAAAAGGTAAGTTTACCCATATCACAACGGGGTTGGGGGGGGCTGGAGGTAGGGTGAAAGTACATGTGCGCAGAACGGCCTTAAAAGTTTCATTGCAAATAACTTGTGATTAGGCTCGGCTACAAGCAGGGATAGAAGGATAGGAGCGACAAACGTAGAAAGGGCCCCCGTATAACGGCAGGAGCATGCGTGGAAGCGTTCTCAGGGGCAAGGGGGTACTGACTGAGGAAAGGGGCTGCGTGGTCGGGGGAACGGGGGTTCAGGGAGTGTCCAGATGATGGGAGAGGGGATGCCGGAAAGAGTCCGTCCATGTCAGCCACGAAATCCCAATATTCGATTTTAAAGAGCCGGATGGGGTGAGCGAACTCCAACAATCAAAGGGCAAAATGAGAAATTCCCTTTTTAATAGCCAGAAAAACGATGGGGACAAGCCGAGGGAGGAATCCGATTGATTGCCCAATAAACGTGAGAGGATTCCTAGTCAAGGGGGGGGGGTGGGGGGGGGGGTGGGTGGGGTGTGGGGGGGCGTTTAGGGGGGGGAGGGGGGGGGGTTGTGTGTTGTGACACAAGTCCGAGCAGTTAGACACGGGATCGACAGCAAAAGATTCTGAAAAGCAAATTCACTGATCAGGGCTGTGAAGCCTGGAGAAAGGTTTTCTTGGTCACATCAGCACAAGGTTAGATAGTTGAAAGGCAGGGCAGTAACAAAGAAGCTCTGCGTGGAAGCCACAGGCGTCGCCCATAGACCTTTCACGTAGTCCGTGCTCAGGAGGAGAAAAAAACCTATCAGTTCTTCGGCGTGCCAATTCAGTGAATTGTCTCAAAGGGAGGGTCAGTCATCATAAACTCAACGTACGGAAGAAGAGGAGGAGAGGACGGGCGAGGGGGTTGTCCCATCCAGCAGAAAAGCAAAGATCCGGTGAAGAAGAAGGGAACCTATGCCGAGCGCGATCTTATCGTGGACTGCGGATCGATCACCAATAGAAAAAAAAGCAGGGAGTCATAAATGAACAAACTCAGTACTCGAAGATAGTATAGCGCACAACACAACGGAGTAGAGAAGATAAGAGGAAGGAAGGGCGCATCGGAGGAAAAGAATAATGGAGATGGAATAGCTGAGCGCGAGCGGGGGGGAGAATGAGATCATGGGATCTCTCATCCAAGGAAAAGGGTAAGCCTCAAAACGGCATGATTCACTGCACCAAGCGGCGAGGCGGGTGTTGGAAGGAGGCAAAAACTATGCAAGGGCTCAGGAGTCCCGGACTTTACGTCGTACAAAAAGGAATATTCCTGGAAGGCGGGGGAGAGGAACGACAACAGGAAGGAAGAATAAACCGGAGCGGGGGTTTAGCGAGAAGCGGAGAAAGGTAAGGTCACGACAGACATAACGGGGGAAATGGGCGAATCCGAAACCCTCATCTGGAAGGCAGCGCGAGGGGGACGCTCTTGAAAGAGACCAGGATAAATTATGGGGCAGGAAATGGTGGAGTCTACGAAACCGGGAGCGAAGGCGAATGAACGCCATCGATAAAAAATTGTGTCATGCTCTTGCGGAAGAAGGAAGAACAGGATTGCTAAAAGGCCTAATGAGAAAGTATCCGCAAAACGAAGGAGAGAGGGGGGCTCAGGGGAAGGGGTAAAAATAAAATCGAAAGTGAGAAGCTGGATGTCAAACGGGGCGTCGAAACTAGACCAAGGTACATGGCACGGGTGGTACAGTGGTGGGGGTGGAAAAAAACACTCAGATTCTCCAGTGACGCAAAATCGAATAGGGGAAGGTCATGGAGCTTTGCTAAGAGGGGTGAAAATAAACACCCCTCGAGTCTAAAGGGCCAAAACGGCCGTATCACTCATCCGAACCCGCAAAAAAAACGGAGACTTTCTCCTAAGTTTGTAATCCAAAAGGAATAGCCCCTGCCTGCGCACAGCTTACACGAGATCCTTGACGTCTTAAGGGAAGGGGGAAAAGGGCAGGGTGCTCTACACATAGAATTACCGGCATGTGGAGAGGGAGTCCCAACGGCCCGCCCTGGTCAGACCTGGAGAACTTCCGGTCTGCGACATCAAGGAAAAACGAACAACAAAAAACGTGGATCTACACGGACATTGGAATGTGTTAGGGGGTGGTGCAAACCCGATATAGAGGGATCTAATCGCGAAGCTTTCGCCAAAACTGTACCAAATTCTGGAGTATTTCATCACGGAGATCAAGTTTCCGGAATCAAAAAAAAGGTGGACGCGCCAAGGAGGGACTTATCGGAAGCACTGAATCGCCAGGGGAAAGGCGATTAAAAAAAGAACCTGGAGGTGCAGGTAGGGAAGTGGGAAGAACAGGAAGAAAAGGGGAAACTGAGAGGAGGAGAGCAGGCGGATAATATCATCAGTAACTCCGAACGATGAGAGTATCTTAAAGTCGGGAAGCATATAAGAGAACAGGTCCCTAGGGGAGATTTCAAGAACAGAGCGGGGGGAGGCTTGTAAAGTAGTATATCACTCTTGGTCTCTCTCCTAGGTCACAGTAACCGCATACAATAGCAGTTGCCGAGGGGTAAGTTTTTGAGATTACGGGGCACCTGGAAGCAAGGTCTCTAAGCGGCGGAGAAAGATGAAAAAAAAACACCGGGGAGAAAAGCCCTATGGCTTCGCGACTGGGAGGTCGGGGTTTGACTGGGGACCAAATCAAAAAGAAAAGCGCGAACAGAATTATTTGTGGAACCCAAAGGCTGAAGCGAACTGAAAGCGGTGGTCCGACAGTTAGGTTGACAAATGGGGGCTGGCTAAGCTCCACGTCGCAAAAAACGAGTAAATTTACGTAAGAGGGAAGAGATATAGGCAGGGGGAACAGAGCTAAGTTGGCCTTGCGTTGAACCGGGATTCACTACGAAGAGAAAACCTGACAGGGACAGAAATAATTGGGAGGAGGGTCTCCATCCAAGGGACCAGGAACGCAAGAAAAGGGGGTGGGAGGCATAATGGGTAACAATCATGGAGGAGTGGGTGAAATCCGCCTATGGGAAAGAAGGGGGGGGGGTGGTCGGCTGCTGTGAGAGAACCAGAATCAAAGAAGGGGTTGGACTTTCTTTTGAGTGGACGCGATCCCAGTTGAATGAAGGAACGGATGGATCACTTCTTCCGACAGCGTCGAAAAACCACCCCAGGAAACATGGAATTTCCCTTGCAATGGGGTACCGGCGGGCAACAAAGTCCCCAACAAAATAGTCAAGGAAAAAAATTCGATCTGGGGGGGGCCGAGCGAGAGAAAAACCCCGGATGAGGGAGGGAAAGAAAGAAGGGGAAAATCCCAGACTTTCCGAGTGTGTTTGGAGGTCCAGAGAAATTGGGGGGGAAAGCGGTACTCGAATGAATTTACCGCGCGGCGGGTTTTAAAAAGAAAACTTGATCTTAGTGCGGATTGAAGTCGAAAGTGGATCAGGGATAAAACGCGGCTCGGGACTTCACGTAAATCGCGGGTCGACTATTTGTTGTTAAACTCCCGCGAGCAGTGAAAAGATGAATCGCCTGCCGTATTGTGAGACAGGGTCGGGGATGGGTTTTAGAGTCCGGGAGCGAGTCAACAAAAGGTGGAAGTCCGGACAAATAAGGTGTTCCTCGAAGGAAAATGGGAGGTACTGTAAGGGTCGATGAGGTCAAGAGGCGGCTGATCGGGAAATCTTGGAACGCCAGCATAATTGAGTAGGATGAGAAAAAAGAGGTCGACGCCAACGGTACGGAGAGACTGTTATGTGGAAAACCGTTGTACCTAAAATCAACACCGGATGAAAAGGCAAAGGGAGAACTCTGGCGGGGACACCTTCCCAAGAAAAAACCATAACAGCTCTGGGGCATGCCATGAAACTGGTCCTCAAATGCCAGGTGTTGTCTTGTGGGGGGGCTCAAGGCAAGCAAAGTGGCCAAAAGAGAAAAAGAAAAAGGCTATTAGAAAGTGGAAACGGGGGGACAGGGGGTGATCTGACCTAGCTTTCTCCTACCGTGTCGAAAACTCAGGAAAAGACCAAGCACGGAAGAAGAGAGAGAGAGATAGTTTCAGGAAGTGTGTGGATCACCGTGAGTGCTCGCTGTCACAAGATGGGGGGGGGGGGACTTCCAGAAGAGGGGAAAGTACAATAATGGCCCACGGCCGTATCTTCGAAGAGGGTCAAGGAGACAGAAGTCAACTGGGCCTTCTACAGCATCAATCTGATCGTTGAATGAGAAAAATAGAAGAAAATGTGGAGTGCAGGTGGACGCACTCCGAAGATGGCTTTGGGGGGACGACAGAAAAGAGAGCGCTGAGCTTCATGTTTCGATCCGCCCTCTAAGGGGCACATAAGGAGGAACCCTCAATCTGCGGATGCCGGATCAAAAAAAAGACCAGAATTTTGGGGGAAATCCGGTCGCCAGTGGGGGGGGAAAAAGGACCTTCTAGGACTGAAAAAAAGTCTCTGGAACAAAAAGGAAAATAAAAAGAAAAAGGGAAAGGGGAACGCGCTCACCACGGTTTGCGGGATACGTGGACTTTGTCAGTTGCGAACAGGGAACCGGAGACGCAGGCACCGTCAAGTAAAAGGTGATAAGAAGAAGCGCACGCAACTTAATGTCGAGGGAAGTAGGGGGTAGCGAAAAAAACCAGGTATTTTAAAAACGGAAGGGAAACGAAGACGTGGGTGGCTCGCGGCGGCAGGGCTCTGGTGACGGGACGGCTAACGGGGCGTTCCTCCGGGGTGCGGCGAGGGGAAAGGGCCAAATTGGAAGCGTTATGTCGACGGACCTTTCTAGTACAGCCAAAAATGAAAAGCCCAAGGTTCCGGATGTGGGAGAACGGGAAGCACGAGGGGAAGGGGTGAGCGAACCACATAAAAAAAACCAACCAAGTCGACAGGGAAAAAGGGTGGAGGAAGAAGGAACAAGAAACCTTTTTCCAGCATCGGGAGTTCCGAGGATTGAAAAGGTGAATAACATCTATATTAACGTCCTACATAACGGCGGCGGAGTCGGAAGCCACAGCAGAATTATGCAAAGAAAGAGGGGACATTACAGAGAGTGGGGATTACAGCCCGCCTTGGGAGAAGAGGTTTCGGGATTCAACAATCCAAGGGTACTTTTGGACGGATAGGCGAGATTAAGGCGACGAGAAACTGCTGCAGCGTGGAAAGGGGATAGACCATCTTAAAGGGAAAATTGAATTGGAAATGTACGACGAAGAGCAACAAACGATCACCGGTCAGTTAAACAAGGGGGTGTCACCAAAAAACACCAGGGAGTGACGCGACGTCTGTAGACAGAATTCTAGGGAAGGATAAGTCTAAAGACTAGACGTTCGAGTGGGGTACAGACAAAGAGCGCCTCGCCGCCGGGTGACAACAGGATACCTAATTCCTCTAGCGGAGATCATCAAAGGAGGGGGGAAGGGAGGAAGGCGGATCGATAAACAATGGCAAGAGAGATCCCACCGCGCGCGCGAGACAAGGAAAAAACTCGCTAGCGCATCCAAAGGAAAACAAAAAAGAGAGAAGGAAAACAACAAACGAAGGGGGAGGAAAGAATCTGATGAGGACGGATATGCTGAGAAGAACGGCTATTTCTTTACTAGCGATCCAACTGGAAGATTCCGAGGAAGGGGGAATTCCTCGCTTCCGACGATGAATATCGCGCAGGCGTTAAAAGGCCATTCATTAAAAAATCAGAGTATCATGTTTGCCCAAATATAGAAAGGCCGAAGCATATCGCATAAACGGTTGGGAAACGCCTGCACCTCTAGATTCCTGGACGAAACGAGGAGAAAATACCATTAATAGAAGAAACCGGTGTCTTGGGGTGGGGAAGAAAAATGGGAATCGTACAGGGGGACAATTAAACCGCACGACCGGAAGAAGGAAGCAAGGGACATTCACCCTTTGACACGCAGCTTGCAAGAGAAGTTACACCTTAACTGCAGGACCGAAAAAGAAAAAGGACTTGATGTTCGGATTAATTCATGCCGAAGAGGGGGGAACAATCAAGGAGGGGAATACGCCTCAATGCGGCATGCTGTAAGAAGGGAAGCCAGGAGAGACGGGATAACAGTAGAAGCGAAATCCTCTTTCGTCTTGTCCAATCAATCAAGGTATAATGAAGGCCTCAAACAAAAAATGGGGATTAAGGCTTTACTCAACAAAGGTCAGGTCTATGTTCCGGGGGAGTGGGAGTTTGGATCCAAAACCTCCTGAACTTACCAGAATCAAAGAGGAATGAGATTGGCGTATGCGGAAATGGACGCGAGGAAACGTCGTGAAGTCCATCCGAGTCAAAGTTCGGATCATAAGAACCGGCGACAAAAGACCAAGGAGAGCACATTTGCTTCCAGAAATCAAGGAGAAGAAAAATGCCTGACGAAAATCAACGAAAGGCGCTCCAGGGGGGGGGATAGGAAGTTTTTGGTGAGAGTAAAAAAGAGACGAAGCATTACGGCCTGGGGTTCTCGGCAGAACAACGTGAAGAAAGGTCGCAGGTCCGCCGTAGAGAAAGGGGGAAAAAATCTAAAAAAGGGGTCGAGAATACCGGGAATGGATTATTTGGGGGGACAAAAAAAAGGGATAAGTCAGCTAAAAAAAGCAGGGATAAAAAAGACAGGAAATTGAAGAAAATTCTTAATTTGGGCACAGGCACTTTATCAAGTGCGTAAAAATCTTCACCGCGACCTGAGCTGGAGTAGAAAACTAAGCGCGAGACGGAAAGAGGCGCTCCAAGAATTGATGCAGTAGGACAGGTCAACAAAAACCTGAAAATGTGACTTGCTGGGAATAGGGGGGGCTACACAAGAGTCCTTTATGCTGAAAGGACGAACCTAAGGAAGGACGAATCCGAGAGCCCCAACAAAGGATGGAGAAAGAAAAGAGGCAGGAATGGATTCGAGGAGAGCAGTGGCGCGCGACTAAAAGTATCAACGACACGAAAAGAGCATCTGGGAGAATGGGTTCGGCGGGCGAGCGCACACGGTACAGGAGAAAAAGGCACGCAGATCCGGATCAAAACGCTCATAAGGAAGGTGAAAGGTGGCGCGAGTTTTCGCGCGGGGCCTTGTACTTTAAGACACCAAGAACCGGAAAGGACTACCGATAAAAAAAGAAGGGGGAAAAACCTCCTGCACAGGTGTCCCGACTGGAACGGTGCGCAAAAGACAATTGTGCAGATAACCGGTTCACGAAGGACTAGAAAGGGACGTGGGAGGGACGCGCCGACTATCCCCGACAAGAAAAAAATGAAATAACGGGGGAAGCTTTGCGTTGACCTAGCCAAGATACGGAAAGGACGGAGAGCCAGTAAAAGAAGAAGGGAGTTCGATGATCCTAAAGCCTGGTGCTACGGAGGATAAGTCTTTTAAGGGAGAGGAAATTTACTGCCTGTGCTTCAAGGCCGGAAGGGAGAGGGGTACGGCGACGTGGAAACCAGACTACAAAATGTCTTTCAGACAGTGGATCAAGAAAATCGAGTGGAGTGGGAAGACGAGACGTAGCTCTACATTCCGGAACGGGGCATAAGGCTAAAAAACCACTAAAAACAAGATGCATCGAGGTAAAAGGGTCGGAACCCAACCGAGGAACGAAACACTCCTTCATCAACACATGCGCGTAGACTGTACGCTCTCAACCAAAAAAAGTAAGTAAATATATCCAGAATAGCTTGTTACTTTCTCTGCTGAGGGGGGGGACGTCTCTTGGGGTGCGTAACGCGCTCCACGGATGCCCGTCACACTATGGGGTGTGCTCCGAGATTGTAGGGCAAGGAAAAACGTTTGCTATACCTAAATATAAATTCACACGGGGAGCCGGGAGTCAAACAGGGGATGGGGGGTAAGTCAAAGAAAGAGAACACATCCGCGGATTTCAGAGAAGAAAGGGGCTTTTGTAAGAACATTCTGCGAAACGAAAATAAAATTCTGGGGAAAAAAAAGGGGGAAAAACGCTCGAGGGCGACGCACAGGGGGGGAGAATGAAGAATGAGAAGGCTGGCTCTTCGCGATGGATAGGTCAAAACAAAGAAAAGTTTGGGGAGGGGCAACGCGGTATAGTAGCCCAGAAAAAAGGAAAGGGAGAAAAAAACCTGCTGGGGGAAAAGTGGACGTGCTTGATCGCTTTGCTCAAAGCAAGGCTGACACCGAGGGGGAGGGATCTAAAAGAAAAGCGAAAAACCGCACAAGCGCGCGGACAGTTGCGTTGGGTGGTCAAGGTCCAATGCACATATGAAAAGCAGGGGAAAAATCAATGAGATTTCGGCCGGTTCATGTTGGGAAGATGGAAAAGGAAGGCGGATTGCGTACAGAAGAAAAAAGAAGGCCGAAGCATCGGACCAGCGCAACCGCCTACAGAATGAGAGGAGGAAATGACTCTTCTTTTTATAGGGGCAGAAAAAACAATCTATTGATATACTTAAACCAGCGCTCGGAGCGCAAGCCGGGGAGGGAGTCCGGAGAGAGGGGAAAAAAAATCGCTACACCAGAATACGTGAATTCGAAGGATCAAAGAGAGAGGGGCAGTTTCGCTCTGTCCTTATCATTCAAGGTGGGGAGGGAGACTGTCACGGGGAAAAAACGTCTGCGACAAGATCGCAGAAGGAGCAATCGTTTCTTAGGGATCGCAGAAACAGGGGGGGTGGCGCATCAAAATATGCGCAAACGCCGCTGATCAAGCGCGGGAACTGCAGGGGAGGAAAAGTGGTGGCTCCCGTATTGGCAAAGACCGTCGGCGATTCGCCTGAAGTAGCTAAGGGGGGAACAAAATAATCACATCAAAAGGCAGCCGCCTCACAACAATTGGGGGCTGGGAGGGGTCTGGAAGGCAAAGGAGAGAACTAGCGTAGACAGTTGTGCGGAGACAAAAACTTTCTTCAAAATTGAAGAAACCAATCACCTTGTAAGCGAGGCGTAGGGGGGGGTAGACAAAAAAAGTGGGATGATCACCTAAGAGACCAATCTAAGAAGGGGGAGAGAGAGGAGCGATTGCTCTGCATTGAGGAAAGGTAGTATTTCAGATTTCCTAAGGTCTTGCAGGGGTGGTGCGTGCGAGTGGAGCACGAAGGGTGGATTGCGTACCTCGGGAGGAGAAGGAAAAAAGGCCCAAACAAGAAGGGCCTCCACTCAATCCGATTTCGAAGTGGCGGAGGAAGCAGGGGAATGGGGGGGTTGTAAGGACTAAAAAAGGGAAAAGCGCCAAGACTTTTTCTATAGGAGCACAGGTTGCCCAAAGCACATTCCGAGGATTCTGGGAAAAAGAAAGAAAGGATTGCTCAAATCCTGTCATCTTCGCCGCCAGTCTTATCAGAAAAGCACATCATTCTGCCAGACGCGGAAAGGGGGGAAGACTATGGGGAGCATCGCCCGATCGGGGTCGGATGAATCAATCAAGTCAGGGTTCTGGGGTAGAACGATGTACGTGCGTACCGCGAACAGATGAAAGGCTTGCGGGATATGACATAAGCTAACCATACGGCCCGTACTGCTTTGACTTGTCCCTTGTGAGATAATCTAAAAAAAAAAAGAAGGGGGGGAGTAAATGCGTTCTATCTTCGCGACGGAGGGGTTAGTCCAGGAGTCTTCTCGGGGGCCGCCGTGAAACTTTAGGGGAAAAGGAAAAGAACGTAGGTCAAGGAGTTGACGCAAAAAAATAAAGCCGCAATCGAAGAGGGGGAAGAGAAGGGATTCACTAATTACAGAAGAATATGAAAAGCTTCGAAAGGGCCGGATGAATCTCAAAACACCGAGCCCGCCGACTACATAAGGAAAGAAAAATCGCAGGGCGCAAAAGGAGAGGACAAGAAGAAGCTCGCTCAAAAAGAGGAGGAAAGACGATCTGCCGGAGGAGCTAGTGAGGGGGGAGGGGGGAAGAGGAGCAAGCGTTGGGAAGATATCTGACAGGACTGGGGGGTAAAAATCAAACTTCTCCTACTATTAAGATCGGTCTCGATTTTTGAGGGCGGGGAAGTCTCCGGACAGTTCACCCCGGCCAGGGCGCTGTTGTTGGGAACTTTGTGGACCAAATGGGGACGGAAGGGCCGGGAGGCACTCGATCAAATTACGGCGGAACAGAAAATGAAAAGGGAGAAAGGAGAAAACTCAAGTAATGGCCGCTAAGAAGGTGTAAGTTTGTTGAGCTAGGTCGGCTTACAGGGAGAAAAGGAAGCATACCGTGCTGAAAACGGTGCCATCTACAAGCCAGCGCGCGGACACACGCTAAATCAAAAGGAACTCGACGATAAAGAAAAAGGGGGAAAATGGGGTCTGGATTTGATTCATCCTAAACAGGGGGCGAAGGAGCTGGACGTCTCTTCGGGGAAAACATAAATGCGAACTAGAAGATCCGATTCAGACCGAGGGATCACATGACACGACTCAAGGGAAGCACGCGATTGACACTAAACGACCTGCGAAGCAAGGGGAAAAAGGTGGTCTGAAAAAAAAATGGTAATGGGCATACTTTGGCCTGGTGGGTAGGGATTCGGCTCCAAACCGAAGGCGCTCCGTTCGAACAAAAACTCGGAATCTGGGATTGAGGGAAAGGGAGAAAAACGAAAGGAAAGTCGTTACGGAGCATCCAATAGAGGCCAATAAGTGAAAACGAGTAGCCACTCGAAACCAGAAAAAGAACCACGACGAGAGCGCGAGTGACGTAAGGGAAAACCTTATTCTCAAAGGGGGCGGGGGGGGAAACAGCTGACATTCGGGTATTCTATGGACAAGTCGTATATAAAGTAGGTTAAATGCAGAAGGGGAGCGAACACATCGCCCAGCGAATGAAAGGGGCCTGTGGGGAAGGATTAAACAACAAAAACGGGGTCGAAACCGTAGTCACGGGCAAGACCGTCTCGCAACTGCAAAAAAGGAAGCACAAAATCTTTGGGATGAGATGACACCCGGTTGTGGATTAGGGGTGGGGAGAAAAGGAATTGCTGAAGGAAAAAGGGTAAGCATTGCTTTGCCCACAAACTTCTACCTGATGGTGGAAAATTGGTAATTTGAAGAGAATGGGAAAGCGCATTGATCAGACGACGAAAAGAGGCGTTCTCGCATCGAAGCACTGTAGCTCAAAGTAGGGCCTCTCTCACTTCCGAAAAAAAAAAAAAGAAAAAAAAAAAAAAGGAAAGAAAAAAAAAAAAAAAAGAAACAGAGAGAAACAAGGAAGAAAGAAAAAACCAAAAAGAAGAAGAAGAGAAAGAAAAAACCAAAGAGAAAAAAAAAAAAGAAAAAAACAAAAAAACAGAAAAAAAAAAAAACACAACAAAATAACACACACAAAGATACGGTAAAGATTAGAGATGGGGGTGGGGGGGAGAGGGGAGTGGGGGAGAAAGGAGGAGGACGGAGGGGGAGGCAAAGGAAGAAGGGGAATGAGGGGGAGGGGTGGGGGGGTGGCAGTGGGGGGTTAAGTGAGGGAGGGAAAAGGGGGGAGGAATGTGCACGGGGCAAATGAAGGCCGAGGGGAGGGGGAAGAATAAGGGGGGGGGGAGTGAGGAGGGGAGGGGGGTATGGGGGGGGGGAAGGGAAAGAGGGAGAAGGGAGGGGGGTGGGGGTGGGAAGAAAAGGGGTGGAGGGAGAGAGGGAGGGAAATGAGTGGGCATATAGGGAGGGGATGTGAGACTGGAATAGACGGAGTAGATGAGAGGGGGGGGTGGGGTTTAGGGTAAAGCGGAGGAATGGGGGGAGGGGGGGGTGGGGTAGGGGGGGGGGGAGGAGTTGGGGAGAGAGGGTTCATGAGGGCCGGGTCAGATTCCACCTTTAATAGGGGGGGAGGGAGGCATTACTGGTCCTGCGGAAACCCAACAACAAGGATAACCTGATGATAGGTGTAAGGTAGGAGGTTAGGGGTGGTCATGGATCGTAGAGGTGAGGAGCGGACTGTGAGGGCAGGGAGGGGGGGGCCAGGTCTTCTAGGGCACGGAGTGTATGATGTACCAATGGTTCTAGGGGTGTTGGAGGAGTTGAGGAAGTTAAGGGTAGAGGGAGAGAGGAGATTGGGGTAGTGTGGAGGAGAGAAGGTAGAGAAGTGTGTGTTGGGTGGGGAAAAAGGGAGGTAGGGGGACAGGGAATGGGATGGATAACCTGGTGAAGGAGTAGGGAGGGGGGGCGAGTGGGAAGAGGCAAAAGAGGGCGTGAGAGGGAAGAGGAGAAGTGGGAGAAGAGGGGGGGGAGGAGAGGATAGGGGGAGGGGAAGGAGAGAATAAGGCGAGGTAAGGGTGAACTGAGGAAGGGCCCGTGACAGTGTAAGGAAGACTCCTTGGGTTTAATGCGAAGGGGAAATGAACAGGGGGGGATTGGCTCAGCGGGAAGATCATGATCTCTTTACCGCAAGGGTGTCAGAAGTGCGCAGGAGGGGGAAACGAGTGGGAACGGAGATTCAATTGCTAACGCAAGAAGACACATAGAAAAGTCAACGCCGTCTCGGTGTGGGCGTTTGGTGGGAGTGGGCGAGTCCTTGATCCCTAGGACAAAGAGCCGCGTAGGAAGCAAAGAAAAAGGGGGCCCTATGGGTTGGATGCGTTGGCAAATAAGTGTGATGGACAACCACAAAAAAAGGATGACAAATCAACGGGAAAATTCTTGGTGCACAACGCGCTTGGCAGGAGAAAGGAACTAGGGGACAAGTACATGGAAGAAAGGGAAGGAAAGCTACAAGTTCAAACACTACGTCTATCAATTGAGGGGATGAGTCGCTCCGACCGCGAAGGCCACTAACAATTAAGGAGTTAAGGTTTAATGAACAAAAAAAGCGAGAAACCGGGAAATACTGACAGGCGAAAAAATCATGGTCGTCAGATACGAACGTAGGCGGAACGAAAATGGGTGGAGAGTCAAGGAGAAATGAGGATATCAGCGAGGTTAATCTGGTGGGGAGACCGGAGAAACGAAGCTAAGTTATCAGGTGGTAAGGTGAGAAAAACGATCTTAGACGTAAACGGGACCGTTCTATATAAAAGTCTGAAAAACCTCTTTGCGAATTCAGCAATCGCGTAAGGGTTCCAGACCAAGCCGAGGAAAAAATCCGGGGGCGAAAAAACATTATCGGGTAGGACTCGAAACAACAAACAAATGTGAGGGGAAAAAGGAAAAAAGGAAGAACGGATGGACGTTGCTTTCATTGGGGTTGGGAGAAACTGCTCCTCAGATCAGAATATCCAAAGAGGCGGGGGTTTGAGCATGGAAAGAGTGTGGGGCAAAGGAATGAGGAAGTAGCGGGTTCCAATAACTCCCAAAGAAAGACGGCTCAGACTATCGTTTTTTCGACACCCTAACAAAGCTTCCCTCGCCAAAGATTTGACAGAAGTCCATGAGGAACCAACTGAAGGCTGCGTTCAAAATCCGGCACCACGGGAGGGGGGGTCCTCGACGAAAGATGGAGGCTGGAAGCGAAGTCGGAATCGGGATGGGGCAAGGTCCAAAACATTTAATTTATGGGGGAGGACGTCCGGTCGGAGATCAGGGCGAAAAAAAGGCCATTCGGGCTGACGTGAAAGGGACAGAGCCTTGCGAAAAGGTAAAACGATTTAGGGGTCAGCACAAAAAGCCCAGGAAAGAGGTCGAGGGGGCGGGGTGCGATCAGGAAAAACTATGGCCAACGCGGGGGGACGGCAACGCACTAAGTAGATATCTTTTCGGGGTGAAAATTTTGAACTCTATCTACAAGTCTGAATAGAACCTAAAATAGCCAAAACGCCTGTCAACAAAGGTAGTAGTTGGTAAATAAAACGAGGATTGGATCCTCGAAGGGCCCCCGTGATCGTCGACTATCAAATTCTTTAATCTACCATTTAAACTCCGGGGAATTTAAGCTCGTCATCATTCCGAATTTTCCGGTCGTAAAAAAGCATCAAGGAAGCGGAAAGATGCTGAGCTGGGCAAAACAGCCAATTTGCGGTTTGATGGTTCAACAACTCAGTTTGGCGCGCAGAACGATCAGTCCCAGCGTGATTGGACCAGCCAGAGAAAAAAACTAGAACCGTCCCAAGCATAAAAGGCGGCTGCTCAAAACGGAAAAGAAATCCAAAAAGGGTGGAAAGTGTGGGGTGGGCGTAATCCTGCAGCGATCTGCTCTCGCTGGGTGCACCAAAAAAAAGGCCGACAAAAGACTTGTCCAAATCACAACATTGCGGACGGAAAAATGAATTTTGTGTCCTCGAGAAACCTTCGAGCTACTGGGGGCTGATCACCTTCGGTCCGGGGGGATACAAGAAGAATGCCTGGTAAGCAGCATTCTATTTGGGGAGACACCCTGCATGTTAAACCCGTCCAGTAAACCGCAGGGGGGTCGAAATTCCTTGATGCTCATCCTGGCGAGGGTCGTTTGCCCTTCTGGAGGAACTCTACAGAATTTGTTGGACGGACGCGGTTTGGTGGTGTTCTCTCTTTCCGAGTTAGACCGCCTACATGTGCTCTCGTAGCTACGGTTGTTGATTACTCTTCCCTTACTTACCCAGCACAGCAGAAGGAGCTGGTCCGCCCCCAAACCATTGCCGAACTTCCCCCCGTTAAGGGAGGGGGTGCCAGGAAAAAAGAGTCAAGTTTTGATTCAGGAAGCAAAAAAATCAAACAACCCAAGTCTCCAATTAACATTGATGGGAGGAAAAGGGAGAAGAAAAATTCTCAGCGCGTCATGCATTTCCTATAAGTGTAGTTCCACAGCTCCTCCCGAGACGAATTGAGCGAAAAAAAGAAAAAGTCTGGAAAGAAAAGGGGAGTAGGATATGCAGCAGAGATTCCGTCCAGAGCATGAAAATGAAGGTTCTACAACGCCTTTTTCAAGGGTTCGAAGTATGAAAAATCAAGGAGGGGGGACGTTGTGTCTCGAGGGGAATCGTTCTAATCGAGAGCAAAAAAAGACTCGGTTTAGAGGTGGTCCGGAAAACAAAGTCTTAGTGATGGGGAGGGGGGGGAAAAAACACGCTACTCCATCGACGAACCTACTCAAATGGCAGTGAGTCCTTCCGGAAGTGACGCAGGCATTTATTAGTACGTCGTGGTCCAGGAATAGGAACAGGGGGAAAACACGGCGGATCAGGGTCGGTAGGAGGGGAGCCCTTAGCAAGGGGCTACATACAAACAGCATAAACCGGTTGCAGGTTTCAGATTCCAGGCGATCAGGGGAAGAGGGTTAGGAGGGGGAAGAAGACCTGCGAAAAAGTCTGAACACCCGGAGCCGACATCACATAAAAATAGGAACCTCGAAAGAAAAAAAAGAAGACCAGAGCAGAATATCTACTAAACAAACAATTAGGAGATAATGAGGATTGCAGGAGGCCGGCGCTGATACGCAGGGTAGAAAGCTTATTCGAGGGAAGGAGGGTGGAATTCATCTGGGCTATCCGCAGAAAGTCTCTAAATCGAGCACGCGGAATTCTCGCAGTCTCTGCACAATCGGGAGAGGTTTTTTGCCCACCAACGAAAGGACGGCCGCGCCGAGCCCCCGTTGAACGGAGAAGGTCCTGGAAAAACAGTAGCGAAAACTATAAATTAAGGGGGAACGCAGAAACTTAGAAAATTGTTAGGATCGAGTACAAGGGTCAATCAGCATACCGGGATGCGAGCCGGGGACCAGAGAAAACAGCTGCAGGAACTGGAGAGAGAAGTAATCAATTCGACAAGCCCATA
>Ga0179593_1327186_pt1 | contig 16735 bp, 15 predicted proteins | sample CZODoug2_1_08_16_FD_185931 | JGI IMG/M metagenome (GOLD analysis project Ga0179593, IMG submission 185931) | Vadose zone soil fungal communities from Angelo Coast Range Reserve, California, USA - CZODoug2_1_08_16fungal (PacBio error correction) | ecosystem: Environmental > Terrestrial > Soil >...
GGGGGGAAAAGGATACCGAAATCTCAGGCTTCTAAAGAAAACGAGGGAGGGGGGAATAGTGGCGACTCAGGGGGGAAAAAACCTCTGAATTTGGGCACCCTATAATCACCCCGTAGATAATGGGGGGGTGCTGTCCTTAACTGTCCTAAAGAAACCGTAGGGGTCTGAGGGAGGGTCTGATCATTGGAAGACAAACAGTGATGACCACCATTTGAATAAGAAGGAAGAGTTCTGCATCAGGACGCCACCAGGTTACGGGAAACCGGGTCGGAAAGAGTTCGTTTTTGACCCCGAGTATCAACAAACACAAAACAACACAAAGAAGAAAAAAAAATAGAAAAAAACAAAAACACAACACCCCAAAAACAAAAAAAAAAACAAAAAAAAAAGAAAGTGACAGTTGAAAAATGTTTGATAAAGAAAAGGTCAGGGTGAGTTTATCTGATGGAAAAGGCCGGTAGCGATCCATAGAGTCTCGGGCCCACAACATAAAAAGGAAAGGAACCCTAGATTCCAAAAAAAGATCAGTTTCAGAGGGCCTGAAGGAAAAAACAGTTGGAGTTTTTGGAAACGAGGTTATGTAAAACTCTCGAAAGCAACAAGAATTTCGATCTCGGAACAACTCTGAGACATCACAGGGGAATAACTCAGTTCAGAGACAGAGTAAGGATGCTGTCTGAAAACGCTTTGTAAAGGGGGTGCGTCTGGCTCTCAGAAAAAAGGGGAGGGGAGTTGCAAACCCACAAAAAAAAGACCGAACAAATCTGCTCCAGATGATGTCAGAAGTCCACCAGCAGAGGGCACCATGAACCATAAGAGAAACCGGGGCTTCACCCGACGCCGTCCACTTGTATAAAAAGAAGTTCATGGAATTTGCCCAAAGCGGGACTTCCAGAACAGTAAGGGGGGGGGGGATTTCTCGTTCGACTAAGAAAGTACACCGGATGCAAGCGGAGGAAGCAAGTAGGACGGCCTCCTTCTGACTCTTGAAGGGATATGGGGGAGGAAAAAAGCAGTATGAGTTATTGAAAAAAGGGGGGACTGGTCCTGCGAAGACGCAGTGAATAGGAAGGGGTTTCGTGTCAGGCTGGATCCATAGCGAGAGTCTAGGTGTCCATGGGAGGTGGTTAATGAAAAAAAAGGGGGTAACAAGGAGGGGGGGCAAAACACAAGAAAACCTCACATATCCAAGAAGAAAAAAAAAAAACTCTTGGGCTGATTTCAGATTCACTGAGTCATAAAAAAACATAACGAAGGGAGCCCCCGAAGGATTGGTAGGTCCCAAAAAAAAGAAAAAACTGAGAGGAAAGCGCCGGACATGCCCCTGTCTGGGCCCACGCGCGTGAAGAAGTTTGTCCAGAAAAACTCCGGCACTCAGTATAAAAAAGGCGAGGCGGAGGCAAGAGTCTGAAAAAAGGAGGGAAAGCTATGAAAGGGGGAAAGGGGACAACTAGTACCGAAAAAAAAAAAATAAGAATTAAATAGATAGCGCATCGGGGAGGAGGAAGAGGGGAGGGTGCTAGAGAACAATCTGTCTTTTAAAATCAGGAAAGGGGGGTGGGGCAACAAAAATACTTTCGGGGGGAAATTGTGCCTCCAATCGTCGGCCACGGGTTGAGTGATAGCGGGGGAAAAGAGGGAGAAGCGGTCCCCTAAGGCACGAGAACTTCGAGGAAGGTTTGGAAAGGGGGTGGCCCCGAACGAGGTTGCTAGAAAAGAAAGGGAAAGAAGATGGTTGGGAGTTAAGGGGGGTTATCGAACCAACGGGCCGACGAGTCCAAGGACGCTGCGCAAGGCCAGGGTAAATACAAAGAGGGCGGAATTTCTAGGGTATCATCAAGGTGGAAAAAAAATAGGAAAAGACTCTTCTAATTGCTCGTCTAAAGGGCAAAGGATGGAGCTCCAAATGTCTCCAAAAAAAAAGAGAGGGGGGAAGGGGTGAGATGTCCTGGAAGAAAGAAACGAGTCATAAAAAAGGGGGATCAAGAAACAGGGTTGCCTAAGAAAGACAGCGTCCGCCGTCTGGTTCACGTTAAACTATAACTGATGCTTCTGGAGCTGCCGGGCTTCGAGCTTGGACCTCGGGGAAAAAAAACTAACAGGATGAAGCACGTATCAAATCTCTCCACAACAAAAGAGGGAGAGAGAGGAAACTCTAGAACGGGGCAGCTGCAACGCCACACCCCTGAAAACCAACTCATAGGGAGAAAGTCACCGGCCCGAGGCCGCCTGTCTTCAAAAAAAAAAAAAAGCGGGGAGGGAGACAATAAAATGCAGCGGCTGGACCGGAAGGGGTCGAGAGCCGCCAGGAATCTACCAAGGGGAAGCCTTGGATGGGGCTTGTCACTGGGGGGAAAACCGCCAAGTCAATTGAGGGGGCGCCTCGGTTCTGGACTACGGCGCATCTCAGGGTGGGAGAAGGAAATCAAAGCTAAAATGACAAAATTAACACAGTGCGGAGCAGGGTAGAGGCAAGCGCTGCAATTGTAAGAATAGTTTTTGCGATCCCCAAAATCCCCTACAAACAAAAAAGAAGGAGACTCAACTAGAAAAAACGAGGGGTTGGCAAAAATTTCCCGGACGAGAGGATCAGGTTCGTAAAAAATGTTTCAGCAAAGGGGACGACCTGGGGATTCTTCAGCAAGTGGAAGAAAGGTTTGCAGCCTTGACAAAAAAGATAGGAGGGGACGCCCCCACCTTGTCTGGCCTCAAAAAAAGGAGTGGCTAGGGGAGAAACAGAGGAGCAACCCTCTTCGCTAGGCAGGGAAAAAGGGGATCCTTCTGATGGAGTAAGGGTTCCGAGGAAACAGGGGAAGAAGGGCCAAAGCGACCGGGATCTTTGGGGGAACTCGAAAAACGCGCAGGGTGCGCAGAGGCACGTTTAGCCGTAAAGGACCGACCTTGAAGAGGGACGGGGGGGACTTCCGAAATCGTGGGAAGGGAAAAGAAAAGGAATCGGAAGGGGAAGGAGAGGGAAAAGACAAATCGTAGAAAAGAGACGGAGGAGAAAAATTAAACAGAAAAAAATTAGATCATCAGAGGACTCTTTGTGAACGGCAAAACTCGCGGAGAACTATTTAACCCCCGAGAATCAAACGGCAAACAAAATTAGGGATAAGCTTCTAAACTAAACCCAAAAAGAGAGGCGAGCGGAAAGGCAAGGAACCAGGAACATGGACCTCCAGACCTACTCGAGCGTTGACGAAGGCAAGAGACATCCCTGAAGGAGGGAGAGACGAATTGGTAAAAAAAAAAGGGAGGCAGCCACGCCGCATAAACTCGCGAGAAATGCGGGGGGAGGGGTTCAGGTGAAGGCAAGAGGGGGGGGTTTGAAAAAGAAAATCAAAAAGGCGATGGATCAAGTGGTCTCGGATGGCGTCAGTTCTAGGGATCGGTGGAACCGCGTGCTGCGTACCTGCACAGACATTAAACTGGAGAGAAGGTGGATTCTCCGTGGGGTCAAAAACGACCACGTCAAAGACCAGGCCACCCTCCTTTTCTAAAGAGTAACTCGAATCGACATGATCAATGAAAAGAGTACGGCAGAGAACTAAAAGGATAGAAAACCTGAACCCCGATATCTTGGTTCAGGAAAAAAATCTTGGCTACGAGGAAAGGCGTTTAACATTCCCGTAAAGTTGAGAAGAGTCAGAAAAAAAACCCGGGGTGGGAGTCACTAGGACATAAAAAGAACACTAAACCGGCAAACTGAATCGTTGTGGGGGGAGGAGAAATTAGGTTCAGCGTCTTATTGAGGGGGGGGGACTCGCGGAATTTCGAGTGGAGAAAACTAACCCGGAACTGCAAGGGGGATTTCCTACGAAGAAAACTGGAAAAATGAAAGCGGGCGGCGAGGGAGACACATTGTTAAAGAGTCAAAATGGACAAAGACTTTGGGGAAAAAAGCCGCGCCGGTGAATCCCTTTATATCGGTAAAGGGGGAGAGGGGTCGCCGAAGAAAGCCCGGATCGGCTGGCGGAAAGAAAAACAGGGGGCATCAAAGAGATTTGCGGGCCCGAAATCTGACGGAAAAAGAATTGGGCAATTGAATTTCTAGAATCCATAAAGCAAAAAAGGGGATGAAGGAAACCCCTGGGGTCAGGGGGGGGGAATTGCGAGGGTTCAAATTGAAACGGGAACAGCTGAGGAAGCATGCCAGCCGAACGCGTGGAAAGGTCGGGGAGGGGGGGGATGAAAGAAAGAAAAGAGTGAATCTAGACAGGCTCCAGCAACAACAAACTGCTTATTGAAAAGGGAGGGAGAGTGCTTTCACATTAAGAGAATATAGAAGAAGACAGTCCCGAATCAGGGCGGTAAAGGAAGTGAAAAGACATACGGAAGAGGGAAACCTCTTATTGGGCAACCAGCGAAATCAAACCTCAAGGGGGTTTAGAATCCTTGAAGGTAAGCATCGAAATGGCACGTTACCGGGATGTCTGGGGAAAGAAAGGGGGAACAGACGACGCATAATCCCCATCGACTGGTATGAAAAAAAATACGGGCATGCAGAGACGGACCGCAGGGAAGGTCGCAGTCGGGGGAAGACGCCGCGCACATGGGGACGAAGGAATGCGAGGTCAGCGGATTTTTGGACCCCACTCAGGGGATCAATTTTAATTTACACAGGAAAAGGGGGGACCTCCGAACCATGTACTGTGAACTTCTTACTTTAGAGGGGGAGATAGGAAGCAAAAACTCCAGGCGAAGAAAAAGTCGAATACGGGAACGAAAATAAGCGGAAGAGGAAGAGGGAAAGCTGCAACCCACTATCAGCCGGGGGCAGGAGGGCTTATTTAGGGGACACAAAAAATAAAGTTGGACTTTTTGAAAGGGGAAAAAGGAAGGGGGAAAACTGGCCGAAAAACCAAAAACCGGCAGAAACCGAATCAGGAGAAGAGGGGGAACCAACAGATATGCGGCCGCAACGAGTAGAATCACGTCAACGGCGATGGGGAAGAAGGGGCATCTCAGGAGAGACGAAGCTTTAGGAAAAAAAAAATAGTGTTTCGCGGCTCAAAGTGTCGAGGGGGGAGGCACCAAAAAGCGCACCTACACACAATCGGATAAAAAAGGAGTTCTGCACGCAGCAACGCTGGCCACCAAAGGGAAAATATAAACGAATGGCGTAAAGGAAAGGGGCCACGGGCCCAGGACGAATTGATCATTTTCGACCAAAAGCTGGGCATGAAACTTAAAAAAACCTTGGGGAAGGCGGGTAAGCGCGCGATAGCCAGGAAGGCGGATGGCCTAAGCAAGGGGAAGCCGAGTCGAAAAAGAGCTAGGATGAAGAAAAAATGAATCAAAACTCCTCAGAGGAGTGGGGGGAGGAATAACTGGGTATGGCCGGGTACAAGAAGAAGTAGAAAAAGGGGAAGGGTTTACAGGTCTTCACTTATAAAGAAGAAGAAGTCTTTTCATTGTTTTCCTGACGTTGGGGGATGCTGGAAGGTGGGCCAGAAGGTTGAAACTCGGAAAAGAGAAAGGGTTCACAGAGTCTGGAAAAAGGCTGAGGGTCGAAGAGGGCTGAGTCAGAGGAACCCGAGACGGAGACAGCAGGAATCAAAGTCACGAGCTAATTAGGGTCCCGCCAAAAAAAATTCCAACTTCTCATCGAAGCGGCGCCTGGGGCAAGGTCCCACGGAAGAGGAACGGAGATTGCAAAGATATGAAGGGGGTTTCAGGCGTAACCAAAAACTATGAGAGAAGAGAGGGGTAGGTAAATTCTGGGGGCCTAGGAAGGAAAAAACCACTGACCACCGAATGGGGGGCCTGAATGGGGGGCGCGAGGAAAAAAAGGAAAAGAAATAAACAGGTAATCCAGGCTAAGTGAAGAGAAAGAAATCGCGGAGTTGGGAGCGTCTGGGGGCATAAAAGAAAATGATTTGTATCGAAGGATTCGACGGGGGGTTGGCGGACGATCGGTGTCTAGCTCTCCAGCGGAGGAAAGCATGAGAATCGCGGAGGGCACAGCGAAAGCTGAAACCGGTGAAAGAACGATGTATTGAAACATTTGTGTGCCCCTGCGTTTGGGAGGGAACTACCATAAGGGGGGGGTTGGAGGATGGTGGAGAGGGAACCAAAAAGAAATTCGGCAAGGGCCGCTTGCATCTGAACAAGGAGAAACAACTATGGAGGGGGGGGAAAGGGACTCATGTTATCATAGTCATGACAGAAAAAAAAAGAAATCGAAAGCAAAAATGGGGGGGGGAGAGGGAGCCCGCAAAGATACGGAGGAGGGTACAAAATTTCTAAAAACAAGCAAAGGAGAAGTTTGGATAGGCAGGGAGCCTCGAAAAACCGAGCTGCCTCTTCAAATTATTTAGAGCGAAAAAGGGAGTCGAACGGTGAACCTTCGAGGACGGACTGTGTCAGGAAAAGAATTATTTACTTCGGTCGCAGGCAGGGGAAAAGGGCATCGAACAAAAGGGGAAGTAAAGCAAGAAAGACGGAAGAACAAGTAGGGGGAGGAGGGGGAAAGAGTACTTAAGACCTGGACGACAGTGAGATGCCAAGCGTCCCAGCCTGCGGTAAGAAACGGCACCGAAGACACGCAATATTCTCGGGACTAAAAGACCTTCGGGGGGGAAGAGCACGGCAAAGAAGGGCAGTCTAAACACGAAATGTTGCAGGCGTGAAAATCTTTTTTTCGGTAGCGAGACAATCAAAGAAACGGCGAGCATGGGCTGTTTCCTGTAGGGGTGACCCCGCCGCAATCTACTTTGGGGACTTTCGCCCGAAAGAGGGGGACTCTGGAGAATCATCTTTTTTTTGGCAGCCGAAGGATCAATGAAAGTAAGGCAGAAGGGGCGGAGATGAAGGGGATACATAGGAATGTGAAGCAAAAAGGTTAGGGGTGGGGGGAGATAACCCAATGCCGAACAACCATAAGCTGAAGGGTTGCATCGGAAAGAAAAAAAAGCTAGGTGTTCAACACAGTGCAAGGAAGGGGGAAAATACCGTGAGGGACATTTTTGTTTCAAAGCGGAGTAAACGAGGTTACATCCTTATTATGCCAAAAGTGGAAGCTCGGGGGAAAAAAGACGGACAAACCTGGGAGACATAGGGACGAAAAAAAATGCGATCACTCCGATGAAAACTACCATGTAGCGGTTAGCGAACATGGGGGGGAAACCTCAAAGGGAACGATGCGACTTAAATCAAAGGAGCCGTATGGATTCCTGTTCAAACCGAAGTAGGGAAGAACAGCAATCAGGAAGGTTGTCAAAGACAGAGGAGCCGAAGGGCAGATCTCTTGCTCAGGGGACGGGGGAGTTGACCAACTGTCAGGATGAAAAACGGAGTTGGGAAAAAGCCAGAGAGGGGGAACTGGATAAAAGCTGACTATAGAGGGGGCGGCGAGAAAAAAGGACCCTACGTAGGGAGTGATGAGAATCAGCTAGGGAGCGCTCATTTAGACGGGAATAAAGAAAAGATACTTCCGAAGGAAAGGAACGACGCTCGGACTTAGGGAGGAAAAGCATACGGCAGCAAGCCAGGGAATGGGGGGAACAAAATAAAAGGAAAGATATGGGGAAAGAGAAAAAAAACAAAACTGCGAACAGACTTCTGTCGAAGGAGGCACAGAAAACAGGTCTGGAAGAACGAATACTCGATAGGGAGGGTAGAAAAGGCCAGATAATCAGCGAAGAGGTACTTATTCAAGACCTATGCTTCAGGCCAAGGGGCCGACATCCTTTAATATAGCCCGAGACTGTAAGGCAAAGGTGTGGGGACTACAGGTGGAATGCTTTGGGGAGAAAAGAAGGAAAAAAAGTATGAATTAAGGGGGGAAGGCTAGTTGAAGAATTGAGGACTCATTGGATAGGGGTTTCACTCTTTCTTCTTTGACCTACGAACATAATTATGGAATCACTACACTTGGGTCGCAATAAGAGGGTGTGTGTGGACGACGCACTCAGAAAATGCTAGCAGCGCAAAAGAAGGGTTGTAAACTAAAGATTCTCTCCCCTCGAAGTACCTGGGATAGGAGAAGAGAGAAAGGCGACGGGGGGAGCAACGAAGAGTTGGGGAAAAAAGAAGGAGGGAAATGGGGGAGTGCTTCGATTCGGGAAAGTTTAAAGAGGACAGGTTTCTAGAAATAAAAAAAACTGTATTGTGGAGGAATAGGGGAAAAGAAACGTCCTGAGAGGGGGGGTGAATCGTGTCCGTATGAAGAAAAAAACAGGAGATTATTTTGCAGACTTATGAGGGGAGACTAACCCGGCCTAGTGATTTAATATAGAAATATAACTGTACGATATGAAATCGGGAGGGAGAAGTCAACAGTTTGGGGAATCTGTAAGCAAAGAAAGTGGAGGGGTAAAATCAAGCCTTTGGCGTCAAGGGGGGCGGGAGTAAGACTATTCGAAAACATCGCCTAGATTCTACCGGTACAGGGGGAGTGGTCAGGGGAAAAGGAAAAATCAGGAAACCGCTGTTCAAAAAACGGAAAGGGGAAGGGCGGAATAAAAGAAATCTGGGATTGAATTAGGACAAAAAAAAAACACTGAAAACAGAGGGGTGAGGGTAGAGTGGTGGTTGGGAAAGATTAGCGCTTATGACTCAGAAGGACCGTCGTAAAAACTGGCGGCTTCTAAGCCCGTAAAGAACTATCTTTACTAGAAAGCTATCTCACAAAAAAAAAGGAAGGGATGAAAAGGAGGAAGAAAGAGGGTCTAGAATAACAGGATCATCAGGGAGGAGAACCCATGGGCCAAAAACGGCGGGGGGAATTAGATTCTACAGAGACGGACCCGCGGGGAAAACCTCGGGAGAAAAACATGCAATGGGGGGGGGGTGGCTGAATAACTTGAGTAGGAGAGGAAAAGACACGGGCTTCGGGTCGGGAAGTCAGGTTAATGAGACGGGTTCCAACAAAAACTTGAAAAATGCCAAGGACTTAAGCAGGGAGAGGGTCATGTGGAAATAGAATCCGCGCCTATATAAAAGGAGGAAAAGGAGGGGAATTTTGGGGGGAAAGCCGAATTAGCAGTGAAGGGCCTCGTATGGAAAACCTAGAAAGAAGAATTTCGGAGGCATTAAGGGTTCGAAGGGGAGGAGGGATCACGCCATTGCCTTAGAGGGACTAAAGGGCAAAAGAAAGTAAGTAAAAAATTCCATACTCTCCTTCGATGCACCCCCGAGAGTATGGGAATCTGAGGGGGGGCAGGAGTGGGGGGACCAAATAAAAGTTTCTGGTGTAGGAAAGGAAAAAGGGACGCCAGAAAATTTACAACAGGGGGGAAGAGCCAGAGCAGCAACGAAAAAAGACAGGTCGCTAGAGACAAAAAAGAGGAGCCTCACAGGAGGGCCCTCCTTCTCGGGCGAGAGTAAGAGAATTCGAGAAGTCGAGGGAGAAGAAATAGGGGTAAAAAAGGATGGGGGTTGTTTGAGAGGTAGATCTTGAGGGGGTATTGGGAGGGGGAAGAAACACCGACTGCGCCGGCCAAAGGGATCCCAGGGGGGGGAATGGGGGAGACCAACAACAGCGGGTCCCCCCAGATGGCCATAGAGAACGCGTCCACAGATCAGTACAAGGGGGGTAAGGACCGCAGAGGGATTGCACCAAGCAGGAAGGAAAAAAGGTGGGAAAAACCCCTTTCCTTCAACCCGGCGGAGAGAAAGATCCTGTTTCGCGTGAACTTCAGAACGTAGGAAGAAGCTGTACCTCTTCGGGAGGGGGAAAAGAATGTTACGAAAGGAGTATGTCGGGAATCACCTGGGGGAAGGGTCAAGTTGCTTAAAACCCGGCGAAGAAGGAGTCTCAAAAAAGGTGGGGGGCGGAGGAAGGAGGAGAAAGATCATCGTAGAATTTACTGGGGAAGGGGGCAACGTTGGATGAGGGGAACATGAGGAAGAAGGCGGCGAAGGTCACAAAAAGGTTCTTAGGAAGTCTAGGGGGGGGGGAGAAAAAAACGAGTCGCAAACGAAGATTCACGCATCACGTCCCGTATGGTATGGTCCATCTCCTGCCAACCGGAAAAGCAAAGAGACCGCCACGCTGGCTGGCGTCAACGCAAGGGGGCAGATTCGGAAGGGGGGTTCACAGGAGAACTACCGGGAAGTAAGCAAGGGGCAAAAGAGCGAGGAGGAGCCGGACAAAAAAGGAAAGTCCCGCTAGGGAAAAGTCCATTTGACAGAGGGAAAAGAAATCCCATCTATCGGAGAAGCCTGGCGAGGAACTGAGGGGAGAATCTGGGGAGAAACTGTCGGTGTTATCGAGATCACGGTGTGGGCATCGACGGGGTCGGTGTTCAGGTTCTCCAGCGAAAACGTGGAGAATCCGCTTGACTCGCGACAAAGGAAAAAACTAATTAAAAACGGAATCAGATTGCCCTTTGGTTGCCACAGAGGGGAGTTGCTGGGGAGAAAAGGGAGACGCAGAAAAGGTGTTGGTAGGGCGTGGGTATCTAACCCAGAACGGAGGAGAAACGTCCGCTGTCGAACACTGACTAAGAAAAGATTGAAATTGAGACAAAGGGGGAATGGCAGCGTGAAGAAAAAAAAAAGAGGGAAGGCACTAAGTACGCAAATTGAGGAACGAAGACCGACAAAAAGATGTGCGGTCTTCTTTCCAATGCACAAGGCCCCAAGCAAAAAAACCTGGGGAGATGGCCCCGCCGTAAACGAGGCGGAAAGGGGGGCAAAGTTTGAGAAGAAGGGAAAGGGCGGGCGTAACAGCGGAAAGCGAGGAGGGGAAGCACTAGCCTTCTTTCTAGGAGTGCCGGGAGAGCAGGCTGGGAAACTCTGAAAAAGAACAGCCTCGTCGGCCGCACATACAGCAGCGCTCACACAAAGGAGGGATGTAGAAAGATCGGAGGGAGGAGGACAGAAAGAGTAGGTAGCTTGAGAGGCAACAAGAGAAAGACATCAGTACACCAATCATTCGTGCATGCAAAGCAGACGCGTACCGAAAAAAACCGCGCAAGAACCGACGGGAGGGGGGAGAAAATAGGGTGTGCACGCGGAAAAAAACGTTTTGAGGAGCGCCCACCAATATCCCCACGGAACTCTCCTTTTGGGGCGGTGCCGGAACCTGTTGGCCGGGAAAATAAAGCAGCTCAAGTTGCGGGCTCAAAGCATTTGGGAGGACTTTAGGTCATCTCAGGGGGGAGGCAGACCGTGACTGCTACTAAATTATTAAAGACCATAGAGGGAACAAAAAGGTAGCAGCGGCAGTTTAAGCCGAAGGATGGGTTGCTGGGCAAACAGAACCCAACATAAGGGTCTGACGGTATGCCCTTATCAAAACAAAAGCGAGGGTGCAAAAAAAGGGAAGATAGAGTGATCCTTCGTGCATTAGGGGGAAAGATTGGGACCGTGATGAAAAAGTGGCAACGAGTTTGGAGAAAAAGACTGAAAAAATAAGAGAAGGTAAACGCACCAAACGTTGATTGAGATCACCGCTAAATATTCCTAGGGGGAAAGTCACAGCTCTCAAAGGATCATGAGCTAGGACTCTAAAAGATATACGCTTGGATAGTAATTGACGATATTAACAAAGACCCAGGGGAAAAATCGCTTGTAGGTCGTTGTTTTTCAGGGGACTAGGTCAAGACCGCTCGGGACTCGGGGGGGTCATAGTTCCAGGAGGCAGACAAAAGAGATCTAAAAAGAGGAGGGTTGAACTGCCAAAAAAAGCAGTGGGCCGGGCAGCGCCTGGCGGAGGCAGTTGGCAATGCGCAGACTTACAAAGAAGGGGAAGGAGGGGTGGAAAAAATAAAAATAAGGGGAAGGGGAAGAGGATCGTTCAAGAGGAAAAGTCAGAAGAGACGGAAGACCTATAACTCGTTTAACGGCGAACCTCTGGGGAAACTCAGGTCACAAAAAGGGTCAGATCCGCCATTAAAAAAAAAGCGAACGTCATTACGTGGATACAGAAAGAACTACCCAAAACACAGGGGGGGGGGGACGTGCAGACTGAGAGGACACACGCAGGACCAGGAAAACTCCGAAAACATACAATCGGGCGTTCCCTCACAAGCCGTCAGCGAAAAAGGAGGGGAGAACGCAGGCCAAAGACTTTCTTCATTCAAAAGCATCCGGGCTACAGGCAAAGGGAAGGCAAATGTGTGAGAAAAGGGGGGAAAGGGCAGGTGTCGACAAAAGCAGAACGGAGGGATGGCTAAGGGGGGACGGCGGGAGGAACGGCACAGTCGGGGGTAAGTACTTGGATGTGGTTGCCAGCACTGGCGTGGCCTAGAACATCAGACAAGGTAAGATCCGGGGGAGGGAGACCGCGGTGTGGGTCTCAAGGAATCGAAAGCGCCAAAATCCTGGGAAAATATTCAGAGAATGACAGGATCCACGGACTTTCGGAAGATCGCCCGGGCTAACGATGGGCAGACGACGCATTCGTGGTGGGGACCAAGAGAGTCGAAATGGGGGGTTTCGGGGAGAGCTATAAGTTTTAAAACATTCAAAGAGGACTAACTCGTCTAAAGACAAACTTTGATGTTGGAAAAGGGTAAAGAAGGGGACAACGCCGAAAACGAGGAAGGAGAAAGTGGTGGGGGGGGGAAATCGGAAGGGGGCTATTCTTCGCCCTCTTTTCAAGTGGGAACAGCGAGTATTTCATTGGGGACGCTAACCGGGACTGGGCGTAGGCCAGATCTCCAGGAAACGAACAATTAAAATAAACTAGGGAGAAAATTTTTTCCTCTGTCAATTAAGGTAAGTTGGAGGGGGAAAAAAGCCAAAAGGGGAAAAAAAGCCGGGGTATAGCGGCGAAGAGATGAACGAAAGAAAGCGCCGGGATCTCGCGGGAAAAAGATCAGTCAGTCGCTTGGGGGGCTGGCGGAAAAGCTCATGAAAAGACTTCAAGACCACGACGGCCGTGGCGAGAGAATCCGAAAGCAAAGATAGCAAAAAATGGCTCTAGGGCAAACATGGGGGAGTAAAGGTGAGAGCGGGGGAGGGGAAAGAGAAACGTCAAAAAAAAACAAGCGGGCCTGTCGTACTTCAGCGAAAGAGGGATCCTGGTCCGAGAAAGATCGCGCCAAAACAACCACTGGGGAATAGAGATATTTCGGCACATATCTCTCCTCGTCGAAGATAAAAAATCAACTCCTCTTCGGCATGGCAGAGAGTCGCACGAGAAGGAGGGGCAAAGCTTAGGGAAAATAGAAAGCACCCCGGAGCCCATTTGGGGCAAGAGCCTGTAGGAGGTGAATTATTCTCAGTGACAAGGGACCGGCGGTCAAATAGGGTTCATGAGAGGGCAGGCAGAAAAGGAACGGAGGACCAACGGACGGTGACAGACAAGCAAGGGGGAGAGGGAGGTCTGCCAGACAAGCCACCTGAGAAAAGAGCAGGGTCGGAGTTTTTAAAAAAGGAAAAAGAAATGGGAAGACGGGAAAAAGTGAACCTAGACCGACGTTTCGATAGGCTGTCAGGCTCAGGGAGATAGGAAATCACGCCAGGCCGTAGACGTACAAAAGAGAAAAAGGACGAGGGGACCAAAGAAAAAAAGAACTAAAAGGCTAGGACACACTGATAAGGGGGACGGGTCTGGGCGGCGTATGGTCAAGGGCCAAATAAAGTTGTAGTTTGTTGCGACGAAAGGAGAAAGAACGGAGGTACTGGACTCAGCCTCGCCAAACTAAATGTTCAGACAGAAGGGGAACCAACGCTAGCTGCTGCATAGGGAGAACGGAAAAGGGAATAAGAAGAGGACTTCAGGGAAAATCAGTAGAGGAGGAGAAAAGCATTTAGAAGATTTTGGGGAGATGGCTCGTTTCAGATCTTGAGCAACCCACCACAAAGAGGGAAGCGACACGCAAAAAGGAAGCAACGCTTTCCCAGAGGCCCTAAAGAACGGGCGGCGTAACCTCCGCCGGACCGTTTTCCGACGTTCGATGGGGACGACAAGTTGCAAGTACCAAAGTTGGGAGCTTGCCATGGAAAAGGGGGTCTCGGGTCATAGCCCAGGGGTCGCAGTGGGCAAGGGAAAAAAGCAAAAACACGGCCTTCCTGCCGGACGACGACCTCGTTCGCTGATGAGAGGAATTAGGGGAAACATCGTTGTCCTGGATGAAATCATTTACTTTAAAAGGAAAAAATCAGTCCCTTCTCTCGGTGTCGGGTTAGGAATTACCATTCCTAGTAGATGGTCCTTTTGTTCCTGGCAGTTGGGGCAAAAGGGGGGGTTGCAGGAAAGGGTGACATGAAGTACTCCAAGTCATCAGATCGGAAGGTTATTCTATATTGTGGAATTCAGACGGAAAGCGTTCAGCCGAAGATTCTCGAACGCCTCTAACGTGGGAAATGGCCAGCGCCTGAACAACGAAAAAGCAGCAGAGCTGAAGGCAAGAACCGTCTGGCCGGGAGTAAAAAACGTGAAAAACAATTCGAAGGGGGGCCTTATAACTCCCTCAGACGAACAAAGGAAAGGGAGAGGCTGCCGCGAGAATGCGCAAAAACCTTCAACAACGGACGAAGGGGCAAGACGGATAATTTTACACTCATAACAGGAAAGACCAACGAATCAAAGGAGGTCCGACTAGAAAAGCATAGAGTGAGGGGGAGAATGGGAGAAAAAAAACATGTCTGGTATAGAGGGGTTGTAAAATCCCGAGGGTCGGTGTCCTTCTTGTCAGCCACTTCCACGTGACCTGAAGATCCGGATGCTCCGCTCAAGGGGTTCATCGTCACTAGGAAGGATCGAGCTTCATTGGGGCCCGGTGGGAAAACCGATGGTTTTGTCTAAGGGGAACTCAGAAGAAGGATGGGGGGGTAGGGGTCGTGGGTCGAACACCACTCTGCTTAAAAGTGACTAGCTAAACGAGATACGCCTACTGGGGATCATGGGAGCGGCTGCAAGGGCCACAAACATATTTCTGGGGAGGGAAAAGGGGGGGGGGGACTCGGAGAAAGAAGGCCGCGGCGGAAAATCGAAAAAAAAAAAAAAAAAATGAGAGGCCGTGAGAGGGTCCTGGCGGCAAAAGGAGAAGAGTAGTTTACCTCCTCCAATCGTGAGAACGGTGAATACATTCGTCCTATATCAGTCACTAGACCGATTGCGTGAGGACACTGCAGTTCAGGCCTGGAGCTGCAGGACGAAAAAACAGGAGGGAGACCGGAAGTCATCTCCAAACAACTGGTAAAAAAAAAAGGGGCTTGCAGACTTGCTCTTAGGGAGCTGCAAGCATCCCAGCCTGCTACCGAGCCTAGAAACATCCTTGAGGAAAAGGTCAGACGAAGAAACGGAGCAGGCACGGGTCTAAAGGGAATTGCAAAGCAGAACATTGAAGTTAAGAGCTTTGAGAAGAGAGAAAATGAAGAATCACTTCCGTCAGACTTTGCGACTTTAGGGTGCCGAACGAAGAAGATCCTTTGACGGGATCCTATCGAAGAAATGGGCAGAAAGCTCGTTGGTTTTCTTCATCACCAAGATACAATGGGAGGAGAACATGGTATCTCATTGGAGAGAGCAGGCCTTTGGTAATAAGAAAGGGTCAGGGGTTTATCCACAAACAGCCCCTACCACCCACCTTCTGAAGGTTAGGAAAATTCAAAAACAGCAAAAAAGGGCAAAGAAGAGAGATTAAATCATTCGTGCAGAGGGTTCAGCGCGCGAGGGGAGAAGTTTCATCAGAAAAAGTGACCGAGATGACGAAAAGACAGAAAAAAATGTAACGAACCACCAGGGGAGGAAACCACGATACCAGACAGAGTGGGCGACGTTTAAACAGCGGATCAAATAAGATGAGCAGGAAAAGTGCCAAGTAGAAATGATAACTCGGGGGTCAGTCCTTGAAACTCGAGGAAAAGGGGTCCGGGGCCAGGGGGAAGGAGTTTTGGGCATTCGGGCGGACCTCAAAGCGCGGCGGTGCTCAAGGACGGGAGGTATACCTCCAGGGGACAAACTTCTAAAAAGGGCAAAGGACGAAAAGTCAAAGATCTTGGCAGGTAGGAGAAGATGGGGGGGGGGAGATGGCAGTGAAGGGCCAGAGACCAGGCACAAGACGTAGAGCGGTTCTTCTCTGGGGGGAATAGACGGGGGAGACTGAAGAAAAAATATCGATCCATAAATTACTCTTGGAAAGGAGACCGATTAGAATCCACGGAAATCAAGGCCTCATCCAAATCCCAAGAAAGGAGACCGAAATCTGGAAAGATTAGAAAGAAAAAAAGGGACGTGAGCATCCTGCGGCGCGGACGCAAGCCTAAACAGTCGTGTCCGGTCACTCCACGACATCCTACAGGCGTTCGAAGGAAAGTATAAGCATCGAAAGAAGGAGGGAAGGAAGGGGGCTCTCCACGGACCACTCCGAAATCCTTGGGCTATCGGGAGCACTGAAAGGAGGTCAAGTTTTCCAATGTGGAAAGGAGCCTGGTGGTGGGCGACAATCAAACTTCTGATCAAATTTGAAGGGAGAGGTACGCAGTCGTTCCAGGGGGGTTCATCGGGGGGTGGCCCGCGGCCTTTTCCGCACATCATTCTGGGTCAGAAAAAGTGGCAGGGCTACTCGGGTGGGTGCAGAAAAGATAGAAAGAAAACAGCAAAAAATCCCGGGGTACGAAAGAGGACTCGAGGCGACATGGAGAGGCCGTACTACTTACTAGGCACCAGAGAGGGGATGGGATCCTTGTGACAGATAGGTTTGGTAGCTATCGCTGGGGGGGGGTTTGTCTGAGAGGGCGAGGAGTTGGGAAACATCCGGAGGTCGCAGAGGCTAAAAAATACAACAAGTTGGAAAGGTCACTATGGGCCATCTCCAACGTCCTGAGAGTG
>Ga0179593_1476747_pt1 | contig 16734 bp, 18 predicted proteins | sample CZODoug2_1_08_16_FD_185931 | JGI IMG/M metagenome (GOLD analysis project Ga0179593, IMG submission 185931) | Vadose zone soil fungal communities from Angelo Coast Range Reserve, California, USA - CZODoug2_1_08_16fungal (PacBio error correction) | ecosystem: Environmental > Terrestrial > Soil >...
AGATAGAAATCAGGTACAGGTAGGGAAGATAGAGGGTATGACGTGCCAGCAATAGAAAGCCCCAGATAAGGGGGGAAACGAAAAAAAAGAGCCGACTGCCCCATATCAAAAGAAACCACTGGGAAAGTCTCGCCAGCGCCAAAGAGGGGGGGGATCAATTCAACCAACAGCAAAAAGGGGGAGGAGGATTACTAGGAGCTCTCTATGCCTAAAATCTTGCAAATCGAAAAATACGGATCCGCGTCTGCATTGCACCAGGCGGAAAAGGAGGGGGGATAGGGTAATGTAATGGGCTAAGGACCGGCAGAAAAAATGACAGAGAGGAAAAGGGAAAAGCTTTAGGCTTCCTCAGTGAATCCGCCGAGACTATGCGGGGGTTTTGAGAAGATCTTGGGAAAGGGGAGACAATGGCACATCGGGGAGGTCGAATTAGGGGTAAAGATAGCGAAGTGAAAAAATGGTTAAAATGGCTGAAAACTGGGGGAAAAAAAAAAGCCCAAGAAAGTTGGCAAATTGATGAGGTCAGCAAATGACAGAAGTAAGAAGACGGGGGTTCCTCAGCCAACACCAGTCTAATGGGGGGGGGGGATTCTGCTTGGGGGAGAACTTTTTCTGAACCGAGAACAATTCTTACGTTGACCTGCAGAACGCAACGGGGCAACGCAGCTGTAAATGCTACCGTTGTGCACCTGGAAGACTGTGAGGTCTACAATCAGACAAGTGAAGATTTTCGGGGGGGGTGGGCTTTCCGGTGCGCAGAAGGTCGGATTCGCGTTCAGACGGGCAAGTCGAAGGAGGGCACGAACAAGGCAGGACGCTTAATTTGGCACGCCTTAAAAAAAGGATGTGGGGAAAGAGACCTAGGACAGGCTCAATAAGGTATGTGGGAGTGCTCTTTAAACAGTTGGCGAACGTCTGGACGGCATGTATAGGGGGGTCAGAACGTAAGGGACATACGCGGAGTTTCAGAAAAGAAAACAACGCTACTAGACGGACTTAGAAGGGAACAACGACATCCATGAGGAGGCGGGAAAGCGAACTACGAAAAAGCAGAAGTGAAAAGAAAAAGGTTGGGGCGGGTTGGGGGGAGACGGGACGTATGCAAGTAGCACTACCACCAGTGGCAAAACAAGGCCGGGGAACAGAAAGGAAGAGCATCAACAAGCAATAAAATTCAGAGATCCGGACAGAATGGTGAGAAGTTTGAAAGCAGGATGGGGAACAATGAAATAAGAAAAACGAGCCCAAGGGGCACACAGAGTGGCGCTAAGCTGTGTAATCCAGAGCATGCAAGTACATGTGAACTGGCTCAACATGAAAAGAATTCCAAACAACAGGATTGCTAGGGAAGAAAGTAAACGGGAAGGGTAATTCGAACAATCGAAGGAGAAGGGGGGGACGGCTCTGTCTATGGCAGGGACCGCAGAAACTCACGGGACGGACAGAAAAAACGATCAGGGGGTCAGGGAAAACACAAGTCTCGACGCACTCAACCTAGTACACTGAGATATGAGGGCTGAAAAAATCGTGGGACGGAGAGGAAAACGGAAATTGGGGGGGAGGGGCAAAAGGTCAAACACAAAACACATAGTCTTCAAAGGGCGGACGCCAGATTGGGACAGGACGACCGAACAAAAACTAGCAAAGACAAAAGGTTGTCAATGGAACCAAAAGGGATGGTTGGTTCCCACCTCTTCGGTCAAAAAAAAAAATGCACCCATTATAGCTAACGGGAGGGGTGGGAGCTTCTCCTGGATGCGGGGGAAGGTGGTTTTGTGGTTTTACTGACACAAAAAACAGAAAAAGACGGATCAAAAAGAGGCCAAAGGGTCAGGGGGGATAGAAAAAAAACACGGGGACGTGACCACCAGAATGGAGAGTGGGGAGGGTCAGAGTAGGGTTAGTGGAGCGCCATGAGGAATGCGACAGTTCATTGGCACGGGAACGAACGGCGACCTGCGCAAACAGGGAACCAAGGGGGTACATAAAAAAATAAAGGGGCTGTGTAGGGGCAACCGAATTGTGTCGTGAAAGCCAGGCTCAAAGAATTTAAGACCTCAAGAGCCCTTGAAAGGAAGGAAGAGGGGGCGGGTAGAAAAGGTGGGGTAGCCTGAGCTTTTTGGAACCACCCCACGTCCGAGGTGGAAAGGGGACGGCCGGCAAATCCTAAAGTCAAGCTCGGATTGACACGTCGAAGACGCCAACCTTATCAATCTCGATCAAAAAAAACAAAAAAAAACGGTATGAGGGACACGACGAGTGGAAAAGTGTGCGGGGTCAGGTTCGTCGTCGACCGGGGAAATTCGATCGTCATTTATGAATTTGGCCAGGGCCGGGAGAAAAAAACGGAACACACGGAGTCAGGCTGTTAAAATCCTCTCACTGATTGTGGGGTAAAGAAGAGGGAAATTTCCTTGACCAAAGGGCTTGCGGTGGTGGAAAGTCTGGAGTGGGGGAAAAAAATAAAGGTATTGGGAAAGGACAAAAATGCAACGTTACCACCCCTCGGGGCCGTTGTGGATGGTAACCTTCGAACCTCTGTGGGAAAACAGGGTCCGGATGGCGTTTTGTTCCAAACGTGCTCACTCAGGTAACGTAAAAAAGGGGGCAGCCGAAGACCCGCATCGCGAACAAGGGGGGCAAATCATACTGTTCGTTGAACCATGTATGGTGAACCCTAATTCTCCGGCGGGTGGAAAAATGCTTTTCGGGTTTGAAAGGGTCCGGGAAAAACAACAAAAGCTTCATCCACCAGAAAATGCCAAGGGCGGGCCCACACATCCGGGAAAGGGGGATCAAGGGGGGGGGGGTTGAAAGTTTTTGACGGGAAAGGGGGGGGGTGACGCCGGGAAAAAATTCAGGAGGGTGGCCATTGGGGAAAATCAAGGGTCTGGGGGAAGGGGGGCGTTCAAGGGGGAGAAAAATCTCGCGAGCCGATTTTAAGAAGAGGTTTGGAAGGGGGCCATGGTGTGAAAAGGACATCGCTCGTTGTTAAACTGACGAAGGGAACTACCCCATAGGATATTCCAACATAGGGGGGGGCAAAAAAAGGGAGCGGGGTCCTTTTGCACTCTCTCGAGCGGGGGTGATTCCTTCCACGTGATCCCGGTCTCGGGGCATGTCAAGCCTCTTCTTTTAGGTCAGTCCCTGAATCTCTCTGTCAAAGCGTCTCCCGACCAGTAAACTAAAGGGGAGAATCATGAATGCTTTACAAGGGAGGGGGGAGAACGAAAAAGTTGAGTGAGCTGGTGACGAACGGGCACAGGGCATGTCCTATTCATGCTATTTTGGCGGAGCCCAAAGAAGGAAGGGGAGGCCAAAGGAGGGGTGTAGTGGGTATCATCTTCGGAAAGTCAAGACGGAGAGGGCGAGACATGCGTGCAAAAGAGAAAGTCAAGCTATGCAAGGAATCTGGCTCGAATGAGCTGGGGAGTGGCGGAGGGATCAAACAGGCATTGGTGGAACGGGGGGGGGTCAGGATCAATTTTAATAAACAACTAAAGCCCAAAAAATCCAAAGGAAAGGGTGAAGCGGCTTTAATCGGAGTAGGACGCCTTCGGCACAAAGCTGGCGTGGTGCGGAAAGAGGATACTGAGGCTGGAGGGCCGAAGTGTCACATGATAAAAAGGCCCGGATCCAGAATAAAGTCTTGGAATACACGAGAAATTCCGGCCTCCTGAGCCGGATCCAACGGGGAAAGAAAACGCCACAAGAGGGAAACATAGAAAAGAAAAATCCAAACACTATCAAGCGTCAAAAAAAAAAAATAAAAACAAGGGGCTCCTCATGGTCTGGGGCGCTTCGAATTGAAAACGTCCGGGGAAGAGAGAACAAAATATGTCTTGAGGGGCGCATAAGAACAAAAAAAAAAAAACGATTCGCAAATGGAAAATACTCGTTTGGTAAAACGCCTGCCCAGGCTATTGGAGAAAAGGGGACAAAGAGGGGGGAGTGCCGCTGAGCTGCTTGGCGTGGCGGACTGCGAAAGGGTCCATTAAAGAATGGGAGGAGGGTGTCCAAACAGCACCCGATGAAGAACGAAGCAATTCATGAGATGCGGAGTAGACAAAGGAACTAGCTGTGGGAAGGGGGGGGGGGGGCCATCCGGGGGAGCTGAGAGGGTGCCGTTGTGACAGGGAATCAAAAAAACAAGAGTAAGGGTGAAAGCGAATCGTACCTACCTATGGGCACTGACGGGAAAGCGGGATAACCTAGCAGCCGAGTGCCAGCGTCCAAAAAGATGACTACGGGGGAAATTCACACGGAAAAAAGAAGAGGAAAGGCGGGCGGAGCCTTAAAGAAGCTTGCGGGAGGACCGTAGAATGAGTGAAACGGGACTATTTGAGGTGACCTTAACTGGCATATAAAGAGGACCGGATCGGGGGGCTTTTCATCCGGGTAAAATAGCGGGGTACTGCCGTGCGGAACTCTTGTTTTCCGCAGGGGACGGGGTGTAGGGGGTTCCTCGCGTAATCGGGGAGAGGAAGGTCTGCGACCTCACCTGGTCTGGGGTTTATGGAAATGAGAAATGTCGTAAAATCGACCTCAAACGGGTTTTAGAGGGGGAAGTGGAAAAAGGGACTTGTGTAATAGTTCTCCTAGGACGCGCTTTTTCGGGAGTCCACCCTGCTAGGAAAGGGGAAATGGAGGGAGTGCTCTTCAAATCCACTATATCTACACCCTAAACTGAAAAACGCGGTCAAAGCAATGGAAAAGATCCACAACAAAGGGATTATAAGAAAAGAAGAAAAGAATTCCTCCTCGGTACAGGGGTGAGTCTCAGGCGTGTTTAAAAATTGTGAAGGGGGGCACAACATAGCCAATCATCCAGGGGGGGGGGAGAGAAACCGGAAAAAATAGGTCCAAAAATTATACACATCAACCACGGGTCTGGTTTTCCGTGGTAATCATCGCGCGACCAACTTTCTTTGTATTGGGGACTTAATCACTTTAAAAGACCCCAAAAAGAGCTCGCACGGAACGAGCCGAGTACAGCAGCGGAGCCTCATAGGAAAGAGCTGAAAAAGAACGCTAGGGTCGATAGGCGATTCCAACCATAGGATAACAGCGGGGAGGGGTGCAAAAGGAAAAAAAACCGTCAATAAAATAGGACGAAAGAAAGCAAGTTCTTTTCTCAGTTAATCCGACCTAAAGGGGGGGCATGAAACCGTTGGGTACCGAGCAGCGTGTTGGGAGGCGAAACGGGCAAAAGGGGGGCTTCACAGAGGGAGGGGAAGTGAAAATAGTTAAAAAGGGCCGAGTCAGAAGCAAGAGGGACCCGTTGATGAAAATATAAAAAGGGGAGACAAAGGAGCCAAAGGCGGGAACCTCATGTGCCGCGACTACGAGAACAGAGGGGATAGATGCATTCTTGGAAAAGGACTCGGGGGGGAGGGGCACTGCCATGCTGGAAGGGGGGAAAAGGGCCAAGTCCGCAGCAAACCACCGGTCGGGAGGACTCAAAAAAGTATTCCATATCCAATCGGAGGGCAAGGTAAGGTAGAATAAGAAACTATTTGGGCGGTGGGTTGCCGGTGGCCAGGAAAGAAAACGAGATTTGGCAACGGTCATGCAAGTCCGAGAGACTCCCATGCGCGCGCGGCAAAGGGGTGGGGTGGGGGGGGTGCAAGAAGGTTTCGGGTTGGAGAAGAATGAAATAAAAGGCTCTAATCAGGGGGGAGGAGTAAGCCTTGAACACTGGGGTTCTACTTCTAGTATGCTGCATGGAGAGGGGGGGAGAACACGGTGGAATCGGTAGACGGGGGTTGCAATCGTGTCAGAAAGAAAAAACAATAGCGAGACGCTCGGGGGGTCAAGAGAATAGGGGCAGGACGAGAAACAAAATCCATTCTTTGCGGGAAGTCTAATACACGTTGAAAAGACCGCAGGAGCAAACAGGAGGTGGTGATTGGTGGCTAGGTGGTATCATGATCCGACAAACAGTGCAAAATGTTCCCCGCCGAGAAGAAGGCCCGACATGGCCGATTAAGGAAAAACGCTCCGGAAGCAAGATTGGAAAGCGCCGGGGGTCAAGGAGGAGGGAGCGAATATTATAACCGAGGCGAAGACAATTTATGTATGAAAAGATGGCAAGTGAAGACGCGGGGGAAAAGGGCCAAAGACATGCAGAGAGTAAAGATGCCACGTAAGAGACTCAACTGGAGTTCTGAACGGGAAAGAAACAAAGTGAAAAAAAAAAGCAATGCATGCAAAAGGGAGGACAGGGACGTTAATCTCTGGGGACAGATCGGAATAACTCCGAACCCATGGACAGGAAACAAGATTCAGGAGTGACGCCAATGTTGGCACTATAGCACCACAATCTCTATGCAACTCAAAACAGCGAACTGGGGGGAAATAACGGGGCGAAATAGAAACCTCTGGGCTGGCTGGTCCGGAGTCAGGAAAAACAGGGGAGAGGTGTTAAACTTGTGCCCCCACGTTCCGCTAAAACAATATGCTAACAATCGGCGAGCCGACGATGGGGTGAGGTACTCTCATCACAAACGATGAAAAAGAAAATTGGAAAACAATTAACCCTGTAAAAGTGGAAGAGGGGAGGTCAAACCTAGCGGTCAAAAACGTTACAGACCCGAGAAAGGACCCATTTGTGGCAGCGGATTTCGTTCCCCTGGGGGGAAGGCGTGGTTGGGGGGACAACCCAACAGCAGCGGAAAGGAACCCCGCGGGCGACAGGGAGATAGACGGGTTACCTGTAAAAAGGGAAATGGGAGAGGCAATTTGGGCACGATGACGGGTGGTCCGGCAAGGTCGACAGGATCATTGTGCAAGAAAACAGGCGACCTCAGCGCACGGCTACCTAAATTGTAGAACGAGAAACAAAAAAAGGATTTCCTTGCTTTTTCAAACAAATAAGGAATTGTTTCCAACGACATTCCCAAGATGGAAAAAACCAGAAGGTCAATGGGGAAGGCAATATCTGTTTTTTCGAAAATAGGGGAAAAGAAAAGATGTTGGAAATTTCGGTACTGGGGAAAGGACAGGGGCCAAACCATAAACGTCAAAAGATCCACTTTACCGTAGAACCGAAATTCGGCAACCTGAAGGCTGATAAAAAAAACAAGAGGGAGAAGATAAAAGGGGAAGAAGGGTTGGGCTAATTGAGGGGTTCAGGAGGAACTGGGGGGAAAGTCAGAAGAACTTTCCATGGTGGAGGAGAGGGGGGCATCTTCCGGGGGGTTGCTTCCAATGTCCCGATTGAGCGGTGTTGTACACCCATCCGCAAGGCTCCCCGTTGGGCAGGAATAAAAAACTATAAAACTTAAAAGATGCAAGGCTTGGGTTGGTGGGGAAACATTATTTGGTAAGTTTTAACCTCCCCGCGGTGACTTGGCCTAAAAATTCAAATGTTCCCGGACCCTTCCTGTTTTGAGATGTGGATAACCCTTTACTGTCAGAGGGGGAAAAAAGAAAGGGTCGCCTTTCTTGCGTGCCATCAAGGAAGAATGGAGATGGTTGACAAGAGCAAGGGAGCTGGAAACGGGAAAGGGAATGTGTTCGGGGGTCACTAAGGGGAAACCGGTTGCATCGACAAAATTCGACGGGAGTGGCCTTCAGGCAAGGTTTGCGGGTGCGGAACCCCCAAACAGCCTGAAACCGGAAACCAAGTAAGGGGAATCACCCAAACGGGTTGAAGATAGGGGTTTGGAAAGGTGGTGTCAAGAGAGTTTCCCTCTTACCCTTCATCAGGACCTTTTTGTTGAACGGGGTCCCAAACTTATGACGATGGTGGAGGACTCTAAAAAAAATCCCACATCTGTCGCTGATAAGAGTGGTGTCAAAGCTGTTTGGGGATTTGTCCAATTGGGGTTTGATGCCCCGGGCCCATGCCACTAGGGTTTGGGACCAGGAAGAGCACCTCAAGCCCGGATTTTCGGAACTGACGCGGTAACAATCTGTATTCTTAACTTGTCTGAAGTGTGGGGTGTGGAGGGGGAGGGTCTCCTGGGGATTAGTGAAAAACTGTCAATCACGAATTAGTAAGGGGGCCACAGGATTTAGGGCAACCTCTCGATATGCCCAATAAACTAAACCTTACCGGAAAAGGGGATACTTCCTGGAAGGACGGTAGTCAGAAATCCCTTGATGGATGGGAGAAGCGCGGGCGCTGGGCAAGGTTCCGAGGGGGAATGCCTTGCAAAGAAAAAAGAAGCGCTTATTCGGACCATCTGTGAAGAGAATTGGGGAGAGGGAAGGGAAAGGGTTCAGGCTGAGCGTGGCGAGCCACTGAAGGACCACCTCTTGCCCCTCTTGCATGTACGAGGGTCAAGAATCTATGAATGATGCGCTGTGCGTCTCAAAGAGGGGGGGTGCACGGGGGGTCTACAATGTTGGCAAATCAACGAATATAAACAAACCAAAAAAGAAGGGGCAGAAAAGGAGTGACTCCGTCGTCGGGGAGGGACAGGACGCTACCTCAAGTTCTGTTTACAGCGGACGAACTGAGGAGGGGGAGGTAAGATCTTTTTTCACGTTAGTAAAAAAGTAACCGTCCAAGAAAAAACGAAAACCAACCCGAGAGGACAACACAGGGCCAACAACAGGGCATAAGTGGCCGAGAGAAGGATGTGGGACCAACATAAACCTAGGCAGTCAGCCTCGAAGGTAGGGACACGGAAAAGAGAAACCAATCAGAAGAGAAGGCTAAAGTGATCACCAAACAATAAGCAAGGGAGGGAAACCCTCGCAGTCTCTGCCGCGTTGGCGGGGAGAGCGCGGGGAAAAAGGGACGACCATATCATCTCCACAGTTCTTAGTGAGCTGGCAACGGGAGTCCCCCCCAACCCACTCGTTCGAGTATTGTCTCCTGACGTTTTAACGGGAATTGTACCAGAAGGAGAGATTTTTAAAAACGTGATTCTCAAAAGGAGCTGTGGAACTTGGACTTTAAAGTTGCAGGTCCAAATGGGGGGGAGGCCGGTCAAGACGACGAACAAGCATGCGAGTAGAGGTGGCGGAGCGTCGCGTGCACAGTTGCGAAGGGACTCAGGGGGGAGTCTGATCAGTGGGTGTGGCCGTGCTGAAACGCACACGGGGGAAAAGCTGTGAGAGGGTGAAAGAGGGAATCTCGTGGGAAACTGCGAGGGAAGACCGGTTCACGCTGACAACGAGGGTGCCAGTGCCATCGGTATCGCCGGGAGTCCCACAAAGTCTGACTTGTCGGAGTCCGAGCAAGAAGACAGTGCGGGGAGACTATCGGGAGGGGACAGGGGCAGGATCTGAGCACTAAAAAACGATCCTTGCCGGAAGGGTTTACACGCTAACCAGCGGAGTTCTGGTTCCACGGGGTTGGAATCTGTTCTAAAATCCTCGATTGATAGGGGGAAGGAATTTAAGGGGCGATCCTGAACCGTTTCTGGGGTGGGTGCCTTTCTTACGAGAAGCCTCACACCCTTGGGGTCGGTAGGAAGAAGATGAAACGAAGGCAATTGGCGGTGTCCTCTTAGCGCCGAAGCTCTTGATTGCCCCACAGAGGCGCAGGGGGACTATGCTGGAAAACGTGCAAATCCAAAGAGAGGAATATGACCAAATGCCGAGGCTCGGGGAGACTCTCAAACACACAACGGGTGCCACAGAGGTGCGCGGGGGCTCGTCCTTTAAGGGGGGCATAGATCTAATCGGGGTTGGACTAAGTCCATGAGCCTATTCAAATCAGAGGAAGGTGGGGGCAAAAACTAACTCTAGGGTCATAATAGCCAAAAAAAAGGTTATGGGAAGGTGATCTCTGGCCTCAAAAGGTGGGAGGGCGATTTGAACATTCACCCAACATCAACGGGGGGGCGGAAATAAGGAAAGTACAGAGAAGAGTAACAGTCGTGAGCAAAGGGGGCAACCAGAGGCAAGACGCTCCTCTGACTATACTAGAGGGGAGAAAAAAAAGGAGAAGGAGGGGGGGTGGGTCCAGGTCTGCTCCAAGACGGCAATAACCGGTGTAGCAGATAGCAAATCAGGGGTAGGAGGTTCCGCCTCTCAGAACGAGAAGAATGGTGTGCCTTTTTGGAAGAAACCCATAAGCTTTTTTAGAGAAAGGGCAAAAGCTGCATCACTTAGTGAAATATTGAAATAAAGTGCCAGAAGTTGCAAGGAAAAAAGAGCAAGATGCCCTTTTAGGGCAGCAGGAAAAGTACAAAGAAACACGGAGACGGCCTATAAAGTGGGCCGGAACGTCCCAAAGCAACATAGGAGGAGGATTCTTTTCCGATGGGGCGTACAAACCTCCACCAAAAAAAAAAAAAAAAAGTGTATGCAGGTCTCAGTCCACAAAACCAGCAGGGCAGGACAGGTAGGGGGAGGGCTCAATGGGTTTCCCCTTAGCAAATAGAGCGGAAATGGAGATAAAAGAGTTTAGGGGGGCGAGTGGTCAGACCGACTAGTCACGGCTGAGAGTTAAGAAGGGGAATAGCAGCACGCCCTGCGACGCGAGGAGGTGGGGACCTCGTGACGGGTGGAGAAGACCTGAGGAGGCGCTAGCTATTTGGCGGAAAACGGACTTGGAAAAGGGTGGAGAGGCGGGCCTACATCGGGGGTACTCACTCACGAATGTGCTTACTGGTAGTTTCCGCAAAAACAATCGGAGGAAGAAGGCAGGCCAAAGCATTCGGAGGGCCTCAAAACATGCGGATCTAAGTCTAATAAAAACTGATTCAAGCTGGGAGGAAAACCGGAGGGGGGAGTTGGGGGAGGAAGGGTACTACAAAGGATACCGAAAACTTTCAACACTTCCGGGGGGGTTGCAAGACCTGAAAAGAAGTCAGGAAAAGAATTTCATTCATCTAAACATGAAGATTTTCTCAAGACTACTGTAACTCGAGGTTCATCGAAAGGGAAAGATGATCCAAGAAGAGGTACCCAAAGTTGTGCACAATGTGGAAATGTCAAGAGTTGGACAGCACAGCACAAGATACATTGCCAGAGGCGACTTAAAGCAGATGCAGAGAAAGCCAAGGGGAGTGATCTGGATTCCCCTGGGAAAGGGAAGTCGATAAGAAACGAGCAGGGGACGTTGGGTCTGGTCGGTGGAAGAAATTCGGAGGAATGACCTAAACGCATCGGGGACAACCGACATCCATTATTCAACATGTGGGGGGGAAAGAAAAAAGATCAAACAGTCTGACAACTCATCATACACTAATAAATAGGAGAGATCCAAAATCAACTCAATTCGTTAGGGGGCCTTCGGAAAGTGTCAAAAAGAGAGGGGGGGGAGGGAATTGCACCCACTCACCACAAAAAAAAAAAAACCAAATCGGCTTCTCGGCTTCGCAAAGAGTGGGAGGAGAGAGCAAACCTTCAAACCGGGAGTGGAAAATGCACCCCGGGATGGAAGGTGGGGGCAGGATCACCACCGCGGTCGTGAAAAAAACCGTTAACAAAAACCAATGAGCTGAAAAACTTACTTTTTTTTTGAAGGCCGGGAAGGGGGGGAGGGGAAAGGGAGGGTGGTTTTTAATTACAAACACACCACGCAGTGTTTTCGAAAAAACCCAAGGGCGACTGGGAAAAAGGTCCGAGGTACAACGGGGAAGGGGGCGAAAAGGAAGCTTGCATTTTCATCGTGCGGTGTCGACGATGGCGACTTAAATTGAAAGGCCGGAAAGGCGACAGAGATCACAACCGCGAAAGGGGAAGGGGAAAGAACATCAACGGCAAGTACGGGGCAGGTGACGTACAATACCATAAACGTGCGGAAAAAATCCGGGGAGAAAGAATGAAAAAAAAACCCCAACCCGGTCAAGGAAGGGGAAGAGGATGAGTCGAAATAAAGGACCGGAACTAGTTTGGAAAAACGACGGTTAAAATTTACAGAACTTACTCGGGCAAAGAAGAAAAAAGGACACCCTCTCAGAAAAGAAAAAAGGTCACCAGGAAAACTCCCTATTCGACCCTTATCACTAGCTCTCAAACAACGGATTAGTATCCAAAGATATGGACGGGGGGTTTCTGCTTTTCTTAGGGTCCGACGTGGCATGGCGCAAGATGAAGTTTGAAGGAAGGGGGGGGGGGGGGGTGGGTGTGTCCGTGCCCTCGGCACCGCTGGACGGTAAGGGGGGGGGACAAAACCAGCGGGCGTCAATTTGCGAATAAGACGGATTGCCTACTTGGAAAAAGGGTCCTGGTTTTTGGGGACTGCCCGGGGGTAGGGAAAAAGAGGGGGGGGGCCCCAAATGCGTATGGTCCGCCATACCCTGGGGATTCCCGAGAAGACAGTGTCCTTGGGTGTTGGTCGGAGGGGGTTATAACCACCTTTTAAAAAAACTTCGGGCGGGGAGCAAGCGTAGGGGGTTACCTCGTTTCCGGAAGTGCCATAAATTAATTTGAATCCACTGTGAGGAGAAAATAACATAAGAGGATAAAAAGTTTCAAAATTCTTTTCATGAAAAGGTAACCGTTGCACTGTACCCTAACTGAATATGACACTCGAGGGGGTTCTCACTTCTTGTGGGGTGTGGGGGCGTGGCCGGGCCAAAGGCTCCGCGAAAGGACAGGGAGAGGGAAAAAGAACAAAAAACACTTACGGTCAGCCTGCTCAATGGGGGTTTGAAGTTGTTTAAATTGGGCAGCCGGGAGGGGAAAAATGCCAAGCCTAACCTGGGGTGCCATTGGGGGACATAGCGTCTGGGAATAGTGTCTGAGAGAGGAGGTGGACGCAAAAAAGAGCCGCGACCGAGGGGATCTATTTGGGTTTTGGAGGGGGGCAAGGTTTTGGGGGGGGGCACACCCTAAACTCGTGGGGAAATGACGAGGCCACTCCCCGAACGGGGAAGAAGAGCCGGAATCTGTTAAATTTTAGAGGGGTGGAACGTTGGGAACTTCATCTAGCCCTGTGTGATAAGGGGGACCACAGTGACAAAGTCGGATCTGTCAAGGGTTCCACAAGAAGTGTTACTGGAGTCCAGAAATGCAAGCGGGAGAGGGACAGATAACCGAAAACCCTGCAATGGAGAGATAGAATTGTGCAAGTGATGGGGGGGAAGAGTCAACGAGCAAAGAAGGGGGAGGATGAGCTGGTTCCCGCGCAGCGGGGAAAAACATTTCGGGGGAATCTCTTGGATTTGACCAAAGACGAGAAGGGGCAGAAAAGAGGGGAAAAAATGGTTTATAAAACCGTCTGCGGATTAAAAAACATAGGAGAGGTTGCGTATGATAGTCGGGAAAAAATATCTCTGTGAGAATCTGGGAGGGACGTCGGAGGGGAAGAGTATTCGTCTGCTGGCCGGGACCGTCGACCCGTTTTGCATGGGGTTGTCGGGGAAATGGGAATAAAGAAAAGAAAAACACAAAGAAAAAAAGGTTGCATCCAGCGGCGGTTGAAGCGGGGTACTCAACTTTCCCTCATCTAACCGCGGGGAGGGGTCTCGGGAGGAAAGAGCGGCAAGCTGCGTCTCTCTAAGTGGGGGTCCGGACGAAAAGCACAGGATCAGAAGGCAGGCAGGGGTGTCTCCCACCGCCCCTGGCCCGGAACGACGACCGGGATCCACTTGAAACTCCACTCCACAAGCCGATAGAGACCGCTGCAGGATAGCGAAAACCCGGGGGGACAATTTCCACCTCCGCTAAGTGGGAGGGAGAGTGACCTTATGGGAAACGAGAAGAAAGACGTGAGGCTTCTCGACCTCATCGATCAACCGAAAAAACGGATAGACGGTGGACATGTAGACTATTGGAAAAAAAGATAAAGGAGGGGGTGAAAGTGAACCGACATGTCAAAAACGACAGACCGGAGGAGTGGAACGGGGCCGATGGAGAAAAAGGGGGGTAAAATTAAGGCCTTGGGGCGGAGGGGGTAAAAGCCCCCGAGACGAAGGATGCGTTCTATTTTGGAGGAAGGCGAGGAAAAGGATGAGCCGTCCGCTTTTCGCTACGGATGGAACTTGTAAGTGACCGAACAAAAAGGAAAAATATGGCTCGGTGGTTGACTCGGCAATCGGTGTAAAACCTATCAATTTCGATTCATATTAAAAAAGCCGTGAAGGAAGGCTGGGACAGCGTCCTCCAACCGAGAAAAGCCAGGGGAAGAAACAAAGTCATGAGGCTCGCATGAAAGAGAAAAAAGAAGAAAGGTACGGCTGATCGTCTAGGTAGTGAAGAGAGGACCAGAACATCTCCCTACTCTGTCTAGGGTCCAGTGGGTTGCCAAAGCTGATCTCCTGGAAGAAACTTTCGGGGCCAACAAGAGAGGTTTGAAGGAGGGGGGGAGCACTCGCCTGTAGCGGTCAGGCGATTTCAGCTAAACAGACCGACCAGGGCGGGGGGGGGGGAGGGGGGATACAGAAGCCCTAACACAATGGAGGAGAATATTCAAATCAACAGTAGCCGTGGGGCGGGGTATAGGGGGAACGACGTGGAAACTGCGAGGTTTCTTGGAACCGCGCTGCCGAGGATTTGAAATATGGTCCTCTGGAAACTCTTTATTTACTCCAAGTGGCTCCGATAGACTCTAATAACCTCACCCCGGGTATATTATCACTCGAGAGAGACACATCTTTCAAGGGGGCGGTCTAGAGGAATCGTTTGGAGGTTAAATATGAAAGAAAATAGCAAAACGGAGAAGGGGGTTGTGACCTAACTATCGCCGTTCTAAGATACCACGCCCAACAAAAATGGGGGGTTTGAGCGTTGATCTCGCCGGCCAAAAAAACGGGAGGGAGGGCAAGGAAGCATTCAACCCGCAAACTTTATAAGAGGAAAAATTCCTCTGCTGTTACAGTCGAGATGCTCAAATAGGCACGCGAGCCAAAAGAGAAGGAGGCGATAACGTTACCCATTCTATAAAAGAGTACTTGTCCTCTGAGATGCTCCATAGACAGACAATTGACTAATAGAAGAGGGAAATCACGTCTTGAGTGCTCCTAAAACTGAAGCTCCTATAAAGTCGTGGGTGAAGAAAGGAAATCTGTGTATTCTCCCGGTGAACATCTGATGCTCAAGTTTTAAAGAAGTCATCTCCTTAACTCTGTGACAAAAAGGAACGAGGAAAAGCAAAGTTTAAAAACCTTTTTTCGGAAAAAAGGGAACAGGGGTCAAACCGCCAAGCCATCTGGCTACGCAGCAGGACGCGCCAGAAAAGCGTAATGCGGCGGTCGTCCACCCGGGGCGTGACACCTCCGCCCGGAATTGCAGGTCGAGAAGGGAAAAGGGGGGAAAGGAAAAAAAAATAAAACGTAAAAAAACAACACACACACACAAAAGGGTCATTATCCATCGGGAAGGGGACGGCGTAAGAATCTTAGAAAAAGTTGAGGTGGGGAGGAGGCCGATCAATCGATAGTCACTTTGCGGGCGGCGCTGGAGGGACGGGAAAGGCGAAGGCAATCCCGATGCGAGAGGAGGAGGTGGGGACGCCGGGCTGTTTGAGACCCCTGCAGCAGGAATCAAAAATCGGATTGTGTAATGCCGGTACCAGTTGGCGACCTCTCGAGGCCGGAGGGGGGAGGGCGGGGAGAAAGAATTAGGGACATTAGGTGAGTTTGCATTGCATTCAACGAGCGAGACGCAGCAGAATCCATTCGGAAGGCGATACCACTCAGCCAGGCAGTCTTACTCAAGAAGGCACAAAGAAGGAAGGGAATCAAAAGTTGTTTATTAGTGGGCTATTTGAACTGATGCCATGGTACCTCCAAAAATAATGGAACCAAGACTTTTACTTACATCTACCGCAGGAAAGAAATCCGTAAATGGAGTACATGAATATGTTAGAAAAATCCTGTAACTCAATTCATCTGAAGAACGATGGGACGAAGGGATACCTGATCACATATTTCCAAGGAAAAAAGCTTGGGGAAAAGCCAAGATGATGAATCTCAGGTCCCTCTTCCAAAAACTCACTAGGCAAAGGTTTTTTAATACTGGGCAGGGCAATTCAGATTCAAATAGAATATAACGCGCAGGGACGTTGAGTGTGTTCAAAGCTATGCATTGACTGAAAAAAAGAAACTCAATGTGGAGAAAAGAAATTACTTGAGCAGGTGTCAAAAGGATCACTATACTATCCCGCAACTAAAAGGAAAAGAAAAGAGGACAGCTGAACTGGGCTTTATTGGCCTTCGTAAAGTTTCAAAACGAAAAGGGGGATGTCATGGGGCAACAACATAAAAGAAAAAACAATAGGGGGCAAAAAAAATCGGCTCGAGCCGTTTTGCGGGACGCGCTCATACCCTTCGAAAAATAACATGTTGTCCAATTAACCAAGGATGAGTGGGAAAACAGCACCTGCGGTCAAAAAATTAAAAAAAGAGCGCTGACCTGACGGGGGGGAAAGAGAATGGAAGGAGGGATTCTGTTTTTGGGTTTAAAAAAAAAGACGGAAGGCCACCCTCACGGGCTACTGGTCTGGTCGATACAAAGGTAAAGGGGGGACAAAACACAGGTCAAGGTTCACAGAATGGCGGCTTGTCAGAACAAGTCGACATTGTCAGTTGGGGTCCTGGAGAAATTAGAACTCGAGGTCACCCTACTTGCCAAGGTTAGAACATAGGAAAAAAAAGGCAATGTAATTTTGTGTCTTACAAAAGGGGGGAGGTGGAAGTGCAGTCTCAGTTCAAACAAAAGAACAAGAACTTTTCAGGAAGGCAGAGGAACTGGAGAGAAATCATGACCGCTTTTTGAACACAACCGAAAAGGAAGCGGGGTAACGTTATCAGAGAGGAAAAAGAGGAAAAGGAAAGAGAAAGTGGGGCAAACAATCCGAACAGACTAATTCGGCCAAAAGAAGAA
>Ga0179593_1514493_pt1 | contig 16732 bp, 19 predicted proteins | sample CZODoug2_1_08_16_FD_185931 | JGI IMG/M metagenome (GOLD analysis project Ga0179593, IMG submission 185931) | Vadose zone soil fungal communities from Angelo Coast Range Reserve, California, USA - CZODoug2_1_08_16fungal (PacBio error correction) | ecosystem: Environmental > Terrestrial > Soil >...
ACAACGGGCTGAAAAAAAAACAAATTCACAAGCAACTGAAGCTGTTGGGGGGGATTGCGGAAAAACTCAAAACTAACGACCCCAAAAGGGGGGCAAAAAGGGGTTGGAAAACACCCATGGCGGGACTGAATAAAGGGCCCGTCGTTGTTCACCGACCAAAAAATCCCAACAACGCCGCTGCCCGGGCCGAAAGGCTGGAAAAACCGCTTTAAAAAAAACAAAGATGATCTTCCCCCACATCACCCGCCGTGTCAAAAAAGCAAAAAAAGGAAAGGAACCCAGAAAAAAGGACCATCCCCCTGCCAAAGGGAACGCCCACCGCGTGAAAAAACAGCAGCGTAAGGGGGATACCAAAAAGTCTATGTTTCCAAACAACGCCGGGGCGGTTACCGTCACCCCCGAAACTGGCAAAGGGGAGTGAGTGAAATTCTTGCAAAGCAAACTTAAAAAAAAAAAAAAAAAAAAAAAAGGGGCCACCGCAATGTATGGGAAAGTCAAAGCCGGGACACCGGGGGTAAACCACCCGTGGCGAAAGTTTCAACCAAGGCGGTCGGGTTTCCGGGTCCAGGCGGAAAAAACGACAGGAAAAAGCAAAAAAAAAAAGCACGGCCCGGCAAACGTCCCCTCAATCCAAGCACTACCCTCCCCTTGGGAAAGGAAACCAAATCCATCTGCATTTATCAAGAGACCCCCCCCCGTATCCGAAATCGGACAACGAACCAAATAGGGTTGGGAAAAATGGTGGATCACCCCCTCAATGGGGGGGAACTGCCCCCCCTACCGGTAATAAGACCTGGGGGGGGGGACTGGGGGGGAAAAAAAGGGTAAACCCCCCTAAAACCAAGCAAAAGGGCGTGGGGCCCAAAAATCTAACAACCCTCTAATCCAAAACTAGGTCCACAGCATGGTGAAAATCCAGTCATCCAGTTTAGGTTTGAAAACAACCAGTGCTCACGATGGCGACCCCGTAAGAAGCAAACCCCAGGGCAAAAATGTGAAAAGTGTTTTTGCTAAAAAAAAAGAAAGGGTCCCCCCAATTGGTAATGGGGGGACCCCGGGGGTCCCACTCCAAAATCCGTTTTTGGGGGGTAACCGGCCCAACCGGGCATAAACCCCCGGGAAGGCTTATCTCTGTCTAAAATACCCCCTTGCGAGGTCAAACGGTCCCCACGGGTCAAAAAAAACATAGGGGGGCTCTCCCCTTTGGAATCAGAGAGGGGTTTTTCGAGTGTCAAAAAAAAAAAAGGGGGTAGTGGGTCAATAAAAAAAACTGTTGTTTACTGCAGTCCAACCGGACGTACCTCCCCGAGAGGGGTGGGAAAAAAACAACCCTCCGGCGGTGGGGGGTCGGGTGTTATGTTAAACTTGAAAAACCAGCGTCCTGTTCGACTCCCATTGGACAATCGCAAGAAATTCCAAAAGTGTTCTAAAAAAGGGACCCCCAACCTCGAGGGTTCTCAACCCCCAGGGAGGCCGTCCGTCTGTAAAAAAGTGACCCGGGGTCGAATTTCCATGAAAAGCCATGAGGAAAAAGTAAAAACCCACAACCAAAGAAGCCCTAGAAACCAGCGAACAACGACTTTAAAAGGGGTTGGGGACCAAAGCCGGGGGGGGCCCGGGAAACGGAGAACGGGCACGATATGGGGGGAGACGAATTATTCCTTGCCCCACCCAAAAAAAAGGGGGGGGGCCCCACGAAATAAACAAAGCCGGGTACCGGGGCGGGGAAACCACTTGCGTCCAGAAAGAATGAAAAAAAAGTCCCTGGGCAACAACAACCAACAACCCGGTTTTTAAAAACCAAAAAATCACAAGAGGCCAACCCGCACCACGGGCTTTGAAAAGGGCTCTCGGGAGTGGAGAGGGACCCTCTGGAAAGGGGGTTCAGAAGAAAATGGAACAACCCCCATTAAAGAAGGGAAAACCATTGGGTGTCAGAGTCACGAAAGGTTTTGGGGGAACAATAACATGTGCAAAAAGAAGGGGACCACAAAAAAAAACCCGAACCACCCAAGTTTGACCAAAACCCCCCGTCCAAATAAACCCACCCCCAAGTTGGGAAGCCTCACCAAAAAATAAAAGGTAAAAGGCCTCATGCCAGGCGGGTCCAAACAAAAACGACCGTCGAACCCGGGGGGGAAAAAAACTTCCCCCCTGACCTTGTGATGGCCCCCGTCCCCAAACCAAAACCCAAGACCGTGGAGGACTTTGCCCCATCCAAGTGGGGAAGCAGCCAATTCTGTTGGCCCCTTAAAACACGGTGCAGGCTATGACCAAGCTGGAACCATAAATAGCTCGGGAACTGGGGGTATGCTAACACACCGCAACCACAACCCCCAATCCCGAAAAAGGTAAAAACCCCCCTGAAATCCCCAGAACCCCAACCGGAGGAAGTACTTTGCCGGGGGGCCCACCAGGAAAAAAGGGGAAAGAAGCCCCCTGGGTGTTCCGGAAGCGACAAAAAACCATAGGCCCCAACTCAGGGGAAACAAAGTTCATAGGGGGAAAAGACCTCCCGTGGGCCGGGCTCCCAACCCCTTGAGAAAATCCCAAGAAAATTGAATGCAGCCAAAAATCAGAGATGGTCCCCCCGTCCGTCACAAACGGGGACGCCAAAACAGAAGACAAGCGGGGGCCCCCAACTGCGTAAAGCAAAAGTGGGGAGGTACTGGTCCGGCCAAGGTAAGAAAAAAAAAAAAAAAAAAGGAAAAAAAAAACAAAAGTGTTTAAGTGAAAAGGCCGGAAAGGCGGTACGTAAGGTCCGACCAAAAAAGGGAGAACGAAAGTGACCCATACCGGGGGGGACAAAAGGAGGGTTGGGGGTCCCCCGAAGGGAGTGGAGAAAAAGGCAGTTTGTCAGAACCCAGGGAAAAGGGAAGGAAAAAGTGGGAGTTTTTTTTTTGGCACCCGAATCAATACCCAGGGGGGTTGGCTTGCCCGCCCGAAGGTAAAAAACCAAGATGTCCCCCCTCATAGTCACAAGGGTGTAGGTGGAAACAGACACTGTTTCGATGTTGATTTTTTACCTCTGGAAAATGGATAAATTTTATCCTTTAGACATAGACCCCAAAAAACTTTCCGGAGGTGTGAAGGCATACCCCCTGTCCCGGCGTTTTGAACCTACTTATTCCTGTTTGATAGGATCAAAGGGGGACGGACCAACAGGAACCCGTGGGGCCCCCCTCAAAAGGAAACAGCCGAAACCGGCCAAAACCCCCCCCGGCGGGTTGGTAAAAAGGGGGAAAGAATGGGCCCCCCCTTTAGTTAAAGGGACTTGGGGGGGGACATCCAGGTAAAAAAACCCAGAAGACGGATGGCTCCCTCCATTTGGCTAAAAAAAAAAAAGTATGAAAGGTCTTTACCCAAAACTTGTGGGGACCAAAAGGGGGCCAAGGGTAAAACTGCGGGGGGTTGCGCCCCAGACCCCGGGAGAGTTGGGAAACAAATTAAAATCGCCTTGTCATTTGGGAAAAAAAAAAAAAGGCACAAGATCTCTTCCCCCCAACACACAAAGGAAGGAGAAGAGATGGCCCCCAATCTGGACAGCCACAAGCAGGGGGGCGTGAAAGGGGAAAGACACTCGTGAATGCAAAAAAATAACCCTCCGGAGAAACCCCCCCCCAAGGGGGCGAATCGGGGAAAAGGGATTGAGCTCCATGAAGAAGGAAGTACACGAGTTTTTTTTTGGGAGGAAACCGACGGGGGGGGGGGCATATCAATGGTAAAAAAAGAGTTCTTTCCAGTTCCAGGAAAAAGGGCTAAAAAGGGGTCCCCCCTGGATCCCAAAAAAAACACCCGGGAACCGTCAACCCCTGGTAAACCGTAAAACGAAAACCTTACCTTTAAACCGAGTTTACAAAGCCCAAATAGCCCGGTTGGCCCCAAACATCCTGGAAAAGTTGGAAGGTGAAAACACTGATTCATAAAGATGTACTCGGTCGAAAGGCCCTGCCCCCAAATGCCCGCTGCGAGACAAGTTGGGGAAAATTTGCTGTGATAGTTCCTGGGGGGCGGGGGGACAATCCAAACGGCTGGGTGATCACCCCTGGAACCAAAGAGACCGAATTGTTTCCCAGGGGCCCTCCATGGGAAACCCAATCAAAGGGGGGCCTGGGGACCCATCAATCACGCAAAGGTTGGTTACCATCGTAATGGTAACGGGTTGGGGTGTTGACCCCCCCCCACTGAGGGACGTTTGTAGGGCCGAAAAAAAGGTGGGTTAATGGGCCGTCCCCAAAGGTCCCGCCAGCCGTAACCTTTTTACACCGAAAAATTGAGGGCCGGGGTCCCACCCCCCCCCTTCCAGTAGGTCCCCCTTAAAAAGGCAAGTGAGAGACAGGGTGGCGGTGTTGTGGTCTGAAGAGGCCGTTGGACTGAAGAAACCAATAATATAATACTGTGGTTCGTTGGAAAAAATTGCACTTCACCGAAATTTTGTGGAAAGCCCCTTCGGGGGGAAGTGGGGCACGGAAAATGGGAAAAAAAAAGGGGACTCCACCGGGCCACAACACTAAGGCCCAAAAGGGAGGCCTGTTGTCCTTTGAACAACCTTTAATTTTAATTGGGAAAAAAAAAGAATCACGCTGGGTGTGACCCGGTAACCCCCCCCATAAGGAAACCGTTTTTGTGGGTTGAACTGGGGGGAAAAAGTGGAATGGAACGTCCGAAAAATGGGAGGAGGGGGGCCCCGGTCCGGGGTGGGGCAAAGCCAAAGGGGGAGTTTTTGTAAAAATGAGCTGGTCCGTTGCACCCCCAACATTCGGGGCGGGGCAACACAAGGTTGTTGTGTCCCCTATTAAAAAGAAAAAAAGACGGGGTTTCCCGTGGCTTGGCGTTTCTACTAGGTGAGGAGGCATCCATTCGGGTAGACCGCCAAGCGGGAGCACGGGGGGGGGGGGGAAAAAACGGAAGGGGACGTGAACTCGTTCAGAAAAAAAAAACCCACAGGTGGAAAGGCCCAGAAGCGCGCAAATGTGGCTGGGGCGGTCCCCAAGGGTTCAGCCCCGCATCCCCAAAAAAGCGGAGCCTCGGGTTTGCCCACGGGTCCAGGGAGGGGAAATCCCCCTTCCCAACAGAAGTGTGGTTGGGGATGACGCCACGGGGGAGGCGGGTTGAAACTGGGGGGACCCACAACCCTAAGGGAAAGCCCCTGGGGTCCCACATAATGGCCCCCAACTGCCCCGCCCTCCCCCCCAAAAGGGAGGCCAGCCAGATGGTTTAAAAGGTACCCCACTTTTTTTCCCAAAAAGAAAAGATTCGGGGGTCGAACAAAAAAGGGGTTTGACCGGTGACCAAAGACTCCTCCCCCCACCAAAAGGGGAACGGGGGATTCGTGTGTGGGGGGTGTTTTTGGCAGAGGGTTAAAAAATTACGGGCCCCCTGGGCAAACCTAGTGATCGGTGTGTTTTGGTGTTTTCTTGGAGGGACGGGGGTACCCGGTCACTTGGGGGGGAAGATAGTGTTGTCTTGAAGTAACCCAAAATCTTTTTTCAAACGGGGGGAAAGGGAAAATTTTCCGTCGGTTGAAAACAACCCAAGATGGGGGCGTTGGGGGTTAAACCCAGGTTAAAACGGGCCCCGGGGGCGAAGGAGTAACAGGGAGGCCATAAGGGGGGGGGACCTTTGGGTTCCCCGGGGCTATGTTGGCCCAATTCCCACCGAAAAAAAAAAAAACCATCCACCCCAAGGATAAGGGTAAACATCAGGAAAACCTGTCCCCCCCAACCAGATGAACTATAATTGGGAAGAAGTTTGTTACAAACAAAAAAAACCGTTACAAACTCCAAGGGTGTTTGTCCCGAGGGAAAAAAAAAACCCGGCAAGGGCCCCACTCCTGCCCCACCTTGGGGCCAGCCCCGACAGCCTGTTCCACCACTCAGACCGGGCCCACAGGGGCCCAAGCAGGTCCCGATGTACGTTTTTTCCCAATGGCCCCGTCAGCGGGGTACACCTAAAGTTTAAAAGCCATACGAAGGGGACAGGCCCCCCCCCGCCCAAAAACTAGGGGTTTTCCCTCGATGGGGGGGGGAAACCGGGTTTTTTGACAAGGGGGGTTCTACGTGAAGTGGCCCATTCACTCCAACGTTTTGAAAAGGCCCTGTTTCCTTCAGAGGAAAGGCGGGGGGGGGTCCCGTCCCACCCGTCCCGGGGACCCTTCCATGGGGAAAATTTTTTGGATTTTTTTACCCCCCCTTGGGGGTCCACCAACCCCCCTTTTCAAAAGAAACCGGGGGGGTGGACACACAAGACCCCCCCCCTTAAAAAAATGGGTAAAACCAAGGGTCCTCCCCCAATGGAAAAGTAACCACAAAACGTAAGGTCACTGGGCTCTTCAGGAATTGAAGGACCAGGGAGGCGGGGTTGGCAACGGGTAAAAGAGGGCGGAGAGGTGGGGGGGGGGGAGGAAGAGGGGGACGAGAAGCCGTGCCAAGCCATTAAGAAGAGTCGGCAAGCCGAGCGTGGGGGGGGGTGGGGAGGGGGGGGCATAGCGGGGGTGATGGGGGGGGGAGGAGTGGAGAAAAAGGAGCGGAAGGGGGATGGGAGATCGTAGAACCCTTTTTTGGTATAGGGGTAGTTGGGTTTGCGGTCTGAAATGGGGGGCCACTTTCACGACCCAAGAGATGGGGGAGTGCCCCCATTTGTTGGCTGTGGGCCGGCAATCCAGCTGCTGGACGAAACCATTTATGCGCCGGAAATCAGTTTTTAGGGTTTGGTCGGGGTTTATGGGTTCCCCCCCGGAACAGCGTCGTCATCAAAAGCCGGTCCCTGGAGATGGAAAAAAGACAAAATCCCAAAGGTTCTTAACCCTGTACAAAAAATTCCCAAAACGGTCTGGGTCAAAGAACCAGAAACGATCGGTATGTCGGGGGGCTGCTCTTCAAAGGAAGTCCGTACCTAAAAACGAACGGTGGTGCACAGGTTGAACCACTAAGGGAAAGACCAATGTGGCATTGGAAAAAAGCCGGCCTAGGGGTCGCGGGGTGGCCTCGGCCCTGGCCACTACCAGAAAAAGTAGGAGCCTTTTACCTCAGGGGAAAGGGGGACCGCTGTGATCCCGAACCGCGTGGGTCCCCCCCCTTTCCCGAAAGAAAACAAGAACCCCAAAAGACTCACAAGGTTCCTCCCTGTCGACCTTTCCCCCGACCTTGCGGCTCCCACGGGTAGACCATCATCTTAAGATTTGCTTTACGCCGCGGCCCCAAAACACCAACCGAGCGGGCACACCGATAAATCTTGGGGGGGCAGGGTAACGGGGAACCTCAGGGGGGTTGAAAGTTTTACGTACGATCAAGAGTCTGGAAACGTTTGGGGGGGAGGGCTGGAGGGCCTCCTTAGGTAAGGGAGATCCCACAATCAGGAACCAAAGAAGGGGAGTGGTGGTTTCATAACATCCCGCAAAAAAAAAGAGCAATCATCGTGCTGTTAAACCGGAGGGGGAACTACGAAAAAAACAACGAAAAACGGGGGAGGGGGGGCCAGGGACCGTTCCCCCACCCAAACAACCCCCCCCTGTGGGCCAGGGGACGAAAAAGGATGACCGGGGGGGCATGTTTACACAAGGGGGTGGTTTTTCTTGAAAGGCCCCGGACACAAACGGGGGAAGTCCCCCAGGGTAAACCTGGAAGACAGGGGGGGGGAGAGCCGGAAACTCAAAAAGGCCCCCCCAGCAAATCCGCGCCTAAAACACAAAAAGGGAAAAAGGGGGGGGGAAAAAGAGAGAGATTTTGGGAGGTTGGGAATCAGGCGTGACAAATGGCCCACTAAAGACAAAAGTTAAAGGGGTAAACCGTTTTACTTGGAGGAAAAAAACTAAAAAAAACGTTGAGTCCAATCAAAAATAGGGGGTCAAACCCCCAAACGTGCTACCAACCTCCAGTGGGCCGTTTCTCGGCGTGCGACGGGGCTTTGTCAAAAGGCAATGCCCTAAGGCTGGAGCTCACCCCTGCGGCCTCAGACATTCCAAAACGAAAAGTTAGACTCGAAAAAAAGTGACGTCTAAGAGACTTCGAAAATAAGAGGAAATTCAATAAAACCCCGGTTTCTCCCTTTCGGGCCAGGTACATCCACATAGAAAGTACCCCGTAAAACCAAACCACCACGCCCAACCACGTTTCGGACCCGAAGCCTAAGTACTCGGCCAGGGGCAAAACCGTCCTGTGGATCGGCCTGGCAATTGGAAAAGCGATTGAATGAGGGCCCAAAATCTCGGCAAAAGGGGGGTCAATTTAAAAAAGAATCGGAGGAATTGAATAAGCACCAGGGGGGATGAATTTCTGGGGGTTCCCCCTCAAGGGGGAAAGGTCCTGGGATGCAGTTTTTCAAAGAAGTGGTGGATAAACACCATCGGCCGGGCCCAGAAAGAAACTTGACAAAGAACGGAGACCAGGCCCCAAAAAATGACCAACGTGAACCAAGCGACCTTCTTAAAAGCTCAAATAGCTACAGCCGAGGAACTAAATCTATGGGTGGGGGGGGGGAACCACCGACGGGGAAACAACTTCAATGGGCAGGGGAAGGGGATCGGGGGTCGGACAATGGCAAGCAGTCACCCTGAGAAATTCCCAATAAAAAAACAACAAATTCTGATAAAGCAAACGGACACTGGTTCAATAAGTACTGCAAGAAGCGCAACTCAAATGGTCAAAAAAAGGAAAACCAGCTTTTTAGATAAATTCTGCCAAGTTGGCACTGGGTGAGGGTAACTTTTTTAAGACACCCGGGTTGGGAAAAAGGGGGGGAAAAACGAAGCCGTGCCCCCTTCAGAAGAGGGGGGAGACCCCCCCGAACGAAAGAACCGGACCCCCTGAGAGGAAAGAATAGGAAAGGGGCCGAGTCGCCCCCCCCTTCCATCAGAGCGGGACCTGCTTGATCTGCAGGGGGAAAAAAAAGTGTTAGGGTATTCCAAAAAGGGGGGGTGATGGCAACAATAAGGGAGTGGGGTGGTGGGCGCTTTCTTGGGGCCCCCCAAAGAAGAACCGGCAAGGAAAAGGGGGGGGGGGGCGGCGGTTCATTTGTAAGGTTCTGGGAAAAACCAATGTAGGGGGAATAGGTAAAAAAAATTGAAAAACGTCAGGGAGGAATGGGCTTGCAGGGATGGGGGAACCTGCCTCTTAAATTACCAAAGGAAAAGGGGACAAAGAAATGCCAAGAAAGGACACAGCTGTTCAAAAAAAGGGGGGTTTGGAAAATTTGAAACCATAGTCCACAACTGCAAAAGGTGAACAAGACATCCCCTTCCCTGTAGAACTGGAAAACCACAGGGTTACACCAAGGGGGTGGGCAACTGACATACGTCAAAGGTAACAGGAGGGGTTGAATATTAATGGGGTGGGGAAGATGAAAGGCGGTCACCCAGAACGACCGAAGTTCAAGGAACATAACCCTAATCCTCCTGCAAAAAAAAAAAAATGGGAAAAAGAGACCAAACTAAAGCACACAAAAAAATATGAAAGATTGGTAAGAAAAAAAACCAAGGGAGAACGGAAAGTGATGGGACCCCTAAACCATGTTTCTTGTAAAGGATACATAAAAAATTGGTCCCCTTTCCTAATCAACGCCCTGGGGGGGGGGGGAAGGAAAAGGCCAAAAAGGAAAATACGGAACCCCCGAAAGTTAGAGTATACCATTTTGTCACTGAACCCTGGCCCCTAAGTTAAAAAAAATGTCAAAATGCCAATGGGAACTCCCCAAGACCAAGGGGGCCTTGGGATAAAAGACGGGAGACTTAAAAACCCCATTTGAGGACCAAGATTTTTGCTCCGGGGGACATGACTCCCAAAGAGAAGAAAAGAGACCGGATGCCCAGGTAAAGGCTGGAATGGGGCCAACTTAAAAAAAAAAACTTGAATAAAAAAAACATTCAACACCAATTTTAGAAAAGCCACTTTAAAAAATGATGGCAATTGTCTGCAAAGAAGGAACCACGGGGTGATCATCGTAGCTCTACAGAAAAAGTAAGGACTTCCGTAGTGAAATCAAGAATCTCAAAGTTGGGCAGACCATAACAACGCAGCGGCCAAAAAACCAAAGTGCCCCTCTGGGGAGAAAAATGGGAGAAAATGAAAATCAGGGGGTGTTCACCATTAAGCGGACCCGCTTGAGGAACTACGGTTGAACCATAGTGGGTGAAAAAACTAAAGGGGGCGGGCAAAGGGTTTGAAAGGGCAACAAAATCCGGGGAGAAAAAATGCAGATGCCAAAAAAAAATCATTATATGGTCAAAAGGGAAAAAAGGGTCAAAAAGAAAAGCTACCCAAAAAAAAAAAGGAAAGCAACCAAGAAAAAAAAGAAAAAAAAAACCAACGACCGCACTGTACCGGCCCCACCTAGAAAGGAGGAACGGAGGAAGGACTAACTTTCGACCCCGGGGAAAAAAGTGGTTCGGGGGGAAAAAGTTGAAGGGAAGGGAAAAACGAAGGGAAAAATTGCGCCAATGAAAAGGGGAAAAGGGGGAAAAAAAAAAAATAAAGGGGTTTTTACCCTCCGGGTGAAGGGGTCCCCACGCTTTGGGGGGTGGGAAACCAGAATCCCAGAGAGACCAGACAAGAGGGGCCCCGACCCGGGGGGTGGGCACCCAGGGTCAAAGAGTGGGGTGGGCAAGGTCCAGACCAGAAATGAACAAAACCCTAGACGAAGGGCCAAAGGAAAACCTTTTTTCGAGGGTACAAAAATGAAAAGAAATCTGGATAGATTTAGCAGAAAAAAGCCTAAACCCCCTTTAGGATGGGTGTTGGAAAATCCCGGGGGGTCAAAATGGGAACCAGCGGCCGGGGGGGTAGGGCACCAGAAGTTCCATGGAAGAATTTTAAAAATTGAAAAGGGGGGAACGGGGGGTGTACCCCCAGGTGGGTGGAGGGGGCCGAAAGAAAAACAAGGAGAACAGACCTAAAAGGGATAACGGGAAGGGTTTTTTCACACTAATCAAAAGTCAAGGGGACAAACCTTCAGGCCCCATAAAAATGAAAATTGGAGGGAGCAAAAAAAGGGTCATGGGTCCGAAAAAAAAAAATGGGGGAAAGGTGTACACCAAAACTACCCCACCCTGGGGGAGGTCGGGTGGGGTTGCCACTGCCACGTTTAAAAAGGGTTGGGGAAAAAAAAAAAAACCTTAAAAGGTGACAAATCCCAGGGGGTAACTTGCGGGAAGGGGGGAAGTGCCCGCAAAACAAACTGGATTAAGGGAGGAAATAAGGGAAGAGGCGCATTTTTCCCCTTAAGACAATCCAAAGAGTGTCAGTGAAAACCAGCAAAAAAAAACCGGAGGAAAGGGGATTGCGAAGAAATCAGATTCGTCACTTTTTACCATTACTTGGGTTCCCCCTAATGGGGGGAAAATTTTTTTGGTTCAAAAAAGAGCCACAAAAAAGGAAAAAGCGGGGAAAAGTGTAGTTTGTGGGGGGGGGAGGAAAGGTGGGTCAAGAAACTTTTGGGAAAGGAGGGAAAAAAAAAGAGCAACAAAGGAAAAACGTTGTCACAGGCAAAGGACCTCTGCCCCCCCCCCTCAAAAGAAACCAGTCATTGTCCCCGGGATCTCAAAAAAGAAAAACGGGCCCCCCGGGAAACCACGAAGGGAAAAGCAGGACAAAAAATCCTGAAGGGTGAAACTTTGGGGGCCAGGAAGGGGGGGGTATTGCACCAAAAAAAAAAAAAACCCAGAGGGAACAGTGGGAACGCCCCTTGTTTGTTAAATTCTGAGCAAATTTAATGAAAAAAGTCCGAACAAGACAGCCGAAAAGAAATTGTTCCCCCCTGAAAAAGGGCAAAGGGGGGAAAATTTTGGGTTGGGGTTGGGGGCACAGTTCTTGGACGTTTTGAGGGGTTTCCATCCAAAAAGGTGCGGACATCTTGACAAAAAGTAGCAGCCCTTTGTGAGAACAAAGGGTGGGGGACCCCTCCGAGGAAATAAAGGCGTTGTAACCTCGCGACCTTTCCATCACGTAGGTTCACCCTGTAGGGGCCAAAAAAAAAACGGGGCAACCAACCGGGAGGGGGGGGGGTCTATCTTTTTGTAACGTTCGGTCCCTTTTCTCCCCAGGGTCAAAGTAACAGGGGTCAAAGTTTCACAAGACAAGGGGCAGGGGCACCCGGGGGCGAGTCCCCCCCCAGGTCAACACAGTGGTTTTCCCTTTCTTGGAGGGGGGGGCTGGGGAGCAGGAGACCCTTATACGAGTGTCAAAGGGGGGGGGGTGTGTTTTCCCCCGTTCAGGGGTGGCTCTTTAAAGAAGACAAAAAGAAGCGACCCTGTGGTTGGGGAGGGGGGGCGAAGTTTGGTTTTTTTTTTTGGGGTTGGGGTACGGAAGGGGCCAGGTTTGGGGGCGGAAGAAAACAGGGGTAAAACAAACACACCGGAAGGAAGGTTGCAAACCACCAAAAGAGTAAAAAAGGGGGGGGGGAAAAAGGGGCTTCAAGTGTGAAAAGACAAGAACAACAAGACTTGCAAAGGGGCTTGAATCTCGAAGGGGGGGGGAGGGGGGAAAGTAAAAGAAAGGTCGGGGGTGGAACAAAAGGGGGTAAAAATCAAACGTCGGAGATGATTTCGTCAAAGGAGGGGTGAAAGGAAAAACGTGGGGGGGGTAACACCCCCCGTTGAAAGGGGGGGGATTCCCCGAAAAAGTTTAGCAGGGAAATGGGGCGGGGGGTTTTGACCCGCCCGTAAGGGGAAAAAATCCCACTTTTTCTTCAGGGGGGTTTGAAGAAAGTGCGGAAGGAGCTAGATTACCAACACAACTTTTTGGACGTTTCCCCCAAAAGAAGAAATCAGACCGAAGGATTTGAAAGGATCTGGTAGTTTTGCAAAACTTTCCTGGGGGAAATCTTCCGTACCTCAGGGAAAAAAGGGAACAAAGGGAAAGTGTAGTCCGGAATTGTTGTATGGTCCCCCAGCGCTGGACCTCCCCCTTGAATTAACTGGGGAGTGAGTGGAAAAAATCCCCGTGCCATAAGCAAATGTGGGTTAAAAAACGTGAGGGAAAACGGCCGGTGGGAAAGGGGGGAAAGGGGAAAGACTACTTCCCACCCTCCCACCCTGGGGTCCCCATTTGAAAAACAAAGTTAAAAAAGGGAAAACGGAACCACGGATTTTTGGGGGGCGGGACTTTTTTTTCCGACCAACGAGGGCCCGTTTTTGGTTTTCAAACAAAAAGGGGGTGAAGAACGTTGTAAAAGGTGGTGCCCTTACGCCGGCAAAGAAGGGGGTGGTGGGGCCAGGGTTTATCAAATATCGACCGAAACCAAAACCCGCGTCCGAACGGGGGGAAATGAATGGCGGTCCACCAGGTCACAGGGTTCACCCCCCTCACAAAAAAGGAAATCGGGGGGCAACCCAAAAAAAAGAAAAAGAGGTGAAGGTATTCCAGCAAAAGTTTCAAGGGAAGGGAAAAATTAAACAAAAAGGAGGGGACACTTGAAACACAACTTGGGGGGAATGGGGGAGCAAGTTCACAACGGAGCCCCAAATGTTGGGGAAACACTCCCTTTTGGCATAATGGAGGCTTTCCTCCCGGAAACCAAAATTTAACAAGAAAAAAGCCCGAGAAAATCGGTGAAGCCCAAGAAACCTTGAAAAGAAAAAAAAAAAAGGGAGGTTTAAACAACACGGCAAAAAATTAAAGTGTCAACGAGACCAAGGAATAAAAGTTGCCCAAATACCAGGCAGGTGGGAACCCGAACCTACACAAAGCCAACACAGAAGCCGGGAGCCCCACCACGCCAGTAATGTAACTTTAAACAAGCCGGCCAGGAAAAAAAGGGGCACTGGGACCAAATCAACAATGGAATCGAACCCCCAGGGGGAAATGTATAAGGCCGAGAAGGTACCTCTCAGGAATTTTGGGCGGGCACGTGTGGGGGAAGAGCGACAAAATAGACTTCAGGGAGCATGGGGACGGGTTTTTTCGGCGGGAAGAAAAGTTGTTAAACAAAGGGGGGGCTGTTCCCCCGGCCCCTGCGAACGGGACAACACGTGGAAACCCGCGGGGGAAAAAAAAAAAAAAAACAAGGAAAAAAAGAGGCCCTGACCCCCCGATCGAGGGCCCCAAAAAACCAACAACCCGGGGGAACCGCGTCGTTTCCAGGAAAGTCTAACCCCTACACGTTCTGGAGGGAAGTCACTCGACTTCCTGACAAAAAAAAATCGGATTTTTTTATGAGGCGGGAAGGCCCGGGCAAAAAATACGGTGCCCCGGGCCCCGGCCCACTATCGGGGGTTCAACGGAGAACCTTAAAAGCACCGCGGGTGCGGCACACAGCCAAGACCAACCCCAATCGGAGGGGGGAACTGTTTGCGGAGGGCTTAGGATAGGAACGAGACCCGCAAAGCTTGGAGGTGAAAGGCAAGAAAGGTGGCCGAAAAGGAAAGGTGGGGAAAACGGTCCAACAAGGGCGAAGGGTGGGGCCCGTGCCGGACCGGAGCCAACCACCCACGACACAGGAAAACCAATTGAGAAAAAAAAAAAAAAAATTCTTGAGTTACCACCCCTACCCACCCGTCCAAAAAATGAAGAACCCCCTTCACGATTTTTTTTTTGAATCAGAAAGTACCAGCCCATCGACCAAAAATGCCCAGAAGGAAAAGCTTGGGAAAAGACAGGGACAGCACAACTGGGTGACAAAGAAACAGTCCCGCACAAGTTCCCAAAAAACAAAAAAAACCCCGAGGCACAAAGGTCTTCTTGGGGTACCCCCTCGCACATCGGGGGTTCAAGGAGTCCGTTGGTTCAGCCCTGGCCCCTGAGGGCTTTTACTTAAAGGGGGGCAACCTTAGAAACAGGGAGATCGGGCAGGGGGAAAGGGGCAGGTTTTTCCCTGATTTCTTCACAGGGGGAAGGCCGGGATGTGCCCGAAGGGAAAAGGTTAAGGAAATGCCAATTCTTCATCCAAGGGGGGAACTTTCAAGCCCCAGACAAATGGGGCCACCGCAGGAGCAAGCGGGTGGGTAAGGGGGCCGGTTGTTGAACGTGACCAATAAACGCGTGAAAAACCGGAAAGGCAAACCTTGTGAACCCCCCTAAAGATAGAAAAGGAGAAAGGAAATTGGCAACCGTTGGGGGGGTCAAAATGGGGTGGTTTTTGGTTTGTTGGAAAACGTTCCTGAAAGAAACAAAACGAAGCACCCCACCAGACGGGTTCCCCCCCCGTGCCTTTGTATCTGGGAGCCCTCCCTCAACAGAAAAACGGGGGTTCCCCCCCCCCCACAAAAAATCCATCAAAAAAACCACAACACGGTTCCTTGGGAGGGAGGAAAAAAAAGCGGAGAGCCGGAGCCCGGGGATTATCCTTTAAAGACCGTAGACAAATGGCCTTGACCTTTTGTGTGAGTGGCCCCACTTGTATGCCGAGGGGGTTCAAAAAATACCCCCAAAAAACTGAGAAAAACCGACAGGGAAAAAAAGCCCAGGTGATTCCCCAGTTTGAAAACACGGTCAAGGGAGTTCCCGTCTGTCCCAAAGGGGGGGGGGGGTTGACCTTGACCACGAGACTAAGGCCCCCACAACGGGACCCACGAGGACGGGGCCCTTCTGACCCCCAGGGGGGACGGACAACACCCCATAGGCACCGAAAATGGGTGATGTCAAGAAAAGCGTACCCGCCCAGGGCGAGAATCACACTAAATTTCTATTTTAACCCAACCCCGGTCAAAGACGGAAAAAATTCCGTCAAGATGCACCAACCCCCATGTAAGGGTAAATAAACACGACCACGGTGCTCCCCCAGGCAACCCCACTGGAAAAGTGGGGGGGGGAAGGGGCTGCATGGAAAAAGTTGGGGGAAAGTCCCGGGGACCGACAAACGAAAAAAAAAGCTTGCAATGAAGCTTCGGCCGGGAAACTGTCGGGGGTCGAAGTTGCCAGCCGTGGTTCAAAAATGATGTCCCTAGGTGTCAGGGCTGAAAGATCCCCCACCAGAGGGCCTCCCTCACGTCGACAACCAGGACTCAGAAAAGCGGGGGGAAAAACCTTGTACACTTTGATCTTGGGGGAGGCCTTAGTACCTCGACCGGAACTTCACCCCGCATAACAGGGGGTGAGCTGGGGGGGTTGGGGGTTGCTTAGACCAAAAGTCGTTGGGGATTCAGTACCTTGGAAAGATCGAGTGTCCTTCGCCTAAGTTACAAAACGGTCCAAGGCAAAAAAAAAAAACGCAGGGAAAAAAAACCCTTAATGTCTGGGTAAAGATTGGAACTGATAATCGACCAAAAAAAAAAAGCCAGGGAGTTTTCCTACCAAAGAAAAACCGGGGGGGAATGCAGGTGGTTTTTTAAAGCCCCCGAAGGCCCAGAAACAGGGGGAAACCAAATGTCAAAAGGGGAGGGGACTCCACCCTGGTTTTCCCCCCCCCACGTTAACACCTTTTTGGCCGTGAAAGGTGGGCCCCCAGTCTGTTTTGGGTAAAAAGAACCCTCCAAGAAAAGGGGGGGCCCCCCGTCGGGGGGGGGGCTGGGCCCCTAAATTCCCGGGAAGGGGGGCCACGGGTATAAATTGTTAACCAAGAATAGGGGAAAAACGCGTGGGGTTCCAGACCCCCCCGGGACAGGGGAAAGATTTTCCAACAGGGGGGGAAATTTGGGCAACGAAGTGTTATTGGGGCCGGCGTGGTGAATAACAAGGGGAACCAGTCGAGGGGGGGGTTGGAAGGAAAACGAGGCCAAATGTTTCGTAAAAACCCCCCCCCGCGGGAGAAAAAACCAAAACATCCTGGAACACTTTGGGCAAAACTTGGGGACAACAATTTGGGA
>Ga0179593_1635476_pt1 | contig 16732 bp, 18 predicted proteins | sample CZODoug2_1_08_16_FD_185931 | JGI IMG/M metagenome (GOLD analysis project Ga0179593, IMG submission 185931) | Vadose zone soil fungal communities from Angelo Coast Range Reserve, California, USA - CZODoug2_1_08_16fungal (PacBio error correction) | ecosystem: Environmental > Terrestrial > Soil >...
AGGTTACTAGAAAAAGAAATTGTGGGCAAAAGAATAAGGGGTTGGTGAGAAGGGGGAGCGGAGCGAGGGGTTCGGGAAGCATTTCTAATCGAGGTAGTCGTGATGCAAATTAGAAATCAGAGGCAATCTCCTTCGAAATTTAGGGGGGAGCGGGGCATCAGGGGGAGTTGCCAATTTGACAAGTTTAAGATTGGGGGGCCTCGCTACAGGAATCATAGAGGAAAAGCATTTCGCCGAAGAAATGCTTTCTCCTGGCAACGAAGAAACTGATTCACTCCTATGATCAAAAAGGTGATAAAATACGGGGAAAACAAGCAACGGGCATTTGGAGGGAATGAAATTGTTCATGGGGAATTTTCATTTCCCCACTTTTTTGGGTGAAAGTTCACATACGCGATGACCTTATTGCCGAAAAGGATCAAAAAAAAGGCCTCTGGGTGAGGGGAGACCCACTACGCGTAAAGGTGTGGAGCTCATTAGGCCGTTAAGAAATGTCGGTCTTCATTAAGTAAGGCGGGGAGGGCCAGAAGAGCAGAGTGTGTTCGGGAGGAACGGGGGTGATTTCTTGGAATCATGCCCAATCCTATGTATGCCTCGTAAAAACAGTGCGATTAGGGGGAGAGGCGAACTAAGTTTTTGTTGGACGAGGGAAGCCGTAGGGGGGACGGGCAGAGGTTTCTTCAAAAGTGGTACCAGAGGACCCGCCCGGAAATCTGATCAAAGAAGAAATCAAAAAGAATAGATCGAAGGAGGGGGAGAGTTGACAGAAAGTCGCTCACAGAAAAAAAGGAAAGATGATGGGGGGAAGGGGGGAGGAGCATCTTTGACAATGATCATTGAAAGAAAAACGGCTAAGGGTTTTCATGAGATCACCGCACTTAAAGAACAGTAGCGACGGAAGGCGCGTCGAGGAAACCTGGGGATCTGAAAGGAAGAGGGGGGGGAAACGTGGGTTGGAGGGCGCCCGCCGGAGTGTCGTTAAAATGTTGGGCAGCTCAAAGCCCAAAAAGGGAAACTAGGAAGGAACCGGGGGGTGGGGCGGGTGGGTAAGAGGCCTCGAATCCAAAAAAAGTATTGTAAAAAGAGAGCCGAATAGGGGGGGAAGGGCTCGAAAAGTCCAAAGAAGGGCAGTTCTAGTTCGTAGATCGAGGAAAGGGCCTAAATCGAAAGAACAAGATAATTAAGAGCGGAATAAATCAGAAATGATACACCAAACCAATTTTTAGGAAAAGGAGGACCGCAAGACCCAAACGGAACGCAAAAGAAAACCTTGCTAAAGATGCATACGTGGGGAGGGGTGCTGACGCGACCGAAGAGTTGGCAGAAAGAGAAGAGATAGACGGTATACAGCGAAAAAGACCAAAAACGCCAACCAAGGGGTCTACAGCGATAAGAGCAGCACGGGAAAAAAAAAAAAACTGAAATGCACGGAAGAAGATCTATCGGGCACGGACGAGCTCAGGGCAACTATCGACTATGCAAAAGACTGACGAGAGAAGGCCCCATCATTTCCAAGGAGGGGGGCGGCAAGACTCCAGAAGACGCGATAAAGGAAGGAGGAAACTCTTGGAAAAGGAGAAACGACATCCCCTATAGGCATCAGACAACCGGATGTCAGAATAAGTAAAAGCTAAGCAGATAGAAAAAAAAAAGCGAAGAAAAGACGATGATCTTCAGAACCCGCCCAGGACCCCGAAGGGAACACAGGCTTATCGTAGGGGGGGAGATGCTGGTGAGGCAGCCATATCCAGGCGGGCGAAGGGGGGGGGGGCAGAAAGAAGCCGGTGTTGAAAAGACACATGATCGAGCCTCTAGGAAGGGGTTTCTCAAAAAGGGGGGGGAAGGAGGCCACCACCTGCGGGGTAGATCTGCTGGAGAAAATATGAAAGTCCTATAAGAAAGGAAAAAAGCATCATGGGACTCCGTCTGACATATCGGTCATTGGGGCAGATGGAAATCACCAGTTCCCTCACCTCAGAAGGAACTAAACCTCGGGCGTCAATTATCTCCGAGGGAATTCACCTGCAGGGGAGAAAGTAAAATGTCAAGCCTCCCGAAAAAAAAAGGAAAAGTTAGAACGTCATAAGCCGATACAAAATCACCCTTGTTGATCCAGGGATTTGCCGAAATCTCCCAAGTACTAGTCTCTCTCATAAACCTACTTCAAAAAAAAGGTGGGGGGCAGGCCATGACGTCATAGAAAAGGGATGCCAAATTGTCTCTGGTATACGCGTCGGTCTTGCCGACAGGTCTGATGCTTGAGAAAAAGTTTCGTTAGAGACCTTCTTACGGGATCAAAAACTGGGAATCCAAAAGACCGAAAAACGTCCGGATAACGAGATGTCTTTATGAAAGGGCAGGGTCTTTGCCGAAAAACAGCCTTACGCGGGGAGGATCAAGGAAAAAATACGCAAAAGACAGAAAAAAAATCTCTCGGGAAGGGGGTTGACAAAGACCCAAGGGAAGAATTTATCCTCAAAGGGAACCGGGACCTTCCATCGAACAAGATCAGAGAAAGATCGTTTGATAAAAAAAGTGAAAAAGACGGGGTGCGTCTTACGAGGGGACTCCATAGGGCAGCAAAAGAACTCCCGAGGCGGGAAAAGGGTTGCTAACCAATTGATCTGCGCTCGAAAAGCGGGGGGAAGCAAAAATTGGGGGAAGAAAGATTCTGATAGAAAAACTATGTTTCGAGTGGGGGAAGGGAACGGCAGTTTCAGTCTGATGCGCAGGTCAAAGAACGGCCGAAAAACGTCGAGTTGCTGAAACTAGAAAGAGGGTTGAACCCACACGAACTTTCCGGAACCATAATATCTGGACTGTGAAAAAAGCCGGGGAGGACGTCATGGAATTATTAAGGAAGGGGATGTGGGGGTCAGTGCCTATGGGAAAGCCGGCCTGTTTGGGGGGGGAGGTCTACCGTGAAGGTTACTTGTAAGTCCGGAGAAGTTCGACGAAGGGCCCCGGGTCCTTAAACAGGGAAGGAATAAAAAAAAAAAAGACTCAAAGCGTCTAGGTGGACGCCGGCGACGGAGGGGAGAAAGTGTTTGGCTGGAAACAGGGAACGGGTTGAGGAGGATATCGTTTGAAGGTTTTTTGACTGAAAACATAGCGGTCTCGGGGAAAAAGCGGTGAGAAAGGACCGCCTCCCGGAAAAGTACGCCGCCGCCTGCAAAATGGATGAAAGAACATCTGGAATCTGAAAGGGGAAGGAAAGCACAGGACCTGCGAACGTCGGAGAAAAAGGAATCCTTATGGGTCGGCGCGCTGTCACGGGGGAAGCTAAAAGGATATTCGACGAGAAAAGGAAGAATCGTTACGATGAAAAGGCTGGGGAAGATAGTAAAGACCCTCTCGTGAACTTGGAGGGGAGTGCCAAGGATGTGAAGGGGAAGGAGGACACCTAAGTTGGACCGAGGGGTGGAAAAGAGGGGGCCCGGTTACCCTAGAAACAGGGAGATAAGGGAAAAGGAAGCTCCTCTCAAACAAAGAGGGTTGATAGAGTTTGTACGCGGCGGTAGACCGAAGTGGAAAAAGACCAGCAAATGGGAGGACTCGGGACTAAATGGGTGAAGAAGACCATCGAAAAGAAGAAATCGTTAAGCGAGGGGGGGAGCCTTAAAATCTTCAGCGTCGTGTAAAAGGAGGGCCATCGAAGGAGGAGGTGACTCCTAGGGGAGGCCTCAAGAAGGAAAGAATGTAATAAAGTGACTGGGGTGCCGTCTAATAAAAGAGAAGGGAAAACCTGAGGAATTCATCAAGTGGGGGCTGAGAAAAAAACGGACGACTAAGCTGCGGGCTCGTAACAAGAGGGAAAGAATTTTCGACGGGGCTAACTAACTTATGCTCTAAAGGGAGCAACATCAAGCTAGATCCCATCAGAGCCGTAAAGGAACGAGGGGAGAAATAAAAATTCAAAATATATCAAAGGGGAGGGAAGGGGGCTGGCCTCCATTAGTCCTTACTCCTCAATCAGAAAAGTCGGGGTCTAAGAGAAATGCAAGTAACGGGAGGGGACCAAACGCCTCTGGCCTGAATTAAGAAACTACTAAGGAAAGGAATCGACCTTACTGGGGAGAGCAACTAAAGATATTTCTACTGTTCTTGAAAGGTTTGGAGAAGGCTTTCTCATAGGAAGGAAAACCCTTTTTCGTCAGGGCAGTGTTTAAGATTCGATAATTCAGAGGCCAGGAAAAGGGAAAAGGAAGTCACACGGACGAACGAAGCATCGATTGAGGGAAAGGGGGAAAGCGCCTCGGCGTTCTGAGGGATTACCAGCTCTGTCGGGAAGAGAAAAATCCCCATGGTGAGAGGGAATCCGGGGTGTCTGACGCAAAAAAGGGGAGTCCTAGGGAATTCCGGAAAAACATCACCCCGGAGAGATCTAAAAAGATCAGGAGGGGAAAAGCTTTGGTGGGGAAAGGTCACGCAAAGATCACGTCCAAGGGATGGAAAGGGGGAACTTTGATAAGGAGACAACACGAGTTACCTTTCGAGGGGGGAAGGGCCGTCGGAGATGTCATAGGCTTAATTTTGTCCCGAACCGTGCCGGGACTTACCATCACTTCATGACCGGCAGAGACGGCTTTTGGGGGGAAAAACGGGGGAAATGGAGAGGAAAGCAAAGTGGTTCCGAAAGAAGAGTCGATCCTGACTTGTCTCCGGAGGTCGGACGGGCGCAGAAAAAAGGGGGCTCGGGACTTGGAAACCAAATCTGAAGGCTTTCAAGCTTGGAAACGAGGGTTTGTTCCAGGAACAAGAAAGACAAAAAAAAATGGGGGGGGGGGGGTAAAAGGGGTCTAGCTGAAAGGGCTATAGGGGAAGGCACTTACAATAGGTATGAGGAGACTCTTCCAAAGGGGGTGGCTTCTGCAGCACCATGACAGGGTAGGACTTGAGGGATACGGGTGACGGACGGACTTCCACAGGGCATCTGAATGCGCAGGAAGAGACTTTATTAGTGGGAAAAAGTGGTGAAGACCGTTCGTACTACAAAAGACCAGAAAATGTCCCTCGAAACGCGGCCATGCTGAGTTTGAGGGATGCTCGGAAAAAAAAACCTCTTGTCGGAGGGAACGCCAAGCCGATTCTACACCGAAAGGGTGGCCCGCGTGGAGCAAACGCCCCTGGCACAGAGGAATTCGGAAATTGGTGTTCACCAGGTCAACCCGCGGCAGGAGGGCAACAGGAGAGTCTCGACTGGGGATAAAGGGCAGAACCATACCTCCTTTGGTTGAAACCCGAAAAAAGGAAAGCGTCTGAGAATTCAGCGGGAAAAAATCTCCGATCTGTATGACTAGACTATCTGAAGGGATGGTATGAGCCTATGAGGTAAGCGGGGATAAGCTGCCACGGGAAAGCGAGGGTACTGGAGAGGTCTTGCCGATCACCAGGGTGCCCTGAAGGGGGACGGAAAAGGGGGAATCGACGAGAATCATCGAGAAAGGGAGGAGAGTAGAGCGTAGTCGGAAACGAAGAAAGAAGGAAAAGGGGACACGGTTCGGATGGAAAAGCAGATGCAGGGGTTGCTTGCTCTGGGGGTCTGGAAAAAATGTTGGGGGGGATCGAGCCATGCACGTTTCGTGGCTGAAGGCCCGCAGAATCGGTGGCACAGGGGTCAGCACCCGGAAGAGCCGGCGAGGTAAGTAGAAATGCAAAAACCCGTCGTGGGAAGTCACGGCCGGAGTGGTAATCATAGACCAACGTAGTGGGGGACCAGGAGGACTTTCTTCTGGAGAGGCCGCCCCAAAACCCTTGAGGGGGAAAAACAGGCCTGGCCCCGCAATAGATCGCTCTACAAATCGAAAGGGGAAATTCCTTGAGTGGCCTTGTAAAAAAAAGGGAGGGAGGAGATAGGTAGGCCGGACTAGGGGCTTCGGGGGACTTTAGGGGGGTTTCAAGGGTAAGGGGCGCTGAGGAAAGCACAAGTTCGAAGAGACAACCACACTGGACGCTTCATATCTCCGGAAAAAAGAAAAGGGCCCAAAAAAAAACGGAGAGGGAAATCTCGACCTTTCGGAAAAGCGCAGACGGAGTTCAATGAGAGGGCTTCGGCGGCGAAGAATGCAACCCACTCAAGGAAGGGGCGGACGCGCCGAAGAGAAAAAGTCGTTACCATAAACATCTTTGGCCGGGGGAGACATTGGGCATGACTGAGGGAACAATTCCTTAGAAGGACTTCGGGGGAAAAAAAGACTGTGTCATAAGGGGTCTCAGTAACCATCCGGGGGAAGCGGGACTAGAAGGGGAAAAAAAAGCTCCAAAAGATTCTTAAACCAAAAAAACGAGTCATGTTAAAGTTTCGGAGAAGCCAACCCACACGGGTGGCTTTACAAGGACTCAGAGCAGAAAAGGAAAAGGGGGTTTCAAAATAAAAGTCTACCTCCTTACCGACCGCAGGACAGGAGTCAGTGGTCCGGTTACTTATGGAAAAACAGCAGGAACAAAGATTTTCACTTCCGGGAAGATAAACTCCACAAGAGACTTAGGGTGGCAGACGGCAAAAAAGGGAGTACCTCCTTTAAGTGGTACATGAAATGCCATCATTTAAATCTATACGAGAAAAATTTATCCGAAAGATTTGAAAGGGAATAAACCCGAAAAGGCCCCTGTGAAGAATTCAGTCCGAACGCTGAATGTCCCATCAGGGGTTAATTAGACGATGCCAGGGTTTCCGGATTCGGCTTCGATGCCCACGTTATTAGGTGAAGAGAACCTTTCCTCACGCCCCCTTTGCCTCGGCGAATGAAAGCGCAGTATGAATGGGGGGGAGGGGTCAAACTTTAGCGAAAAACCCATAACCTTGCACCACACTGTCACGGCTATCCCCTACCCCTAAAAAAAGACTCTTAGGAGGGGGGGAAGGTTCCGCAAGGAAGAGGGCTAACTTGATAAAAAAAAAAGTTTCAAACGTTCGTGCAAAGGCGAAAGCGCTGAGAAAAACCTAGGCTTTCAGGGAGAAGAAAACATGAAACCACCAATTAGGAGGGAACTGAAGGGTCGGAGGAACTTCGCAACGTCTGAGGGGGTCGATAAAGTGAAGTCTCTGACGGAAAGGAGAAAAGAAGGAAGATGGTGTTGAACTTAGATCGAACCGACGACTTTGGGGTTGAATAACCAGGGAAAAGAGGCCAGCATCCTGGGGGGGAATGCTCAGTCTAAGAGAGACGGCGTATCTCAGAAAGGAGGACAGGGGGGGGGGAGCACTTTTCGCGGAAGTGTCTTAATAGACCGATTAAAGTCAGAGGGGGGGGGATGAAATTTAGGGGCCCGTGGTAAAAAAAACCATGCAGGTAGAGTGTGACGATGAGAAAAAAGTGACTACCATCCAGAGAGGGAGAACGAAGTTTCGCAAATTTTAAAAATCACGGCAAAACCTTGAGGCAACAGAAGGAGAATTCACCAAAGTGTGAAATTGCAAGAGGAGGGACAGCCTGGTTAAAAAGAAGCTATGAAATGGACGCTCAACAGGGGCATTTTCGGTGAGGGTAGGGAGTCATTTGATCAATGATCAGATGACCTCTCTATACCGGGCTTTACTAAAAGGAGGAATTCAGACAGGAACTCGCGGAGCTGGAAAAAAACATAACGCTTTGGGAAGAAAGGGGGGACCGGTACCATCTTTCGGGCTGTTTGAGTCCACAGACCAGGAGGTTAGGTCAAAGGAAAGTACATGTCCTGCGGAGAGGGTCAAGACCGCCTGTGAGAGGGAGGGGGAGCATGGCCCCCCTCGGAAAAGGCCTGAGTTCGTGAAGCCGTAAGCGAACTTAACTGAAGGGGGGGGGGGGGGTCCGAAGCAGCGGGGGAAGGGTTCCAAAAAGAGGGGGACCGACAAAAAAAGAAGGAAATCAACGAACATAAGAAGAAAAAGAAGTGTCGGGGGCAACTTGGAATTGGCAAAAGCATGAATCAACGTCCTGGGGGGGAACGCCGCGAAGGGGAATCGTTAAAAAGGGGATCTGTCCAAAGTAGCGGAGATGGGGTGCTTGAATGAAATAAGAACAGGAAACGCCGTGTACATCGGGGCGAAGGACGGGACGTGATGTTCATCGGAGGGGACACAGGTGGATGGATTAAACTTGTGGGGGGGGGAGAGTTGACTGAAAAAGGTTTGCTGGGGGGAGTGTGTAAAAAATCTAAAGGGAGGACATCTATGAGACCCACACGGAAAAGAAGATTGGGGAGGCATTTTAACTTTTGCGAAGAGGGGGGACTCGAAGGGGGGGCAGCTTTCGAAAAGGGCGGCGAGTGGCCAGTATTGCGGGGCACAGGAAACCTTCCAAGATTGCGAAAAGAAGGGGGGTGGGGCTGAGAGCACTGAGGGGTCACCTGCAGAAAAAAAGTGTGAAAAACACACCATCTCTGGAAGGGGGCAAAAAGATCACAAGGCCTGGCGAACAGTGGTTCCTTAAAGACGTCAAACAGGCAGGCCTCAAAGGTTCTGGAACGGGCCACAGAGTGATGCTTCGGGAGGGGGGAAGGAAGGAAAGAAATATTGAGCAAAAGGAGACTGGAGTGCACGGAAAGGTTTGGGGGGGGTAAAGGGGGGGTCCCTAGTTAACGGGGGAAATTCGTTGGAGGGGTTTGAGGAAGGACCACATCCGCAAAAAAAAGTAGCCCTCAAACGAGGGGAATCTCAGGATCGGCCCAGAAACGTGCTCTTCGAAAAAAGTCGGGTTGGGGGCAATACTATCTAAAAAGATCTAGATCTGAGGAAAGTCTCGATGCCGGGAGTTAACTACAACGCAGAAAAAAGAAAACCAAAACGGGGGATTCGGAGAAGAGGGGAAGACCTTGAGTCAAGGTCCGGGGGGGGGGAAAGACCCGGGAAAATAGTTGAATCATGAAGCCATCGAAAAGGGGGGAGAGACATCCAAGGGTAAGATCTAAGGGAGAGGGGAGGAGCTTTAGGGAACATCTCGACTTCAGTTTTCGCCAACCCAAAAAAGAAAAGAAAAAAGAAAAAAATCTGGAAAACCAGGACCTTAATCATAGGTCCGGGGAGGGCAGACATAAAGATCTCCATGACCCATAACCGAGGGGTTCCAAAAATTTTACAAACATTTATTAGGGGATCGAATCAGCTTCAATTGGGAAGGAAAAAAAAAGAGAAAGAAAGAGAAAAGAAAAAACATCAAAGGATGAACCAGAATCAGATAAGTAGGCTTAACATTAAACCTACCAAAAAGGGGATTTACGGGGTTCCGAAAGCAACCTGGAAAGAGTTCGCCGGAAAATCTCTTCAAAAGGAAAGGCTTGAGTAATGAAGTCAAAGGAAAAGAAAGAAGAAAGACCACGAAGAAGAGTCCGATGACAAGGTTCGCGGATTAGAAATTCAGATAACCGGGGGTGGCAGGAAACTGAGTCCAGGGAAACGAAAATGGGCTGAGGGGAAGAAGACCCCGGGAAAGAGGAAGTGAACCTTGGGTGAGCGGGGGAAGAAACGCTCGCATTGGGCGCGCAGAAAAAGGGGAGTCCTCCTACGGGGAGGAGGCGCCCAGGGGGGGGGGGGTGGGGGGGGGGGGGGGGGGGGGGGGGGGGGGGGGGGGTGGTGGTGGGGGGGGGGGGGGGGGGGTGGGGGGGGGGGGGGGGGTGTGTTTGGGGGGGGGGTTTGGGGGGGGGGGGGGGGGGGGGTGGGGGGGGGGGGGGGTGGGGGGGGGGGTGGGGGGGGGTGGGGGGGGGGGGGGGGGGGGGGGGTGGGGGGTGGGGGGGGGGGGGGGGGGGGTTTGGGGGGGGGTTTTGGGGGTTGGGGGGGGGGGGGGGGTTTTGGGGGGGGGGTTGGGGTGGGGTGTGGGGGGGGGGGGGGGGGGTTTTTGTTTTTGTGTGGGGGGGGGGGGGGGGGGTTGTGGGTGGGGTGGTGGGTGGGGGGGGGGGGGGGGGGGGGGGGGGGGGTGGGGTTAGGGGGTGTTTGGGGGGTTTTGTTTGTTGGGGGGGGGTTGGGGGGGGTTGTTGGGGGGGGTTGGGGGGGGGGGGGTTTTGTGGGGGGGGTTTTTTTGGGGGGGGGTGTTGGGGGGTTTGGGTTGTTGGGGGGGGGGGTTGTGTGTGGAGGGTTTGGTTTGGTGGGGGTTTAGGGGGGGTTTTTGGGGGGGGTTTGGTGGGGTTGGTGGGGGGGGGGGGTTGGGGTTGGCAGTTTACACAAAACCACAGCTTATCTCCAAATGTAAATTCCCCAGAAAGAAAGCCAAAAGAGGATCAAATTTCGAAGAGCCTTAGTTTATCTAGCACTACAGGTAGAGAAGGATCTACTGCGTCTACCTAAAAAAAAAGGGGGTCGATCCCTTAAAGGCTGGGTAGCAACGAGAAAAAGGGGGAGGACTAAGTATGGAAAGCACGTTTAGGCAATAAAAAAAAAAAAAACATAAGGGAACCGGATCTCCTCGAACGAGGAAGAAGACCATGAAAAAAGAGGAAACATGACGAGAGGGAGGTACCGCGTGTTTGGACATCTTCTCCAAAAGGCTACAGGGGATTAAAAAGGTGAAGGGAAAAGGAAACAAACAAGACTCGGGCTTCAAAAGCCGGGGAGTCTTCAGGAAAGGGATAGGGGGGGCTCCAAGTGGTGCTAAAAAGCCGAGAACGGAGCGGGTAGGTGAAGAGACAAAGGGGAGCGAGCTAATGAATGTCAGCAAAACCCCGAGGCAGAGGTTGGCCTAAAAGGTGCCGCAATCGGTGAGAAAGAACGGATAGTTATCAAGGAAAAAACGGCAAGGGAGTCTGATCCTCAAAGAACACGTAACGGCCGGGGAAAAGGCGCCTTTGCGTGGACGAAACGAGAAGGGTTCAAAACAACAGAAGGGACCGGAAAAGACAAAATCCGACTGGAGTAGGAAGGAGCGATACCGGGGGAACTCTTTAGATTATTGTTTGAGGCACCGGGCGCCGGGGGGGGGGAGGAAATCGCCCTGGATAAGTGCGAGAGGTGAAATATCATTGAAAAAGGAGTCAGAAATGGGAAGGGGGGACTCTCCCGCGTAGTTAAAAGGACTTAAAAAAGGGAGCATCAATGGTGCTGGCAGAGGCGGCCGGTTTAGGGGCATGCTAGGGTTGGGGGGGGGGGTTGGGGAAGAAGAGCATCAGGTAAAAGAAGTGCAAGGCAGGGGGAGACTCCATCTCCGACGTGAAAGTCGCTGGCCGAAGGGACAATGGTTGAAAACTCCGGAGTCAGAAAGGGAAAGCGGCGTAACAAGACAGGGGGGGATTATCTTCTCAAACTGTCATCGCTTCAGGAAAAATCAGTGATTTCTGGACTGCCGAGGTTCTGCCGAAGGAAATCGCCGGAGAAAAATCGTCACTAGGAGGAGGCTTTTCTGTGTGCGAGGGGTAGAAAAAGAGAGAAGGGAAAAGCTTTACCAGGTTTTCACAAAGGATGGGAGAAGGCCGAGTAAAAAATCGTATTTACCCTATGGGGGGACGCTTCGCTTTCATGTGAAAAGAACTGAAAAAAAAAAACGGGGAGGGAGGGTAAGCCGGAGACCTAGACCAAGACGGGTCACTAAGGGGAGCGGCACTTTCGACATCAGGGGGCAAGACCGCTGGCGCAGAGTCTACGGGGCGGGCGAAGAAATCTACCATACTCAGGGAAGGGGGGGGGGGTGAGGGGGAAGTCTGAAAAGGGGGGGGAGATCAGATAATAGTTCCATCTCTCTCAAAATCATGAAATTCTAATGTCCGAGGAGGAAGAGTCCTGGAAGAAGGTTACAGAGGAAGGTACGGCATAGACAAGAGGGAGGGAAGGATCAGTTTTCTCAGGGACTGATAAGGATTCCTTAAAGGGCGGAGAGGAGAAGGACAAGAGAAGTACGATTTTGCTAGGGGTACCTACTTTTCGGAGATTCTCAAAGGCAAACCGTCATGAAAAACCTTAAGGGACATCAAAACTGGGGGTTCATCGTCGGAATATCAGTAAGGCGGCGCAGGGGAAATCGACATAATTCCTTAGAAACTTAACTTCCCAGGAATAGGTCAGAAACCGGAGTCACCGGGAGTTACAAATACTACTACTAGTGGGACATCAGGGATAAATACCACTGAAAGAAGTAGAATGGGGGGGGATTGGGTTTGAAATTTTGCAGAAGAAACTCAAATGAGCAGGGGTAGAAAGGTAATTGAGGGAAAAGATGAACCAGGAAAAACCGTTAAGAGTGTCACTCTACCAGGGAGTGTCGACAATGGACGGGGACACTTTACAGGGAGAGGGGGGGAAACCAAGCTACAAAGTTCATGAGGAGCCGATAGAAAGGAAGATGTCAATAACATCGACGACCGGGGAAAGAGGGGAGGTTGTGAATCAAACCACGAAAGGGAGAAAGAAGGAAGAAAAAGCCAGGGCCCGCTTATCACACCCGCCCGATCTTGGGCGTCTTTGTTTCGGAAAGCAAAGGCCGTCGAGAAACAGTGAAGCCGAGAAGAGAAAAACGCGGGACGTCGGGGAGAGGGGAAAGGTCGAAGACTTTCGTGGAAAAGCAGGCGGCGGGGTGGCCCGAACCCTGAAAGGGGACTTCCGCGAAAGTTAATCCAGGGGGAGGACGGCCGAAGGGAGGGATCACATCGTTTCTCAAGAAAAGTAATGTTATCTAAAAAAAGTTGATGAAGCGGGGCTGCGCGAAGGAGTCTTCTGCGGAAGAGCCTCCTTATGATGGGGTGCGTAAAAGGGGGTTATAGGATGGGGAGAATCTTAGTCGGGTGGGAATGGGAATTCTCCACTGGGATACACAGAACGGAGGGTGTAGACTCTAGTAAGCATTACAGTGGGGGCGATCTGTGGTGGGCATAAAAGAGATCAAAAAGAACGGCCCCCAGTGGGGTTTTTGTTCGGGAGGATACGCCGTAAGGGGGAGGCTGGGGTAAATGACTGGGGTCAGGTCCCCTAAATTTGAAGAATAAAGAAAAGGATACACAGATATGGGAGTTAGTTGTCTGGGATCAGTTGGGGGACCCTTCTAGCTTGGAAACCTTACCTAAAAAAGAACGGAGAGGGGGGGACGCTAGGCGGTGAAGGTATTGTGGACACCACCGGAACGTACCACAAGAAAAACGATGTCGCGGGGGCACCCGCCTAGGTCTACCAACCCGCAGGGAGTTTTTTCCTCCCTAGAGGCGTGGAGGGGTCATAAACAACGAAGTGGAAGAGATCGAGTGTAGACCACTCGAACAACAATGGGCGAAGCAGGACTGTCTATTGCTGCAGAAAAATCCTCGGTACTGAGGAAAGGGGTTGAGGTCAAAAAAATCGTGGGGATTCGAAAGACGGAATCGTCCGGGCATGGGTCACCTAGAAGAGGGAATTGAAACGTTCTGAAAGGCTTTCGGAGCACCTCTGTCGAAAAAGCAGATGGAAATGAGAAGACCGAAGCTTCAGGAAATTCATAGGAGGGGACGAAGACAACCAAGGCCACGGGGAAAAGCAATAGGGTGTAAAAAGGGAAATCTTCCTGAAGAGCGTCGATAGTGGATGAGAATGGGGTGAGGGGAAAAGGGATAGAAGTTCGGAGGGTGTCGCATTGGAGAGATATAGTTGGGTTTGTCTCTTGGTGGGGGTTTGGCGGAAGGTTGAAAAAATAAAGAAACAAGAGACCGAGTAGAGGGATCGTCGTGGCAGACTCTCGTTCGGCGGACACGAGGGGGTTCAACCAACGAACCGGTCAGGTATCACGCCTTAGGGGAAGGCTTAAAAAAGTTAGTGGGGTCGGACCCCAGGGGATGGGGTCGCGGTCATATAGAAGGTGAAGTCCCACCGTTGTAGGGAGGAGGGAAGAAATTACGAAAAGTAGAAAAGCCGAATCCCTTGATGTTTCATACATAGGGTGTCCTTTGCAATAAGCATGGTGAAAAGGGAGTCAGACGCACCCTTAGATTTCATGTCGGCACTGTCTGGGCAGAAGAAAAACTCGAGTCGAAAAAAGCAACAGGGAATATCCTTCGAAATCTTATTCTAGTTTTTCTTGGTCCAGGGGGGAGTGAAGTGTCCGGGGGGAGACTGAGACACAAAAAAAAGATCTACACCCACCCTCTTCCTGCAGCTCCTCCTAGAACCGCAAAGGGGAAAAGGTTAAGAGGGGTTGCTACCGAATAACTTGTCTTAAAACTGAGTCATGATGAGGATGTCTTATGATGAGGCCTGCAACTAAGGATAGCCTGTTGTTAGAGCATAGAAAGAAAAGCACTGGAGAAGGACTATGTTGCCCCAGGAACAGGGGAGACTTTCATTGTGAGAGGAGGTAAACAATTCCATAGCCAAGAGGTCTCAGGAGTGTATGGGAAAGGGAGTCGGGGAAACCTAAGGGAAGGGCGTCTGTTCACCAGAGGAGGTTTATAACCGAAGAGAAGAACCTCCTTCAGAAACCTAGTCAAACCACAGGGAGTTAGAGGGGAAAAACCTCAGAAAGGGGGGAGTCCACGACCGGGACAGAGGAATCGATGGGGGAATAATGCAGAAAACACCGAAGGAAAATGACACGGAATTCCTGAAAACGAAGGGAGGGGGGAGCCTCAAAAAGAAGGAAGGAAGAATGGTCCCCGGCATCCTTAGAGACAAAAATCCGAGAAGGAATGGGGGGATTAGCCAAAAGGACGTTATGGGAAATTGATCTTGTTGCGAAAAGGCAGGGATAGAAAACGGGATCACGAACCAGGATGGGGGACTGCCAATGACAAAGACCCGGACAGGGAAAAACAGAAAGAAAAAAAAAAAGGGGGGAAAAAGGAGGGTAGAATAGACAGGAAAGCCTTGGGGGAATTATTCTGGGCGGGCAGCAGGTAGACGGGGGGGGGAGAGCACAACAAAAAGGGCGGAGAAGAAAAAAGGAGTTCGAGAGGAAGGAGGTAGTTAAAAAAAACGAGGCAAGCAAAACTGACTGGGGGAAGGAAAAGGGAAGCAGCTATAACAGGAGGCAAAAAAGACAATAAAACTCAGTCGCGGGAATTCCGCCAGGGCCGCTTTCGGAACAGTGAGCAAACCAACTTGCAAGCGTCTGCGGGTCGCTGAAAGGGTGGGAGAAAATAGCGAAAGAAAAACATTGAGAGGGGGAGGTCTGACAAAAGGGATATGTGGTCTCTCAGTTTCAACAGAGTCGAAGTCAAAAAACCACAACGGGGGGGTGGAAAGGAAATGGAATAGGGGGGGGACCTGAGAAGAGGTTGGGCGAGGGGGAAACCGTCTACCTGCAAGGGAGCCTTGGTTTTGAATGCGTCTTATTTCAAAAGACTGAAACTGGGGAAAAAAGGAGGAACGCAGAAGGGAGTTTCTCACAATCTTAATATCTACCTGCGCCGATCTAACGAGTGGTAGTGTGGATCTTTTTCAAAGGTAGACGGCTTTCGGAAAGGGGGGGGGGAAAAGGGGAAGGTGGAAGAAGGTCCTCTAACATTGAAAGCCATCCAAGAGAAATAAGTGAAGAGGCTGTAATTTGTCAGGAAGCAACCGCAGGGATAACCTTTATTACCGTCCGAAGAATTAATGTATCTAATGAGGCCGAACAGGGAAAGCAAGCACATGCAAGGGACCAGGTCATGGGTCGTCCCATCAGGGAGGGGAGAAAATGGTTCACAAAGGGGAAAGGAAAGAAAAAAAGTAAAAAGACTCAAGAAGTTGAGGGACTCGTCAGGGAAGGGGGTGAGGCTTATTCCGGCCATGGTTCGTTCTTAGGGAAAGGAATTGCAAAGAAGGGGAAAAATGATAAATCATCATGTACGGCGGGGGGTCAGGTCTGAAGGTTAGGTCTTGTGAAAAAGAGGGTAACTTGTAGAGATGAAGGGTAGCTCAGAACGAAACCTGAGAGTGGGGGGGTGGGTAAGGAAAGAAGGGAGACTCACCTCCAGAGGGGGGAAAGGTCTACCCTCCCTAGTAAAACGAAAACGGGAAACGGAGGGAAATATATCTCCTAGAAGGTTGACGGGAATTTTCGAAGAATCAAGACAAAGGGTGTTTGGAAAGCGACATCTTTTATACAGGGGCAATTATCTTTAGACAAATGGTGGAGGAGATCGGGGTTAAAGGGTAATAAGAAGCCATCTAGAAAAAAAGCTCCTGAAGCTAACATTAAAAGGGATGCTTCGAAAGAAAAAAAAGTGGAAGTGTAGGGCGGAGGCGAGGCGGCCTTGGTGTTTTGGTGAAAGAAGAGTGAGGCACGAGAATGACAGTACCGAATTCAACAAAGAATCAAAGAGAGGCAAAAACTGGAATGTTGAACGAGAAGAAGAGAGGCTGTTCTCGGAAAGGCCAAGTTCCAAGAGGGAAGAATGGCTAAAGGGAGAGAAACAGGAGTGGAAAAGTTGACACAAAGCACAGTCTATTGAATGCAAAAAATGGAGCGGATCGAGACAAAGAGTCAAGAACAAACCAACAAAGTTGTAGTGAAAAAAACCGACCCTATCAAAGTCCGAAAAAAATCCTCAAAAGAGCCAGGGGGGTTGTAAGTTGAAACGACCGGGAGTTATGAAAGGGGGTGCTGACCGCCCAGGGACCTGAGTTCTCTGGAGGTAGGGCTCGGCAAAAATGGGACGGCCAAGGGGCGGACAGAGCACAAAAAAAAAAAAAAAAAACCAATATCCGAAACCAAGGTCATCCTAAAGGGCTGGGAAAACGACTTCAATTCTATCGGTGTTCTTCAGGGGGGTAACAAAAGGGACAGTCGTACAGGAGTCCGAATTCTTTCGGAGAGGAACGATCTGCAGACCCATCATTGAGGTCGTTTGACGGCAGGGGAAACCAAGGGAAAAATGTTCGGGTCTTTAG